>JACCDO012342735.1_pt1 | contig 95881 bp, 54 predicted proteins | sample 7446101 | NCBI WGS metagenome assembly JACCDO01 (sample SAMN15323440, study PRJNA562643) | freshwater metagenome | isolation source: river surface water | place: USA:Blue River Watershed | collected 2017-08-16
CAGTAATTCCAATATTGCTATTGCCATTGGTGATTAATCCAACATTGCTATTACCTGTTACCGTAATTAATGGCGATTGAACACTTGTGCTAAAATTCGCTGTATTACCTGAAATTTCATTATTAACTGTAAGATTTGGTACGACAACGTTACCACTAAAATTAGCTGTATTACCTGTAAATGCTTGTGTAACATCTAAGGTACCTGCAACGTTTGCGCCTGTACCTGTTACAGTAAATACGTTTGCGTTACCTGCTACAGAAACAGTTACATTACCATTTGCTTCTACGCTAATATTACTATTACCATTTGATATACTACTTACTGTAACCTGCGCCCAATCAAGTGCTCCACTTCCATTTGTCTTTAAGAAATAACCATTACTACCACCTGTAATCGTTACATTACCAACGTTACCTAAATTAGCTGTATTAGCTACAACTAAATCTGAGATGTTTGCGCTATTAAAATTAGCAGTATTGCCATCTAATTCTAGATTTACTGTAAGGTTAGGTACAACGACATTACCACTAAAATTCGCTGTGTTACCCGCAAGTTCTAAGTTAACTGTGAGGTTTGGTACAACAACATTACCACTAAAGTTTGCTGTATTACCATCTAATGACGTGGTAATACTAATGTTGTTAGCATTTGAAATATTATTTACAGTAAAGTTACCTGATACATCTAAGTATCCCGTAATGTTAGCCCCTGTACCTGCAACAACAAGTACATTGGCATTACCTGCAACAGACATGGTAATATTGCCATTTGCGGAGGGCATATTGACATTACTGTTACCATTACCTAACGCACCAACAAAATAATTTGGTGTGATAACATTAGAATTGGCTGCATCTATTAGAACATTACCAACTGATAGTCCATTTTTTACTACAAAATTCTTAATGGTCATTTTTTATTTCCTTAATCGGGTACATATAATCCAATCAAATTTACTAGAGTATTAGCCCCAACCCCTGTTGCCAATAACTCAACATTCGAACCATTTATAGTTGATGAAAGGGTTACTAAATCATTTCCTGTCATTGACAAACTACCGTAAATCGTGATATAACTATTTATATCATTATGTATTAAAAGCACCTCTACAGCTTGGTAGCCTGTATCATCACTTGCTCTTATTGAATATTTTGCAGATCTATATTCTGCAACACCAAAACTATCAATAACTGTATTAGAAGTTACCGCAATACTATTTCTTTTACTGTAAATATCACCGACTTCAATCGTATTAGCTACAATTCCTGTTGATGTTATAATTGCAATATTTGCACTGCCATCAACAGAAAAATTAATATTTCCGTTTGCAGTTGGTAAATCAATATTGCTTGTTCCGTTACTGACATAATGCACATCAGCATCGAAACGAATGTATTTGTATAATTGTGTTGGTGGATTAGGAACATTGCTTGTTGTAATAATTAAATTATTACCTGCAATAAATTGTACTTCATCTTCGCCTTGCGCAACTAAGTTAGGCTGACCATCTACAATCCATGTTTTAAATGTACTACCTAGTGAGATTAATACATTACTGTTTCCAATGTCATATACTTGGAAACCTGAGTCTCTGTCAAATAGAATACCTGAAACATTGCTTGTTGTATTAGAAATGTTTCCTGCATTGGCATTACTTTCGTAAACAGTTAGTGTAGCTGCAGGTGCGGTCCAAGTTAAATTTCCTGAGCCATCTGTTTGTAGGAGATAATTTGCGTTACCTCCTGAAATTACTACATTACCAACGTTACCTAGATTTGCTATGCCCGTTGTAGTTAAGTTTGTGGTGGTGATATCTCCGTTTGCTAATATTACATTAGAAACTGATTCATCACCAACCGAGTACCCACCTACTGAATTGAACGGTTTTGTTGACATGAACTCTCACTAGTATTAATATATTTAGCATAATAAATCATACTAATTTATACTGCGTAGTCCATACAGTAGAATTGCTACTTGACGGTGTAACTTGTAGAGCGATATTGCTACCTGATATGTTAACTGCCAAGGTGCCTGTTGTTCCACCTAGTCCTACACCACCATAAATTGCATAATCTACGTTTGCTCCATCTGTTACTGCCTGTACTGTTGCTACACTATACTTGGATCCTGTTGAATCAACACCTCTCACCAAGAACTGTACACCTGCAAATCCTGATACAGGGAATTGTGCAATCGTTTGATTAGCTGTTACTGCAGTGGTTGTCACTGTTCCCCATGTAATTGTGGTGTTACCAACTTCAACATTACTATTTGCTTTAAGATTTGTTGCAGTTAATGAACCTACAGAGAAGTTACCTGATACGCCTAAGTTACCTGTAATATTTGCACCACCACTTGAAACTACCAATATGTTAGCAGTACCCGTAGAACTTATAGCAATATTTCCATTAGCGGTAATTCCAATATTACTATTACCATTAGTAATTAATCCAACATTGCTATTACCTGTTACAGTAATTAATGGTGTCTGAACACTTGTGCTAAAATTCGCTGTATTACCTGAAATTTCGTTATTAACTGTTAAATTACTTGTAATAGTATTAGATGCTACATTAACAAAGTTTGCAGTTGCTAAATTACCGAGTTCTGCATTGGCTGCACTAATATTGCCTGTAAAGTTAGCTGTATTACCATCTAGTTGTAGGTTGACATCTAAATTATTAACTTGTACATTACCTGTAAAGTTAGCTGTGTTACCTGACAATTCAAGGTTAACTGTTAAGTTACTTGTAACAGTGTTAGATGATACGTTAACAAAGTTTGCAGTTGCTAAATTACCTAGTGCTGCGTTAGCTGCGCTAATATTACCTGTAAAGTTAGCTGTATTACCTGCAAGTTCAAAATTAACTGTAAGGTTAGCTGTTGTTGTACTATCACTTACACCTAAATTACCTGTGATATTAGCACCTGTTGTTGAGATTACAAATAAATCTGCAACTCCACCAACAGACATTTCAATGTTACCATTAGCTACAGGTATTGAAATGTTACTATTACCATTTGCAATAATACTAGTATCAACCGTTGCCCAAGTAACAATACCATTACCATCTGTTTGCAAGAATTGACCGTTAGATCCACCTGTGATTGTGATGTTACCAACGTTACCAAGATTTGCAGTATTTGCAACGATTAAATCTGAAATATTTGCACTGTTGAAATTAGCGGTATTTCCGTCTAGTTCAAGATTAACTGTAAGATTTGGTACAATAACATTACCACTGAAGTTAGCGGTGTTACCTGCTAATTCAAGATTAACACTAAGATTTGGTACAACTACATTACCACTAAAGTTTGCTGTATTACCTGCTAAGTTTAATCCAACTGTAGCATTTGCATTAGCTGTAAGGTCACCTAAAATGTTTGCTGTATTATTTGCATAAATGTAGTTTGCATATAATGATGCGCCAACAACGTTACTTGCTGCAACTACATCAACGTTTGCATTAATATTACCACCTGTGATATTACCAACGGCATCAATGTTAAAATTTGCATATACGTTTGCACCTGTAATATTGCCACTAAAGTTGCCAACATTACCGCTTAATGTTTGAGTTACGTCTAAGTTACCGCTTACATTAGCTCCTGTACCTGTTACTGTAACGACATTTGCATTACCTGCAACAGACATGACAATATTACCATTGGCAGCAGGTATTGAAACATTACTGTTACCATTTGCAATAATACTTGTATCAACTGTAGCCCACGTTAAATTACCATTACCATCTGTTTGTAGGAACTGTGTATTTGATCCACCTGTGATTGTAATGTTACCAACATTTCCTAAATTAGCGGTGTTTGCAACAACTAAATCAGAAATATTTGCACTGTTAAAGTTAGCGGTATTTCCGTCTAACTCTAAATTAACAGTGAGGTTTGGTACAATAACATTACCGCTGAAGTTTGCAGTATTACCTGCAAGCTCAAGATTAACTGTTAAGTTAGGTACGATAACATTGCCACTAAAGTTTGCTGTATTACCTGCAAGTTCTAAATTAACTGTAACATTATTAGACGTTACGTTACTTGAAACATTAACGTAATTAGCAGTAGCTAAGTTACCGAGTGTTGCATTTGCTGCACTAATATTACCTGTAAAGTTAGCTGTATTACCTGCAAGCTCAAGATTAACTGTAAGATTTGGTGCAACTACGTTACCACTGAAATTCGCTGTATTACCTGATAATTCAAGATTGACTGTTAAATTGGCTGTTGTTGTAGTATCACTTACACCTAATGTACCTGTGATATTAGCACCTGTTCCTGTAACAGTAACGATATTTGCATTACCTGCAGCAGACATTACAATATTGCCATTTGCAACAGGAATACTTACATTACTATTGCCATTAGCTATGATACTAGTATCAACAGTGGCAAATGTTAGAACACCATTACCATTGGTCTGTAAGAATTGTCCATTACTACCACCTGTGATGGTGACGTTAGCAACATTACCAAGATTGGCAGTATTAGAAACATTTAATTGATCAATATCAACCAAACCACTAAAGTTAGCTGTGTTACCATCTATGTCATTAGTGAATGAAGCAAAATTAGCTGCTACTAAATTACCAAGGTTTGCATTACCCGCACGAATGTTTGCATAATCACCGTATGTAACTACTTCACTTGATATTGTAACATTCGATCCAAAAGTAATTTCTGCTGCACTAACATCCCAACCCATCCAAGCAATTTTTGCGCTTGTGTCATAATAATTAAGCGCAGTACCAACATCTTTGCCTGTATTTGAAGTTAATGGTTGACCGTTTGGTTCTACTTGTAAGTTAATGATAGGATCTTCGACTGCCAATTCAGTAACGTTAATATATATTAAATTACCATCAACAGTTAAGTTACCACTTACTAAAGCATTACCACTGATATTTAAATTACCACCACCAATAATATCACTTGTAATATTTGCTGTACCTAAAACATTAGCACCTGTGCCTGTTACAGTGAATACGTTTGAATTGCCTTCTGAACTGACTGTAACATTTCCGTTAGCAGCAATTCTTACATTACTATTACCATTGTAAATTTCTGCGGTAGTAACGTAATTTGCTGTCAATAAGTTACCCATGTTGCCATTGGCAGCACTAATATTACCTGTAAAATTAGCTGTATTACCTGCTAATTCAAGGTTAACATCTAGGTTATTAACTTGTACGTTACTTGAGAAGTTTGCTGTATTACCTGCTAATTCAAGATTTACTGTTAAATTAGGAACAATAACATTACCACTAAAATTAGCTGTATTACCACTTAATTCTAAGTTAACTGTTATATTACTTGTTAATACATTGGCATTTGCATTAATGAAATTAGCAAGTACGTTAGAATTAGCATTAAAGTTATTTGCGTTAAGATTACCACCTGCATTTAAATTAACAGTGTTTAGTGTCGTTGTGGTTGAATTACCTGTAATAGCGACATTAGCACCTGTTGGGTTTGTAAAAAATAACGTGTTACTCGTGCTATTTGATTTAATGGTTGAGCCACCAATATAAATCGTTTCACCTGAAATATACAAACCACTCCATGGATTTGTTGCATTACCTAAAAAATAACCCGAATTTGCAGGAATTATGTTACCATCAATAACTAATTCTTGATTATCTGAATCAAATACTGCAAACCCATTACCAATATTTGCATTACCACCAACAAATAAATCAGTATTTGCAGATAAATTTGCACCAACTATATTACCGCTTGCATTTACATTAACACCAAGTAAGTCTACATTAGCAATAATGTATTCAGCACTTATATTAGCGTTTGATGTAATATTACCGTTAGCTTCAATCGTATTATTTGAAATAAAATTATTAGCAGTTACATTACTAGTAAAAAATCCAAAATTTGCGTAAACATTTTCACTTGTAGTAAATGATGCAGTAGTTGTAACTTGTCCTGTACCATTGGGTGACAAAATTAGATTGGCATTACCTGTAATTGTTGATATCGTGGTATCATTAAAATTCATGTTACCAATCGTTAAATTACTTGGTAAGTCTGTTACACCTAATTTACCAATATAACGATAGCCAACAGCATACAATACTTTACCTGAAGTCAATGCAGCAGGTATTGTCCCACCAATAAAGTTTAATACACCTGATTGATAGTTATAGTAAAACTCACCTGTTCCACCACTACCCGCAGCAAATATCTGTGTACCTGTAACGGTTGGGTTAGCCACCCCAGGATTGTCAATATAAATCTTTATATTATATGTAGCACCAAATTCTTGTGGAATCCAATAGGTTAAATTTGTTAACCATGTTGGATAGATACCACCCACAGGAACTGTGGTAGTATCTGCTGACATTTGTACAGCACTTGCGCCTGTATATGCCTGTACCACCCCAGGAGTTGCGGCAGCAATAGCAGGAATTTGATCTGATTGCGCCCATAGTGTGTCACCACGTATTAGTAACGGACTAGGAATAGATTCGTTACTAGGACTTTTATTATTCGCCGTATCAGTTTTTGTTACACCGAAGGCTTGTTTATATAGTAGGTCAACTTGTTGTGCTATTGATATTGCCATTTTTAGTTACTCGCTGGTTGTAGAGAAAATGCTGTCACAGATTGACCTGAAGTCAATTTGATTCGAACATAAATTTCATTTGTTGCTGTACTTGAACTACTAACAGTACCAAATGTTAAAGTAATCGCTTTATTTGTTTGAGCAGAATTTAATGGTGCAACACCACCTAGTGAGCAACCATTACTACCATTACCACCACTACCTGCACCTGGCTGACCTGCACCTGCATACGCAACTGATGCATCTAACCATCCATTTAGTGTAGATGAGGTGTCAATGGCACTGCCTGGAAGGGCAACCCATAGTCCTGCAATAGTACCTGTCCACTTAAAGTCAAACTTAGAAACAGATGTTCTAATAAATTTAAATGTAAAATATTGTGAACCACTTCTACCACTGCTTAAATCAGGACCAACAGGTAGATATCCTGTTGAATAATTTGTTTGATCATGCTTCATTATTGCAGCTACGATGGTCGCATCATATGTTTGCAATGTTGATGACTGACTATTAAATGCAGCAGCACTTGCACTGTATGATGGAGTATCTGTTGAACCTGGATTTATAATACGAAACGCTAATCCACTTCCACTACCAATTGATCCACCAATTACAATATTTGATTCTTCCATGGTTGACGCTGTACCTGTCTTATACAACACATTAGCCCCAGGACTAAACGATCCTGTACCCGTTGCATAACTGTTTAATACTGATACAGATGGTGAACCACTTGATGCACCAAAACCTGAAATAATTGTTGACGTTGTAGATACTGTAGCATTACCACTTGAAACATATAAATTTCTATCTAGTGGAGTTGTTATACCTGCTGTTGCATACGTTAAACTCACAGGAGCACCAAATGCTCCACCTGCCGTACCCGTAATAAATGTATCACTTATTGGATACATATCACCACTTAATCGATTTACGTCAAACGCTACAGTAAATCCATTCGTATTGTTATAATGTGCAACTGTACTTGAATATGTATACGATGGTGACCCAGGTGCTGTTATTGTACCGTTAGTTACCTGTGGGGTACCTGGTGCGCTAGCGTCATAGTACCAACTTGGCATATTAGTATTACCTGTTGCTGAGTCAGTAATTTTAACTTCGTTCCAACCTTCTGTTACTGTACCTGCAGCATATGATGTAAATACTGACCAAAATCCTGCTGCAACGTTTGAATTTACAGTGTTGTAATCAACGTTATTACTAATAATCAAATTACTATACGTACCATTACCATCTAAGTTAGCAGTAAGTGTTCTACTTCCTGCAACATTACCATTTAAATATACAGCAATCGTTCCTGAGTCCCCAGGTCCACGATTCGCTACAGTATTTGTTGCATATGATGCTGCTCTACGAACAGTTGACACTGTTGTACCACCTGCCACTGATTTGTTTGCCCCAGGCGTATTATCCGTTTGTGTAAAGTTTGCCATACGATATGATGACAAACTATTAACAGATAATGTTACACCAATTGGAAAGTTTGTTGGGCTTGGAGGTACTAACTTACCAAGCACTAAGTTTAATTGTTGTAACGCATTTGATACTGAAGTTGAATTAGTTAATGCTACTGCGTTACTAATTAAATTACCTGCAGGATCACCAATTTGAATACCTGTTGCACCACCCTCAGTATTAGCAATGACAACAATACCTGTACCATTAGGAACTAAGTTAATATTTGCGTTATTAGCAGAAATAATATTACCTTCAGTTAAAATATTTCCTATAACACTCATTGTGTTAGTAGTTTTATCCCATAAGAAATAATTTCCACCTGAAATCGTATTTGCGTCATTAAACTGAACAGACGTATTAATACCACCCGCTGTAACATTACCTGAAATATTACCTGTTAAGTTATTTGCATAAATGTTTCCACCAATATATGCATTACCTGTTATTCCAATGCCACCTGCAACAGTTAATGCACCTGTTGTATTGCTATTTGCATTAACATTTATTGTATTAATTTGTACAATATTTGCACCACCACCTCCTGTTTGGAAGTTATGAATGTTTGCTTCTAATTGTGCGGTTGAATTGCCACCAACATTACCTAAAATATTGATTTTGCCCCAATTGGCACTGTTAGCATAATCACCTGCAACCAATGCTGCGCTAGCTGCAGTTGCATTATTCCAACCACCACGTAATTCAATCGCATTTCCTGTAACACTAACCAATTGATTTGTAGCATTATTTCCAAAATATGCATTACCATTTACGTTAAGATCAGTTGTTACGTTGGCATTGCCTGTTACATAAAGATTACTTCCAACATTAGCATTTGCAGTAACATTTAAATTACCACCAACATTGGCGTTTGCATTTGCATATAATGTATCAGCAGTTACACGACCATTAGTCTGAATATTTCCTATAACATCTAATAAGTTTGTAGTGGAATCAAATGTTAAATTTGCGCTTGCTGCAAAATCACCACTGCCATCATTAAACTGAATTTGCTTATTGGCACCTGCAGCCTCTTGTAAGTCCCAAGGTTGCCCGTTTGCATATAATAAGTTGTTGGTTAAAACATTACCTGCTACCAAATTTGCAGTTAAATTTGCGTTATTTGAAGTAATGTCACCGTTTGCTAGTATTATATTGGCAGGGATTTCTCCTACTGAGAACCCGCCTACTGAATTAAGTGGTTTTAGTGCCATGTTTGTTCTTCCTATATCCTGTATTTATCATCCCTATCTAAAATCACAAACCCACATTTATCACATCTTAAACGATGTAATCATCATTTTATGAGTCATTAAATTAGACGTTTGTGGTGTAAACAATAGCTGTACCGTAGGTCCTGATGAAATATTACCTGCGTTATAAGCTACCTCAAAGTCTCCCGTATAACCATTTACTGCTAAAGTACTTGTCTCGTTATAATGTACCGTTGAACCTAAAACAATTGCTGAAATTTTACATAAATTTCTAATATTTCCGCTTGTATCATCACTTATAATCGTAAAATCTAAACCTGCTAAGTTTGCGGTAGGTATAGAAAATATTTCTTGATTAGCAACAGTGCTATTTGTTGTAGCAAAATATACATTAGACTGACTAAATTGGAATATTCCACTACCAATCGTTAATGTATTTGCTATTAAATTACCTGCTACAGTTAAATTACTTGCAGTTTTGTCAAAGGTAAACAGTGGACTACCACCAAATACACCATTATCGTTAAATTGTACTTGACGGTTACCACCACCTGGGCTACCGTTGCCACCACCTCCACCTGCTGCAGCCCATGTTAGGTTACCTGTTCCATCAGTTTGAAGAAAATAACCGTTGGTGCCGCCTGGGATGTGGATGTTGGCAATGTTTGGCATATCCACATTAGGTGAGTTTGCAAAATGCACTGTACCAATTGTTGTAAGATTACTATTTGCGTTCATTGATAAACGCTGCCCAACAATGACATTTCCTGTAACTGTTAAATTACTTAATGACGTATTTCCAACAGCTTGTAATCCATTTAATGTTCCAACACTTGTAATATTAGGTTGCGCACCTGTAATTACTGTACCTGCAAATGTTGAATAATTTGCATTCGCTATTGTTCCTGTAATATTTGCAGCCTGAATATTTGATAATTGATTACCTGAACCGCTAAAGATTCCTGCTTGAGCAATAACACCTAAGCTCGCATTACCTACTGCAATATTTCCTGTAATACCTAATGTTGTTCCACTAATATGACCATTTACTGTTAATGCGCCTGTGGTCTTATCAAAAGTAAACGCAGCATTTCCACCAAATGAACCATTATCGTTAAATTGTACTTGGGTGTTAGAGCCACCTGGGTTGGCGTTACCATTACCCCCACCATTGCCACCTGCAGTCCAACTTAAATTACCTGTGCCATCCGTGGTTAAAACATAACCATTTGATCCGCCCCAAATCTTGATTTTGTATACTTCACCAAGATTAACTTCAGTGGCATCATCAAAGTAAACATCACCAAAAACATTAAGAACACCACCATTGTTAACAGTAAGTTCAGTACCAATATTAGCTGAACCTACTACTTGTAAGTTACCAAATGATCCATTACCCTCAAAGTTTGCAGTATTTGCCCATACCCCTGTGTCAACATACAATACGCTTAAATTACCAACACTAGTAATATTAGGTTGAGCATTGGTTGTTAAAGTACCTGTAACATTAGTAAAGACACCATTAGTTGCGCCAATATTGCCTACGTTAGCATTACCTGTTGCTCTAAACGTACCTGCAACATTTGCACCTGTGCCTGTTACAACTAATACATTAGCATTACCTGCTGCTGAAAGATTAATATTACCATTAGTTACAGGTATTGCAACATTACTTGTACCATTTGTAACGTTACCAATATTAGCATATTCAGCATATACTGAGTAATTTGCATTAGCTACAGTACCTGTAATATTTGCTGCTACAATATTTGATAAACGATTACCTGAACCTTGGAAGAAATTAGCAATAGCTAAATTACCTAAAGTTGCATTACCAACTGCTAAATTACCTGATGCACTTATTGTATTTGCATTGATTTGACCACTTACTGCTAACGTGCTTGTGCCTACATCAAAAGTAAATGCTGCATTACCATCAAACACACCATCATTATTAAACTGTACTTGTGTGTTAGAACCACCTGGGCTAGTGTTGCCACCACCATTGGGCACTGCTGACCATGATAAATTACCTGTACCGTCAGTTTTAAGGAAATAATTAGCGGATCCACCTTCAATAATAATCTTATTGACTTCGCCTAAGTTAATAGAAGGTGAATCTTGAAAATCTACATTACCATATGCAGTTAATGTTGAATTAGCATTGCCAAAGAATGCATTACCTACATGTAATGTGTTTAAAACATTTAAATTCCCAAATGTTCCAATACCTGACACATTAGCTGATGCTGCATTAAGTGCACCAACAATGTCTAAGCTTGTTAAATTACCAACACTTGTAATATTAGGTTGTGCTGCTGTTGTTACAGTACCCGCTGTATTTGCTGAGGTTGCACTAGTTGCTACATTTGCTGTGTTTGCACTGTTTGCAACGTTACTGAAGCTAGCGAAATTAGCATTAGCTACAATACCACTAACGTTAGCACCATCAACTGCATATGCTGTACCTGCATATACGGAATAGTTTGCGTTTGCTACGGTACCACTAACATTTACACCGTTTACATTAAAGGCAAAATTAGCAAAATTAGAGTAGTTAGAATTAGCTACTTCACCTACTACATTGGCACCATCAACTGAATAAGCTACATTAGCTGCATCTGCAATATTTGCGCTGTCTGCACTGTTTGCTACATCACTATAACTAGCATAGTTTGCATTGGCTACTTCACCACTAACATTAGCACCACTTACTGCATATGCTGTACCTGCGATATTTGCATAGTTTGCATTGGCTACAGTACCTGTAACATTAGCTCCACTTACTGAGTATGCTGTCCCTGCAAATAATGCATACGTTGCATTAGCTACAGTGCCACTTACGTTAGCACCACTTACTGAGTAAGCTACATTTGCTATGTTTGCAATATTAGCTGTATTTGCACCTGCTACATCACCAACAACATTAGCTCCACTTACTGAGTAAGCTACATTAGCAATATTTGCTGTATTGGCTGTATTGGCAGAATTTGCTACATTTGATGTATTAGCATAGTTTGCGTTAGAAACAGGTGGTAAGTTTGTTAAATTAGAACCATCACCATAAACATAATTTGAATATAAAACATTAGCACTTACATCCCATACTACATTGATATAGTTTGCTGTGGCTAAATTACCTAGGTTTGCATTAGCTGATTTTAAATTTCCTGTAACATTCGCAGTTAATGTGGTTAACGTATTACTTACTGTTAAGTTGTTACTGATTGTTTGATTAAATGATGTTACAGTATTGACAGAAAGAACATTTGATACTTTATTATAGGTAAATCCTGCATCACCACCAAAATTACCTTGATCATTAAACTGTACTTGAGTATTTGCTCCTGCAGGTGATCCATTACCACCTCCACCACCATTACCTGCAGGTGCCCATGTTAAATTACCTGCACCATCAGTTTGTAGGAAGTAACCATTATCTCCACCAAAAATAGTAACATTTGATACATTACCTAAATTGGCTGATCCTGTTACTTGGATATTACCTAATGTTAAATTACTTGTAACTACATTAGCTTCAATACTATCAAAGAAACCTGATGCAAAACGATTGTTTGCTGTACCTAGTGTAACATTTGCGCCTGACTGAGGAATAATATTGGCTGCAATGTTAATATTACTCTTAGGATCATCATATAAGAAATTCGCACTGCCATCTAATCGAGCAGGTACGCTAACGTTTGACCATACTGAATTACCAAAACCTAAATTAATAACCGCACTATTTGCGCCTGTAGCGATAAACGTATTACCCGCAATGCTTATATCAACAAGATTTTGTGCAATAGGATTGGTTTGTGGTGTCCAAATAACTGCATTAGCATCAGTGCTTTGATAAACTACACCATTTTCACCTACTGTGATAAACGTTAAATTACCTGAAACATTAGCAGATGTAACACTGTACAAATCTACACTAATGTTTGGTGTTGTTCTGTCAGACCATGTTGCTAGTAGATTACTGCTAATGATCGTACCATTTGCACCAACCGCAGTAAATAATGCACCACTATAAGTAATACTGTATAATTCTTCAGTGACTGTGGTATTAGCTACATTCCATACTGTACCATTAGTACTATATAGTGCAGTGCCATTTGCACCTACTGTTACAAATCCTAAACTATCTGCAAATGTTACACCATTTAGGTTTTCGGTTGTACCACTCGTTTGTAATGTCCAATTTGCTCCATTGGTACTGTATAAAATTCTACCATTATCGCCAACAGTAACAAATCTTGTGTTTGAACTATCGTATGCAATATCACGCAGTGTATCAGTAACACTTGTTTGTATAGCATTTGCCCAAGTAACACCATTATTACTTGTAACGACCGTACCACCTTCACCAACACCCCAAAAATTACCATTTGCAGTAATTAATGAGTAAATGGTATTACTTGTAGGTGGGTTTGGGTTTAGTGTAAAATCAACTAAATCAGTTGAAGTATAAAATCTTGAGGGTGAACCTGTTAAAAGATAAACGTCACCTTTTAGTGCAACTGCTTGTAAATTATTTACACGCTTAAACTGTACACTACCTTCAGGTCCATAAATTTGACTAAATGTATTGCCACCAAAAACTTGTGAAAAGTTATTATTAATTTTTTGGAAAGCAACTCGTACAGGATCTCCTGTACCATCGTTTGGTAAGGTACCAATATTAATAAGTTCTTGTGCCATCTAAATTCAGTCCAAATTTGTTGATATAGTTATTTAGTTTTATTTCATGTCTTTTGAGGTACTGAAGACATAAATATTAAATCATGCTTACTAAGACTATAAAAAGACCGATTTGTATTGATTGTAGGGTACGTCCTGCACGCTCGTGTGGTAAAAGTGTGCAAGGTTTTGTTAAGTGGAGAAAATATTGTAGTAGTTGTGATAGTAAAAAATACAGAAAACAATTACAAAAAAATTCCACGTGTGAAACATGTGGTTTTATTGCTAAGCATAGTTGTCAATTAGATTTAGTAAAGATTAGCGGTAAGTACAAGACCTATTGTTCTAATTGTAATCGATTAAGAATACAAAATTTAAAACAAAAAGCACATGATGAGTATGAACTTACCGTTGATGCTACTGTAGATTTAAATGAAATAACAATATAAACAAAAAAGGAATCACGAATGATTCCCTAATTGCTCCCATCCCGTTTGAGATAATAATATTTATTTTGTTTTTTCATTTTTAGTATTATTAGATTGACTTTCTTGGATTTGCTTTGAATATTTGTAACTTTCATCACCAATAGGATCAGTATGATATTTATTTTGTGCCTGTCTATAAATCCATGGTGGTGTTTTTGAGTTTACTTTTTTATTAGTCCAAGACATTATTTTTCCTTTTATCTATATTTTGCCAACCTACAAATCCTTAATATATTAAACCACATCCAACCTGTATCAAATTCATACCATTTTAAGCTTAACTTTGGGCTAGCGGGATCATTATGGTGGTTGTTATGAAGTTCTTCACCACCAATGATGATACCAATTGGGAATAAATTTTTGGATCTATCATTGGTATTGTTGTTACGATAGCCCACGTAGTGACCAAGACCGTTAACAACACCTGCAGCCCAAAAAGGTATCCACGCCATTTGGACGAGCCAAATAACAATCCCCCAACCGTTAAACAATATAGTATTAATAATGAGTAAAGCAAGGATGCCATGTACTGTGTATTTACTGTATATATTTCTTTCTACCCAATCATTAGGTGCACCTACACCATATTGGTGTATCATTTGTCTATCTTTTGTTGCTACATTGTACAACCATGCACCACGAAATACTACGTTAAAAATACCATAAACGTGTGGCGAATGTGGGTCACCAATTTGTTCTGTATAACGATGATGTTTACGATGTACTGCAACCCATTCTTTGGTAACCATGCTTGTAGTTAGCCATAACCAAAAACGCATGAAATGAGATATGATAGGGTGGAAAGTTATGCCACGATGTGCTTGACTACGATGAAGATATAATGTTACACAAAGTATTGTGATATGGGTAGATACTAGAGTGTAGATTATTTCTATCATGCTCTAGTATTTACCCTAATAATATTTAAATAGACAACCCTGTAATTGTAACTCCTGTAAAGGTAACTTGAGTAGACGTTGGGGTTGGTACAATATCTGAATTATATAATACACGTCTTGTTCCACCCATCAAACTATTTAAATCTGCCCAATCTGAACTTGTTGCAGTTGCAGGTGTAGGCCCTTGATAAAATTTATTAGAATCTTGTATATCTAAACTTTGTAACCAAGTACGTACATCTTGCCATGTCCAACTACGATTTTGTTGCAATTTTGTTGCTATTAATCCTGTAGAAACAGGACATGCTGCACTAGTGCCACTAAATGCAGCATCATAAAATTCTGCAGCTTGACTTGAATTCAACCCAATTTGTATATCGAATTGATTTCGAGCATTTTCATACATGGTAAATTCCCATACCATGTTAGGGCTACCAACTACGCCTGTAATATCATCAGTACCTTCAAACCTAAAACGAATTGTTCTATTTGGTGAAGTACCCTCAAAACCACCATAACAACGTTGACAACTATTGTCTGCTGCACTAATCATGATTTTACGCATGTTTGGTGTTGTATTATTAAATGTAAGATCAATATAGCCTGAAGTAAATGTAATTAAGCTATTAGTACTAATGTATACGTTACCAAATGTTGAATTAGCAAACGTTATAGTAAATCCGCCACCTCCTGCAATATTAACACCGTAATATCCATCATCATTATCACCACCTGACACAGATAATAAACTTAACCCTGATGATCCTTTTAAATCACTAGCAATTGGAGTTAATGTTGCAGTGCTAGCACTAGTTGTAACTAGTCGCCACCCTGTATTAGGCTCAGCAGTAAAACTCTCTGTACCACTTAATTGCGCAATTGCGTTACAAATTGCAGTGTATCCACGTGTTGTACCTGATGGTTCATATGTATCAGGACGTAAATACTGTGTAGTATAACCACGGTTTGCAGCCATTGTGCCATCAGCAGGAGCGTATACATCAATTTGTTCGCCCATATCGCTATAGTTAACTTTACGTTCTTTACCGTCTGACATGAATTGATCATCTAGCGCACCAATATTAATTGCAGGATAAACAACATTAGCACCTGATGTATATTTTCCTAATTGTTGTGGGAAACCTCTACGACTTGTAGTGTTATAACAAGTCAACCCAAATTCACTATGTGTTGCACTTGCTAAAGGCGTGTTTAACGCACTTGCCCAATAATTATTATAATCAGGTTGATCTGATCCTACTTGTTGTTGGTTACTATTTCCCGCAGCAACTACAAAAATAACACCTGCCTGAATCATTTCAGCACCTGCTTCGGTAAAACTGTTGTCAACCATTTCACCTTTAAAACGATTTGCATCGCCTGTTGATCCAAGATATTGCATAAACGCAGGTTTTGTGCTACTTGTAAATGATACACCACCTGTTCCTGAAGTACCCTGTCTAAAATAATATGCGCCACTTGTTATAGGAAGTGTAGCACGATAGCCCCAACTATTACTTGAAATGGTTGGGTTACGTGTGCCATGCGTTGCGTTAATTGGTTTATTTTGATGAAATAATTTCATCATATCAAAATATTGTTCAATACCTAATCCATAGGTACCATAGACGTTAATAAACCATTTATTTGCATTGTATGCCCAACCTTGTGTTCGCCCATAGGTTAATGCTGCACAACACGTACCATGGTCACCTTCATTAGGAAAAGTTGTATTGTCTCCATTACAATTAGCTCTTGTGTAACTTGCAGTAACGGTAACAGTACCCATACTGCTAAATGATGAAGAACGTGCTGACGCATTACCCCACCAACTTCTTGCAACTGATTCAACAGGTACAGTAGTGCCATCCCATCGGGTAGTTAAGCGGGTGCCAGGGCTAGCGTTAAAATAATCAGGATCTATGTAATATGGTCCTTCTAAAACCATGTCTAATAGCATACAAGTACCTGCTGCATCTAGCGGATTACCACCAATTAAATTAGTAGGACCTGAACCTGCATTGTCTTGAAACTCAACGTGTCCAAATGCACATCCATCATCACCAACAATTACATCAACACCCACACCTGTATCTGAGATATCAATCCTATCTTGAATAACTGTTTGACTATTCAACCCATACCATGGGTTTTCTTTTTGTGTCATTCGTAAAAGTTGATAACCTGCACGATTTGTATCTGCCTCAGTAAAGTTAGTAGGCATAATACTAGGATTAGAAAAGTTTCTATAATTTTTTACGTTAGAAGCGTATCTATACGTAGCATGTAATTGGTCAGGAGGAGGTTTAAATTCATCATAACTTGCATAATCTAAATTTACAAATTTAATTGTTGGATGTTTAGATAATTCTTGTGCTTCTTCATCTGATAAAAGATAGGTAGATCTTGTTGGGCTATGTGCTTTATAATCCACTAGTTCTACTGCTCTTTGTGGGATATTATCTTCTAAAGTACCATCTCTTATTAGAAGTTCATGTAAATAATCCCAATCAGCTTCAGAGTTACAGCATATTTGATAAAGTTTTTTCTCACTCATTCTATATGTTCCAAATTATTAAACGTTATAATAAACAATTTCACCTGTTGTTGGGTTATAATAAACTACTTTCAAACCTGTTACATCTGTTACTGCTCTAACAGGTTTTACGGTAAATGTATTAGCAGTGGTTTGGTTTAGGTTTGCCCCTGATGCGTTTAATATAATGGTATTAACTGCTTGGTTGGTATAACCTGCATTTGCACCAATAGCAATACTTGTTGCACCTTGTCCTGTATAACCTGCATATGAACCGATAGCAATCGTATTCGCCCCAGGCACCCCACCACGCTGCGCATAAGTACCCATACCAATACTGTCTGCACCTGTACCACCTGTTCGACCAACTTCAAAACCAATCGCAATAGAGTTTGCTGCGATAGCTGCAGTAGAGTTAGCAGCTACGTTAGTACCAATACCAATAAAGTTATTAGCAATAGTAGGAGCAGCAGAGGCAGAATTCTTACCTAAAACAATCATACCATCAGCACTACCTGCTGTTGCACCAATGTTTGCACCTGCAGATCTACCCATGAAAATTGAGTTTGCTGCTGCGTTAGAATTTTGTGATGCAAGATAACCAATTGCAATACTATCTGTAGCAAGAGAACTTTCACCTGCTTGTGCACCAATAGCAATTGCACGTGTTACAGATGCAGCAACCGTTGAGTTATTAGCTTGTGCCAACGTACCAATAGCGATGGTGTTGGTGCCTGGGCCTTTGGTGGAGGATCCAATTGAAATTGCGTTGGTTGAACTAGCACCCGCTAAAAATCCTATACCAAGTCCTGCTGCACCCGTAGATGCACCGTTACCAATTGCAATACCGTTACCTGTACTTGATGAGTTCATACCAAGTGCGACAACACCACCTGAACTGATGTTTATAAGGTTTGCATCTCTATTAGCATTGGTATATGCTCTAATATTTCCCTGAAAAATAATAGGTGTAGTACCTGAATTATAATTAGCTACTACCACACTATTGACAGTCACAGTGATATTACCGTTTGCTGATAAGACTGCAATATTACTATTAGCATTACTTATGGATGATCCACCACCTCCACCACTTACTGTTCCCCAATAAGTAATACCATTACCGTATGTTGTCAATACTTGTCCGCTTGTACCATCAGTGTTTGCATAAGTTACTGCGCCTACTACTATAGGATTTGTAGTGGTTGTTGCAATAAAGTTAGCTGTATTACCAACTAGTTCTAAATTAATACCTAAATTATTAACATTGGCATTGCCACTAAAGTTAGCTGTATTCCCAACTAGTTCTAAATTAACTGTTAAGTTTGGTAGAATAACATTGCCACTAAAGTTAGCTGTATTCCCAACTAGTTCTAAATTAACTGTTAAGTTTGGTAGAATAACATTGCCACTAAAATTAGCAGTATTACCCGCAATATCTAATTCAACTTGAACATTACCTGCAAAATTAGAAAGTGTATCAGAAATTTCTACTCTATTAGCAGCACCTGCTACAGAAATTGTAACATTAGTATTAGCTGCAATTGAAACATTACTATTACCATTTTGTACTGTTGGTGTTTGAACACTGTCCAAAATAGCATTACCTGCACGAATATTAGCTAACGTATTGAAGCTTATTACTTCGTTAGCAATACCAACGTCTGATCCAAAAGAAATTTCTGCATTGCTTACATCCCAACCCATCCAAGCAACTTTTGCTGCTGTATCAAAATAATTTAATGCGGTACCAACATCTTTACCACTATTACTTGCAGGTGCTGCACCATTTGGTCCCATTTGTAGTTGAATAATAGGATCTTCAATTGCCAAATCTTCAACATTGACATAAACTAAATTACCATCAACTGTTAAATTACCTGTAATTAAACTATCACCTGTAACACTAATGCCTGTACTTGAAATAACTAATACATTTGCAGTACCACCCACGCCAATTTCAACGTTAGCATCGGTAGTAGGTATAGATACATTACTTGTACCATTTGATATAGTTGAACCACCCGATAATACATCATATGATATTTCACCTGATGTACTGTCATAATACATTACATTTGACGTACTTGCTTGACGAACAGGTTTAACCGTAAAACTGTTATTGTTGGCTGCAAAAAGATTAGCACCTGTAGCATTTAATACAATAGCATTAGATAAATCATAAACTCGTGCATTAGCACCTATAGCAATAGAATCGCTTCCATTGACATTTGCATTAAGACCAATAGCAATAGAATTACCCGAACCTGCATTTGCTCTTCCAATTGCTATAGAGTTTGCACCGCCAGCAGTAGCAACTCTTCCCAATGCAACTGCATCACTACCTTCGGCTGCAGGACCAAATCCAATTGCAATTGATTCTGAACCTGCTGCACCAGTGGCAGTGCCCGAACCTATTCTTATGCTATTATTACCTGTAGCATTAGTATTATAACCTATAATTATTGCATTTGCAGCATTAGCGGTTACAAGTGAGCCTATAGAAATTGAATTATTACTATTAGCATTAGCACGATTTCCTATGGCTATTGCGCTAGTTGCATAAGCATTAGGATTTGCTCCTATCGCTATAGTCCCTGCTAAATCTGCGTTAGCATTTTGACCTATACTAATAGATTGACTACCATTTGCTTTAGCGTTAGTACCAATCGCTACTCCACTAGCCCCGCTAGCAATTGCAGCATTACCCAATCCTATTGTATTAGCTGCATTTGCTACTACACTTCTACCAATACCGACAACACCATTTGAATATAAGTTTAATAAATTACCAACTAAATTACCACCTGCAGCAACACGAAATACGTTAGCTGTACCATTTACGCTGAAATCTATATTACCTGCAGCAGTTGAAATACTTACATTACTATTACCATTTGCAATATTTGAACCACCACCACCTCCACCTGATACGGTTGACCAATAAGTTATTCCGTTACCATAAGTAGTTAAAACTTGTCCATTTGTGCCATCTGCGTTTGCATAAGTAACTGCACCTGCAATAACTTTTCCTGTAACATTAGCATTACCTGCAATGTTTGTATTTGCATCACTAATAACAACAATATTTGGAGTACCATTAATACCTACAGTAACATTACCACCTGATGTAGCAATACTAACATTTGATGTACCATTTGCTATATTAGATCCACCCCCACCACTAACAGTACTCCAACTAAGAATACCACTACCATCCGTGGTTAAAACTTGACCGTTTGAACCACCTGTAATAGATACATTTGCAACTGCGCCAAGATTTGCAAACTTAGTTATAGAAATATTTTGACTTGAATCAATAGTTAATGCATTGCTGCCACTAGTTTGTATCGCAAGGTTTCCTGTATTATCACTTGATAGGATAAAACCATTTGCATTACCTGTTGAGTTAAGAGTTACTGCCATTTTAAGTTCCTTTTATAATATAGTCCAATTCGCACCATCTTGAAGTGTTAGTGCAACCTCAGGATCAACATATATTGGAGAATTTTGAACGTAGGAGCCTGGGGTGAAGGTTACGTTGCTTGTATATACATTCGGTAAATCAGGAGTTACAGTCCAAGTTGCACCATTTTCAAATTTTAAAACAACGTTTTCTTCAACAGTGACAAAACCTTGTTGTTCATAACTACCTGCAGTAAATGTATAATTTGCAAAATAAGGGTTGGGTAAAACAATAACTTCTTGTCCCTGACCAAACGTTATGCCATACCCAAATGTTATTCCAATTCCAATTTGCATTCTTATTCATCCATACTTATCTATTTAGTATGTAAAATAGAATAACCTTAATTTGGATAAACTTAAAACTTAACTTACAAAAGTATAATATAAAAATTTAAAACTTAGTTTTAAATTTTATATCTAGTTTAATGGATGTGAATGGTTAATAATTAAACAGAAGTTGAATGCAATCTGTCATAAAAATTAGTAGCTTCTGTTATAACTTCTTGATCTGTTAAAAAACCTTGAATTCCATCCTTACCTGGGCCATTTCTCTTAACTAATTTATGTTCATTTTTGTGGATGAATAACAAGCGATCTATCATATCTTGTTTTGTCAAAATAAACACATCATTAGGCACTTGAGTTATATGACTCCAACCTACGTAAGTTGAATCAGCTTTACAATAAAAAAATTCACCATTTGTAATACAGGTTGGTTTTGTTTGATTGTTAGAATTATCTTTTTTAAATTTTACTATGGGCATGAATATATCCTTTTAACCTTGACCATTGTATCCATTAAATTTTCCATTTACCAATGTTGCTACATTAGCTGCGTTAGTATCAGATGAAAAAGGAAATTTTTGGATAGCATTTATTGGAACAAAACGTGGATTAGAATTGGATGCTCCCCCACTGTTATAGCCATGAGTTCCCGAAGAATGCCCACCTGCCAATTGAGTTGGTGTAGTTAAAACTGCTACATTTACTGCATTTGTATCGCTAGCGAATGGGAATTTTAAAATATTGTCTCTATAAGCATAAGGAGTAGTTAAGTAACCACCACTAATATAACCATTGGTAGTAGAATTTTGTGCTTGTGCCCAATAAACACCACCCCCAGGTACTGCTAAATCTCCAACAAACGATCCACTTGTTTCTGATGCGAATGGGAATTTATAGTATGCATTATGCTGATACCCACCCGCACCATAACCATGAGTAGGTGACTCTAAACCTGTTAAACCATAACTTTGCATACCTAGTGCTGCTACATTTGACATTGCAGCAGTTGAAGAAAATGGAAATTTTGCTATTTGATTAATACCACCTGCAGGCCCATATTGCCCAGGCCCAGGCGTAGCAGGACTTCCACCTAACATATAACCATATCCATACGGAATAGAAGATACTCCTGCAGCATATTTTCCAATCCATGTTGGATAAGAGGATAAATTAGAGGACACAGCATAATCAGTTACTGAAGAAGCAAACGAAAATTTATAATAATGATTATAAAAACCTGATACACCATAACCATGTGTTGCAGAATCCATACTAGCGGTAATTTGAGTATCGCCAGGCGAAATAGATCCTATATTTGATGAGTTTGTATCAGATGCAAAAGGAAATCTTTCAGCATAGAGTACGTAGGTGCCTGGGGCAGGAGGGTCATTAAAATTTTTATAACCTGCCGCAGAATACCCATATGTTGCAGCAGGACCAGGAGATGGTGATGGAGATCCTGATGAGCTAAAAGTTAGTCCACCTGAAATTGTAATAGAAGTTAGTTGCATATACACACCCTTTTTATAATTATATTTATACTAGAAGTATAAATTACAATTTGCTATTTTTTGGGTAACGCTAGTTTTTCCGTTTGTGTAAAATCTTCTAATATATTAGGCTTTAATCCTTGTAATTCCATGCGTTTTTGATCAACCTTATGGGAATCAACTAGTTCATCAGTTAAGGTATTTACAAAATCATAAAGTCCACTAACATCCCATCCTTCTTCTTTATTTTCTCTTACAACATATTCTCTTAATAAAGATTGCAGTTTAGTTGGATTTACACCAATTTGTTCAATATATTCTTGTTCACCTTTAGATATACCACCTGTCATTCGTACATCTCTTATACACTGAACCAATGCTCGTTTTAAATGATTTTTTGTTTCTTCTTTTTCGTAATCAGCTTCACTAAAGTTTGAAAGTTTTGATTTTAATTGTTCATAAAATTCTGAAAGTGATAAAATGTCTTTCATTGCACCTTCAATGTAAGTTATTCCATCGTGTAAACCTTCCTTAGCTTTAGCTAATTTAACTTTTAATTTTACTTCTTCCCAATAATCTAATGAATTGTTTTCTAAACCTTTATTAAGTTTATCTTCCATTTCTCTAATATCAATTTCAAGGTCTATGCGCCTCCATTTTGCTTCATTGAGTGCTGTTTTTTTATTTTGTATTTCAGCAGCAATTTGTCTCATATTATTATAAGGTGACAGCCAACTTAGGTTAATATGTCGCCAAGTCCATTGTGTATGACTATGATTCCATATTGTTTGAAGTTCCGAAGTGTTTTGCAATGCATAATCAACTTTTACAGTATTTTGTAACAAAGATTGACCTCCAAAACTCTCTTGATCACCCATTGATCCTCTACCAAAAACCATACTTAAAGGCACTTTTGGTGTATTAACTATAGTTAAATCACGTCGAATTTCTTCAAATACAGTCAACTCATTTTTATTTTCTTCAGTCATTTAATATCCTTTTTAATTATTTAAACAAACTTTAGTCTATCTAAACATTGGTCCTTCTATCCAAGTAACTAAAGAGTATCTAGTACCTGATTTAATTGGTGTAACTTCATGTGGCATAAAACTCGGAAACAAATGAACCGAACCTTGCTCATTTGAAGCTCTTATATGATTAGTATAATTGTTAATAACTAATTCACATCCTGTATATGTATTTGGATCACTAAGTTGCACTACTACCGATATTTTTCTAAAAGCAAATGGGCCTGGACCCACATCAACGTGTGAAATGTAATGCCCATTTTCACCATTATTGTTTGTTTCATATTCAAGTAATTGAAGGTAAGGATTGATACCCCATATATCATAGTTAAAATGTTTATGATTGGCAAAATTAACAATTAAACCTAATTTATGAAAAATCCATCGATTAGAATCGTTATTATGCACTGCATAATTATTAGCTGCACGTATCTTTGCAACATGTTTATTAGCATTACCAACTTTTGCTGAATCTCCATAGGTATTAGAGATTAGCGCAATAATTGACTTGCATTCTTCTTTTGTAAAAGAAATTTCAGAAGCATTGCTTGGAGTGCACCCGAAATAACTTGGTAACTCACGTGGTAAAGAAGGTAACATAACATAATCAAAAATTGGTGTAGGAATATCTATACTAATTTTTTTATTGTTTGCTATAGGTTCATCTTCATATAACTTGTATGAATCTTCAACGATAGATTTTCTTTTATTATCTGCAATAATAGGTTTTTTTAAATTGTTTTGAGTAATAGTATTTTTTTCTATGCCTAATTGTGATCTTTTATCTAATACATATTCTGTGTATGGACCATCAGCATCAACATAATGTAAAAAAACTTGTACTTGCCACGTGCCTTTGTATTTTGGTCGCCAATGCGTAACTTCACAACCTTTGTATACAAGCAAATCACCAATGTCTAAATTTAATTTAATTTCTTTTTCTTCATCAACATATATAGGCCAAACAACTTTTCCATCAAAGCCTAAGGTAATAGTGGCACTAATTTCACAAGAAGGTCTATCTACATGTTTTTTTAGAATTTCATTTGGTCTATAAATTCTTGCGTATGTATACGTTGGTAATAGTTTTCTTCCAACATGTTTTCCTATTGGATCTGCTAATTCACTTAACAAATTATCAAATACTTTATCACCATAAACAGCATCTGACAATGGGCATTGTTCATCTTTAACCGTCTTATTATTTTTATGTAATTCAAACATGTGATTAACTAACTCAGTACATGATTCTGAATCTAAAGCATTACTTAAAACTACATACCCATTGTTTTCAAAATAACTAATCGTATCCATTACTTTCCTTTTTTACTCATCTAATACTTCAGGATAAAAATATTCAAAGTACCATTTATTTTCTTTAATTACTTTATTATGAAAATTATCATCAAGGATTCGATTAGGCTTTGAATATTCTCTAAATTCTGTATAAGTTTCATGACTTACTTTTTCACGAAAATAAGAATGGTCGTGTTCAAATAAAAATGATTGATCAATTTTATTTAAATTATGATTAAAATAATCAAGATCTAAAAATTTATAGATAACTTTTATAATTTTATTTGGATCAGCGGTAAAATCTTCATATCTAATAAACAATACTTTGCGTGGGTCTTGATTATAAAGTTCTAGTGATTTAGGTATTTCATGATTCAATGTTACTGACAATGAATTAGGTTCGCCAAAATAATATTTAAATTTTTCTAACCAATGCATTCCCATAGTTACGATTCCACTAGAATTATAAGTGTGTAATGCTTTAAATTTACGGTTTACTCGTTCAAAACTTTCTACAATGTCACGTAAATCTCTAATTACACATATGAACTTTGATTGAGGATAAAGGTGTAATAATGATGACCATCCATGCCTTTTTGATATTACAATTGGTTTATCAGTAAGTGCTTCAAACCACCCCTTTGTCCCACCTTGAATTAAACCATATGTTGCAATATCTGCTTGTTCACTTGACATCGCAATAAATGATTCCTGCTGTCTTACTCGTACAAGTAGTTTATCTTTTATTATATCGTATAAAGCACATGTACTCGTAGTAAAAATCTGCGGGTTTTGTTGCAAAATATTCATTAATATTGTACTACCCGATCTTGGTAGTCCACCGCAAAAATGTATTAATTCCATGCGTTTATTTATAAATATTATTTTATTGAAAAAAATAACAATTTATGCTTAGTGTGTAAATAAATTTATAATACTAAATTACCACTGTTATTCGTTATAATTAAACTAATAATATATCTAACTATCGCTAGTACCGTTACTATTAAGTCTAGCTATATAGTTTGCAGTATTTCCATTAAACGTTGTGAAAAAACCGCAAGCCATAATTTTACCGTCAGTTTGAGTACGAACACCACGTACTGAGTTTGCTATTGCTTGGAATCCTGTACCCGTACCCGTTGTAAATGTTGCATTTAAAGCACCACTGCTACTAAGTTTAGCTATTCCATAACCAACACTAGAACCATTATAACTACTGAATTGACCACCCACAATTATATTACCGTCACTTTGAATATCTATTGCAAACGTTGAATCATTGAAACCCGTACCCGTTACAAAACTAGTATCTCTAGTACCATCAGAATTTAATCTTATTATACGATTTTGTGTAGTACCATTGAAAGATGTAAAAATACCACCTACAAGAATTTTGTCATCACTTTGAACTGCAATGGCAAATATTGATGATCCCGAACCAAATCCTGTACCAATATTAGTTGTAAAAGTTGTATCTATAGTACCATCTGTGTTAAGTCTAGCTATATAATTTGAAGTGGTACCATTATATGTAGTAAAAAGACCACCAACTACTATTTTACCAGTACTTTGAATAGCTACTGCTGTAGCTCCGCCATTAAACCCTGTACCTACACTGAAACCTGTGTCTTTAGTACCATCTGAATTTAATCTTATTATACGAGTTTGTGTGGCACTGTTATAGGTAGTAAAAATACCAACTACTACAATCTTACCATCACTTTGAACAGCTATTCCACGAGTACCATTATTAAACCCCGCACCTTGTAAATTAAATCCCGTATCTCTAGTACCATCTGTATTCAATCTAGTTAAATAGTTTTGTGTAGTACCATTATAACTTGTAAAATTACCACCAACTAAGATTTTACTATCACTTTGAATAGCTAGAGCACTAGGTATTGGGGCAGTTGAAAACCCAAGCCCCGTTCCAATACTAAACCCTGTATCCCTAGCACCCGTTGTAAGCAGTCTAGTTATATAGTTTTGAGTGGTACCATTAAAGGTAGTGAAACTACCCACTAGTACAATTTTACCATCACTTTGAAGTTCCATTGCACGAGTTGCACCGTTGAACCCTGTGCCTGGAGCAAACGGTTCAGATATTGTAACCGTACTACTTGTAGCAACTACGGTTCCACTAATACTAACCGTACGTATTTGTACTTGGAATGTTTCTGGTCCTTCAGTGGTGACATCAGTGGACGCTGTAATATTAAATGATCCTGCGTTTGACGTAATAGTAAAGCTGCCACTAGTAGCAACAAAATCAGCGGAAGATGTTGTAATATTTAAAACAGTCCAATATAAAGTTGTACTATCAGTTACATTAGTAGTAGCAACATTAAATGTTAAACTTGATCCTTCATTAACTGAACTAGATGTAGGGGTTACACTATAGGTTGGATTAGTGCTAGTGTCTATAATCGTAATTGTGCTACTTGTAGCAACTACAGTACCACTAGTACTAACTGTACGTATCTGCATTTGGAATGTCTGAGATCCTTCGGTGGTAACATCATTGATCGTTGTAATATTAAACGATCCTGCGTTTGACGTAATCGTAAAACTACCACTAATAGCAACAAAATCAGAAGAACTTGTTGTAATATCTAATATAGTCCAATATAAAGTTGTACCATTGACTACATTAGTGGTAGCAACATTAAATGTTAAACTTTCCCCTTCATTGATTGAGCTAGATGTAGGGGTTACACTATAGGTTGGATTAGTGCTAGAATCTATAATTGTAACTGTACTACTTGTGGCGACTACTGTCCCACTAGTACTGACAGTACGTATTTGCATTTGAAAAGTTTGAGAACCTTCAGTAGTAACATCATTGGTTGTTGTAATATTAAATGAACCTGTGTTTGATGTAATAGTAAAACTACCGCTAGTGGCAACAAAATCAGCAGAGTCTGTAGTAATATCTAATACAGTCCAATAAAGAGTTGTTGAATCATTTACGTTAGTAGTAGTAACATTAAATGTTAAACTTTCCCCTTCATTGATTGAGCTAGATGCAGGAGATACACTATAGGTTGGCAATGCCTCAATGCCTGTATCTACAACAAAACCACCTTCAAATAATATACCACCCTCAAGTAACATAAAAAGTTATCCTATTGTATATTTATACCTTTATATTAATTATACTAATATAAAAAAGGACACTTAGGTGCCCTTTTTTCTTTCCATCCCGAAAGATTGATATTATCATTTGTACTAATCAATATATGGCTCATATGATTCCGTAACGAAACTTTTATTTTTAGCAAACATAGGCCAATCAAATTCTCCAATATTTTCCAACATCAATCGCCATGGGGTAGGACTCAAATAACTATAAAAATTATCTAGGGTATCTAAAGAAAATGGTTCTTTTTCATTAGTACGAATATTATACCAATACTTGTTAAACCTACTTAATCCTTTTATCACTTCTTGCATCATTTTAGAATGGACCTGTCCCATCATCAACGGAGATCTATTCAATCTAGTTTTGAAGAACCATAGCATCATTGAAAATATCTTTTTACCTCTATATACAGGATTAACATATACATCGTCAACTTCATTTGATGCGTTACTCAATGAAGATACTGCTACCAATGTATCATCATCCCACAGACTATAATAAATTCCATCCTGAAGTACTTTGTAGTTTTCAATATCAGCAATGTGTTTGCCATGAGTATACCAACGTTTTTTGTTTGTATTGGCAAATTTTTCTGCTTGTTGGGAAAGATCAGGTCCTAACATGGTCATTTCTTCTATTTCATTGATTTTCATTTTCGTTTCCTAATTAATGATACGTTTCCTATCGTTAGAAATTATTGTTAATAGAATTTGGAATATTTATTATTAATAAAATATTACATTCCATTAATTTAAGTTACAAAAAAGGGCACCGAAGTGCCCTTAGATATTTCTAAAATATATTTTTTATAATATATTTTACTGAAATGATACGTTCTGTACAGCAATCTCGCCAACGTAGTCAGCAGCATTACCAAAGCTTGATGCTGTATTGGTAAGCTCAACATAACCATAACGTGTCATGAAGCTAACTACAGGTTCGAATGTTGTTGGATCTAGAACAACACCACTGCTCATCAATGGAATGTATGGGCAATAGAATGCTGCTGCATCTGTCTCGCTTGAACCCTTATAACCAACCAATACTGCTGTACCTGTTGGAGCATATGAGTCAACGAAAACACGCATTGCGTTATTCAATGTACCAACAAACTTGGTGTTTGTAGGTGCTTCGAATGTACCTTCAGTGGTACGTGCAAATGCTGATGTTGTTGCACTTTGGAGAATTGTTAAGCTTTCGCTTGAAACAACTGCCCAATTACCTGCGCCACGGCGTGTACGCTGTGCAATCAAGTTAGCAACACGATTGATCAATACTGCTAATGCTGCATGCTCATCACCTACGAATGTTGCAGTACCTGAAACGGTTGCTTGATTGTATGTGAATTCTGTTGCAGCTAAACTACGCAATGAAAGAAGAATTTCTTGGTCAATTTCAGCAGTAATTTCTTGTGCTAAAGCTGCCATGATTTCTGCTTCAACGTCGATACCATGTTGTGACTGTGCATCTTGTGCAGCCTCAAATGTCCAACGTGCTTGCAACTTACGTGACTTAGCTTCAACAGCCTGACGTAAGATCTGTACGCTGATTTGGCGACCACCACTACCTTCAAGAACGCTTGTATCAGCAGCAGTATAACGTGACTGATTTGTGTTAACAACACCTGCAGTAACGCTGCTTGCTGAAGAATATGCTTGCGCAATCTTGAATGGTGACAATGCTTCTTCACCTGCTACTGTGCTTGTTTGTGCAGCACTTGTATCGTTCATGTTATTAGCATAACGAACACGTAGTGTGTGAATTTGTCCAACAGGACCTGTCATTGGCTGAACACCTACCAACTCATTAGCGATAACGGTTGGCATAACACGGCGGATAACGGGAAGAATAACACGGTTAAGTGTTGCAATGTTACCTGCTGTAGTTGTACCTGCTGAACTTTCAGCAAGTAACTGCTTGCGAGTGTTTTCAAGAATGACACCCATCATTGAACGGCGAGTTCCTTTGAGACCTTCTAGAAGGGCTTCTTTTGTTTCACCCCAACGGCTCTCTAATAATACTTTAGACATTTTTCCTTTATCTCCTGTAATATGTCAAATTAAAGCCCTGCCAAACGTCTAATCGCAATTACGTTGTCACGTTCATCATCGACTTCAACATCCTGTTTTACGGCAGTTTTATCACCTGTTACTGCTACACTTTCAGAAATTACTTGCTTTTTAACAGCAGGTTTTTCTGTTCCATGATTTAGTACTGCAGGTAAATACTTCTCATATGCAGACTTTAGCTTTCCTGTCTGCACACTTTCGAGCAAGCTCTTCATCGTTTTAGCTTTGTCTTCATTTAATGGTCCTAACAATTCTGTCATGATCTTTTCACGAAGATTACTTTCTTTAATGATGCGAACTTCACGCTCTTTACTCTCAACTAAAGTTTTAGCTTTCTTAACTTCAGCAATGGACTCAGCCAATTTTTTGTCTTTCTCAACAATTTGTGACATTAATTTACGTGTTTCAGCCTTCTCATTGAGATGCGTTGCACTAAATTCTGTAGCAAATGCTTCGAATAAACGACGACCAAAACTGTTTTCTGTAGCAATCTTGATGTCTTCTTTCAATTGACTAATTTCACCCTTGAGATGCTTAGTAACACTTTCATTAACACGCTTTGCACTCTCTGCAATGAATTTAGTCTTCAATGTTTCGAGTTGTGCTCTTGCCTCAGCAACAAGTTTTACCTTGGCTTCAACAATTGCTTTCTTGTCCTCTGAGAATTCTTTGATCTCACGTGCAAGTGCATGTACAACAAACTGTTCTAATTTTTCACGACCTTCTAACTGTACCTTACGATCACTACGTAATTCTTTGATTTCTTCAGCTAATTTGCTGATCATGAAATCATTGAATTTACGTGCGTTTTCACGTAATGCAACCTTGGCTTTAACACGATCTTCATTCATAGCTTTACGCTCATCATGAAACTCCGAAATTTCAGCCTGTAGACCTGCTGTGACCATCTTATCAAGGGCTTCAACCATTACATTTTTATCATGCTCGTACTTTCTTGCATATTCTTCACGCAATTCAGCACGTACTTGCTCACGTGCTTCATTCAACTTTGACTCCCAAGCCTCGTTAATTGCTCGACCTGTGTCTTCGTTGATGATGCCGTTATCAAGCAATGGCTTAATAGCATCAAACATTTGTATGTTCCCCTATAGTGGTTAGTCCGTTTAACCCCGAACTGACGGGTATTATTAAAGTTGAAATCATTTTAATTTCAACTCCTTAATTAGGTTTACTACGGATTCTTTTAAATACTTTTGAACCTGAGCATCCTTGTCTAACTTGCTACCTTTTAAATTCTCTAAGACACGATGACCACCTTTCATGTTCATCAATCCCTCATAAATAGCCTTTGGATATGCATTAGGTGCACTTGGCTGTGCAACTATATCTACCGTTACAATTTCAAAATCACTAACACGACCATTCATGTCATTAACATTGCCACTGCCACGACTAGATACACCTAACTTAACACCGCTCTCTAACATCGTAGATACTAAATTACCCATAGGTGTAGGTAATATTTTTAACTTACCATAACCATTGGGTCCATCCATCCACATGTTTACAATCATGTGAGATACACGATCTAAGTTAATCTTTAAATCATCAGGATGATCAACTTCACCTAGAACACTGTATCCCTCACTAATTTGACCGTTAAGCGTTTCTACTGCACGTTCAATTTCATCAACAGGATATACACGCTCATTAGCATTCTTTACGCCACCCTGTATGAAAATACCTTTCATATAAAGTGCTTTGGTTTTTTCATCACCCTCTTTGACAGACTCGACAATTAATCCCGCTCTGTCAAAGGTTAGATGTTCACGTAAATATGCCATTGTACTTAAATCCTTAGCGTACTACTTTTTTAACAGATTTTTTACTCTCTGCTACAGGACTACGCTTGTCAGATGCTGCATCCTTTGTTACAGGCTTTGGTGTTGATTCACCTTTTTCGCTAAAAGATGAGCCTGGTGCGTTCTTTACACCACTAATTAAATCACCACCCTGCTTTACATATCCCATGTTGGCTTTTGGACTTGTTGGTACAGTCTCATCACCACCACCTGAGAAATTTACAGGACCTGCACCTGTTTGGACAACTTTAGGCTTGGTTAAAGCAGGACTCTTGGTGTTAGAACCATCATCACCACCTTTGGCAAATTTGTCATAAGTTGCACCACCTACTTGCTTAAGAGCAATAGCTTCAGCAACCATACTTTCACCTTCTTCTTCCTCTTCTTCGCCTTCTTCCTCTTCTTCTTCACCCTCTGAACCCATCATTGCTTCAAATTCAGCAATAAGTTCATCAAGCTTATCTTCTAAATCTTGAATGTCACCCTTGGTTGCAGGTGCTTCTTCATCACCACCCATGTCACCCATGTCATCCATATCCATGTCAGCAGCATCTGCATCCATATCTGCAGCATCCGCATCCATGTCAGCAGCATCAGTGTCAAAGTCCATGTCTTCAATTTCATCTTCTTCTTCACCTGCTTCCATCATGCCATGCATACCTGCTTCTTCAGTTTCGATCTCATCTAAAAGATCTTCTGACATGTCCTCATGCATTTCTTCATCCATAAGGCTTTCGTAAATCTCACGTGACTTCTCAACTACAATCTCGTGAAACAATTGTTCTGCTCGCTCTTGGTCCTCATTAATAATGAGATCAATCAGCTTTTCAAATTTTGCTGTAGACATTTAATATATTCTCCTTAGGTAAATGGCTTGTGCTTAATTTATTTACCTAATATGCTAGAAAATATGCCTAAAAGTGCTATTTTTTTACGTTTTTGTTTGAAATATAGCGTTTTAAGAAAAATTTAAACTATTCTATATTTTAAAATACCTTTATTACTTATCTTAATTTATTTTATATTGGGCGGGGCGTCGCTGGTCAAAGGCATTTGATAGCACACCCCCATTTAATCAATGTGCTGAAAACCCCACCCCCTATTAAAGCCTTTATTACCCCCCATGGTTTTCAACACATATCGTTTTTAAATATAAATTAAAAAAAACATTTTTATGTATTTCTGTGAACTGACGAAGGAAGTGAACAAAGAAATACATAAAAATAGATGACCGTACTACGGTCATCTTCAAATGATTACTCTGACTTTGTGAGAATTAGCCACGCAAAAAAGAGAAATTTAGCTCTAAAATAAAGAGCAATTAATTCGTTATGTGTTTACTTAAAAATTTATAATCCACCTTCAGGTGTAGGTGGAGCATATTGCTGTCTAATTTTTTTCAAATTTTCAGCTTGTTCATAGGTACGAACTTCTTTCATTCGACGAATTTTATTAATCGCTCCTAACGTTAAACCTTTGGTTTTACGTGAGTCACCCCAACGTGGTTGACTATGATCATCTTCCACATCTTGCATACCTTTGGGTGCTGCATTATAAAATTCAAATAAGTGCATAACTTTATTTATCTTATACGTTAGGTGGTGCAGGTGGTATCGCTGCTCCACCCGCTGCCTCAGGACCTGCTACAGGTGCACCAACTTCAGCAGGTTCACCTTCGATCTCATCTTCTGCATCCATATCATCAGCAGTTTCAAGATCTTGTTCAATATCACTTGTTGATATACCAACACTGCGTAAATCACTGCCTTTAGCCTCAACTTCAGCAGGTTTAGAACGTTCTTCTTCCCATAACTGCTCGTTTTTCTTGATTTCTTCTTGTGTTAATCCTAAGAATCGCTCTAAACAAAAACGTGTACTCATATATGGCAACGCAGCCATCGTACCAAATGTATTAACACGTGCAGTATCTAACTCAGCTTGACGATAACTAGCAAAGTTTTGTGGCTCATTGAACTTAATATCAAACAAACCACTATCAATATTAAAACCACGCCAACGTAAGAATAACTTAAATTCTTCACTCATCTTACGTGCAATATATCCCTGTAATCGTTCACAATACTTGTTAAAACGAAACTCCTGAATCATTGCAGTACCAACACGACCATCATTTAATGGTGTGGTTTGATCATCAGGACCTGTGGGCAAATATGAACTAGGTATGCGTAAACCACGTGCTAAACGATTGTTAAAATACTTTAAATCATCAATTTCACCTAGGTTTTGACCACCTGGGAGTACTTCGACACTACTACCCCTACCTTCAGCAGTAGTTGGAAAGAAATAATCCTCATTAATTGATAACGGGTTATACGTTGCATCTAATACATTACTACCACCATGTACACTAGGTATTCTACGTTGATGTATCTCATCTTTAATACGATTGACAAATTGCATTGCTAAATGTGAAGGCATATTACCTACATCAATCTTAAATACTCTGCGCTCAGGTGCACGTTGTACACGATAAATTAATATCGCATCTTCTAATAATTCTTTTTGTTTGTATACTTTAAAGATATTCTCTAAGATACTTTGTCCAAAAGGCCAATAACGATCTAATCCCTCAGTTAATGATAAGTGCACAATGTGCTTAGCATCAAGCGCACTTTCATTGATTCCAAGCGTAAAGCGAGTTCCTGTTGATCCATAAGGTTCGTTTGGCACCGTATATGAATATGGCGCACTATAACCTGCAGTTGGAGGTTGTGCTTGAAAGTCTGTAGTAGTTTTTTCAGCAATGGTTAAATTTTGTAAGTTAGGATTGATATCTTTGATAACATATTGCTCAGGCTTCTTACCTTCAGTTTCATTAACAATGACTTTAACCACTTTAGTCATGTCAATCCAATATAATTTAAAGTTTTCAGGATCACGAACAAATACCTGATCACCATACTTTACCGTATTTCTAAAGATTTTAAACGTTCTAGTATCAAACTCGTTAAGTTTACACCATTGTTGTAACTGTTTTTTAACTAATTCTACCTCAGTATCAGTAGGGTCATCATTCCAAGTAATCTGAAATGGTGTACCATTTTGTTCGTTTGACTGTGTACTAAATTCACTAAGAATGTCTAAGCAAGCATTAATTTCAGGATCAACATCCATCATTTCATATTGGTTATAACGTTCAATGCGGTTTGGATGCCCTGTATATACCTCAGGTAAACGACTTTGATAATTGCGAAAAGCAAAATCATTGGTCCAACCACCCGTAGGTTCTTGTCCCATACCACCATTCCACGCACCATTGTTACTATTTCCACCACTAATTGGGGATAATGCACCGTGAAAATTAGAGAATTTCTTTTTATAAGCCATCTTGTATTTATTAATTAGCCTTGCATGTACAATAATTGGTCATTGCCAATACTGTTACCCTCGTCTAATTTTGCCTTCATATCATCTAAACCACTTGCTAATAAATCAGTTTGACGATTAATAGCATCAACTAATTCCTTAATTGGTATTAATTCGGCCAATCTATTTAATGGAATAACCGCTTCATCTTGTCCACCATCACGTAATGTTGCAGTCATAGGTTGAGTTACAACACCACCATCAAACATCTTTGGTGGTTCATCAGGTATCTTAGAGGCTACTTTTGCTAATTTTTCACCATAACGTGGATCCGTGGCATAACCTGACATACTTTGTGCTACAATAGCCTCGTCAAGTGTTTTTGCTGCTAATACTTCCTTATATCGCTGATTTTCTTTTAAGAATTTGATATAATCTGCAGCACTTTCTTCCATACTGCCATATTTTCTAAAGGCAGCTTGTTGTTTGACCATCACACCTTTAGTAGGATCAAATTCTTCAGTTTGTGCACTTACGCTAGCTTGACCTTTACTTGCCTTAATACCAAAATAATTCTGACCACCTGCAGTAGATTTACCATAACCTGTTTCTATAGCAGACTGTGCCACACCTAATCTTGCTATAATTTCAGGATTGGCAACACCTTGTTTCTTGGCTTGATCTAACAAAGTGTTATACATTTTGTCCATAAACTCTTTTTGTTCTGTTGCAGAAGCAGGAGTTACAGGTGTTGCTACAGGTTTTTTCTCTAATTCTTTTTTCTTATCTTCGTATATTTTTAAGTTTTCTTGCTGTGTTTTTAACTCTTTTTCAGCAGTTTCTATTTGCTGTTTGGTTATTTTTAACCTACTTTCGTTTTCACGCTTGGTTGCGCCCGTTGTTTTTTCAACTTCTTTTTCAAGATCTATCTTTTGCTGATTTAAATTAACTAACTTATTAGTTGTTAATACAATATCATCTTGCGTTTTTGTAAGCTTATCTTGGTTTTGGTTATAATCACGTAATGCTTTCTTTCTAGCATTGGTTGCTTCAAGCGCAGCCTGTGTTTGAGCACGTGACGCATCCATTAATTCACGCTCAGCTTTAGCACGTTCTTCCGTTAATTTTGCAATTTCAGCACGTTTTTCTGCAACTTTTTTAACATCACCACTCTTTAATGCCTCTGCTAACTCTTTTTTAGCTAAGTCCTCTTTCTTAGAAGCTTCCATTGCTTTAGTTTCTGCAACAGTGGCAACTTGTTTTTTCTCTGTTACTTTAGCTTCAGCCTTTTTTTCTGCCTCAGTTTTTTCTAGGGCAGTTGGTTCTTTTATACCTAATAACTGACGTACATATTTGCCAAAATTACCAACTTCTACACCAAAGAATTCAGCACCTTTCTTTAATAACCCACCTGCAGAGCCTAATTCTTTTACTGCATTAGTTTGTGCAGCAATAGCTTTATCACGTTGTTCACGCTCTAAATCAACACGTTTTTTCGTTTCATCATCCGTTACTTTACGTAATTCTTCTAATGCCTTAGGTACTGACATACCCTTTTCTTTAGCATAATCTTCAGCTTTTTTCATCGTAGTTGCAAAATCTGCACCTACTTTATAACCTTCAATCAATACATCTTTAATAGCTTCGTAACTAATCTTACCTGCACTTGAGAACGTACCAAGCGTTGTTTTTAATTCTTTACCAAATAATACTAGATTTTCAGATACCGTACCTGTACCTTCCATAACTTTCTTAACAAACTCAGGTGCAGCAATTTGTAACTTAACTGCTTCAGGTGTAACAGGTGCACCCGCAGCAACAGTCTTTGCTAATGCTGCTGCAGCCTCTTTTGCACCTGCTGCATACATTGTCTCTGCTGTTTGCAAAGCTTTACCTAAACGTTCTTGACGTTCTTTATCACCTTGAATTTCAGCTTCCATCATGGATGCACGTAATTCTTCAATAGATAAGATTTGTTCTCGTGCTTGCTCTTGTTCTTGTCTTGTGGCACCTGTTAATGCTGCTAATTGATCAAGTTCTTTTACATATTGACCTGCAGCCATGGCTAATTTCTTTGTATCACGCTCTTGTGCCATGCCTAAACGTGTTTGTAATGCCATAAATTTTAGTACATGTTCAGCTTGTCGCTCATTATTAATACCCATGTACTCTAATTCTTTACCTAAGTTACTTCTAATTAATTCACCCGCAACATTTGCAAAATTATCAACACCTTTTACTGCAGTAGGACCAATTAAGGCTAAATCTTTACCCGCACTTTTTATAATGGATGAAAACTTACCAACATCTGCCATGCCCATCATGAGTTTTTGCAGGTTGTTGTTTAATCCTGTCATACCTTGTGCACCCATTAAGGATGCATTACTTAATTCATTAAATGAATCAAATAATCGATCTTTTAGCTCAGCTAACTGTGTTTGTAATTCTAGCGCAACATCACTAGCCTTAGCAGCATATTCTCCTAGCAATCCTAAACCAACTGCTGCTGCTCCTGCTATGCGACCAAGTAAACCAAACGGTCCCATAGCAATCATTAAACCACCAAATGCAATACTAAGTTTTGATAAATCACGAACTACTTGGTTCGCTGCTTTACCGACCATTTCTTCTTGTCGTGCTAGTAATCGTAAGCCACGCTGTCCTGCTATTAATTCTTTTGTATATTGCACCTGAGCATCAATAGCAGCATCAAATACTTTCTTTGCACCTAGTACTACGGTTGTCAATGCTTCAAAAGCCATTGACCTCATACGTTGGTTTACTAGATCACGTTCATGTACTTCTTGTTGAGCATTTCTAATCGATTCAAGTGCACGTTCATTGTTTTGATATGCTTTATATTGTGTATCAGTAGCTTCTTTTAAACTTTTTAACGATTTTTTATTGTCATCCACCGTGTCTTTTTGCTTTTCATAAGCTTCATTAGACTTTTTGATGACTTTGGTTTGCTCATCGGTAGCATCCGTAGTTTTTTCTACAGATTTGGATTGTTTGGTATTGGCATCAGTATTTTTACTAATAGCATCCGTGTTCTTATCAAACGCATCGGTATTATTTCGTACAGCAGCATTATGCTTGTCCATACGTGTAGACAAGTTTAACAGGGTAAGATTAGTTAACTCAGTGAATTTTTCATTGAGTTGACGAATTATTTCAGGATCTAGTTGATCTGCCATTTTTTAAATATACCAAAAATATTAGGTTAAATATATTTATCCAATTATATATACGGAGATTTTAACCAATGATGGACAATAATCCACTAAAACAGTATTTTCGCAGACCTGCAATACATATTAAGCTACCAAGTGGCACTGATTATGAACGTGATATCATTGATTTTCCTGCCACAGGAGAACTTCCCGTATACCCAATGACAGCCAATGATGAGATTACTGCACGTACACCTGATGCATTATTTAATGGTTCAGCAGTAGTTTCCATCATACAAAGTTGTATTCCATCGATTAAAAACCCATGGAAATTGCACAATGTAGACATTGAAACTATATTAATTGCCATAAGAATTGCTACCAATGGTGAAGAAATGGATGTGGATACAGCATGTCCTAACTGTAAAGAAACCATGCGATATGGTATAAAACTGTCAAAACTATTGTCAGAGATATCTATTAGTGATTATTCACAGGAATTACCACTAGGTGATTTAGCCATTAAGTTTTGTCATTTAACCTATCAAGATAATAATAACAATAGTGCGGAACAGTTTGAAATACAACGTGGATTAGCACAATTAGATGGTTTAATAGATGGTGATGCTAAGAATAAAGCAGCAAGTGATTTATTAAAACGCATGAATGTATTGACACAAAAGATACTTGCAAGAAACATTGAATATATTCGTACACCTGAGACTACAGTAACTGATCAAGCATTCATACATGATTTCTTACAGAATTGTGATAAGAAAATATACAATATTATACGTGACAACAGTATAAAGTTACGTGATGAAAGTACTAGTAAACCACTAAGATTTACTTGTATTAAGTGCCAACATAATTATCAACAAAAGGTTGAATTTAATATTACTGATTTTTTCGTGTAAAGCTTCTCTATCTTACTGAACAAGAAATAGAGAAGCTTGTACAATCAATGGATGATGAAGTTAAAACTATCAAGTCCAATGCATTAAAGATGAGTTGGTATATGAGAGGTGCATTGTCCTATACTGATGCTATGAATCTTTCTCCACAGGAGTCAGACATTATTAACAAAATCATAGAATCAAACTTAGAAACTACTAAGAAAAGTGGATTACCTTTCTTCTAGATAGTGTAGAGATGACCTACGGTCATCTATTTTATTGTGTTTCCTGCTCACATTCGTTCACCGAAACACAATAAAATGTTCTTTCAGAATTTATTATTGTTTGGTTTTTAAACCCATGATGCGTATGCAAAAAAGGGGGTAAATATAAAACATTGACGTTTATATTCCCCTAGCATGATGCTAATGCCCACTCCTCGTGGAAAGGGTTCACTTCATGTATTTTACTCAGGTAGGTTTGACTATATCGCCCCAAAACTTGCTATTGCAAGAAATACACCGTATACAGCATTGGTAACTTAATACCTGTTAAAAACCTCAGTGAATTAGTTTCTAACATGCCCTCGATCCTTTACCCTTTTCATTTTGATCGAGCACTTGGTACAAAACTTATGTACCCAACCCATTTACATGGATTTTACTGTTACGACAATGGAAACGTAGTATGCAAAGCACCCCGTTTATAGCATCCTCTAGTAGGGTAGTCCATTGAAGCCACTGTTAGAACTCAGCGAATCAGGCATTGACCAACGTTCATTGATATACCTTCGTTGCGTTACAGGTCATGCAACCGTACCTTTTGTTCTAATGATAAGACCTGAGTATGAGACCTTAGTTTTTGACCTGAGAGAGAGTTTTAAAGAGACCTGAGTTTAATTTAAAAAAATGTTCTAATTCTGAGATGACCCATGTGCCATGAGTATGATGTTGATAGATATTGTAATTGACCAAATCCCAATGATGATTTTGTTGTACAGCAATGTAACGACCTTTACGATTGAATTTCATAAACAATACGTTTAAATCGTTTTCATCACGTACTTCCATCAATTGATCTAACCAATTATCTAACATCTTGCAACTAGTTAGCAATTGATGAAAGGAAAAATCACCATAGTTTTTGCACTCGATATTAAGTAGGGTGAAAGATTCGCCTGGGATAATGTCGCCTTTGAAGCTTCTAACCTGACCTTCATGCAAAAATTCTTTGCGACTTGTGTTAATGCCACCAATAAATGCTCCACTATTAGGAACACGTATAAAAGATTCTTTATACAAATCAGATAAGTATTTGGCAATGTCTCGCTCAAACGTACTACCTTTAATTTTACTTGCTGATGGCATATCGATACTTATGACACTATAATGCTACTGTAATTTTTTCATTGGCATGACTGTAACGTGTGAACCCACCTTCTTTGATGACATGCAACACGTTGCCAACACGACTCATTAATTCATCACGATGTGATATTAACCACACGGATTTATCTCTGCGTCTGCCTAATTCTTTGAACAATCCAATGGCATTTTCTACACCAACACTGTCTAATCCATTGTCAATCATTTCATCAACAAACAATAAATTAATACCTTGATATAGATTTTCCCATACATCCCTAAAAGCAAATGATAAGGATAATATTAATCTTGTACTTTCACCACGACTAAAATTACCATAACTTAACTCACGTCCAAGCTCAGTAATTTCTACGGATAAGTCATTTTGAAACTTAACACGATGTGGCAAACCCATCTTATCCAAATATAATGTTAAACGACTATTCAAATAATTTAGGTTTTGTTCAATAATTTTCTTACGAACAAACGATTTCTTATTAGTAAGTAAGTCAAGCAAGTATTCTTGGTGCTTTAATGTTGTTGTCAGTGTATTAAGTTTGTCATAAGATATTTCAGTAATACTATTACGCTCCATATCATTGATTTGGTCACTGTATGGATCAACTTCTTCTACACGCTTTTCTAACGACTGTTCCAACTTTTCCACTGTACTTTGATGTTTTAATGCTTGTTCCAATGTTTTATACACTGTAACAGGTTTTGTACCAAGATCACCAATCTCACGCACTGTATCATCATATTGTTTATTCAATGCATCCACATCATTTTCATACAAACTTTGTGTTTTATTAAAGTTTTCCTGTAATTTTATGGTTTTATCAGCTAATGAATCAATGGTTGACTTGTGATTAATAGCTTCTTCTAATGTTTTGTAATTAACCGTTGGCATAGGTGGAATCGTACCAATGCCATTTAATATTGTAGCATATTCTTGCGATTGATTTTCTGCGGCAATTAATTCAGTTTTTAGCTCAGCCAAACGATCTTCTTTGCTTTTTAGCGTAAATTTATGCGTTTCATCATGAAAATCTTGACCACATGCATAGCATTTATGGTCATATAACTGTACTAATTCTGCGTTAATAATACCAATATCTTTGTTTAAACGTGCACAAGTGGCATTACTAGCATCAAATAATTTCTTAGTATTGTCACGTGTGATTGTTTTTTCCCTAATTTCAGAAATAATTTTCAAGTTTGAAATTTCGATATGTATATCAATATTCTTCAAACTGTTCATTTGTGTGACTACATTGTCTTTTTCACGCTTGTGTGCAATGACCGCATCATTATAACGTTTACTAAGTTTAGCCAATTCACTATCTAAGTGAGTTTTAGCAGTGGTTAATTTGGTTTGGTTATCGTTATAAGTAACCAAAGAACGATGTGATGTAATTTCTTGATCGATATCAATCTTATATAATTCTACTAATTGATTCGTATAGGTAGTAACATCTTCATCTTTTTTTGCTTGCCATAGTGCTTGTCTACGTTTTAGGCTATCAATTTGTTCTTGAATTTTAGTATTGGCATCTTGTAAGCCACGTATCTTAAATTCTTCTGCTTGAATTTGTTCTTTTACTGCACGATTAAGTTCTTTAATACCTTCTGCTTTTTCAGAAAGTAAAGTAATTCCTAATAATTGTTCAATAATTTCACGTTGGTCTGCTGCTTTTAGTGCAAGGAATGGTTCGTTATAAGTGTTTAAGGCAACAATATGCTTAAACATCTCTGCAGAAATTCCAATAATGGATTCAATTGTAAGCTGTGTTTCACGACTATCCCCTTGACTTTCGTTTTCATCATCACTAAATTCTTGTTCAGTATTGTCAACATAAAATTTAAGTATATTTGGTTTGCGACCACGTTCAATACGATATTCATTACCATTTACCTCAAAATCAACGGTAACAAGCATACCCTTACCGTTAGTTAGGTTAATTAGATTATCTTTTTTAATATTATTCAGTACAGTGCCATACAATGCATAGCATAATGCTTGTACAATGGTTGATTTTCCTGTGCCATTACGTGCACCATCCCCACCCAAATCACGGTTTTCACCTAAAATTAAGGTAAGATCATTGCGATTAAAGTGTATTTTTTGTGTGACATTACCAACTGATAAGAAGTTCTTAATCGTTAGTTCTTTAATAATAATCATAAGTTTTTATAAATGGATAATAGTAATTGCTTATCGTACGCACCTGCATCAAGCTGTTCAATCTGCGACAGTACGATAGCATCAACTGATTGAAACTGTAAGTTTACCTGATCTGTGGTATCAGTTTCAATATCAACACGCTGTGGAATCATAGTCATTTCACGTAATTTATAGTCTTTCATAATCGTTTCCTTAATCGTACTTGATTCTTCGTAATTAATATCTGTATCAATAGTGATACGTATACATCCATTAGGTATCAATAATGATTCAGGATTATCTAAAATTTCTGTTAAATTATAGCTACGAAACTTTGGTTGATCAGGCCATGAATGAAAAGTAGGTTGTTCACCCCATTTTAATATCATCATACCACGATCATCATCGTTTACATCACTGTAATTATGCGGAAACGCATTACCAATATATGTGATGTTTCCTTTGGTTTGACGTTTGTGAAAGTGTCCTGTAAACACATGGTCAAAATGATGCAGATCTTTACGATTGATTTCACCATGATCAGGCATTTCCACCATAGCATTCATATAGAACGTTGGTAGTTCAAAATGCCCAAAAAGATACTTACCTTGTAATTTAGGAATGTTTTTATAATCATCACCGCATAACCATGGGGCAATAACTACGTCATCACGAACCACCCAATCATTACATATTTCTACGTTGGGGAGGTAACGTGCCCATTCTACGCTTTGTATATCACGTTTATCTCTATAGTACAGATCATGATTTCCAGGTATAAAATACACCCGATCAAAGCTTTCATTGAGCTTTTCCAAGGCTTTTAAGCTATAATTTAGGGTAAGAACGTTGATAGTAGCACGATTATGATGGTAATCCCCTAAGAAAAAACATGTTTCACACCCATGTTTTTTAGCTTTGGAGATAAACCAATCAACAAATTTTAGGCAGTCTTCATTGTGTTGAATACTATTGTTTTTTAGACCAAAATGTATATCAGTGAAAACTGCTGCTTTTTTAAATAAATTACTCATCAGTACAATCTATAGTAAGATTGTTGTAGTGTCAACCAATTAGGATTCTTCCGCAAACTGACGTGACCAACTTGGGTTTAACCCATTAGCTTCTAATATATCATCACGAATGCCTTGATTTTTCTTTTCTGTATTCAATACTCGACAGAAAGAATTGGTAATGGCTGCGGTATAGTAGGCAAATGGATTGCTAGATTTAGCTTCGTTAAAGCGTAAACCAACATAAGTCAACTGTAAAATAGCTGCACCACGCATCTCATCGTTATAGGTATAGCCACGCCAATTAAACCTCATAGCATATTTTTCACATAACATAAGATACATTTTAGCTAATTTATTAGTAAGTTGTCCCTTATCCTTGTCAAAGTGACCTGTATAAATATCTCCCTGCCAATGTGATTTACCTACGCAGTACATTTGTGAACCTGCTTCAGCGTATTTAAAATGTTGGAAGGGTGGGAAATTAACACGAACATGACTCATATCATTCATGCCCATTTCTTTGTTTAATTTAGGATCATCTAAGTCATCAAAAAGTGGTTCATCATCACTTTCAAATTCAAATAATTCTTTAGCAGATTTCTTTTTATCTACTTTTTTAGGTGCTTTTGGTGCAAGTGGTACATGGTCCCATGTCATCACTCTAAAAACTAAATCACCTACATTGATGGTAGCGGGATCTATTTTAGTACCGCTTTCTATGCTTAACCTTGCAGCACGATTTTCTTTTGCTTTTTGTAACACTTCAGGTTTTAAGGCTTGCTGTAAGCTATTTTCTAGTGAAACACCATCTTCGTAATCAATTATAAAATCATATTGATGGTCTTGTGGTTCTGCAAAACTGCAGTAAGTGTTTTTGCTAAGGTGTATTTCTTTAAGAATATCCTTATTATTAAGGTAATTCAAGGGTTTTTTGATAAGTGTCATAACGCTCCAAAGTTAATAATACCTATATTGTAGCATAATTGCAACAAAAAAATCAAAATATTAGGATTTATAAGGTAAAAAGTGGCCTTTTTATTTATCATAAATATAGAAATAAGGACGATATTCATGTCATCAAAAGTACCATCACAAGCAGATTTAGAAGCTAATAAGGCAACTCTTGAAAAACGTAATGCTAATTTAGAAAAGCTAAAGGCTAAAGCATTGTCAAATGGCAGCACTAATACTGCTAATGAATATCAACGTATGATTGATGAAAACAGTGTAAAAATTAATAATTACAGTGCGAATATCAATAATTATACCAATTATTTTAAGGCTGAGACTGAACAAGCAAATTATGAACGATGGGTAGATGGTGGATCTAAGGGTACAGTAGATAATCCAATTCCTTCTAGTGTTAACGCTATTAAGAACACAACAGTAACCGAAGTATCAACTGATTCAGGTGGGGGAAGTTATACAGTAAGTAGGGCAAAAGATGCGCCAAATGCTACAAGTCAATCACTACAATCTAAAGCAGATACCTTAAAAGCACAATCAGAGTTATATTTGGTAGATCCAAATACTGCAGCAGGGCAAAAATTATTACAACAAAGTGTTAGTAATGGAACTATTACACAGGCACAATTAAATGAAATTAAATCATTGTCACCTGATCAACGTTTTGACCGAGCATCTGAAATAGCAAATCAAAGCATATCTACTGAAAGTCAAGCACAAGCTGCAATGACTAGGGGACAAACTTCAGTTGATTATCAACCAAGTACAACCACTACTAGAGTATCAACCGTTACCACAGATGCTGCAAATATTTCTCCTACGCTTACAGGTGCGGTACCTGAAGCAGGTATTACTACTGAGCGTAACGGTAATGCTACAGTACAAGTTGTTAATAATCATAATGGTACAAGTTCTTATACATTACCATCAGGTAGCAGTGTTACAGTAAATAATACAGCACCATCACAAGAATCTGCATCAAATATTGCAGCACAATATCGTGCGCAAGCTGCTGAAGCAAAACAACAATCAAACCAAGCTACTGATGAATTATTTGCAAATCAGGCAAAGCAAGCAGAATTAAAAAAAGAGCGACTTAATTTAGCATATCAGCGTGATGCTTTACCTCCAGGCGATCCACAACGTGAACAAATACAAGCTCAAATTAGTGCAAGTATACAAGAGTCTAGCACACTTAAGGCACAAGAAAGCGCAATTGGCGAGAAAATTAATACTGCGCAAAACGCACTTAACACTGCAAATCAAAACGCAGAAACCGCAGAAACAGCAGCAGTGGCAGGACTTGGGGTTGATAATCCTGTACCACAACCACCAACAGACGATCCTGCAATAGCTGCCCAAGCTAATTTAGCTACACTAACACCTGAAGAAGCAGCATTTGCTGATGCTAATGGTGACATTGCTACGGAACCTGCTACCATTAATGAAGCTGATGATGCAGCGTCTGCGATTGCTGATGCTGAAGCACGTGCTGCAGCAGATGAAGCAGCCTATGTGATTAAAGAACCACCTGATATTAGTGGGGCAGATGATATATCAAATGCTATAGCAGATGCAGAACGTAGAGAAGCAGAGGCTAATGCAGAGCGTGAGGCAGAAGGCTTTACCCCCACCGCCCCAGGCGCCACCACCGCAGTATCAGCACAACCCAATACCGATCAATTTGTTGGTGATTCTAAAAACAGTAATCAATCACCTGAAGTACAATTTCAAAAAGCTATTGATTGGCGTGTACGTATTAGTTTAGCACCAAGTGCACCTTATTTTTATAACGTTGCAGGACAAACTGATATATTATGGCCCCTAAAAGCTACAAATGGTGTAGTATTTCCCTATCTACCTACAGTAAGTTTATCATATAACGCAACCTATGATTCAACTGAACCTACGCATAGTAACTACAAAATATTCAGTTATCGTGGCAGTTCAGTAAGCGATATAACTATTACCGCAGACTTTACTGCACAAAATGTGGCTGAAGCAGCATATTTACGTGCAGTGATTCATTTTTTCCGTAGTGCATCAAAAATGTTTTATGGGCAAGATCAATCACCTAAAGCAGGAATTCCACCACCGTTATTATATTTGAGTGGGTTTGGTGAGTATCAGTTTGATAACCATCCCATGGTATTGTCACAGTTTCAATATACATTGCCTAATGATGTTGATTATATTATGGCAGGTGATATCAGACAATCATTGGTGCAGGGTAATCAACAAGTCAACGCCCCAGGCTCCTCTTCCAACGTCTTTACCACACAAATTAATCGATTATTAGCAAATCGTTTACAAAAAGGTGGATTAAATCAACCGCCTACCTTTAGAAATGTTGTTACAGGTGAAACAACAAGAATACCAACCAAAATGAGCATGACACTAAACTTCCATCCTATTGTTACAAGACGCATGATTAGTGACAAATTTAGTTTGAAGGATTACGCAACGGGTAAATTATTAAATGGAAGCAAGAATGCAGGTTATGGTGGAGGAGTATGGTAAATGAAATATCCATCAACTAGTCCTTATTTTATAACAAACATTGTTAATAACGCATACTTAGACGTTATGACAAACAGAGCAATACCTAAAGATCCACAAGATGTGTATTGGCAAATTGGCGCAACTTATCATCAACGTCCTGATTTATTAGCATATGACTTGTACGATGATCCTAAATTATGGTGGGTATTTGCTCAACGTAACCCAAATAAATTGGTAGATCCGCTGTTTGATTTTGTACAAGGTACATGGATATATCTACCTAAAGCAGAAACATTAAAAGCAGTATTAGGATTATAATGGAACAAATTACAGTAAACGGTTTTACGTTTGTTTTATCGCCAAGTAATAGGGTAATTGTAAAAGGTGGTGGAATAAAGGGTTCAGGTATTGATCTAGGACCTATTAGCAATTTTTCATCATCATCTTTTTTAAGTAATATCAAAGGTGTTCCTGCAGCCGCTGATGTACAAGGACAGTTAGAAGAAACTGCTGCTAATAATACTAGTGAAATTATTGCTGCCTTACAACAAAAACCACAGGAAGAAGCAGCACCACCTGCAACTGCACCCGCCCCCGTTACCGAGCCAGGCGCCAATGCCTCTGACACGACCACTAATGAAGAAGGCGAGTTCGCAACACAGGATGAACCATCATCATATGGTGCAGATGATGATAATACGCCAAGCTCACCTAGCCAACAAGGATTAGCTACAGGTGTTAACAATACTAATGATGGTGGCAACCCACAAACTGCCACTAATCAAGGTTCTTCAAATCAAGAATCACAAAAACCAAGCGCAGCAGGTAAAGACAGCACCATCCCAGGTCGCCGTGTCTACAACCCACTAAGTGGTTTGTCAAGTTATACATACAATATCACACTATATTTGGCAAACCCTGATGCAGTAAGTTCTTTACAAGAATCACAATTTAGAAATATCAACGAAACCTTGCCTACATCAGCAGGTGCAAAACCACAAGCTTACGTTATTGCGCAAAGTGGTGGTGTAGGATTACCCGCTAATCGTGCCCCAGGCATGCCCTACGACTACTACATCGAAGATCTATCTTTTAAAACAGTGTTACTAGTACCAAATGCACCTGCAAGTGGTATGAATTTTGAATTTAAAATTATAGAACCAAATAGTTTTTCTTTTCCTACAAAATTAGTACAAGCTGTACAAAAACTATATCAAAATAGTCAATTATTGAATAATAGAGATCCAAAGAAAACACCAAACCCACTTGACCATCATTTTATTTTAGCAGTAAGGTTTTATGGTTACGATGAAAATGGTAAAGTAGTTGATGCACAAAAATTCAGTGAACGTGAAACTATGGGTGCAACACCTGATGCAATATTTGAACGTTTTTATGTTATTAAAATCACTGAGTTTAAGTTTAAATTAGATGGTAGAGCAACAACGTATAATATTAAAGCAGTACCATTTCCTATCAATGAAGCTTATGGATCAATGCGTGGTATAGTTCCAACTACTATATCTTGTAAAGGTAGAACAGTTAGTGATTTATTAACAGGTGAAAATGGTTTAGTTACACAGTTAAACAGTATACAAGAATCATTACAAGGTTCAAACCAAATTAAAGAAGTAGATCGTTATTTTATTAAATTTGAAAATGGTAGTGACATATCACCCGCTCCTGTGTCTATTGCTATAAAAGATAAAACTAATACAGTAACAAGTGAAGTTAATACAACAAAAGAAAGCAATATACAAGAAGCACAAAAAACAGTTTCACTATCAAAAGAAGTTAATATTCCTATATCACCTACACCCATTTTAAGCGCAATCGATCAAATTATTAGACAAAGTGATTATGTTGTTAGCGCATTAAATCAAGTTAATCGACCATCTGAAGAAGAAGGTGATACAGAATCTAAAGCACCTACCAAAAATCTTAATTGGTATCATGTTAATCCTTATGTTAAACCTCGTGCATGGGATGAGTTACGACATGCGTGGGCATACGATATTACCTATCAAATACATGAATTTAAAATACCATACTTACGCAGTCCATATGCAGGTGCACGTGCCGAATACCCAGGCCCCCACAAAAAATACGAATATTGGTTTACGGGAAAAAATAGTGAAATCATAACCTATGAACAAAACTATAGTGGATTATTTTATTTGTTATTTGCGCAAACCTCAGGACCAAACAAAACTAATTCTGATAACGTAGGTAGTGCACCAATCAGTGCGTTAGGTGGTCCTGCTGCTCCTATTGATAGCAGTGGGGGTGGTGTAACAGGTAGCCAAGCAGCACAAATTGCAACGTCATTATCAAGTCCTAAAGATCAAATTATGTTTAAGGCTACGATATTAGGTGATCCTGATTATCTCACACAATCAGTGGGTACAGATACATTAAACCAAAATTTTTATAAAAAATTCAGTGCATATAGTTATGATGGGTTTACGATTAATCCTAATGGTGGACAAGTTTTCATTGAGATTAATTTTAAAGAAGCTGTTGATTATAATGCATCGATGGACCCAAGAACTAGTTCAGTGCAATATACACAAGAAAATGGTTTAATGGGTATAAATTCTAGTATTGGTTTTTACAATAGTAAAATGTATAGTGATCAAGCTGTGCAAAATGGTTCAATGGTTTATTTGCTTACTAATGTGGTTAATTCTTTTAGTAAGGGTAAGTTTACACAAGAATTGAATGGAGTCTTAGTCGATCCAGGCGCATTCTTCAAATTCAACGCAAAAACCACACCAAACAGTACCAATCCACGTGAAACTTCACAAGCTAACCCTGTTAACACTGATAACAATCGTTCAGGTGATTTGCGTGAAGCACCACAGGCATCATGGCAACCACCATATGATTTTGCAGATCAACCACCACCCAATATTGCAAGTCAAACACCTGATGATGATGCACAAATTCAACAGGAAAATGCAAGGTTACTAGCAAGGGTTCCACAGCCTGATTCAACAAGGGAACCACCAACTTTTCCGTAAAGACGTAATACTATGGCAAATAATATACAAAGATCAAGAGGTACACCTGACCAACTTAAAACAGATCGTGGTGGCGCATCATTAATTAACGAACCACGTATTGGTATTGTTAAAGATACGATTGATGCATGTCGTAGTGGTATTATTAAAGTATGGATATCAGGATTACAACAAAGTAATAATCCTGAGGATAGTGCAACTTGGATTCCTGTACGTTATATGAGTCCATTTTATGGGTACTTAGACTCAAGCAGTCCAGGCGACACTGCAGGAGATTTTAAAAACAATCCACAAAGTTATGGTTTTTGGGCCACACCACCTGATCTTGGTACAGAAGTTATATGTATATTTGTTAACGGTAGTATTAATCAAGGTTATTATATCGGATGTATTCCTAAGGTAGAAATACATAATATGGTTCCTGCGGTGGCACCTGGGTCGAATAGGGTGCAGCCCAATGCACAAGAATCTACAAGTTATGGTGGTGCAGATGTGCTACCAACCACAGAAATTAATACAAATAATAATGGTATTAATGATAGCGTTACGTTTTATGATGAATCACGTCCTGTGCATAGTTACCAAGCTGCGATATATTTTCAGCAGGGTTTAATTAGAGATCGTGTACGTGGTATTATTAGTAGTTCAACGTATCGTGAAACACCAAGTAGGGTGTTTGGGATAAGTACGCCTGGGTCTGAGATATATGAGGGTGGTTTCAATAATCGTACCATAAAAAGTGCAATTAATAGCGAAAAAGATCCTAAAAAATTCAAAGTTATTGGACGTACAGGTGGACATTCACTTGTTATGGATGATGGTGATGTTGAAGGTAATAATCAATTAATACGTTTGCGCAGTGCAGGTGGTCATCAAATTACCATGAGTGATGATGGACAGTCATTGTTTATCATACATAGTAATGGACAAAGTTGGATTGAAATGAATAGTGAAGGTGCAATTGATCTATTTTCTACTAATAGTTTTAATGTTAGAACGTTAGGGGATTTAAACTTTCATGCTGATCAACATATTAACATGCATGCAGGTAAAGATTTTAGAATTAAAGCCAATACCATTGGTATAGAAGCTGAAACAACATATACCAATCGTGCAGGTACTGATATGAATACTAGTACAGGTAAACAATATACTGTATATGCATCAGATGTTATGGCAATGCAAAGTAGTGGTGAAGCTAGTTATAGTAGTAATGGTGCAGATGTTGTTATCAAAGGTCAAAACATACAATTAAACACACGTAGTCCTAGTGTTAATGCACCTGAAGTACCACCAAACAAACCAAAGAACTTTCCTGATACTACATTCTCACAAGCTAAGGGATGGATCAGCAGCCCAGGCAAACTCGAAAGCATCACCACACGTGTCACTAGCCACTATCCTATGCCTGACATTAATGGTACTTCAGGTGGTGTGGCAGTATCTGCAAATTTAACTGCACCATCATCACCACCTGAACCACCTGCAGCAACGCAAGGTGTTCTAAGTGCTGCACCCCCTATACCTGAGGCACCAACAAGTCCATCAGTTGTCTCAGCAAATTCTAATGTAGTTCCTGAAACAGTTAATGCTTTACCTAATAATACAAACAAAGCCCTAGTTTCGCAACAAGCTACTAATAATTCATTATTAAGCGCAGCAGAACAAAAAGCAAAAGGGTTAGTAGGAGCAAATGTTGCAACCTTAGGACAAATGGCAACAGGTGGCTTAGTCAAACCAGGCGCCGATATCATCGCTCAACGTAAAATCAATGCAGGTTTTCCCGCAACAACTGCCATTACTAGTAACTTGTTAACAGGAGCAAAAGGTGCACAAAATGCAGATCAATTATTAAACAATGCTTCAGCACAAGCAGGTGCATTTGTTTCTGCAGTGAATAAAGGTATGGGACAATTGCAAGGTACAGGAGCAATTACCGCTAATTTAGCACCTACACAAGTAGCAGGTTTAGCTATGGCAGCAGCCAATCAAGGTATTGGCGCAGTCACTAGTGCATTAGGTGGTAATGCAGCATCATTATCTAAAATTGGTAACGATATTGCAAGTGGTAACTTTGCAGGTGGTATTGCAGATAAAATTACAGGTGGATTAAGTGGTATTGGTGCAAGTATTGGTGGGGCACTAGCAGGAGCAGCAGGTGCGATTGGTAACGCAATTAAAGGTGCAGCAGGTAAATTACAATCAGTTGCTGAGCAAGCATTTCGTGGTATTGAAGCATCGTTTGCAAATCTTAAACCAAATGAACCTAATGTGTTAGGTGGTGGAGATCCTGTATTACCATTTTCTGAGTCAACAAAATCTATTGCCAATATTGAAGCATTATATCAAGATGTACGTACTAAATTAAATGCATATTATGCTGACAAGACTGATGAAAATAAAGCAGCATGGGATGCAGCAGGGCAAAAACTTAAACAAGCATTGGCACAAGTAGAAAAGAATTCACAAAATGCCACAGCATCATCAGTAGGTGGTATTGATTTTGCAACTGTAACCAAAGGGTTAAGTGGTGGATTAAACGCACAAAATATGAGCGCAATTGCCAATAAGGTAACAAGTGGTATGGCAGAAGTTGCTACCACAGCAAATAGTGGACAAAATGCCCTCCCAGGCGGCATCGGATCAATGATGAACACTGTAACAAAATCTGTAAGTGGTGCAGACACTTCCAACCCAATATCATCTATTGTTGGTGCAGTAGGTGGTACGGTAAGTTCGTTAATATCAGGTGCAGCAGGTAAGGTTAATGGGTTAGTGGGTAGTGTTACAGGAGCAGTAACAAGTACATTTAAGTCATTAGGTGGCAATGTAACTAATGTAGCCTCTGCGGTAAATGCACCAACTGCTGCTATTGCTGCGGTAAAAGGTGATCTATCTAAAGCAAGTGGTGCGTTAAATGGTCAATTAATGTCTAAGCTAGGATCATTAGGATCAATGGCTTCAGAAATAAAAACACCTACTGTGGCAACAGGTACATTTAATAATACTGCATTGGTAGCAAAAGCAGGTACATTGGTAGGTGATGCAAGTATTCCTGCTCCTGTATTTACGGTGGCACCAAAAGAACCTGAAGAGCCTAATGCACAACAGTTAACTTTAGAAGAAGCAGGTAGAAAAGTACAAGAAGAAACAGCAAAAACTAAAGAACTTCTATTATATCGTCAAAAAATTAGTGAAAATTATGAGGAAGGAAAAATTGATAAGGCTGCATATTTAAGATTGCTGAAATTATGGGCAGAAAAAGCAGATGCAAGACTTAAAAGTCAACAACAAGCTGAAGCAGAATATGCAGCGTTACTTAAAGGTGAATCAGCAAGTGAAACAGCAACTTAAATAGGTTATAAATAATATATTATGGCTACATATTACGGATTTTCAACACAAGAAATTGGACTAAAAACAAGGTTAACGGAGCCTGGGCGAGATGGTGGGGTGGCAGGTATTACACGTCCTGTACCCATTACCAAGAAATTTACGTTAACTGATCAAAATTTAGTGGTTCGTGACTTATTAAATGCGTTTAATATTAAACAAGGTGATAAGGTAGGACAACCTGCGTATGGGTCATCGTTATGGAATTTCTTGTTTGAACCCAATAATACAACCATTTTAGGTCAAATTGAAGATGAAGTACGTAGAATTATTAACTCTGATCCAAGAATTATATTAGGATCAGTCTATGTTAATAATCAAGAAAATGGTATTTTACTTGAATTAGAAGTTGCTTTTACGCCATTTAACAATCCTGTCAACTTAGGAATACTCCTAGACCGTAATACAGGGGTTGCTAGTACAGTATAAATATAGAATAAGGGATGAATTATGGCATCAAGTAGCAGACAAAGTGCGCTTTTTGGAGTACAAGATTGGAAAAAAATCTACCAAACATATCGTGAAGCTGATTTTACGAGTTATGATTACGAAACCTTACGTAAAGCGTTTATTGACTACTTAACTACATACTATCCCGAAACATTTAATGATTATATTGAAAGCAGTGAATTTATTGCACTGCTTGATGTGATTGCCTTTATGGGTCAATCAATGGCATTTCGTAGTGATCTTAATGCACGTGAAAACTTTATTGATACTGCAGAACGCAGAGATTCTGTTATAAAATTAGCCAATCTTGTTAGCTATAACCCAAAAAGAAATACGTGTGCACAAGGTGTTGTGAAAATTGTTGCAGTACAAACAACAGAAAACATTCTAGATATTAATGGTAATTCATTAGGTAATCAAATTATACAGTGGAATGATCCATCTAATCCTTATTGGCAAACACAATTTAATTCTATTATCAATGCTGCGTTAATTAGTAGTCAATATGTAGGGAAGCCTGGGAACTCGGCAATCTTACTTGGTGTAAAAACTGATGAATATACGATAGCAATACCTGATGGTTACTTACCTATTGTTCCATTTATTGCACAAGTTGATGGGGTTGACATGAACTTTGAACTAGTCAGTGTTACTAGTGTCAATGATAATGCACTATATGAAATCCCACCTGCTCCTGTTGGTGCGTTTAATATTCTTTATCAAAATGATAAACTAGGATATGGTTCACCTAATACAGGATGGTTTGCGTATTTTAAACAAGGGGTATTAACCAATCTAGACTTTGCTTTTGCTGAAGCTATTGAAAATAATGTACAATTAATTAATATCGAAGGTATTAATAATACTGATACATGGCTATACAAATTAGACAGTCAAGGTACACCAAGCGAATTATGGAAAATTGTAGAAAGCGTTTATGCTAATGCACAATTACAACTAGAAAATAGTGGTCGTAAAATATACTCAGTAACATCACGTTATAATGACCAAGTTACTTATATCTTTGGTGATGGTGTGTTTGCTGAAATACCAATTGGTAGTTTCAGAGCATATGTACGCAGTGGTAACGCATTGAAGTATACCATTGATCCTATCGAAATGCAAGGTATCACAGTAAATATTGGTTACTTAAGTCGTTCAAATCGTATTGAAACCTTAACTTTAACGCTATCATTGCAATTACCTGTCAATACTGCACAAACACGTGAAAGCTTGACAAGTATTAAAGAACGTGCTCCTGCAAGATATTACGCACAAAATCGTATGGTTAATGGTGAAGATTATACAAATTTCCCATATACTTTATATAATAGTATTATCAAATCTAAAGCACTTAATCGCAGTAGTGTTGGTGTAACACGTAGTTTAGATTTGTTAGATCCTACAGGAAAATATAGTAGTACTAATGTGTATGCAGGTGATGGTGCATTATGGAAGATTGATGGTGATAATCCTGATACAGGCGCACCTACCACAGCAACTACTTTTAGTTTAAGTAATATTAATTTTGCTACAGAATTTTTGTCACAAACTTTCCAACAAATTCTTGGCAGTGAACAGTGTCAACAATATTACCTAGAATATTATCCACGTTATAGTGGTTATTATCAACCCGCAGGTACTGCAGGTGGTTACAATGCATATTGGCATTTAAGCACAGTTAATAGTGATAATGTAACAGGGTATTTCTTTATTGATACTACTGCAGAGTTTCCACAGTCTGTTGGTCCATTAAATGGAACAGATTTACGTTATATTGCAGCAGGTACATTGATTAAGTTTATTTGTCCTGATCCATCAACACAATGTTTTGATAAGAATAATCGTATTGTAACACGCACTCCAAATTATGCGATTGGTGATAAAACTTATATTTGGACAGGTGTTGAGCAAGTTATTGATGATGGTTCTAATTATAATACAGGTAATTTAGATAACGGTACAGGACCAATAACATTAAGTGAATATATTCCTGATCGTGCAGTGATAGATAAAACATTAACAAGTACACAAACGATAACGAGTATAACGAGTGCGATACCTGGGGTGGTGACTATTTTAACAGGTGGTAGTACAGGATCAACTGCGCATCGTTTAGTTGATGGACAAGAATTACGCATCACTGATGTTGGTGGCATGATTGAATTAAACAATAACGTTTATTATGCCAAGGCAAGTGGTTATAGTGCCACACAATTTGGTTTGTTTAATGATTCTGCCCTAGAAAATCCTGTTAATACAACCATTTATGGTGCATATACAAGTGGTGGACAATTTACTACGGAAGCAACGGGTATTATTCCTGCTATTGATTCGTCATTGAGTAACACTGTTATTCGCCAATGTTTAACATTAATTCAATTAAAACAAAATTTTGCATTAGTATTTGATAACAGTTTAACTGCAAATTTAGAACGTTGGAGCGTAGTAACTCCTATCCCAACCACTGATGTTACACCAACATCATATTTTATGAGTTTTACTTATAATACCATAGACAATAGTTACCTTGTGCGCTATCGTACATTACAGTATTTCTTTGGTAGTGTTGATCAGGTTCGTTTCTTCTTTGATTCACCTGAAAAAGTATTTGATCCAAAGAGTGGTCGTACAATTCCTGATTTTGTTAATATACAAAGCGTTAATCCTAACTTGCAAAGTGCACAACCATTAGGTACTGACTATTACTTAGACATTATTGGACAACCTATTGAAAGTGATGGTTATAGTGATGATTACAGTGTAGAAATTACAAGTATTGATGCAGATACAGGATATTCAAGTAATCCTGATTTCTTCGAACTTATCTCAGATACTACTACAAGTCCATATCCTTATGTATTTTTTGAAGTCATACAAGATAGTTTAGGCTTGTATCGTAAAGAAATTGTACCCAATGGTGGCATTGTCATTGCACAGTTAACGTATGCTGACGTATGGGCTAATCGTTATTTGTATGCACCTAACACAGTATTTTACACTGATGCAACACCTGTAGAGTATACCATTACTAATATTACTGCAGCAACACCTGCAGTGGTAACAGTTTCAGCAACTTATGCATTTACTGATGGTCAAAAGGTTATTATTACAGGCGCAGGTGGTAACAACGGTACACGATTTATTAAGAAAACAGGCTATAGTTCAACCACATTTGCTCTGTATAGTGACCCAAGTTTAACTGATCCTGTTGCAGGATTTGCAGTGTTTAGTGGTAAAGTCGCCACCGAGCCAGGATGGTACCAAACCTCCTTAAACAATGTCACTAATGTTGTAACATTAATTGATGTAAGTTATAAGTATACGGTTGAAACAGGACGTGGTGGCATTATCTTCCAATATCGCCATAACAGTAATAATACAACACGAATTGACCCTGCTACAACCAATATTATTGATTTATATGTTGTAACACAAGCATATTATACAGCTTATACCAATTGGTTGAATGATTCTACAGGTGTATTAATTGAACCACAACCACCAACTATCAATGAATTACAGCAAAGTTACAGTAGTATTGATGATTATAAGATGTTAAGTGATAGCGTTGTATTGAATAGTGTGCATTTTAAACCATTATTTGGACAAAAAGCATCACCTGCATTGCGTGGAACTATCAAAATCATTAAAAGTCCGTTAACTACAGCTAGTGAAAGTCAAATACGTAGTGCTGCATTAACTGCGTTAAACAATTATTTTAGTTTAGATAAGTGGAATTTTGGTGATACATTTTATTTTAGTGAATTAACAGCGTATTTACATGTCCAATTAGCAGATTTAATTAGTTCAGTAGTGGTTGTCCCACAAGATCCTAATCAAAAATTTGGTGATTTGTACGAAGTACGTAGCGCACCATATGAAATTTTTGTTAATGGCGCAACAGCTAATGATATTGTCATTGTTGCATCGTTGACACCTAATGTATTACAACAATAACAAAATATACTAATATTTAAAACACATAAATACTTAGTATATGGATATTAGAAAATATGGTTACTAAAGTACGTACTATTGATTTTTTGCCTGAGATTTTCAGAACAGAAACTAATAGGCAATTTTTGGCGGCAACGTTAGATCAGTTAACACAAAATCAAAACATTATACCTGTACAAGGTTATATTGGTTCAAAGTTTGGTTATGGTGTTAATAAGAATGATAAGTATGTTGTTGAACCAACTGCGGTACGTTCAGAGTATCAACTAGATCCTGCAGTAACATTTTTAAAACCTGACACACAGCAGGTAGAGGACTTCATCTCCTACCCAGGTATCATCGACGCACTAAAACAAGCCTACGGTCCTACCTCTAATCAAAATACGCTATTTGAGCAACAGAGTTATAGTTGGGAACCATTTGTCAATTATGACATGCTAATTAACTATCAGCAATACCATTGGTTACCATTGGGTCCTGATACAGTGCTTGTTTCAACTGATACCATTTATAGCAAACGTACTTTTACTATATTTGATGATGACAATGGATATCGTGTATCAGGATTTAGACAAAAGAATCCTATTATCCCATTATTACGTGGTGGTAAGTATAAGTTTGCATTAACCGATGATTCACCATTTTGGATACAGGGCACCCCAGGCGTCACAGGAACCGAACCCGCTTATCCAAATATTAGCACACGTGAAATCTTAGGTGTTACCAATAATGGTGCATCAACAGGTGAAATCATCTTTGAAGTACCTGCAAAGGATGCACAGAGTGAGTATGATTTGCCAGGGGATCATACCATTGATATCATTTGTACTAAAAAATACAGTGAAATACAAGGTAAAACATTAGCTGAAATTAATTATACCATTGATGGTGTAGAAGATTTAGAAAATAAACGTATTATTTTTTATGGTGTAGATTCTATTCCATATCAGGCAAAGTATTATAAAATCACTTTTAATACCAATAATACAATTTCTGAAGTAACACAGCCTATAACAAGTTATGTAGCGTCAACTGAAATTGAAGTTGCGGATATGGGGAATATTTACCCTGGGTTGAGTGTGGTGGGCAGTGGTGTACCTGCTGATACGATGATTACTAACATTGTTGGTAGTACAATTTATTTAAATAATGAAGTAACGGTTACATCAAGTACAGACTTAACGTTTACCAATATTCGTTCACCTAATCCACCAAAACGTACAGTACCTTATAATGCAGCACCATTTCCTAAGTACGATGAAACTTATCTAGATACTACAGTAAGTTTGCAAAATATTGACATTGGTTATGATCAAACCATTGTTATTAATTTAGTTGAAGATGGTGATATCCCAACATTAGAAAAGATTACTGCCTTATTAGGTAAACAATATCAAGCAAGACAATTTTTTAGAAATTTAGCAGGACAAATTGAGTTAATACCTTATTTAAGTGCTGCACTTGATCGTTTATACTTCCAAAACCCAAATGATCCTAATAGTATAGGTATATTGCAGCTATTTGAAAAGAATAGTTCAGCAACTATCTATATTGATGATATTATTGGTCAACCAAACTATACAAGCCCAAATAAAGTAGTATTTACCAATGGGTTAAAAGTACAATTTGAAGGTAATGTTGAACCTGCAAGTTATTTAGAAGGTGATTATTATGTTGAAGGTGTAGGTACAGCGATTCAATTAATCCCTGTTACTGAAATGGCAACACCTGAGCCATATACGCAGCCTATTTTTGTACCATATGATATGCAACCTTATGATTCAACTGATTATGATGTAATCTTGAATCAACCTATTAATCCTGATTACTTGACAATCAGTAGAGATTCACGTGATCGTAATGCATGGTCACGTAGTAATCGTTGGTTTCATTATGATGTATTACAAGCTACCTATGGTTATACTAGAAGCGAACGTGCGTTAAATGATATTACAGACGTTTCTACACGAGCAAAACGTCCTATCATTGAGTTTCATGGTGATTTAAGATTATATAATAGTGGTATTAGTACAGTTGGTTTTGTAGACTTTTTTGATACTGCAACCTATGATGCGTTTAGTACCATTGAAGGTATTATACCATGTATACCTGAAATACAAGATATTACCTTAACAACTGAGGCAGTATTTACAGTAAACAATAGTGATTTAATTGCTACACAAGATCCCACAGTGCCTGTAACACTAGTTGAAGGTCAAAGTGTTATCTTTCGTATTCCTGAAGCATGGAGCGTAGAGTGGCAAACAATTGACGATAAGATATTTTATATCTATGATATTACAGTAGGATTAACACAAACTACATTTAAAGCAAGTTATGTTTCAAATATTAATACACCTGAACCACTAAGTACGCAGACGTTTTCGCCACCTGGGGTGGGGTTGGCACGTGCAAGTTTTGGTGAATATTATGTTGATGATCAATACGTATTTGACGGTTCACGAGTAATTTTAAGTAACGATAATGACCCACGTGTACGTAGTAAAGTATATTTTGTCAAATATGAAACCATTAATAATTCTACATTAGCTGTTATTAGTTTTGTTGAAGATAAAACAGTAACGGTTCTTGACCAATCACAAGCAGTTATTACACGTGGTGAAAGTATTTTTGATAACAGTGGTAGAACATACGCATACTATAGTGACTTAAATAGCTTTACAGGTGGATGGCAATTATGTCAATTTAAAGATGGTGTTAATCAACCACCTATCTATAATATTTTTAATAAAAATGGTATAAGTTTAAGCAATACCGCATATTATCCTGCTAGTACGTTTACAGGAACACAACTGTTTTCTTATACACCTAACCCATCAGGCGAAGATGATCCTGTATTAGGTTTCCCAATTCAGTATACTAGTATTGAAAATACAAGTGATATTAACTTCACTGTTAACATTAATAGCGATACATTTAGTTATACAAGTGGTGGTAAAACCGTTACCGAAAATATTAATATAGGTTATATAAATTATACTACACCATTATTAACCGAAGAAAAGAAAACAGGATGGGTAACATCAGTAGAACAGTCTGTACAATATCAAACATTTACTTTTGAATCAAGTGATTTAAATACTGCAAATGGTTTTAGTACAGTGCGATGTGATATTAATACATTGCCTGATACAGGTTGGAATCCTATTAAGATTTGGTTAAACAATCGATTCTTAGAACCAACTCAGTTTACATACACTACAACAGTAGATGAAACAATAATTGTTATTCCTAACCAAGAACTTAACGTTCCAATTGTAGTACAATTATTAAGTAACCAAGTAAGTAAAAATGCCTACTACAGTGTGCCAACTAACTTAGAGAACAATCCATTCAACGTTAACCCAACTACTATTGATTTAGGTGGTATACGTAACCATTGGATTAGTATTTGCGAAAATAGTGGATTAGTGACGGGTAATTTTGTTGGAGCCAATAACAGTCGTGATTTGCCTAACTTAGATAAGTATGGCGACAAGATTATACAGCACAGTGCAAGTTTATTATTACCTGCATTATTTTTACGCAAACCACAATTTAATTTATTAAGTGCACTTGCGTTCAATGCTAATGAATATGTTAATTATAAGCAATTAATTATTGACACTGCTTACCAATTAGATTTTTCATCTAGTGATACACCATCATATATTTTAGATGCTATTATTGAGCGATTAGTACAAGCTAAAGCAGATACTGCGTCATTCTTTTGGAGTGATATGTTCTTTAGCGGTGATCCATATATCACTAATAATTATACCTTTAGAAATACTGCATCACAAGCTATCTATACTGTCGGTAGAATTTATGATTATACTAGTGCAAACTATTATGGTTTAGGTATCTATGTGACACGTACAGTGGATGGTTTACAAAAACAAATTCAATTATTACGTGATATAAATTGGGTAACAAGTACGACTGCGCCAAGTGTAACGATTACGTTTGATTTTGTGCCTGGGGATGTGGTGACGATTAAAGAATATAACCAAACATGGGGAACATTCTGTCCTAACACGCCAAGTAAATTAGGTTTATATCCTTCATTTGTACCACAAGTTGTTTATGATAATACCTATGTCAACCCAACATACTTTATACAAGGTCATGATGGTAGCTATAACAAATTATATGGTAACTACGTTAATGGTTTCTTAGATGATCCACGTGATATTGCATTATTAGAATATGAAAAACGTGTATGGAATAATATTAAAGTAAATCAAGATATACCTATTGATTACGCTGACATCGTTCCAGGCAAATTCCGCAACACTGACTACACACAAGAAGAAATTGCAAAGATGAAGACACCTGCCTTTTTAAATTGGGTAGGTAAAAATCGTGTAGAATATCGTACTAATTATTACAGAGCAAACAATTCATTTACCTTTAACTATCGTGGCAGTACGATGCGTATTGACAATAGTATTATCACGCAAGGTAATTGGCGTGGTATATACAAATATTTGTACGATACAGATCGCCCACATGTAGCACCATGGGAAATGTTAGGCTTCTCAGTGATGCCTTCATGGTGGATCAGTTATTATGGTAGCGCACCTTATACTAGTGACAACACGGTATTATGGACAGATTTATCGCAAGGTTTTGTATGGAACAATGGTGATAGTTATTATTTGAATAAGTATGCTCGACCACAATTGTTAGAAATTGTTCCTGTAAATTCATATGGTGAGTTAATTTCTCCATTAGATTTACTTGTATTATATTATGATGAGTTAAACTTCCCCAAAGAATGGCAACCAGGCGACTGCGCCCCCACAGAAGAAAGTTATGAATTAAGTAGCACATACCCATACGATTTAATGCGTATGTATGCATTGTCTGAACCTGCTAAATTCTTTAACTTAAATGTTGATCGTGATTTATATCAGTACAATGCTGAATTAGATCAATGGTTCTATAATGGACGTGATCATTTAATGCCAAGTGAAATACAAGTATATGGCACAGGAACTTCTAAAAATAGTTATATTAACTTTATTGTTGATTATATGTTACAACGTGGAGTTGAGGCAACTAGCGAAATAACCACAGCATTACAAAATTTAGATGTACGATTAGTATATCGTATGGCAGGGTTTACAAGTAAGAAATTTTTAAGTTTCTTGGTTGAAAAAGCAAGTACCCAAAGTCAAAACACAGGATTGCTCATTCCTGATGACAGTTATTCTGTATTATTGTATGAAAATGTGCCATCTGATCGTATTTTATGGTCAAGTATTGTTGTACAAAAAACACAAAAAGGTTATACCATTTGGGGTAATAGCTTAAGTCAAAATTATTTTATTATTGCTAACCCAATTAATTCTAACATTAAAGAACTTATTCGTTATCAAAATTATCGAGTAGCAGTAAGCTCACAATTTAGTCGTACAGAAACTACAATTGTTCCTTACGGTACAGAATTTTATAGTATAGAAGGTGTGTGCGAATTTATGGTTCGCTATGGTGCATATCTTTCTTTCCAAGGTTTAACATTTAATAATGTATGGGATGGTGTAGAGTATAGTTGGAAACAAATGGCTGCAGAGTTTTTGTATTGGCAAGCACAAAAATGGGATGTTGGCAGTTTAGTTGCGCTCAACCCCAATAGCCAACAGCTTGTTATTGAACGTGAAAACTTAATTGTACAACCATTAACTTTCCAACAACAAAATTATGTACTTGATCAAAACATGTACCAAATTAATGTTAAAGATTTGTTAATCAATCGTAACGGTACATCCTTTGAATTACAAATTAAAAATGAAGCAGATACTATTTCATTCTTTACAGGTAATTTGACAAACATTGAACATGCTATTGTATTTGATAATACCACAGTGTTTAATGATGTTATCTATAACGTTGCCATTGGATTACGTCAAAACCGTATTTTAATGAAGGGTTATAAAACTGCAGAATGGCAAGGTTATGTTGATGCACAAGGATTTATTTTAAATCAAGGTAATATTGCAGAATGGCAACCTAATATAAAATACACAAAAGGACAAATTGTTCTTTATAAGAATACTTATTGGGTAGCATCAACCATAATTGAACCAAATGCTGAATTTAATCAAGAATTATGGTTAAAATCAGATTATGATCAAGTACGTGAAGGTTTATTGGCTAACCCAAGTGCTGAAGCAGAAGATGCGTTAATATTCTATAGCTCAAATACTGCGTCATTAAATGGTGATGCTGATTTATTGTCATATAGTTTGATTGGTTTTAGACCAAGACAATATCTTGCTGCTGCAGATTTAAGTGTCGTTAGTCAAGTTAATATTTACAAGAACTTTATTAAAGAAAAAGGTACAAACGCAATTATCAATGCGTTCAAGAAAGCAGAGTTTGTACAAGGACAAATTGATTATGAAGTTTTTGAAAATTGGGCTATTCAAAGTGGTGAATTTGGCGCAGTAAACAGCAGCAATTATGTTGAAGCATTGTTAAATCAAAGTCAACTTAATGCTAACCCAACTATCATTGGTTTTATTGACGATACCAATACTCAAGTATATGGTGCGCAACAAGAGGTTAGTGTTGATGAACTAATTAATTGGGAAAGAAGACCACGTGATGCGAACTTCCTTCCACCCATGATAGAAAGTTATAAAGTTCAATCAGGTATACCAACTGCAGGTTATGTTAACTACGATGATGTAAAATTTACAGCATTTTCATATGATCGTTTAAATGATGATGAAAACACTGTACAAACCATGTACTATGATGACTATATTTGGTTAGCAAATTACATGGCAACATGGAATGTTAGCACGCCTATTAGTATTGGTGGTGTATTAATATTTGTACAAAACAACTTAAATCGTACATGTACATTAACATTTAATGTGCCACATGGTTTGGTCAAAAATCAACGTTTTAGTGTTGTTAATTTTGATGCAAATATTGATGGTTATTTAATTGTCAAGAGTGTACTAACACTAGATTCTGTTATCATTGATTTAGATTTACCTGCTAATATTCGTACTATTACAGGTGAAGGTATTACGTTTAAGTTCCAAGATCATCGTTTACTACAACCAAGCAATGCAGTTGATTATCCAATTGAAGGTAATGAATTTACACGTAAACGCATTTGGGTTGATAACAACGGTCCTACACCAAACATGGAATGGGCAGTATGGGAAAGTAAACCCGTTTATGCAGAAACAAGATTACGCTTAAATGCAGGTACAGGACAAACAGGCGCAGTTGCGTTTAATAGTACCATTGGTACCGTAGTTGCATACTCAAGTGTTGTTACTGTATATCCACCTGTAGGATCATCATACTCATTATCAACATCAAGTGGCGTAACAGATATTGCAGTAACCAATGATTATATCTTTACGGTAAGTGGTGCAACACTACGTATCTATGATGCACCAACTATTACACCATTACAAACTATAGTATTACCTAGTGTATCAACATCCATAGCAATAAGCTCTACAGGAGCAGTCGTATATGTTGGTAGTCCTGCAAGCAATACTGTATACCAATATGTAAACACAGGTACATGGGGATTAAGTACAACCATTACTGCACCATCAGCAAGTGGTAGTGTTGGCGCAGTTCTTGGTTTTGGTACAGGACTTGCATGTAGTGTACAAGGTAACAAATTATTCGTTGGCGCACCTACATCAACTATTAGCACTGTACTTCAAGCAGGTGTTGTATACTGTTATGATTATACAGGTGCTGCAGTAAACTTACAACAAACCATTGTCAATCCTGCTCCACATCAAGGTGCATTATTTGGTCGTAGTGTAGCAACATTCTTATATGGTAGTGATTTTATTGTTGGCGCACCATTTAACTTACAAACAGTGGGTGATAAAAAGAATGTAGAAGGTGCGGTATATCGTTATACAAGTGCAGCACAACGTTATGGACGTATTAGTGGTACAGTTGTTGCAACCTATCCATTTAGTGGTATATTATATATTGATAGCGATATTATTACGATTACTGCAGCAGCAAACATACAGGCTATTGCTACACAAATTAATGCAGGTTTAAGTGGTTCAGGTCGTTCTGCAATGGCTACAGTAAGTGGTACAACATTGACTATTGCAGTAGATAATTTATTAGTTGATACACCATTAAACTTAATTGACTTAAGTAGTAACAGTGTAGCAACATTAACTGCGTTAGGGTTTACACCATATACATTAACACAAACGATTTTTGAACCTTATAAAACAGATACTGCACAATTTGGTTATAATGTTGCAATGAATGATAGTACAAGCATTGCGATATCATCACCTACAGCAACAAAACATGATTTAACGACATTTGATTTTACCGATGATTTTAAATCAAATGACACTATATTTGATTGGGGTGCAACAAGATTTATCGATGATTGGCCTTTGTTTGGTGAAGTATGCGTGTATGATTACTTACCTGCTGAAAACGAAAGTATTACGAACCCTGGGCAGTATGTGTTTGCTGAATATGCAAACGATCCTACCTTCTTACCATCGATTTATGGTTTACAACCCATGTATTCTAGTGGTGGATTAGACTTTACAGGTACAGTAATTACAACAACAAGCCCAATGTGGGGTACACCTGATGTAGGTCGTATTAATCAATTTACTTCAAGTGATCAAAAAACATGGAACGTCATTCGTGCACCATTGGCTGCAGTGAATATTAATAAACTTGAATACATTTCAATTTATGATGTGCGTAATAATGATACGTTAGATTATTTGGATTATATCGATCCTATTCAAGGTAAGATGTTAGGCGCAGTAGAAAGTAATATTGATTATATTACATTAAGTGATCCTGCAGGTTATGGTATCAATAATGTAGCTTGGACTGATAGTAAGGTTGGTAGAATATGGTTTGATCCAAGTCAAACACGTATGGTTGATTGCCATCAAAGCGTGTATGGTGCACCAACTATTTCAGACTCAGTGTATAATTCATCACATTGGGCAGAACCATTTGTTGGTAGTACACCCTTAGTGTATAGTTGGACAGAAAGTTTTGTCGAACCCCTTAACTACCAAGGCCCAGGCGTCCCTCGCAACTTTGATGATTATGTTACTGTTAACGTTCAAGACAATGAAACCAATAGTTTAATTACCAAGTATTATTTTTGGGTAGAAGGTGATCCCACTGTATATACTAATATTGGTAAGACACTAAACACTTCAACAATTGCATCATATATTTTAAATCCATTAGGTTCAGGTATTAGTTATCTTGCACCAATTGCGTTAAACAGTGTTGCATTGTTTAATTGTGGTGATTATATTAGAACAGATACTAGCGTATTACACATTGGTTATTCAACAAATGTTAATGCTGATAATAAGCACGTTGAATTTAACTTGATTCAAGATGGATATCCATTTGATTTCTTAAATGGTGTACCAAACTTAAAACGATTTGCGCAACTTGAGCCAACAGGATTATATCAAAAATACTTGTTTAGTTTTGCGGGTAGAGATAATTTAGATCAGGATGTGCCTGATCCTAACTTACCACCATTGGTTCGTTATGGAACAAGTAATTATTATCGCCAAAGCATGTTCCGTAATCGTGCATTAGCGATACAAAATTATATTACCTATGTAAACAGTGTATTACTAAAGTACCCAATTGCAGAAAGTCGTGTATTAACCTACTTGAACACAAGTGGTACAGGATGGGATACAAGAGATTTTTGGAGTTATGCAAACTATTGGATTGATGGTTATAGTAATGCAACTAAAGCACAAGTTCAAGTACAGAGTGTACCTGAATTACAGACTGTTACCAAGCGTGATGGTTTAGTTGCACGTGTATCAGTAACAACTAGTGGTAATGCTGCTTACTATGTTTATAACAATGGTACATGGACACAAATTGGTATAGAAAATGGTACAGTACAATTTGATACAACATTATATACAAATACAGATTTAGACGAAACTTCTAAACCTATGTATTGGGTTGCTAGAGCAATCAATGAGCAAATGTTCATTGGTGATTTACAAATTGAGCGTAATCGATCACTTATCTTGATGTTTAATTACATCATGAGTGAGGCACAACAAGGTGGTAATTATATTCCATGGTTAAACAAAACATCATTGATTGATGTATCACACACCATTCGTCAATTATTACCTTACGAAAAGTATCAACGTGATCAACAAGAATTCTTAGATGGTTATTTAACTGAAGTAAAACCATATCATGTAGTTATTAAAGACTTTAGTTTCAAGTACGAGGGTGGTGAATTATATGACGGTGATATCACTGACTTTGATGTACCTGCAACTTATAAAGCATCTATTAATAGTTTTGAAAGTCCTGTACTTGTATATACAGAAAACCCCGTACAAGATAATGAATACTCAGAAACTAACCCAATATGGTTAACTCAACCTTATCGTAATTGGTTTACTCATTATGGCTTACAGGTAGATGCGTCTGATGTACAAGATTTAGTTGTTGCTTCAGTGCTTGTATTCATCAGTTTAGATGCGTCAAGTATATACGTTAATAATACGCATGGATTACCCGCAATTGGTTATATCCAAATTGGTCAAGAGATTATTACGTATGACTTTATTGATTATTATCGTGGACGTATTTCAGGCTTAGGTCGTGCATCGTTTGGTACAAGAATATCCACCCACAACCCAGGCGAACCCGTCATCTGCCCAATGCCACCTGTAACCGTAGTAGATACAGGTCGTGTTTATACTAACCCACCAATCGTAGAAGCTGTTATTGATGTGACAAAATATCCCCCACCACGTGTTGAGGCAGTATTTAATCCTATCATGGCTAATGATCGATTGATTGAAATCGAAGTCCTCGACCCAGGCGATGGCTACGTCATTCAACCCGAAATTCTTATTCAGGAAGCATTTAGTGAAACATTCCCTGCTAGCGCATTTGTTAATGTTGGTACCAATCGTGTGATATTAACCACATTAACTGATTTACGCACAGGTGATTGTATTCGCTACACTGTTGAAGAAGGTAGTACACCACCTATAGGTTTAGAGAATGGTAAGTATTATTATGTTCGTGTTGATCAACCTAACAACAGTATATACTTGTTCTTTAACAAAGCATCTGCAGTTGCATCACGTGCTGAAGTAAATTATAACCAAAATAAAGTTATATTCTTTGGTGGTGCTGTTGGTAATGGTCATGTGTTTAGTCAAACTGCACGTGCAGTGCCATTTACCACATCACAACCTGTTCGTGAATTACGTACTACGATTAAATTTGATCGTACAAGCTATCGTAGTTCAATATCGTCATGGGATGGTGCAAACAATGCGTACGCAGGACCATATACAGATCGTGTAAGTTTATCATCAAGTGACTTCTTGTCAAGTGGTGATAACTTTGGTGTAATAAGTTTAGATACCATTACTGTACCTGCTTCTGCGAATTTACCAACAACCATTACAGTTAATACAACAACATCACCTACAGTATTCAAGTCTAATCAGCAAATTCGTTTAAGTGCGACTAGTGTATGGGAACCTGCAACTTATGGTAATGGTTTTCCAATTACAACATATGATGTTGCAAATTCACCATTTTCACAATTTGCTATTATTGATAACCAAGGCTTGAACCCAGGCGGTGGTGCCGCTGCCCTACGTGGTGCTGCAATTTCTTTTGCAGGTAACGGTTCACCTGACTTTAATTTATTAGGTACACCACAGTGGAACGGTGCAAATGGTGGATATTTCTTAGCAAGTACACCACCTGAATATGTTAAGCCAATTAGCACAATTAATGCAAATACTAGAGCAACTGTTACAACATCTGCGCCAAATCATTATCTTGCAAATTGGCAAAAAGTTTATTTGACTAATATTAATGTTACACCAACATTTGGTAATGTTATTAGTAATACAACATTCTTTGCTAATCGTATATCTAATACTGCATTTTATATATACAATCAAAGCGCAACGTTAACAGGATTAGCACCTACTGCAAACTATAGTAGTGGAGCAATTGTCAATCTTAGTGGTGGCAATGTTGTTACTAATTTACAAGTAAATGATCGTATTCAATTTGGTAATGATTCAAATGCTACTTCTTATATTATTTTAAGTCGTTGGGCAAGTAATAACAATATCGAAATTACGCCTACTATTAACCCATCAATAACAGGTAATGTATATGCAGGACAATTGATTTGGAAAACTACACCTGTTGATACCACAGGTTATACAGGACCAAATGCAATTACTAGTGGTAGTATTATTCCGTACATTTCTATTGTTACATTAACAAATACCTATAATAGTACGAATACTATTTCTGCCAATAGTACCATTTATACAAGCGCAGCACAAAGTAATCCAAAATATATGATTGGTACAATTAGTAACATTGTTGGACCTAATGCAAATAGTTTTGATTTTACCATTGATGCAGTTAGTCCAAATGGTGGAAGTTATGCTAATTGGAGCGTTAATTACTATATTACTGCTGCTACAGCAGGTGTACGTGTTAATGTTGATGGAACTAGCAATATTGAATCAAATAGCGTAACCAATGGTGTTGTATTGACCATGGACTTTGCAAATAGTTTTATTGCCCCTGGACAGGCAGATGGACAGTTAGTCAAAGTATATAACTTTGTAGAAAGTAACATTGTTGCTAATCTCACTGCAAACGCATTTATTGATTCTACGATTCAAATTGATGATATTACAGGTTTATATGTTAACATGCCTGTAACAGGTGATAAGATTGTTGCTAACACTGTTGTAACTGATATTGTAGCAGATCCTAATGTTGCAAATGCTCCTGCGGGAACAATTTATTTAAATAATTTCCAAACATTTACGTTAGGTGGTAATAATCAAGTATCATTTGGTGATGGATGGTATAACGAAAATAATTTCTACGCAAAAGTGGTTAACAATGGTGGCGACTTTAATGATATAGATTTGTATTATGATAATCGTTTAACCAATCCTGTACCTTATACAACGTTTGTTGATATCTATGGTAATAATATTAGTAATATTATTTCTTATATTCCTCAACCAATCACCGTAGTAGCTGATCAAGTTAGTTATGGTGGAAACATTTACATTGCAACAGGAAGTCCTGCAGGTGTAACTACGCCACCACCATTGGATACTGCAAATTGGCAAATGTTGTCAAGTGACAGTAACTTAATTAATGGTATAGATCGTATACAGGTTTATTATTCACCAACGCAGAATATGCCTGGGGTGGATGTGACACAGTTAGTTGAAGGTGTAGAGTACCCAAATAATATATTCTATGGTGGACAGATGGATGAAATTCTCGCTCCACAAGATTATTATGATACTAACTTAGTTTCACCTAGCTTTACTGTCGTTAATCCTACTGTATATGATGTAAGTGGTGGACGATTTGAAGATGGTTATGGACCACCTGAATTAGTTGCGGGTGTGGTCAGTGATAATATTGATATCAATGTGAGAACAAGGCCTGGGTCGTTGTGGGATTGGGATTCAACCACTGCTACTGAAGTATTTAAAATCAACTCAGTTAATTTATATGACAATGTAAACAGTGGTAATGTTGTTATATTCCCACCACGTGGTAGCGGATATTATATTCCACCTAAGGTCACTATCGATCCACCACCAACATTACCTGTTATTTTTGGTAATGTAGAGGTAACAGCTACTGCAATTGCTGTGACTAATGGTAAAGGTGCAGTATTAGGTAATACGATTGTTGGTCCTGTTGGTGCTATTAACGAAGGTAGAATATTAGCAATTTATATACAAGAAGGTGGTATTGGCTATGGTGCACCACCAACGATCATTATCGATCAGCCACGTTTTGCTAATAATGAAGTTAATGCCAATGGTTTACAAGCACAAGCAGTGGCACAATTGACTAATGGTGTAATAACAGGGGTCGTTGTAACGCAGCCTGGGTACGGGTATGATCCAAACATTGCACCACAAGTTGTTGTAGTTGATGAAGAATTGATTGGTATACGTGTAACCAATGGTGGTGAAGGATATAGTACAGAAATTCATCCTAATACTACAATTACTGCACCTGTTACAGTGAATACAACAATTAGTGCAACGTCATCTAATAGTTATAGTTTTACTGTATCTAACGCAAATGGTATCGTTTCAGGTATGATAGTTTCTACTACACCAACTCCTGCGCTAGGAACCTTAGTACAAACTGTAAGTAATAATACAGTATACGTTAACATACGTGGTGATTGGAATAGTGGCGAAGCTATTACATTTAGTGGTGAACAAGCATACGCAAATGCTGTATTAGGTAATGTATTAGTTGATCATACAGGATTTAATTGCGTAAACTTTAGAAGTAATATTGAAGATATTTCATTTACTTCAGTATTAACTGCTAACGTAACAAGTAATGTTGGTGTACTAACATTAAACAATATAGATCGTGTACGTATTGGACAAGTAATTACTACAACCACAGCAAACTTAATCGCTGCTAATACCATTGTTACAAACATTTATCATGATACTAATAGTATTGGCATCAGTGCAAATACAATTAATGCTGCTAATGCCAATACAGTGTTTACGTTTACAGGGCATGAGTTTTCATTTGAAGGTGTTACTGAAAACCCAATGGATGTTATTATCTATAAGGTATTAAGTGATAGTCCTGTATACAGAAATACTGCGTTAGTTGCTAACAGTGCAAACTCAACAACTTCAGTATTAAGTTATAACGGTGATGTTCGTACTGCATTTACAGCTAATAATATTATTACATTCTCTGCGAATAGTGTCACACCAACAGGTAATTTAACTGCATATCCACAAACTACGATATCAAGTGTTGTATACAGTAGTTTACTTAATACTACTGTAGTTAATTTAGAAACACCTGTTGCTAATGTAAGCAGTGATCCAACATGGGTATTAGAAACATATAATCAAGTACGTTTAGTTAACCCACCAACTGATGCAGCAGGTTCTAATGTATATTATATAGATTGGAACGATAAAGTAATTACTATGGATGACTTATGGGTTGCAGCTAATCCTAATTCAGAATTAGATATTTACGTTTATGAAGTAGGTGGTGGCAATCAACTTGAAAGAACTAATACACATGTTAATCCCGTACAAGCCAATACAACAGGTGTATTAACTGATATTTACTTGGACGCAACCTATCGTGAAGTGTTTAGTTTTGCACGTGATCCAATTTTAAGTGAACTACCTGATAGTGGCAATGCTTTTGGTTTTGTCAATCAAGTGTACACCACACCGCTAGTATGGATGTACAATGCTGAGACAGGTATATATAGAAGATTAAACTACTATCCACCACAAGCTACATCATATACAACAACTACAGTAGCGTCTACCGTTGAAGGTAATACGATTACTGTACTTGATGGTCGTGGTATTGAAACAGGTACTACACTGTTAGCCTATGGTTTAACCGTCGAGCCTAATGTCGTTTCTGTGTCGTTTGTTGATATTTCTATTAACTATCGTGCGGTAGTTACGCTAGATGCTAACGTTACTGTATTGTATGGTACAAATGTTACGTTTACTGATTTTAGTGCATTATCAACTACTGATTATTATATCACACCAATTAATCAAGCTAATGACCCACTTGGTAAAGTAAAGATTGTCTTAAAATTTGGTGTAACAGAAAGTGATTATTTAACTTATGTTGTTTTAGGTAACAGTGGTGACTTTGTGGTTGGTACAGGAAAAACAAACTATGGATATAGTATTCCTGAAACACAAACTGCAGTATTGGCAGTATTAGGTAATACAAGTGCTACGGTTTCTTCAGTTGATAGTGCGAATTCTATCATATCAGTAGATTCTACAGGTAATATATTCTCAGGCATGATTGTTAGTGGTGGATCAGTACCACCAAGCAGTACTATTGTAACTGATGTATTAAATTCAACCGATTTAAGTTTGTCAAGTACAACAGGTATCAGTGCAACGAATGTATTGACCTTTACCTATCCACAGCCAATCAGCCAAGTTATTCCATTAACTAATTTTGTTGGTGATCCATTAATAACAGGTGATACCAATGAACAAAATGCTGTGGTTGAGATTAATGGTAGAAGATTATTAGATCAGTTACGACAAGTATATATCAGTGGTGGACAAACTCAGTTTGCTGCGCCAATACCTATTACTTTAACAAGTGGCATGAATGATATTGCTACAGGTACAGTAACGATTGGACCAACAACTTATACTTATTATGTTGCAGTTGGTAACAATGGTGTTATTATTGTAAACGTTGATGACTTTGATAATCCGCTCGATTGGATCCCACAAATTGGTATAACAGGATACAATTTAAATAGTGTTGCTATTGGTGCGGGGTATATTGTTATTGTTGGTGATTTTGGTACAGTCATTCGCTTACCAATTACAAGTATTGTTAATGCTGCTAATACACGAGTAGGTTGGAGCGCATCATTACCATTTACTGCAAATCATTTACACTCTATTATATATAATTCAACTGCAGGTGGATTTATAGCTGTTGGTAATGCTAGAACAATCTATACGAGCGCAACAGGTGCAAGTAGTAGTTGGACAGATAGAAGTGTTGCTAGTGGTGATATTAATGCAGTTTATACAACTCAAGTATCGCAACATGATTATAATTTTAGACAAATTATATTTAATGATACTGCATCATATTTTGTTATTGTAGGTGATTGTAACAATTTACCTGATGTACGTGCACCATTACCAACTGATTCAAGTTATTTGGTTGATGTTGTACAAGGTATTATTGTTATTGCAGATGCAATGTTTACAACAATTACTGTGGTACCCGAAAGTGCGGATAGTACTGCGATTGGTTCGATGCGTAGTGTGGATTATGATCGTGCAACAGGATATTTGATTGCGGTTGGGCAAAATAATGCTACTACCAATGCAGGACAACCATGGGCATATGGTTTTGATGTAAATTATGCTACTGCAACCATTACATCAACATTCCCAATTAATGGCATTGATACATCACAGCCTTCAAGTGCTGCATTTAATAAGATTGTATACATTGCAAATTATAAGGCAAGTGGAACTTTTGGTTTTTGGTTACTAGGTGACTTTGATCAAATTGCACCATTTACGTCAATGGTATATGACATTGTTCTAGTTGCAGGTACCATATGGCAAGGTATTCGTGTCAATGCTAATATTGATTATAGCATTTATGGTGCATTAGTATTACCTAATAATCAAACAATTACTGTAGGTCAGCATGGTGCCATTAATTTAGCTAATACAAATGTTGTTGGTACACCAACTACAGCAGAACAAGTTTATGGTTATAACCCAACAAACTTTATTTTAGGTGAATTAGTAGTTACAGTTAATGGTGTGATTCAAGTGTATAACGTAAATTACTTAATGGCATATGACAATAATGATGTGCCTTATGTTGAATTCAATCCTGCACCTGATGTTGGTGATGTTATAGATATTTCTTATGTTGACAATACAAATATTAGTGATCCATATGATATTGTATATAATGTTTCAACAAATACTGCATTATTGACATTAAATGTACCTGTACAAGCAGATGGTGACTTATTAACTGTTACAACCTTTAACCGTACTGCACAACAAAGCTTGAGTACAACATCATTAGTTGGTATACAAGTTAATGCAATCGCTAGTATTGTTGTAAGTGGCACCACTGCAACAGTTACTACAGTAAACGATCATATGTTTGCTAGTGGACAAATTGTTCGTATTAATCGCACTAACAGTGTAGATTATGATTTGTCAACTAATTTTGGCAGTGCACATGAGGTATTATCAACGCCAACCACTAATTCATTTACTATTCAGGTAGAAAGTGGTTCAGACAATGTTTATGGTAATGGTTATGTGTTTATTAACGATATATTCTTACTAAATCAACCTAATTTCATTATTCTTAATAAGAGCAGAATATGGTTAACGATTAATGGATATCGTGTTGATGAAAGTAACTTTATTTTAACTGACAATCAAGTACAGATTTTCCGTGAAATTGGTGTAACAGATGAGGTAGGGATATTGTCGATGACACCAGGGGCTACGCCAAATGCGTTAAACTTTACGATTAACCTTAATAAGAATAGTCAACCAACAGTAATGCGTGTACCCACTACGGATACTACGTTTATAACAGATTATTTCCCAACTGATCCTCCAACTGATTATATTTACGTACATGATGTGCTTAATTTATTGGATAGATTAGAAGTTATTGATTCAGTAGGAGCATCTGATACTTTCTTAGTGCAAGATCAAATTTTAGTATCAAGTCAAGTAAGTAAAGTTAGTATTGTAGGTACCAAGTTAGTTTCAGGTATTACACGAGGTACTACTGCTGTAGTAACTGTAACGAATTACAATGATTTAAACGATGGTGATGCTGTTGTATTGAACAATGTTGGTGGTATGTATGAGGTTAATGGTTTAACTTATTATGCAAAAGTAAGTGGTTATTTACAAGATCAATTTGCATTATATGAGGATGAGGGTTTAACCACACCATTAGATTCAAGCGCATTTAATGCCTATACAAGTGGTGGTACGTTTGAAATTGATCGTAATGCAACCTATGTGCCAAATAGTTTCAATAGTATATTGGTTAACAAGACGTTTGATTTGGGCACACCTGTATTAATAACGGTATATATTGGTACTATGTGTGTTATCAATGGTGAATACATTACCTTTAAGTATTTTAGTACACAAAAGGGTATTAATAGTATCAGTGGTTTAACACGTGGAGTAGGTGGAACGATTGTTAATACAAGTTTCCCACGTGGTTCTATTGTACGTAGTGTATTACCAAGTAACATATTGAACAGTGGATACTATGCTACATCTTGGAATGATGCAAGAAATAACCCATTACAGGTTAGTGAGACACCTCCTGCTGAGTTCTTAAGACGTGGGTATGAATAAAGGATAAATATAAATTATGGAAAATAAAGTGCAAAATGTGCCTAAAAAAGTTGAAAAGGTAGAGAAAAAGCCTAATGAGTTAGGTAGTTTTCACTTTATGACAACAGTTAAAATTTTTGATCCACAGACAAATCAAGTCTTTGTTCAAAAAAGATGTGATTAATGGAATAAACAAATGAGTGACATGCTTACGATACAAATTCAAGGATTTATTAAGATCAGCGATCCAAACAATGGGGAGGTATTACTTGAAAAAAAGAATGCCATTCATTATGAAAACATGAGTGAAGCGATGGCATACACCTTGAGTGATCGTGGCTATGGTAGCATTTATCAAATGGCTTTTGGTAATGGTGGTGCTAGTATTGACGAAACAGGTATTATTACCTATTTGCCACCTAATACAACAGGTCAAAATGCTGCGTTATACAATCAAACTTATGCAAAGATTGTTGATGATACGTTATCAACCAATACAAATGCAGCACGTAATCGTATGATTGTAAGTCATGTTAACGGTAAAGTATACACAGACATATTAGTTCAATGTTTGCTTGATTATGGTGAACCTGCGGGTCAACAAGCGTTTGATAATGCAACCAATAATGATGGACTATATGTGTTTGATGAATTAGGTTTATTAGCGAATTATGGTACTGATAGTACAGGAGCAATTAATACAAAACTATTAAGTCATGCGATATTTCATCCTGTACAAAAGGCATTAAATCGTCAGATACAGATTGATTACACTGTACGAATTCAAACGATTACTAACCTAGTAACCATATGATAAATATTTTAAACGGAAATTAGAACATGGCATATCAGATATTAAAAACAGATGGAAATTTACTAGTAACCATACCTGATGGTACTATTAGCCAACAATTCAGTACGATACAGCTTCCTGGTCGTAATTATAATGGCTATGGTCAATTTCTAGACACTAACTTTGTTCATTTACTTGAAAATTTCTCAAGTGCAAATGCACCATTGAATAGTTTGACAGGACAATTATGGTTTAACCCAACCTCAAACGTGTTAAGTCTTGCTTTGACGGATGGGGGGCCTGGGTTTTCAAGTACATGGACTAGTATTATTACTACGGATGGTGATCCAAATAACCCTATTTTTAACGGTAACGTTACTGTAAACGGTTGGTTGTATGTTACAGGTAACAGTCGTTATGATGGTCCCATGCAAATCACCAATAATACCGCAGCAACATCCACTACAACAGGTGCATTAACGGTCGTTGGTGGTGTAGGTATTGGTGGTAATTTACACGTTGGTGGAGAAATTGTTGGAACATTAAGTGGTAATGTAACAGGTAACTTAATTGTTGGTGGTAGTACAAATTCTGTATTATATACCAATAGTAATTCTGTAGCAGTAGGTGGACAGTATTTAAAGTATACTGAAACTACTGAAGCTAACCTTAGTGTACAAGGTAATTTAACCGTAGTACCTCCATCATTAGCTAATTCTATCTTTACGATTGGTTCTAATGCTAACATCAATTCACAACAGATGAACGTTGCTTTTGCAAATGGTTCAACATTCTCTGTGCAAGCGGGTACGATGGCGTTTAGTGGGCCTGGGTCGTTTAGTGTGTCAACAGGTGCTAATACAATTACATTGAATACAACAAGTAGTAACATCTTACTACAAGGTGGTTTCTCAGCAAATAGTGTATCACAAGGTCCTGTATTGATTCAAGTTGGTGGTGTACCTGCAGTATCAATGGGTCCAAACATTTATAGCAATAATGCAGTATTAACACGTGGTAACGTTATTGTTGGTGCAGATGTTACCGTAACAAGTGGTGCAGGATCGACCAACAACAGTGCGGTATTGACTGTATATGGTACAAATGATTCTAATAATAATTCATCAAGTGGTGCGTTGAACGTACAAGGTGGTGCACGTATTCTAGCAAACTTAAATGTTGGAACAGGAAACACTACTAATTATGCCATTATTCGTGGTACTGATACTGTTAACGCACAAAGTGCTACATTCTTGTTTGGTTTACCAAGTTATGGTGCGCTACAATCACAGGGTGGTATTGGTGCATCAGGTAATATCTATTCTGCTGCTAACATTTCAGGTAATAGTATATTTTCTAGAACAGGTATTTTTGCATTTGATACTACAGTAGATGACGGTCAAATTTACCGTAGTGGTTCAGGTAGTTCAGCGCAAATGATTTTTGCTTATGGTTCAAGTAATACTGTTCAACCTGCTGTATTAAAGAATAGTACAAGTTCAAATGCTGCTACGTTCCAATATGGTATCACAACCACTGCAATTATGGCAGGTAATTTAAGCTCAAATGGTTCAGGGTTTGCAGGTACTATGACAGGTACATGGACATTAACTGCAGGTTCTAATTTACAAGCAACATACGCTGACTTGGCAGAACGCTTTGAAAGTGATTATACCTATGATGCAGGTACCGTTGTTGAATTAGGTGGAGACAAAGAAATTACTGCGGTACGTGAAGATGCTAGTGAAAATGTATTTGGTGTGATTAGTAACACTGCTGCGTACTTGATGAATGGTGCTGCAGGTAATTGTGACACACATCCTGCGGTTGCATTGGCAGGTAGAGTACATGTTAAAGTATTTGGAACTGTTAAAAAAGGAGATCGTTTAGTTAGTGCAGGTGGTGGATATGCACGTGCAGCTAAGAAAGGCGAAGCCAATTCTTTCAATACTATTGGTAGAGCGTTAGAAAATAAAATTTCAGAAAGTGCAGGTAAGGTTTTAGCAGCGGTAAATGCTAAGCTAAGTTAATGGTGATCAGATGACTTATGCAAAGTACGGTTCAGTTACGGCTACTGACTATAACAATAGATTAACATCAGTTAACAATGTTTGGGGTACGGGCAGTGGTAGTTATGGATGGGGACAATCATCTATTAGTGCAGTTAGTACGGGTACTAAAGTTACTGCAGGACCGTTTGAAGCACCTACTGAATGGGCAAAATTAATACAAACATTAAATAATATTTCAACACATGAAGTTGGTGGGGCAGCAGGGTTAACACAGCCTGTCACAGGAAATTTAGTTGAATGGCTAAGTCAATTAGATACTAAATTAAATCAATTATGTGATACAGGAGCAACCAATAATCGTTTTGGTAACTACACTCAATTTGACGATCAACCTGCTATAAGAGGAAGTTATTCTCAACCATGGAATGAAACTTTAGGGACAACAGCAACTGTTACGTTTGCAAGTGCTAATGCTGCAAGATACTTCTTCAATGCAGGAGGTAGAATTAACATTTCTATTTCTTATAGTGGCATGGGTACTGCGGAATTTGATATTGACGGATTCGTTGCTCGTAATCGTGGTTCATATTCTACTGCAGTGTATAAATCACAAGCAGAAAAAATATTGCCATATTATATGAGTAATAATCAGTATACTATAACAAGTCCTACGCTAGCATCTAGATGGGGATTATATCGTTATCCTGATGAGGCAGGATTAGCATATTGGTGTAATGATACTTTGGCAAACAGCATCAATCCATTATCGCAGCAATTTATCAATATGTTTTTTGCTGCAGCCGATAGTTACCCAGGCTCCACTAGACAACTTACCCCAGATAAAACCTTCGAAGGTGGCGGAGGTACACCACAAGATAATAATTGGGCAACGCTTTGTACAAACTCAGGCACTATGTGGGTTCAAGCAATGTCAAGTGGTGGAACATCAACTAATACAAATTGTGGATATTATGGATCAGCAGGTCGCATGTACAGCGCAAATGGTTCGGGAGCATATGCTAGTAACACATTGACTGTTGATGTTGCAGGGCAAGGTACAGCACAGTTAAGTTTTGCTATAAATTTAGCAGACAATCATACAAATTCATGGGCTGATAGGGTAACAGGTACATTTACTGTAACTGTATTAGTTCGTTCACCAACAACACGTGGTAATTTATTAAACACATGGGGAACTCCTATTGTAGTGGTTCCAAATTTTGTAGCAAGTTCGGTACCTGCGGTGCCATCGCCTGGAGGGGGTGGTAATCCTGATGCAGGTGGTGGATTACCTAGCAGTATTACATTTTATGGTGTATCTCAATTTCCTAATAATGCGGGTGGTTTGACTGATGTTAATGAATATTGGACTGTACCTGCAGGAGTTTCCTCTGTAAGTATTATAATGATTTCAGGGGGTGGAGGTGGAGGTGCTGCTACACAATCAAGAAACGGACAAGGTGGTGGAGGTGGGGGAATGTTATGGATCAATGACATACCTGTAACGCCTGGGGATATTTTTACAATATGGAAACCATGGGGTGGGCCTCCTGCAAATTCTCCTGAAGCGGGATCAGGAGATTTGGGTGGAAGCGCACAAATAACGATTAATAATTCATCAAAAGGTGCCATCCAATGTGGGCCTGGGATGGGTGGGGCAACAGGGTCTGCTACATTTATAGACCCAACTTGGGGAGAAACAGGTCGAGGTGCTTGGTATTATGAAATATTAGGGATACCTGGGTATAGTAGTTTTGGCTTTCAACCAGGCGGAAATGGAGGTTTAGGCTCGCCACGTGCTAATGAGCGTGGTGGCGGGGGTGGAGGAGCAGCAGGTTACACAGGTGCAGGTGGTAATGGTGCATCATGGACAACTACTCAAATCGCAGCTACTGCAGGAGCAGGAGGTGGGGGTGGGGGTGGAGCACCTACGGGAACAGTTGGTACTGCGGGATACTTACCTTTAGGTGGTAGTGGTGGTGGTGTAGGATATACAGGACAAGGGTCTAGTGGTGCTGCAAATGGATATGGTGGAAGTTATAATTCAGGGGCAGGTGTAGGTGGTCTACACGGTGGCTTACCAGGCAACGAAGCCTTGCAACCACGTGATCCATATGTGTTAGATCCACGTGATAATACACAATTTTATAGTGGAGGAAATTTTGGTGGTGGTGGTGCAGGTGGTGTATTTTTATCAGCATATCCTGACCCCAACTACAACCCAGGATGGGGCATGTGGGGCGCACCAGGCCTTATTCGTATCATTTGGGGAACTAATAGAGCATATCCAAACTTAAATGTTGGGGCACCATAAGTAGATCATGGCATATAATGCAGGTGGATTAATATTAGCAAATGATTATAATAGTAGAAAAGATACTGTTAATAACATTTGGTCAACGGGAAGCAGTAGCTTTGGTTGGGGGCAAACAGCATTAAGTAGTGTTACTGTAAGCTCAAAAATTACAGCAGGTACCATAGGCTCATCAGTTGAATGGGCTAAAATGATTGACACTGTTAATAATATGAATTTACATGCGTTTAACGCAAGCGCAGGTCTTACTGTTCCTCAAAAATCAGATATTATAACTTTTTTAGCAAATTTTGATACTACCGTAAGCAATGTATCTACGAATCGATATGGAACCTATTACGCTTTTGATGATCAATCTGTAGTCTCAGGGTCACATACAGCTACTTGGGGTGGAGGTGGGTCATCCATTACAAATACTGCAACTGTTACATGGCCTACTGCTGATGCAGCACGATACTTTTTTAATGCAGGTGGTCGAGTAAATTTATCACTAGCCTATAGTGGGGGAAGTGGATCACCACAAGATTCTAATTGGGCAACAGTGGTTGGTGCAGCAGGTACAATGTGGGTACAAGCAGCAAGTAGTGGTGGAACAGCAACTAACATAAATCGTGGATATTGGCAAAGCAGTGGCGTTATATATAGCGGTGTAGGTACAGGATTATATTCATCAAATACATTGGTAGTAAGTGTTTCAGGTAATGGTGGAACATCATTAACATTTACAACAGTGTTTACAGATAATCATACAAACATATGGTATCCTGCGTTTCCATCAACTGATGTGGTAACAGGAACGTTTACAGTTTCTGTACTAGTTCGTAAACCAACAATGAATGGATTAAACACAAATAGTTGGGGTGTGGCTAGTGTTAGTGTTCCTAACTTTTAAGCTATACTATTTACTCATAAATACTTAATCATGACATACGCACTTGGTGGATTAATTCAAGCAAATGACCATAATACGAGATTAAGTATTATTAATAATGTTTGGAGCACAGGCAGCGGTAGTTTTGGGTGGGGACAACCTACTTTATTTATAGTAAATGTTGGTGAACTTGTATCTGTTGGACAAACTTCATTTAATTGGGATAATTTTATCAATAGTTATAGGGGTAGTTATAGTGCAGTTACTTATAGAGCACAAGCAGAGCTTGTTTATCCTTATTATTACAGCAATGATTTGTATACTATAACAGCACCTTCAACAGAATCAAGATGGGGTTTATATAAATATCCTGACCCAATGGGTTTAGCCTATTGGACAGATGGCTTATTATCAGCAAGTGGTGGTGTTGTAACAGTACCTGATCAAAATTTTACTAATCAATTTTTTGCAGCAGTGGATTCTATTCCTGGTTATACAAGGGATAAAACTTCATCAAAAAGTTTTGATTATGGTGACCCTGCTGAGTGGGCAAGTCTTGTAACTACCTTAAATAGTATTTCAACACATGAAGTAGGATCAAGTGCAGGTATTACAGTACCTGTAACATATGATTTAATTACTTGGATTAACAATTTTGATTCTACAATGAATACATTGTGTGATGTTGGTGGTACGGAAAATAGATTTGGTAATTTTGCTGTATTTGATGATCAACCTGTTAGAACAAGTAGTTATTCATCAACATGGGGTAATCCTTCTAACCCACAAATACAAAACGTAGCACGAATTGCTTGGTCAAATAGTAATCAAGCACGATATTTCTTCAACGCAGGTGGTAGAATAAACTTATCTATTTCTTATAGTGGTGGTGGATCACCACAAAACACAAATTGGGCAACCGTATGCTCTAATGCAGGTACAATGTGGGTACAAGGTAATAATAGCGGTGGTACTGCAAGTGGTGGATTTGGATATTGGCAAAGTGCGGGTAGAATGTATAGTGGTAGTGGAAGTGGTGCGTATTCTTCTAATACATTAACGGTTGATGTTAGTGGGCAAGGTACAAACCAAATGATATTTACAACAACATTTAGAGACAATCACACTAATGTATGGGCAGATAGCGTATCAGGTACATTTACAGTAACAATTTTAGTACGTAGACCACCTATTCGTGGTTTAGTAAATAATACTTGGGGACTAGCAACTACTACATTTTCAGGAACAGGTTGGTCAACTTAAAATTTATTTAATTCATAGTGCGGTATTAAATAGTCACTATGGATACAAATAATATTATTCAAAACGTTAGATCACGTTATGATCACCGATTAAATAAAAACCTACTTGAAGAAAAATACAAAAGTAAACTACTTATTGTAAGTCAAGGTGGTTATTGGATTGCAAGCCAACAATTTATATCATTTTTATCAGTAAAAGAATTACCAAAAGAAATTCATTTACTCGATGAATATAAAAATGTTGTATTAGTTAATAGACAGGAATTGCTAGCATCACTTATCGAAACGTACACTGTAGTTATGCAACAGTGGAGTGATGAATTAGATACATTGAAACAACAACGATGAAACGTGGCATTGTACTCATTGCACATAACACTGAAACTGTTGACTATGTAAAAATAGCAAAATACGCAGCATTACGTGCAAAAAGATTTCTTGATCTACCTGTTACATTAATAACTGATGAAGAAATAACAGATCATCCGTTTGATGAAGTCATTATACATTCATCAAAAATGTATCAACGTCGATTAGATAATAAAGATAATTTTGCTCTATGGAAGAATTTTGATCGTTATATGGCGTATGAATATTCACCATATGATCATACTTTATTACTTGATACAGATTATGTTATCAATAGTAACCAACTTAATTCACTATGGGATTTAGATAAAAGTTTTCTTTGTCATAATACAATTAATTATATTTCAAGATACGATATTACAATTGAATCTATCATAGGTCAATACCAATTACAAGTAGCATGGGCAACCGTTGTTATGTTTAAGCGTGATGATTTTACACGTGCATTATTTGATATGTGGCAAATGGTTCAGAAAAATTATCTTTACTATGGTGGATTATACAAGTTTAATAATCAATTGTTCCGTAATGACTATGCACTGACTATTGCTTTAAATACAGTAAGCGGACACCTCGATGTTGAAGATTATACCATTAAATATCCACTACTCAATGTATTTCATGATGTAGACGTGCGTGAATCCGAGCCTGACGAATTTGAGTTTAACTATCAAAAAATCATTAGTAACAATATGCGACCTTATAAACTACGATTGAAAAATACAGATTTTCATTGTATGAATAAATTTAAGATGATGGAGTTATGCGGTGAGTAAAGGTATAATGATTGTTGCACAAAATAATTCCACCACAGATTATGTTGCTTGTGCACGTGTTTTAGCAAAAAGTATTCGTCGAACCAATCCTAACTTATCTATATCATTGCTTACTGATGTTGTATTAGAAGATAATAATTTTGATAATATTATTGAATTTCCACACATGGATAGAGCTACTGATGATTGGAAATTAATCAATGATTGGCAAGTATATGATGCATCACCTTATGATGAAACTATTAAGATAGAAAGTGATGTTTTAATATCTAGAAATATTGATTCATGGTGGCAAGCCTGTGAAAATAGACAACTTGCTATTGCACATGGATGCGTTGATTATAAAGGCAAAGTAGGTAAAGCACGTGATTATCGTATGATTTTTGATAAGAATGATTTGCCTGATATTTACAATGGTATTGTATACTTTAAAAAGGGTAAAATAGCAGAAGAATTCTTTGGTACTGTCAGACAAATTTTTGAAAATTGGGATAAATTTAAAACAGTGTTACGTTATTGTCCTGATAATGAACGTGCTACCACTGATGTTGTTTATGCTATCGCAACCATTCTACATGGTGAAGAACATTGCTTAATACCACAAGAGATTAATCCGCTAAAGTGGGCACATATGAAGCCCAAGATTATTAATACATCAGGTGATGATTGGACAAAAGAATTATTTTATGAGATTAATAAAGATGGGCAAATAAAAATTTGTTCATATAGTCAGTATTATCCCGTACATTATGTTCACAAATCACTAGCAACAGTTTTTGAGGCGTATTATGATTGATCCTGAATTAAAGAATATTATTGAAGCATTTAAGTTAATCAATGCTGTTGAAGAACCTGCTCCTATTGAATATCGTCTTTATTATGAAAAAGAAACAGGCGCACCAATCAAATATTCTGCTATGGATGAAGAAGGTGATTACATTGTAATCACACATAAGGATTATGAAATTGCTAGTTTCCAAGTTAAAGTTATTAATAATCGTTTAATTAAACCTGTGCACCCACGATTCTTGATCATGAAAAAATCAGAAACAGGGTTTCGTGTTCATGCAGACAATTGGAATATTTTAGTTGATGAGCATGTTGAACATCAATTTGTTAGTATAGTTAAGGCAGAAGATTTACAGGATGAATGCTGAAATAATAGATGTTGCTGACCTAGACTGCATTTATCTTTCTTATGATGAACCACAAAAAGAAGAATTTTGGTTAAAGATTAAAGATATGGTACCATGGGCAATTCGTGTCGATGGTGTCTTTGGTAGTGACGCTGCACATAAAGCTGCAGCTAACGCAAGTACAACAGAGAGGTTTATTCTTATTGATGGCGATAATATGCCTAATGAATCGTTTTTTAGTTTACAATTTGAAATAAATGAATTAAATCGTAACGCACAATTTCGTTGGCGAGCACGTAATAATGTCAACGGATTATATTATGGCAATGGTGGCATGAGTAGTTGGACAAAATCATTTGTTCTACATATGAAAACACATGAAAATACAACAGGTGATGCTAGAACTAATATTGAGTTTTGTTTTGATCCTATGTATTGGCCCATGCATGATTGTTTTTCCACTACTTACATTAATTATACACCAAAGCAAGCATTTCGTGCAGGATTTCGTGAGGGTGTAAAACTTTGTACAAAAGATGGGGTGCCACCACCCACTGCAAAAGAATTCAATCAATATCTGTGGGCTAGAAATCTACAAAATCTAAACATATGGCAAAATATTGGTAGGGATGAGGACAATGGTTGGTGGGCAATGTATGGCGCAAGATTAGGTACTTATTATCTTATGCTCAAAAAAGATTGGGATCATACATTAGTGCGTGATTTCAAATATCTTGATGAGTTATGGTTAGAACATATATACAATACTGATGAGGATAATATTCGTTTAGGAGAAATTCTAAAATACGAATTGGGATTAGATATCGTTGAATTAAATAAAGAACAAAGCAAGTTCTTTAAAAACTACGTTAGCCAAAAATGGTATAACCGTGGTGTTATGATTAAAGAAATTGATGTAATACGTGAACAGGAAGGTTGGTAATGTATCCTCGCATATGCTTGTTTGGCTTACCAAGATGTGGTAGCCAATACATAGCTGAATTAATTAAGACAAATTCAGAGTACAACATATTAGATTTACATGAACTTTATACAAGTGGGTTAGGTGAGAATATGCAACCACTACCTGTGTTAAATGAAAAAAATGAATTGTATTGTAAATTTTTACCTGAGTATGATGATTTAAATATTTTACCTGAACGAATTGATTATATCTATAAAACCCTTAAACAAAATACTATTATGCCATTAATCTTACGATTGTTTCCATATGATTACTTAATAAAATATATGCCAACTATTGTTGAGCATTTAAAAGAAAATAATTTTTCTTTTTTTCTTATTAAGAGGTTAGATGTAGAAAAACATTTCTTAAGTTACGTTATTGCACAGACAACTAATCAATGGACACAATTTAAAGATAAAGATCGGTTTAGAAAAAAAGTCAAAATAGATCTATCAATTGTTAAAAATAGTAAATGGCTTATTCAATCAAGTGATTATTTTTTAGAATATGCAGAAAAAATAAACATCAAAGGTCCAATTATTCACTATGAAAATGCAATCAGTGATTTATCAACCCTTTATACAAAAAGTTTTAATAATGACATTAATATTGAAAAGCAAGGATTTGAAAATCCTTATGATCAAATTATTAATGCAAACGAAGTTCGTGAATTAGTACAATCATTCTTATCTAAATAATCAACATGTCAAAAAAATATTTTAAACTTGTCCATAACAATCCTGAACATCAAAATTGGTTTGTAGTAAATTGGTGCATAGGTAATACTTGTAACTTTAGCTGTAGCTATTGTCCAACTGCACTGCATGATGGTACAGTAGGATGGCCCGATCCCAACGTAGTTAAAAGCTTTATTGCACGTGTTGCAGACCAAGTATTTCCACGTAAACTGTACTTTGAATTTACAGGTGGTGAAGTAACCTTATGGAAACACTTTGTTGACGTTTGCCAATTTTGTAAAGACTTAGACATAAAAATTGGATTGATTAGTAATGGTAGTAGAACCATACGTTGGTGGGAAGAAAACAAACAATATTTTGATCATGTGTGTTTAAGCTTTCATCCTGAAGAAGCAGATGTAGATCATTTTATGAACGTTGTTAAAACTGTACATAATGATCTACGTACTCATGTCAATATTATGATGAGTCCTGAAAAGTTTGAACAATGTTATTCTTTAGCTAATAAGATTAAAACACTTGGTAATCTTAGTATGGCATTGCAACCACTTATACATGATTTTGGTACTGAGTTATACAAATACACTGATGTTCAACATAAAATATTTGATCGTCAATACGAACTTATTATTAAACACATCAAGTATACCAAAGAATTTCCTTACTATCGTGGTGCCATGCGTAAAATTTATGAAGATGGAAGTGAAGAATCATTTACCGCACAACGTTTCATCAATGACAAAACCAATGATTGGAGTGGGTGGGATTGTTATGCGGGTGTAGAACAAATCATTGTAGACATGGATGGTAAAATCTATCGTGGATGGTGCAAAGAAGGTGATCAAATCGGTGATATATATGATAAGAATTTAATGTTACCTGAAGATCCTGTTGTATGTACTAAAACAATGTGCCACTGTAATTTCGATATTATGGCAACTAAAGAACATATCGGTTTTGAAGGTGAACAATAAAAAGTTCTGTCCCTTACCTTGGATTAATATATCAATTGATGTAAACGGTAGTTTAAGACCATGTTGTAGATACTTACAACCCAATGCACAAACTAATCATAAACTACCATATATCCACAGTGCAAGTGGTAATTTAGATAAACATTATAATTCCGAAGCATGGAAAAAATTAAGACAGGCATTTATTAATGGTGAACAACCTAATGAATGTAATATGTGTTGGAATGATGAACAAGGTGGTGTAAAAAGTTATCGTGAAACCTTTGTAGAAACTAAAAATATTGACATATCAAAAGTAGACTTTACGTCTGATACTGTAGATGCACCCCTTACATTAGACTTGAAGCTTAACAATGTTTGTAACCTCAAGTGTAGAATATGTGGATCTCAAGCTTCATCAACCTATGCAAAAGAATACCAAATATTATGGAATAAAGAATTACCTGAGCTAGAATATTGGACCCATGACAAGATAACCAACACACCAAACGAACAAGTGATTTCAAAATGGGCTAAGAATATACAGCATATTGAAATGACGGGTGGAGAACCAATGACTTCACCTGAAAACGTAAAAGTTTTACAGTTGTTAGATAAAGAATCAGATTTATCACAAAAAACAATGTTGATTAATACTAATGTTACACATTGGAATAAACATTTAATTAACTACTTGACTAAGTTTAAGAAAGCTACCATATGTCTTAGTATTGATGATGTAGGTGAACGTCAAGAATACCATCGTTATCCTAGTGAATGGGATGTAATACTTAAGAACGTTGATCGGTTTATTGAATTAAGAAACGATTATCCTAATATTGAAGTCATATTGTTTTGTACTGTAAGTAACTTTAACGTTTATTATTTGCCTGAATATGCAGCATGGGCAGCAAGTAAAAATTTGTTTGTGCATTATAATATATTGCATACTAGTGAAAAATACTGTATACGTAATTTACCAACAATAGTTAAGGCACAACTTGTAGAACGATTGATTGATTTTCCAATCATAGCAAATTTTGTCATGCTGCCACAACAAGAAGGGCATTGGAAAAAGTTTTTAGATGAACTTGAAATATTAGATAATTATCGTGGGCAAAACTTTATTGACACGTTCCCAAAATGGAGCGAGATACTAGGACTATAACTAAATAAAACTTATGAATAAAGTCATTGAAATAAAACGTGAGGGTGATATAAAAAATACAGTGTGTCAATTCGCATGGGACTATAGTGTATTAAATATTTCACGTAATGAATTACGTAATTGTTGTCGAAGCAGAAGTCATAAAATATTACCTGAAGATTGGCGATTAGAGCGTGGATTATTTACTCACTTCCCACCTATTGTCAATGTGCGTAAAGATATGCTACGTGGTATACGCAATGAAGCATGTGGTGTATGTTGGGATATTGAAGATAGCGGCGCAAAAAGTGCAAGAACAAGTTGGGATAGGTTTGTCAACTTTATACAATCTAAAAAACTATGGCCTACTTTATCACGTGATGAACTAAAAGAAAAGTTACAAAGTTTAAATGATGCTGATATAGAGATGCTAAGTCGTTTACCTCATACTAATATGATTGAAATTAGTTTAGGTAATATATGTGATTTAAAATGTTTATATTGTCATCATCATTATAGCTCACAATGGGCAGCAGAAGTTCTTAAGTATGGTGAAATCAAGCCTGAAGAAATGGAAACAGAACTTCCTAAAATTAAAGATACTATATATGAAACATATTGGTGGGATTGGTTTGAAAACGAAAGTGGTTATAATACTTATTGTATAAACTTTATTGGTGGTGAACCATTAATTATTGAAAAGTTTTATAGCTATGCAGATAGAATATGTCAGTTTTATGAAGATCACAAAACAGAACAAAAGAATATAGATTTTAGTATTGTTACTAATTTCAACACGCCTAAAAAGTTTTATGATCGTTTTTTAGATACGACAATGCGTATTGTTACAGTTGAACAATTTACGTTAGACTTTAATGTAAGTTGTGAGAGTATTGGTAAACGTGCAGAATATATTCGTACGGGTACTGATTGGGAAATTATGACAGAAAATATAGAACATTATATTGAGTTTATTAATTTGATTGATCCCGAACAAAACCGTATTATTTTCAATCTTCAAGTAGCATTAAACGCATTATGTATTTCAGATTTGCCTAATTTTATGCGTTGGATTATTGATTTACAAGATCGCACTAATCGCAAGATACATTTACGTCAAAATCAAGTAAGTCACCCACATTGGTTAAGTCCTTATATTTTACCTACAGAATATTCAAAATATGTAAGCGAAGCCATTGATATCATGGCAGAATCATTAAAAACGTCTAAAGTTTCAGCAGGTACTTACAACTTATTTGGTCGATGGGATCATTATATGAGTTTCTTGCAAACAGTAAAACGTGGTTTAGAAAATCCTGAAAAAAATACCAAAGCTAGGATAGAGTTTGCGGAGAATGTTGAAAAAATGCGTCAAAGACGTAATTTAAATTTTGAAGCTACGTTTCCTGAAATGATTCCATTTTTAATTGAGTGTAAAAAATTATTATGAATTGGGAACAATACAGGCAAGCGATTGCTGATAATAAATTATTTGAATATATTGATGAACAATATCAGTGGGGAATATCTAATACTGAAGATTGGGAGTCTGCTATTCCAAGTAACTTTTGTGTTGCACCTTTTGTTAATATGACAATTACATCAGAAGGAACTAATCGCCCATGTTGTAAATATGACGCATTTAAATCAGAAGATTCTTCTGACACTGTAGCTAATACATCATTGATTAAATTATATAACAGTGATGAAATAGAGTCACTTCGTAAACAATTCATGAACAATGAAAGACCTGACAAGTGTAAAGTATGTTGGCTTGAAGAAGATAATAACATTAAAAGTTTAAGGCAATTATATAATCATAATTGGATAAACAAACCATCTTGGGGGAAACCACCCGAACCCAAAAAAATAAATTTTGCTCAAGCATTTTATGGGCAACCAACTAACCTAGATTTAAAACTAAGTAATTTGTGTAATCTACGATGCAGAATATGTGGACCATGGTCAAGCACACAATGGATTAAGGATTATAACAACTTAGGTTGGGCAGATAAACGTGCAATTAAAGTATGGACTGAAAATGCAAAAGAAAAGTTACTAGTTAGTGATGAAAATAAACAAATATTAATGACTTGGGCTGAACGTATATTGCGTATAGAGTTTTTTGGTGGCGAACCCATGATGCAACAGGAACATCATGACGTTTTAGATTTGATGATTAACTCAGGTTCAAGTGAAAAACAAGCTTTATGTTATAACACCAATGGTACTATTTTTAATCAAGACATTGTTGAAAAATGGCTTAACTTCGATTTTATTGTAGTAAACTTTAGTATTGATGATATTGGTCAACGGTTTGAATATCAAAGAAAAAACGCCGTGTATCAAGAAGTATTAAGCAATTTAGAAAATTATAAACTACTTTCATCACTTTATAATTTTAAACATAAATTTTTCATTTATATTACTGTAAGTATTTACAATGTGTATTATCTTAAAGAAATCATTGACGAACTTAGTTACTTGGAATTTCCTTTTATTTTAAATATATTACATCATCCACAAGATTTATCGATACTAAATATTCCAACTAGTATCAAAAAAATAATCACACAAAAACTAGCAGATGTTAATCATGTAAATTATCATACTCAAACAATTAAAATAAACGATATTGTTGAATTTATGAACAGTAAAGAATATGATGAAAAAGAATGGATTAAATTTTGTAATTATAATACCAAAATTGATGGGTTAAGAGATGAAAAATTTAAGAATATATTTCCTGAATTTTATGAATTAATATTAGATGAAATACCAAGAATTTTATGAAAGTATTATGTAGTGCTCCGTTTAATAGTTTAACTATTAATCCAAACAAAAGTGTAAACCCATGTTGCGCATGGGATTACAAAAGTCCTGTTGGTAATTTAAACTCCCAATCGATACATGAAATTAGATCTAGTCCATTGATGAAAGAAGTCAAGCAGCATATGCTTGATGGTGTATGGCACCCAAGTTGTCGCCATTGTAAACATCGTGAAAAAGAAACTAACACAAGCGTTCGATTAAATGTTTATAATAAAATACCTTATGATGAAACAGAAAAGATATTATATCTTGAATACAGTAGTACAAATACTTGTAATTTAGCATGCTCGATGTGTGACGCAGATTGGAGCAGTACATGGGTAGATTTGTTAAACAAACATGGTTGGAACAATGATGGAAAGTATAAAATAGAACCTATAAACCGTGATGTTGCACAAAATTTATTAGATAATATTGATTTATCAAATTTAATGACACTGTGGTTAAAGGGTGGTGAGCCATTCTTGAACAAAGAAAATATATTAGTATTAGAGAAATTAAAAGATATTGGTCAATTACAAAATGTTAATATTATGGTTACAACAAATTGTACGGTAATCAATGAACACATTTTGCAATTATTAGAATTGGCTAAACAGGTTACGTTTGTGTGCAGTATTGATGCAGTGGGTAACCTAAACGAATGGATTAGATTTGCCCCAAATACACAATTTAAAAGCGATACTGACAGTATTACAAAAACATTGAAGCGTTTTTCATCTTTAAAGAATTTAAATCATTTAACATTGAGTTGTGCTGTATCCGTTTTTAATGTATTTAACTTGCATGAGTTAAGATTATGGTGGGAAAACGAAATTGTACCTTTGTTTGAACACAAACTTAAAGAACTAGGACCAAAAAAAGTTAGATTTGTTCACTTTGTTGTTGGACCTGAAAACCAATCTGCAAGAGTTCTTACTCAGCAATCGTTAAATAATTTGATAGATTATTATACAAATTTGCATAATAATCATAATCATCACTATACCAATGTCATTGAATATTTAAAAAAAGGTTACCTTGGAAATGAAATTCATAATTCATGGGTAACTAGAACCGAGGTATTAAATAAGCTTAGACCATATAGAATCGAGGACATTGTGCCACAATTAACAAATGAACTAATTATTATCTAATCCATTCACCAAATTGCGGAAACGTTTTCAAAAAATTTGTATTTCTGCGATAATCTAATTCTTCAAAAAATATAGCAACTTCTTCACCAATATCTTTAGTTTCTTGTATTGAACGATTGACCATTATGGCATCACGTGTTTGCTGCAAAAAGTCTCTGAATACTACCCAATTATTATATGGTTTAACTCTTTTATACCGCTCATCACTTAATAAATCATTAAATGTGTTAATTGGTTCATCAAGATATTGAGCAAACTCTTTTGGCGCATTCATTGGGCTTTGTTCCTTAGGCCAAGTAACAATATTCCTATGAATATGTATAGGATAATAAGTTTCAACACAATATTTGAAATAGTCGGTATATTTGTGCAACGATGGTAAACCAACTAAATTAATACATGGCATAAAATCAATAGAAACTAAATGTTGCAATGACAATAGTTTTTCTAGATTATTTTTAAATCGGTTCCACTTTACACCATAACGAATATACTCAAGTTCTTCGCCAATGTTTTCGCCGCTTACTTGTATGATGACATTAAAGTGTTCATTAAGTTTTGATAGATAATCTAAAAACTTTTTGAAATATGCTTCAGGTGTATTCATATTAGTTGTAATACATAATTCAATTTTACTAATACCATCACCGTTTAATAAATTTTCTACAGGCTGTAATCGTGGGTTTTTATTATGTATCTCAATTAGTTTATCAAAACACTCATATATCAAATCAGTGATAAGTGGTTCACCACCAATAAAACCAAACCTAATTAATTGTTTCATACCAACATCGGTATACCATTGCCAAAATAATTCTTCTACCTTAGGATCACGTGCACCAATTTGACTACTTTCACGTGTCATTGCAATGTTAAATTTTTTCTTTTCTGCATACC
>JACCDO010001977.1_pt1 | contig 95385 bp, 83 predicted proteins | sample 7446101 | NCBI WGS metagenome assembly JACCDO01 (sample SAMN15323440, study PRJNA562643) | freshwater metagenome | isolation source: river surface water | place: USA:Blue River Watershed | collected 2017-08-16
GCCCAATCCTGTTCAATCTGCTTACTGCGTTGCACTGATGTCAATGCAGGCGAAACCAATGCCAAGCGAAATCCGCTCGTCCGAGGACGATTGGGTTCGCTAGCCTGGTAGTACACCTGCTCTTGCCGCCAGGCTGTTCTGATATCCGCCTCTGGGGTCAAGTAATTTGCACCCCGGACAATAAAGCCCCCTGCCTGTCCGTGAAATCGGTCGAGCTTATTGAGCCGGAACGGCTCGAACATCATCTCATCCGCATTACCAAGAATGTCGTGTAACCCCAGTGGATTCGGCGCCAAGAGCCCCACAAGTTGTAATTTTCCGTTCGCAGATTGAGATCCCGCAAACCAAACATTTTTGTTCATGCCGTCTGCCATGGGGTAGCGCGACTCGCGAAATTCGGCACTACCCACGCTATTGCCCCCACGTGCAGCAAACTCCCACTCGACCTCAGTCGGCAGGCGAACAAAGCCTGGCGCACCGTCTTCTTTAGGTAGTTTATCTAGCGCATTCTTACGCAACCAAATGTTTAACCGATCACTGAACTGCATTGCATCAAACCAGCTTAGCCCAGTCTTGGGAAGCATCAGTTTCATCGTAGGCTTTGGGCAGCTCTCCTGCATCACGGCTTGATACTGCAGCTCGGTTACTTCGTACTTTCCGATAAGGTAATAGCGACCGGTCGCCGGTGCAACTGCAGTGAAGCTGCCCGCAATATGAGCTGGGTGCGCTTGCTCGAGGTGTCGTTGAGTGGACTCCTCGGCCCCCAGAGTTACACCGAAATCGTCTAGGGGTTTACTGCCGGGCACAAGCACCTTACGAAACGTCATCGCGCCGTCGCATGGCAACGCAAGAACAACATCGTCAGCGATTGGTTTGGGATTAAAGAAACGTGCCTCCCATTGTTGCGCTGTTGCAGAAAAACAAGTCGCAAGCCCCGAAACGGAAGCGACTAAAAGCACTAGAACTTTAAACATCTCGCAAACTCTCCGCAGGTTCAATTCTTGTCGCCAACAGCCCACCAAATGCGCACACGACAACACTGATTGCCATCGCACTAGCCAATCCAATACCGAAGTGTATGAATTCGAGTCGACACACGAAGGTACCTCGCGCCAGATGGATGGCGAGAATGTGATTGAACGCATAGCTGCCAATAAAATACATCGCACAGCCTAATCCAAAGCCAATAACGGTTAAACAGAGTGCCTGTGCGATCACGTAGCTAAGCATGCTTAGACGTCCGTAGCCAAATAGACGGAGCAAGGCAAGATCTTTACGTTTGCGTTCAATATTCGCCATCAAGGCACCAATCATCGATGCAGCACATCCAAGTGCCGCTGCCCAAGCGATGACCGCAAAGACAAAACCTAAAACACGGTCTATCGCCTGCACTGACTTAATCTCAGCAACACGACTGTTAGTTTCTATCCCAAGTTCCTGAAGCCGCTGCGCTACCCGTTCAACCGAATCAATCGAATCCGCATAAATCCGGGCACGGGCAAATTGTGACCGCAGCACCGGTTCAGTACCAGTCACAGAGTTCAGCATAGCGACTTTCACCCCGTCTCTATAATCCTCCACAGCGATCAGCAGAGGCAGCGTAATAAGGACTACGGGGCGACTGATGGTTTGGGGGGGCAAAATGGCGTGTACCCGAACCTGCATCTGCGCACGTTCAAGAGTCTTGTCTAACGTTCGAACCACGCGCAAGTTCAGCGTATCTCCGACCTCTAGCTTTAAACGATCTGCAGCACTGCGTGACAGCACAACCTCTGAATCCTGGGTCGGTACACTGAGATCGCCGAGCAGTGGATCGCCGGTCGCCGTAGGAATGAGCTCAACATTTTCAAGAAAGCGCCGGCCGTCAACGAAAAGATCGGCTTGTGTATTGAGTGAGCGAGTTAACGGTAGAACAAATCCGACTCCCGATGCCTTGCGCAAAGTAGCAAACCACTCTTCGTCTAGACGAGCACTTGCAGTCATTTGGATTTCTTTGTTACGTGGATCCGAAAGTAACTCACCCCGCAACTGACTGACGATGCCGAACTTCAACCCAAACAACAACAACAAGGGCCCCACCACTGCTAGGACTGAGGCCACAACACAAAGGGAAATCTTCTGATCATAAAAAAGGTCTTTTAGTGCCAACCCAAACAGCACGGATTGCTTAGGTCTAGCGTGCAGTTTGGTTGACAGGGAACTAGGCATTGAAAACCACCCTCCCCGCGCTCTCGGCCTGGCCTTTTAAACTTGGCAAACTAAATTGACCAACAAGGTCCCACTCGTGTGTCACGATAAGCGTCGCGATATTCTCTTGTCTTGCGATCTCGACAATCAATGCAAAGAGTTCTTGTGACAAGCCCGGGTCAAGCGCTGCTGTTGGCTCATCGGCTAATAGAAGCGTTGGGCGGCGGGCAAGCGAACGCACAAATGACACACGTTGTCGCTCACCAATTGAAAGCTCCCGTGGCATACGACTCAAGAGGGTCTCAAGATTCAAACGCCGGATAAGTAAATGCACAATTGGGTCGACTGCATTGCCGCCAGACATCTGAACGGGCAAACATATGTTTTGCCAAACGTTTAAGAACGGTAGGAGCCCGCCAGTTTGTGGCACGAAGCCTAGACCATGTTGCCGGATGCGCGCCCAAAGCGCCTCTCGCTTTGCTTGACTCAAGCCCATTGACGCTCGAATGTCGATATCGTCAATAAAGAATCGCTCTGCGTGCCGCGCGTCTAAGAGTAAGCCTATTGTCTCGAGTAATGTGCTCTTGCCGCAGCCACTTGGCCCAACGATCGCAACAATTTCGCCCGGCATCAACTCTAGCTTTGGGACGTCAATCCGGAAGACCTGATCGTTACGTCCGCGTTCCAGCGCAAGCTGCGCAATAGATAGTACAGGCCTCGACACTTAAGGTAGGGCCTCGAGGGGAACAGGGTAAACAAACTCACTTGGATCGCTACCTTTGGCTAACGATACCCAGGAATCTGGATCTGCATTAAATGCTTGGTACTGTTTCAGTTTGGTGTTTAAGCGAATCATGAACTGGGTCTGCGCCGCAACAGACATGCTCTTCCATTGGTCCTCGTCTAGACCGAGTACGTCGCTCTTGTAAGGTAAGCCTTCTAAGTATTCGTCGAGCAACCCCATTTGCCCAAGCTTCTGTGCGTTCGGCCCTCGCAGATCATTGGGATCACGTCCCATCGTTGCCGCGATGGAGCGCAACTGTGCAAACATATCCGCGGGCGAAACCAGGGATGCATTGGCGGCATCAACAATTTTACGGACGATACTGCTTAAGTCACTTAGCTGTGCTTTTGTTAGAAGTACGCGCACTTCAGTCGTCGGGATGTTCTGCTTGAGTAGATCGCGATCGCTAATCCATGCCTGAAAGAATGGGGGGGCTTTAGCGTTAGTCGCACCACCTAAATACGCAAGCTGCATCGCGCGACCTATCAGGACCGCGTCTTGCGCGATCGCCGCTGAAGGATTCGCGGCTGCGGGTGGAGTGACAGGCGCAGCCGATGCCGGCGTTGGGTTGCTGGCTGTGAGTGCGCTACCCGGGACGACCTCACCCATTGAGGCCTGTTTGATCTGCGAAACAAGCGATTGGCCCAAGGCCTCTATCGTCTCCCCGAATACGTTCACACGACCCGCGTCAACCGGATAGTACAGCGCACGGTTTGTGATAGCGCTGAAGGCGAGTGTCTCGTATTGTGTTTGTGCCGACTGATGGTTATGTTTACCTTCAGCTGTCTTCAAATGCAGAACATAGAGCGCAACACCCTTCTCTTTCGCAAGACCGCGCAGCGCTTGCGCATCGAGTCCAGTAGATGAGAGCGGATCGCCACCGTCAATAGCTCCTGCGTCGGTAATCAAAACAATATAGCGCGCACCAAACTCGTTCCAACTGACTTTATCAAGCGCTTCCTTTACTCCTGCGTAGGGGTCCTCATCAAACTTAGGCGTTGACACCTTGGTCGCCTTAAGGTCTTTGATTCTCGCTAGAAAGTCTGCGCCGTCTTTTACTTTGGATGGGTCGACGTACAAGCGCGTTGTGTACTCGAGTTGCGGCACGGCCTTAAGGTTAGAGCGAAACGCGATAAGACCGAACTTAACCTTATCGCCGAGTTTTTCCTTCTCCATCCGCGCGTAAATTGTTTGTACCGCCTGCCGAGTGCGCTCGATGTATGGGTCCATGGATAGCGTTGAGTCAATGACGAACATGACTCCAGCGCTAAACGCCTTGATAGAGCTTTGCACTGTTTGGGGACTTGCCGCGGGATTTGCTCCCGCATCTTGCCGACTAACCGACGCCACCTCTAAGAGGCGTACGTTAAATCCTGCATCACTCATCACCTCTTCTGCCTGCAAAATTGGCAGCAAATAGAAGTTCTTTTTAAAGTCGACAAATAACTCGGGCTCTCGCGCAACAACTCTCAAGTCGCGCCCCGTATTCTTCATGTTATCTAATATCGGGTTGTAGACGCTTGCCGGATTTGACGCATCTAAGACGCCCTCGATAGTTTTACGATCTTTAAAAAAGAGCGACAAGTCTCGACCCGCCGGGTTCGTAAACGCGAGCGACATCTGCATTTTCCATGGCACAGTACATTTCGCATCGAGCCAGCCAATCTTTTTACCAACCGTGTCCAAACCAACCTGCACCCAGTCCGTGCCGCCTACGTTCTGTCGTGTGTACACGTAGTAGCGACTAAACGCCTCTTGAGCCGCGCCACTTGCATCACCGGGTTTCGCATATAGCTTGCAAGAAGGGGTGGTTAGTACACGTTGATACAGCGTCTTCTTCCCGTCTTGCAAGAGCGGACGGTTATCTGTCTGTGCAAAGGCAGAGACCATGACGAGGGTTGAGAAAAGAGCAGCGAGCGAGCGAGTGAGTGTCATAGGAATATTAATTCTTTAAGGCTTGAACGCGCGCCTTAGCGTCAGCGTTGTCAGGTTGCTTGGACAGCACGAGTTCATACCAATACACAGCAGTTGCCTTATCTGGACTCACAATACAGCCAACTTGATGAAACTCAGGATCAAATTCGCGTGCGTAGGCCAGTGCAACTGTTGTGTCGCCAGACTGGCTCTTAAATGCATAGAGTCGTTGCATCAAGTCGCAGCGTTTCGCTGCCTTAGCGGCGCCTATCACCTCAAGTATTTGTGCTGCCTCGGGGTTCGTTTTGAGACACTCTTGCAAAAAGATCAGATCGTCTTTAGCGGCGGAAAGCGCAGCCAAACTACACGGCGCTGGAAGCGTTGCACTTGAAGTGGGCGTAGTGCTGGGCGACGGTTGCGTTGCTACTGAGGATGTAGCCGGAGTCCCCTTCATGGAGCTCCAGACGAAATATCCTACAGCGATAGCAACGACCAGTGCAATCAACAAAATCCAGCCTAGGTAACTGGATTTTTTCGCTGGCGCGGGGTGTGGTTGGGCGTCAACCTCAGGGGCTGGCGCTAGCTCGGGTTCTACCTTTGGCGGTTCGGCTATTGCAGCCACTCTACCGGATACGCGCGCGATCGGGTCAGACGTACTGCCTGCAGCATGCGAAGAGAGTACCCCTTCGCGAATACGTAATACACCTTGCATAAGTGACTCTGCACACCGCAGCTGCAGCAGGTAAGTCATCTGTGTGTTTTCGACCAACGGGTCAACAATACCGGGCCCGAGCACTAACTCCACGCCATCGCCAGAGCTCAGTGCGCGGTCAACCTGATGCCATGTTTGAGAAGCAGACCACTTTCCATCAAGCGCTAGAAAACGACTGTCCTGATTGCGCTGCACCAGAATCTCAATTTGACCTAACGGATCAAGTGCATCATGCGTGAGATTCGGTAAGACTAGTAGGCCATGCCCTGGCAATCCGCTGGGCGCACTAATAATCTCTGGTCGAATACTCTTCATGTTGCAGACACCCGCGCCGTATTGAATTTAGCTATAAGCCCGCCTAACTCAGCGTTCTGGTCCGGACGTATCTCACGCCCCGCGTCGTGGCCCGCGTTCTCTACGATTAACTGGGCTAATCCAACAAGCCAATCACCCATATAAGCACGTGTATGCTCAATAGGGTCGTTGGTGATCTGTGGCAGTGCTCCCTTATTGATCCTCTGGGGTTGCTCAAACAAACGGTGGCCTTTATTCACTCGACTCTCAGGCCGTTCCGAAAGCGGCAGACCGACGTAGCCAAGCCAAGCGATGTAATCTGAAAAAACAGTCTTTGCTGCCAACACCTGTCGGTCGATTAACTTCTCCCGCTTTGTGCCGACTTGCTCTGTGCGCGATACAACGCGAAATAACGCGTCCTGCAGGTCAAGTCTGGTTGCACCGGTGATGAGCTCATCGCACATCATCTCAGCGATATCTTTGGGAAGCCCTAGGTAAGTGAGCAAACTCGCTTCACTCGATATGCCACGCAGATGATTAATCCATTCGCGCAGGACAGCCTGTGCAAAGCGTGCGTCGCTTCCAACCGGCTTTGGCTTCTCTGTCGCTGCAACAGATTTTGGTTTGTCTCCAAATAAATCGAGCTCATCGCCCAAACCAAATGGATCGTCACCGAGATTCAATGCGGTTGGGCCTGCTTCCATTGCGCCCACAGGTGATTGATCGGTTGATACGTCAGCACCCATATAGAGGCCTTGCAACAGTGGTTCAGGCAACTGAAGCTTTTCTTGAATTTCAGCAAGAAGACGAATGCGGGGCGTTAAGGCAGACACCACCGATTGCGCGATCTTCTTCTTTGCCTGAACCTCACCCATACCGTCTTGAGCAAACCAACGCGACAAGCGATTTTCCACGAGGTCATGGAGCACTTCTTCCATCTGCTCATTGATGCGCTCTAGCTTTGCCTGGCGCGTACTCACCTTGGCAAGATACTCGCTAAGCCGATCGATCCCCCCGTCGTTCAGTTGCATCATCGCCGACCAAGCTTGCGCGGGATTCGCAACATGACTTTGTATCAATTCTGCTTTTAGGAATGTGCGTTCCATCAAGCCGACCTGCGTAGCCTGACTTGCAGTGACAGCAATTTCCTGACCATTCTCCAGATCCAAGAATGCAACTGGCATACGAGGCTTGCGAACGAGAAAGGCATTATCAAAGGACTGACCATTGGCCCAGTCCTGCATCCACTCAAAACCGCCAAAGCGCTCCAGCATGGTCATCTTGATCAAGTTGTTCCATACCGTGTGCAGCATGTCCTCATCTTTACCAAGAGAGTCAGCGATCTTGATATCGAACATCGTCACTGCCCAGAGCAGTCCTGGCGCCCTTCTGCTACGCTCGGTGGCAGTCGCACCTTGTGTCTTCCGAATCCATTCGGTCAGAACAGGCCCGACATCCGTGACATCAGATTGCTTGTGTGAGGCTGTGCAAACAACTAGCACATTCATTTCCTGCGAGTCGGTATACCGCTCGAACAAATAGGCGACTTTACCGCGGAGCAGTAATTGCGCAACCGGATTGCCCGGATGCTCTTTGCTTTGGGCCGCGCTAATATCAGTGAGTGAATCTAGTCCCAAACGCCCGCGATAACCAGGAAAGTCCAGCAGATCGACTTCTTCAAATACTTGCTGGTGCGGCCTATTCACGAGTGGGAATATCAACTCAGCCGTCAGTGCAGCAAGCTGAGCAATCGGTAACGTATGCATTGCACCTGTTGCGCCATCTAAGGCAGCCACCACCTCAATTTCCATGTCGTGCGCGCGACCAAGCCTTTCAAGCATGTCGACGTTCATGATGCTGTCGGATTGGGATAACACGCCGTTTGGTCCACTGGGCCGAACCAACGCTTCAATCGGCGCAAACACTCTTTTTGGATGACCGAGGGCTGCAAGCGCTCGAGACAAAGAAAGAAATGTATCCGTCAGTGCGGGTGACTGTTTCCACAGACATGCAAACAACTGACTTCTGTCCTCAATGCTCAAGTAAGGAGCAAGTGCAACTGCGCGCGGCAAAAATTCGCCTTCTAAGACACGTATCGAAGCAGCAAACCTATCTTTGAGATAGTCCCACAGTGACACCATGTCATCTTCTGTAACGCCTGGGACAGGCGAAGACTGCCGCCGCGATTCGAGCGCTAGCAAAATCTCCCGGGCTGCCACCAGATCAACAGGATCGCCTATCTTCTCGAAATTGAAATCATTGAAAAAAGAATTCACCAAAATCTTAGCGAGCTCGATTTCTTCAAACAACTTCAGTTCGAGGGGAAAACCCTGTGGCCCTTGCTTGGCGCGATAACTAAAGCGAGTCACTAACCCGGTCGCTTCCTTTCCGCCGCCCGGTGGGTTGATGTGACTTAGAAAGTCGAGTCGCTTTCCATCAACCTCGGTCTCCAATTTGCCATCGCCACCCGCAGCGAGCGCAGAAATGAGGTACGACTTACCAGCTTGTGACAAGCCAAAAAAACCAACTGTCGACGGCAGACTAGATGCCACGGCAAGACTTTTGGCTTGATTACGTATGCGCCTGAGTTTCATTACCAAGCTGTCAGCTTCGTTATCAACGCTTCGTGCGTTGGAACGAACGCGCTGAATCCAGTCGATAGCAGAACCCGATTCGGCGTGAATCGTTGTCCAACCTTGAGTAAGTTTCTGTGAAAGCAGATCTGTCATGCTAATTACCTTACGCTGCCGCTGTCGAGCCAATACTGCGAGTCACCTAGGCCAGCATCGATCATTGTGTTGAGTTTGAATTTCACTTTGCTCTTAGAACCACCTTCTACCGAGGCGAGCTCGAAACTCTCCGCGCCTGCGCGCTCGTTGCGACGCAGTGATACCTTGAGCACGACACCTTTGGCTGCAAGCTTCTCTCTTAAATCTCGATCGTCAATTGTCAGGGTATAAAGTGGCGATGCAGGCCAACGGTCTGCGTCGAGCTGGCGAAACCCCAGGCGCATTGCACCGCGAACCTCAAACGTTGTGTCCGGGAAGTCATAGTCCGGATTGTCTAAGTCGATGTCTCTGAAGAAGACATTAGCCTCCTTGATCGCGTTGTTGTTATCGATCATCCCCATGTAACGCAGGGTCGAGTACGGCTTAAAAACGGCAGAACGAAAGTAAAAATTCGGCAACCGCAAACTGCGACTCAATAAACAAAGCATTGCACCCACGGCAGCAGTGCTCTTCGGATCATCGACACGGCCGCTCTTGTGGAACGGGTACCAGGGCCCAGTCTTGTATTGGTGAAGCGGTAGTATCCGCCCGGCTGGTAACGATAGAAGCGATCGAACGAAGGCCAGGACACCAGGCATGCGCGATGGTCGGCCAGTCAGTAAAAGTACATCGGGCTGGTAGGCATAGATCACCTCAGACAATGCTTTGAGCGATTTACAGATACTGATCTCGCCTCGAACAAAGTGCTCGTGCAGGCGTCGCAGGTTGATGTGTATACCGATCTCGAGCACATCAAATCCAGAAGCCTGTATCCCGGCCGCCCGATGCACAGCAGCATTGACGTAATCCAGCACGTCCGGAGTCGGGCGTGCGTAGTCTGACAACAGGTCGTTTACCGACACAACGCCCAGGTTGCCTGGCTCTAGCGGATCATATTTCTCGTATTCTTTGATGATGCGCAGCGCGACCGGATATAAAACCTGAAGTGTCAGCTGCTGACGCAACACAGAGACCTGTGCATCAAGCGATTCACTTCCCATTAAACGAGAGACCAACGCATCCGGCTCGTGAACTCCAGATGCCTTAAACGCTTCGATCACAGACGGAATGACGACGAGACGAATGACATCAAGCACAATGTCGTCACCGGCAATCTTAAAACCATCCCGAAAGCGTTGCTCCGGAACGATGTATGCGCCACCTCCACCGGTACGGTCAACGCCTCCCTCACCCTTGTCAAGCGAATACTCGTTGATGACTAGATCAGTCGTGCCGCCACCAATATCAATCGTTGCGATGGAGATGTAGGGATCCGCATTTCCAGCGCGCGGGGCTTGGTCTGGACGAGCGAGTGCAGCAAAGAATTCTTCGGGCCGGCCTCCGAAACTGTTCTGCGTTTCACTAAATAAGTAAACAACCTGCCCGCAGGTGGCCTCATCCCATTGGATGTGCACTTCTGGGAACCGCGGAAACGCAAGTTCGCGATCCTCGTCGGTTTCGACACCTGCATCTTCGGGATGCCATCCGAGGCTCTTCCAAATGAGCCCAATGGCTTGGTTCATCCGTTGTTCAAAAATCTTCCGCTCAGGCTGAGGCATCGCAGGCGGCACCGTGAGAATAATGGAGCGAAGATGACGCGGTACACGCGCATGGCTTTGTCTCAAGCGTTGGGCCGGACTATTTATCTGAGCGAGCGCTTGTGCCAGAACTTCGCTCAACATAAATGTCATGAGCGAACTACGTGAGTAATGTGGATGGAATACTGGCATCCTGTCATTTGGCTCGAGTGTATAGAGCGCCTCACCCAATTCATTAATCAGGCGTGAAACCGGTGCAGCGGTTGCGTGCGGTTCAGCGTCGAGCTTGATATACGAGGTATTGAAGCGCCATCCTGGCTCGAAGCTTTCTTGATCCCAAAGATAGCGCTTCGGGCTGGAGAGCCCCGTGGCGCCTTCGGTCCCACGGCGCAGACTCGCTAGGCGCCCTGCTTCATGACCCACACGTGCAATGGTAGGCCATAAAAAGGCATCACTACGCCCGCTCTGAACGGAAAAGTGATCCTTGCCGAAACTAGCTTGTGAAAACTCCACACGACTTTCGAAGGCTTCACTATAAATATATTCTGGTCGAGACAAATCTCGCAAAGACAGTTCGTATCGACGACGCAAACCATCGCTCTCTTGAGGGTGATCCTCAATCAAGATGCCACAACTTCTGGAGTTGCCAATATCCAGCACCAAGTCGACGGGAATCGGCTTATACAAGTCGTTCGGTGCGTTCGAAATAACCTTGATCTCTGGGAGGCTGAGCTGGGTACCTAAAAGATGCAACACATTTAGGTAATGGGCTTGGTGATGGAGGTCGTTGCTTTCGATACGAATATCTTCGGCATCCTTCTTTAATCTCGGCTTGCCTAACTCAGCAAAAATCTCACGAAGCCAACCATCAATCCATTTCTGATCAAGGAACCAACCCATCTCGTGCGCGCGATGGGCAAAGGCAAAACTGGTCCCCGCTTTCACATCGTCATCTGATGGTCCCATGTAAGACGTGTCGCTGCGCGCCGGCAGCACCTTCGTATCAAACGCAAACGTGATTCGATGTGTGTGCCCCTCTGGGTCTGACCCTGGAGCGGCTTCTGTAATCCGTGCTCGCGCCCAATTTGATGGACCTTCTTCAAAGCGCGAAGGCGGACTGAAACGAAAATATGGAATGGGTAACCACGTGTCCAGCAAAAGTTTTAAGGACTGGTCCAGCCCTAGATCAAACTTCGCTTGCGTAGGTTGTTTGCGTTCGTCGAATGAAAAATGCAATTTCCCAGTGCGCTCATCTTCCTCGAGCCTCGCGATCGGACCCGCATCGCCGATCTTGGCAAACTCACCGGACTTTCCCTTCACAACAAAAGTCGCCGCAAAGTCCAGAAACTGAACACCACTTCCCATGATCAAGGTGGTCTGATCTTCGTAGGAATGAATGTCTGACAGCATATAAAGTCGTCCTACTATTTTGGAGCGTGCCGCATCGACACAGGGAAAGAAGTACCGTTATCGTATCGACCTTGGCAGTCGGCGCGGCCATCAGCCGAGGGGACGCAGGTTACTTTGGGTAGTGCCATCGTGCTGCCATCCGAACACTTTGCAACACCACGATCATTAATATTCAAAGAGCGCCCTTGCATTTGAGCGGCGACATCTCCAGCGCATCGCGTACCATCGCCTCGCTGTATCGTCACTTTGCCTTGACCGTTTCCTTGACTGAAGTCGTACTCCATCCGTAGCGGCTTACCCGTTTTGGCGTCTTGGATGCCAGCACCAGCATTCCAGCGTCCATCAAGGAAATTTGTTGAGCCGTTGGCGGTGGCCGAGTTGGGTATTTGCAGAGGATTGCCCGCATTAGGCGTTGAGCTGCTCGCGCTAGGATCCTGAGTCGAGGGTGCTTGTGTAGCGGGCGGTGTCCCGCTCTGCGAGGCATCTGCCGCGGGGTTCGGAGCTGGCTGCTCTGGTGTCGGGCTCGATGTCGTATTGTTAGTCGTAGGTGTTGTCACCTCGGGTGTGGCACTGGCGCCGGGCGTGCTGTTTTGCGAAGTGTCGGGATTGGCAACACCGTCCGCTGCACCACGCCCAACACCGGCCGATGGATCTACCGACCCTACGGGAGTATCGCCAGTCTGACCCGACCACCAGCGTCGCAATGTGGTGATACCTCGATCCACCACTGTGTCGGGTGCCTTCGGTGCAGCATCTGTAGGCACGGGACGCACACCCTGGGCCTCTGGTGCAGTTTGCGTCACAAGAGGCAAGCCAGGAAGCCAAGACTGGGGCGCGCAGCTGCGCAGCAAAACAAATAGCAGCAATAGCAGGAGCAAAAGCAATAACAGCCACCACCACCAGGCACGTTTTGAAACAGGCTCTGCTTGGGGCGTCGCGGCTGCAGCCGTGTTTCGTAATCCGACAAACGGATCAGAGGGTAACGATGCGCCTTGCGTGTTGAAGCCCCAGAAAGTAATGACGGGGCGACCGCCAACGAGAAAAATAAAATTTGGATCCGGAAAATAAAACGCCTTCGTAATAAGACGGAGTGCAGTGTTCTTTTCTCGATCTGTTTGCGAGTTACCGCCAAACGTGTCGCGCATCGCTTGCGCCGCCGCCTCTAACTTCCCTTGCGCGGCATCGAGCTCAGCTAACGCGAGCTCGCGTTCCGAAACAGTCGCGGCAGACCACGGGACGACATCACCAGGGTTCGGGGCGTACCAATCAATCGCACTGCCATGTTGATTTGACTGCGGTATGGCCAAACAATCTGCAACGTCGGCTCCTGCCTTCAGGCGGATGGCCTCGCGAAGCTGGAACGCAACCGAATAGACAGGTTGTCCGCCCTCGCCGATTGCTTTGTAGTTCTGCGGATTACCGCTAATGAGCAAACTGCCAGCCATCCAATCTAATCCTTATTTCTTTTGCACAATCAAGCCATACAAAGTGCTGCCAGCCATGGTGTGATAACACCGAGGAATTAGCGCTAACTGATTGTTTTAGAATCGGAAATCATTTTACACGCACCGACAGGATTCACGAGCTATCTGAGTCCAAAAACTAAGCTAAACTTTTCCCTTGCATTGCACAAGCTTTGGGCTTTACCGTAACCACTTTGACACACCTTCAACAAAAACATTCCTATGAAAGCGTACTCAGATCAGTATCCCCGTGAACTTGTCGGTTACGGCGCCAATCCCCCCCAAGCAAACTGGCCCGGACGCGCAAAGATCGCTGTCCAGTTCGTTCTCAACTATGAAGAAGGTGCGGAGAACAACGTGCTTGACGGAGATCTCGGCTCAGAGAGGTTTTTGTCAGAAATCGTCGGTGCTGAAAGCTACCCTGCAAGACACATGAGCATGGAATCGATTTATGAATATGGCTCAAGAGCTGGCGTTTGGCGGATATTGCGTGAGTTTGAGCGCCGAAAACTACCGTTAACCGTATTTGGCGTCGCCCTTGCATTAAAGCGACACCCAGAGTTGACAGCAGCCTTATTGCAACAAGATCATGAAATTGCCTCTCATGGCCTACGATGGCTGCACTATCAGGGCATCGACGAGGCGACTGAGCGCGCGCATATGGCGGCAGCGACCACAATGCTCAAGGAAATAACAAATGGTAAGTGGCCTCTAGGTTGGTATACCGGTCGCGACAGTCCAAACACACGGAGGCTCGTTGCGGATCACGGTGGCTTTGAGTATGACAGCGATAATTATGGGGATGATCTGCCGTTCTGGACCGAGGTGACGAAGACAGATGGCACCAAGATTCCACAGTTAATCGTGCCTTACACGCTTGATTCAAACGACATGCGTTTTGCAACACCTCAAGGGTTCAATACCGGTCAACACTTCTTCGAGTATCTGCGTGATAGTTTCGATGTGCTGTATGCCGAGGGCGAAGACTGCCCAAAGATGTTGTCGATTGGCATGCACTGCAGACTGCTAGGTAGACCCGGCCGCATGGCTGGCTTGATCCGTTTTTTGGACCACATTGAGAAGCACGACCGAGTCTGGGTTTGCCGGCGCATAGACATTGCCCGACACTGGAAAACGCAGCACCCATATACTGGTAAGTGACGTTCCTGCTCTACAATGAGGAGTCAAAAGAAAATATCCTAATCGCATGAATAATCGTCAAGCATTACCCGCCCTGACCCTTGGGGCGATCGGTGTCGTCTACGGCGACATCGGAACGAGTCCCATTTACGCGCTGAAAGAAATTTTTAACGGACACCACCCAATACCAGTCACGCCAGACAATGTCATGGGCATGCTGTCGATCGTATTTTGGTCGATCATGTTGGTCGTGTCGATTAAGTACGTTGCTGTTGTCATGCGTGCCGACAATAAGGGTGAAGGCGGTTCACTTGCTTTGCTTGCAATGATGACCGAGCGAACTCAAGCCTTGGGGTTGACCGGGATCGTGACGATGCTTGGCATCTTTGCTGCAGGTCTATTTTTTGGCGACAGCATGATCACGCCCGCAATTTCTGTCCTTTCAGCTGTCGAGGGACTAGAAATCGTCACGCCTAAATTTACGCCCTTTGTCATGCCGATCGCGCTCGTGATCTTGACTGGATTGTTTGTTATACAAAAGCACGGCACCTCGATGGTCGGAATGTTCTTTGGACCAGTGATGATTGTCTGGTTCTCCGTGCTCGGTCTACTGGGCATCGTGCAAATTGCACAAGACCCACAAATCCTGCTCGCTTTAAATCCGTTTTATGCCTTCAAGTTTGCAACGGCACACCCCACCCTCACCTTCTTCGCACTTTCAGCCGTGGTGTTGGCAGTCACGGGAGGTGAAGCACTCTACACAGACATGGGTCACTTCGGCCGTCGCCCAATTCGCTTGGCTTGGTTCGGTTTTGTGCTTCCCGCTCTGGTGTTGAACTACTTTGGACAGGGTGCCTTGCTACTCTCAGACAAAAGTGCAATCGACAGTCCCTTTTTTAAACTAGCACCCGAATGGGCGCTAATCCCAATGGTCGTTTTGTCGACGATTGCGGCCTTTATTGCGTCGCAAGCGGTCATCTCCGGTGCGTTCTCGGTGTCGCGTCAAGCGATTCAAATGGGTTTGTTGCCGCGCATGTTGATCATTCATACCTCCGGCGAAGAGAGAGGGCAAATTTATGTGCCCTTCACCAACTGGGTATTGTTTGCCTGTGTGATTGCACTGGTACTTGGCTTTAAAACCTCTTCCAATCTAGCGTCTGTCTACGGGATTGCCGTCACCGGGACAATGCTCATTGATACCATCCTGATTGCCTTTGTGATGAAGTTGATCTGGAAGTGGTCTTGGTTTAGCACGATCCTGGTCGCAGGTTTCCTCTTTGTTATTGATGGTGCGTTCTTTGCTGCAAACGCGATGAAGATCCCAGAAGGCGGTTGGTTTCCAATCGGCATTGGTCTGATCACCTTTGTGGTGCTCACGACCTGGCTCAGAGGCCGTAAGGTCTTGGGCGCAGAGGTTGCCAAGCAGAGTATGCCGATGGACTTATTCATTCAGGCAATTGATGATGTGCACCGAGTGCGTGGCACTGCAATTTTTATGACGAGCTCATCGAGCGGAGTCCCGACAGCGCTACTTCATAATTTAAAGCATAACCAGATACTGCACGAACGCGTCGTACTGATGACGGTACACACGGCTGACACGCCTTTTGTTAAAGACACGGAACGTTTGACGTATGAAGACTTAGGCAAAGGCTTCAGCAGAATTGTTGTCCGTTACGGATTTATGGAAAACCCAGACGTACCTCGTGCCTTGACGCTCTGTAAGCAATTTGGATTGGACTTCGACATGATGTCAACGACGTTCTATCTTTCACGCGAGACCGTCGTGCCTTCCGGTCAACGCAGTGTCTGGGCCATGCGTGCGCAACTATTTAGAATCATGTCCAAGAATGCGACCAGCGCAACAGACTTTTTTAAGATTCCTGCGAACCGCGTCGTAGAACTTGGCACTCAACTTGTAATCTAACGCATATGACTAACGAAGCTCTCGAATTTCGCAGCGACAATTGTGGACGTGCGGCCCCAGAAATACTCGAGGCCCTCGTCAGCAGCAACAACGGAAATGCTCTAGGTTATGGCGGGGATGCGTTGACCGCAGAACTGCACGCCCGTATGAGCGCGCTATTCGAACGGCCGGTACGCGTCTTCCCTATTCCCACAGGGACCGGCGCAAATGCGTTAGCACTGGCTGCGACAACCACACCATTTTCTGCTGTCTATTGCAGCCCGGAATCACATATCAACACGTCCGAGTGCAATGCTGCTGGTTTTTTTGGTTCAGGCTTAAAAGTTACTGCGCTTTCCGGGCAGTTCGGGAAGTTGGATTCGTCAGTCTTACAACAAGCGGTGGCCACTGCAGGTAAAGGACAAGCGCATAAGAGCCAGCCTGCGGCCGTAAATATCGTGCAAGCAACTGACCTCGGTGCCGTCTATACCTGCGCCGAAGTGACACAACTTGGTACTGTTGCAAAAAATAATGGTCTTGTTCTACATATGGACGGTGCGCGTTTCGCAAATGCGGTTGCGCATCTCGACTGTTCGCCCGCAGAACTCACCTGGAAAGCGGGAGTAGATATTTTGTCCTTTGGCGTCACCAAGAACGGTGGCCTGTTAACCGATGCCATCGTAGTTTTCAACGATGATATTGCAAACAATATTGGCTTCCATCTCAGACGCGCTGGAATGATCTGGTCAAAGATGCGCTTTGCCTCAGCACAAATTCTTGCTTATGTAAAAGACGATCTTTGGCTTCGACTTGCAAGACAATCCAATAGTGCTGCCTCCGTACTCGCAAACGCAATTGCAAATATTGACGGCGCGCATGTTATCGCACCAGTCGAAGCAAATGAGGTATTTCTTAACATGCGCGCATCAGCCCTCGATCAGCTTGCCGCACGTGGTGTGCTGTTTTACCGGAGAGGCCCGGAGCTAGCACGTCTTGTTTGCCGTTGGGATACAACGGAGCAAGAACTTCAACAGTTAATCACACTAATAAAAAATGCCGCAAGCTCTAGCGCTTGAGTTTTTTCATCTGCTCGGCAAGCTGATTAAAACCGGGCGATCCATCCGCATAATAATAAATATCGAAGTCCTTACAGGCAAAAATCCTGTCTGGGCTCCCTAGAGTGCGAGTCTCTTCAGCATAAATACTTCCTTTCTGTCGAAGAGCGTCTTGTGCACGACTAACGATCACGCCATTGATCGCTAGGTCTCTATAGGTCGCCCGGTTATTTAGCCAAAGTGTTGGCTCAAACCGCTCATTTACCTGCAGTGCTCGTGCGCGCGTGGATCCGTACGCATCGAGGGTTCGCGTAGTCCAGAACGTTCCAACCACATTGAATGGCTTCTCCGACATGTGTCGATTAAAGCAGCCTAGACCCTCATGACTCTGGCTGTAACGAGCATTGAACAGCCATGAGAAGCTGGCAGTTGTGTTCGGCCTGCCACAAACAAAGGCCACCATCGCGATACCAACGATCACACAAAGACTAGCGTATCGACGTACAGCGACCCCACTCGCCATCAGTGTTTGATGGAATGCTGTCAGCAATACAAATACCGGAAGCAATGCGACAGGTAAAAAATAGCGCATCAAAGAGTTTCCGGAAACAAGTGTTCCGATAAGAGTGATGCAAGAAGAGGCAGCTGAAAAGAGGACTAAAAATAGAAGCGCTTGATTTGCTGAGGCATCGGAAAAATTACGTACACGGGATTCTGTACCAAAATAGCGAGTCGCGACCCCTATAGCTGTGATGAGCAGTCCCCCAATGATTAAGAACTCAACGGTGCCGGTTGTTGTCTCGAAAACTCTAGCGAGGTTGGTGCCAAATCCCTGAGCACCATCTATAACAGACCTTAAGTGGACGTATTTCCCAATCGATTTTCCAACATGATCAGCAAAAATCATACGCATGACCTGACCAAGCAACACGCCAGAAATCATTGAGATGATCAGTCCGCGCGATATGTTCTTATCAATCTGCAGATACCATCTCATAAAAAGTATGCAGGCGACAAAGGGCATGGCCCCTTGAAGTAAGAACATGGGATTAGAGAAATAGGTCATAGCAGTAAGAGCCAAGATCAGCCCGTACCCATACCGCTTAGCGAATTGATTGCCGTTTAGTACACAGCAGCAAATCCAGGTGACACATAGCGCACAGAGAACTGCACCGAAGTAGTACGTGTTAAATAAAAAGAGCGTAACAAGCGCCGTCACGTTCACCTCGGCGCCCTGCTCTAGCGAACAGTACAACAGCAACAAGCAAGCGGCTAGAACAGCAAAACCGCAGCGCACCCACAGGTCGGCGCCAACAGCTGAGGCAATACGGTACAGAAGGAAAATGTATAACCAATAGTTAACCAAACCGTTCAGAATAAAAGACCACTCCAGGTTTGGCGTGAGTGCATAGCAAATCACGTAAATAAATATCTCAGGAAAGAAGAAGATCTGCGACGAGAACGTCCAGTCTCGTAGCTCTCCCGAAAACAGAGATTTCGCATAGAGTGCAAGCGTGAGTGAATCGCCGTTGAACAGGAACAAATCATTCCAATTCGACTGCAATACTTGTCCGATAGCGAGTAACGAAACAACGATCGTAATAAACGATGTTATGAGGGGCAATGCCATATGAAGTAATCGAGACTTCGAGTTCATAAGGATCTACACCGATGGTGCTAGCGGCCCGAGAGAGACTTAAGCTTGATTGAAAGAACCATAAAGAAATTCCTCCAGATCGTGCTGGCAGGCATCTTTGATACTCCGTGCTCGCGCTCTGTAAACTCAATCGGCACTTGGCCTATGCGTCTGCAAGCACTTGCGGCTTTGTACTTTAGGTCGATAAGAAAACCGTAACCCGTATGGTTCAGACGTGCCAGATCAATCTGTTTGAGAAGCGCAATCGCATACATGTTGTAGCCACCCGTATAGTCAGAGACATGACTACCCAGTACAAGACGTGCGTACATGTTCCCACCACGACTCAGGAGTTTGCGATGCCATTGCCAGTTTGGACTTGAACCGCCTGGGATATACCGTGACCCCAATACAAAGTCGTGCCCTGCTTCAGCGAGCTTAATAAAGTCTGTCAGGTATTTAGGATTGTGAGAAAGATCGGCATCCATTTGCATGACAAAATCCGGCGCAATCGGCAACTGCAGCATGCGTGTCAGCCCATCTATATATGCTTTGCCAAGTCCTTCCTTCGCGGGGCGCACGATCAAGGTCACACGAAAACGGTCTGACAATAAACGCTCGGCCGTTTCTTGAACCACTGCGGCAGTTCCATCAGGTGATGAGTCATCCAAGACGTAGACATGGATCTCAGCATCGGGAGTGAGTTTGCCAACATCCGCTAGCGCACTCAACAACGTATCGATATTTTTCGATTCGTTATACGTTGGGACGAGAATCGCTAGTCTCAAGGAGTGCCCCACAAGATTGAGAAGTCAAAGCTTCGCAGATTAGACAAGCCCCAGCGGCACGACCATAAGCAGGCGACAGAGCGGAAGGCTGAATTGTAAAGGGGTTAGCTTCTTTTGAAAGCTAACCCCTTGATATTACTGGTCGGGACGGCGGGATTCGAACTCGCGACCCCTTGCACCCCATGCAAGTGCGCTACCAGGCTGCGCTACGCCCCGAAAGACTGAAAGTATAGCAGAGCCAAAGAGGTCCTGCCGAGCGGATGCGCCCTAACCCAGCTTGAGTTGCCCCGTCAGCGCGTGTCTAGTTTGCGCATGAATCAACATATCGCGAATGCTGTTTAGCTCGGTGCGTAAAGAATGCAACTCCTGAGCAGTCAGTCGAACAGCTGCTTCAGGATCTTGCTGTGGAACCTCACGGCCCTCACCCAAACGGTTGCGCGCACCGCTGATCGTGAAACCTTGTTCGTACAAGAGTTCGCGTATTTTGCGAATGAGCAAAACCTCATGGTGCTGATAGTAACGGCGGTTACCGCGACGCTTCACGGGCTTCAGTTGAGTGAATTCTTGTTCCCAGTAGCGCAGGACGTGTGGCTTGACACCACATAAATCACTCACTTCCCCAATGGTGAAGTATCGCTTGGCCGGAATCGGCGGTAATACAAATGGCTTGTCTGAAATCGTCATAACCTGAGATTAATACGAAAGTCGGTAGTGAGGCCGCGACCAAATTAAATTTGCGGCTGCTCTGGATTTTCAACTGCTCCTTTGAGCTTCTGACTAGCATGGAATGTCACAACGCGTCGAGCAGCGATCGGAATCGTTTCGCCTGTCTTGGGATTGCGCCCAGGGCGTGGCGGCTTATGTCGGACTTGAAAATTTCCAAACCCCGAGAGCTTTACAGGCTCACCTCGGGCTAAGGCATCACGGATCTCTTCGAAAAAAGTATCGACGATGTCCTTCGCCTCCCGCTTGTTCAGCCCAACGCGATCGAACAGAAGCTCAGCGAGCTCTGCTTTGGTCAGTGTGCGAGGTTCAGTCATAAGTTAAATCAGCTTTAAAACGTTAAGTAGCTACCATGCAAAGACTATCTTGGACGTGCTTGATGCGCAGTTTCTAGTGCTTGGCGGATTTTTGCGATGCATCCATCAACGCGCGCGTCATCTAGCGTGACCTCAGTGTCTTGTAAAGTTATGCGGAAAGCAAGACTCTTTTCGTGTGTCGCTTCTTTGGAGGGATCTCTCCATTGGTCAAAAAGCTGCACATCCTGCACAACGTTCAGATTCGAGTCTGCAGAAATCGTACTCTGAATAGTATCCAATAAGGCCTGTACAGTTTTATCGGTAGAAACCCATATAGCCAAATCCCGATGAACCGTAGGTTGCTTTGATAGCTCTTTGACTTTTGGCATCGGAACGATGCGCAGGGGGTCGTAAGCTAGTTCAAACAAGACAGGCGCCGTGCCGAGCTCTTGCTCCTGCACCCACTTCGGATGCAGCTCACCAATTAATCCAATGCTCTTGCCATCCAGCAAAATTTCTGCGCTGCGACCGGGGTGCAGCAATGGGTGCGAGACAGGCGCAAACCGTACGTCTGCCAAACGGGCATCGAGTAAAGTCTCAACGTCACGCTTAACATCAAAAAAGTCTACATTCTTAGAGGCCAGACCCCATTGGTCGGGAATTGCACTGCCCCACGCTGCACCTGCTAGCCTCTGGGGCTGTTCAATCCCAGCCACGGATAACGGACCATCTTTCACCTGTGGCTGTCGCTTGAAGACTCTTCCGAGTTCGAATACGCGGACGCGAGATTGCTTGCGATTCGCGTTATAGCGGATGTTTGCCACCAAGCCTGGTAACAACGAGGTTCGCATCACAGCTAACTGGCTTGCGATCGGGTTCAGAAGTCCTATCGGATCATTTATCCCGAGCATGTCATGTTCCCATGCCGCCTCGACAAATGAAAAGTTGATTACTTCCTGATAATCCAGCCCAGCAATATCCGCCCGAATAGCATGCGCCGACCGCTCTACCTCAGGCGCTTGTCGCATAACTGCCGCGGCCATTGGCGGGTTCGCTGGAATATTGTCAAAGCCAACGATCCGAGCAACTTCTTCGATCAGGTCTTCTTCAATCGAGATATCAAAGCGGTACGAAGGTGGGGTGACAACGAACTGATCCGGTGTCGAGCTAAATGTGAAGCCAAGACGCGAAAAGGTGGTTGACACTTGTTCGTGCGATACCGAGATGCCCAATACACGTTGGCAACGAGCCAACCGCATAGTGACAGGCTGTCTCTGAGGCATGTTGACTAACTGATCATCGATTGGACCGGCCTGCCCACCACAAACCTCAAGAATCAACCCAGTGATTAACTCTAAGTGCTCAGGAATCTGCTGAAAATCGACGCCTCGCTCGAAACGATGACTCGCCTCAGAACTAAGCTTGAGCTTACGCGCACGGCCTGCAATGGATTCCGGCCACCAGAAAGCAGCCTCAACATATATATTGACTGTGTCCAGCGTGACAGCCGTCGCCAAGCCGCCCATAATGCCGACAAGACTTTCGGGGTGGTTGCCACTGACGATGATCCCCATAGTGGGATCAAGCTTGATCGTTTGCTCGCTCAAGAGAGTCAGCTCTTCCCCGTCACGTGCCCAGCGTACTTCTATCTTCTGCTCGGGCATCCTGTCGAGATCAAACACGTGGGTTGGACGTCCGAGTTCGAGCATCACGTAATTCGAAATGTCGACTAAGGCACTCACCGAGCGCTGCCCTGCACGCTTAAGGCGCTGCACAAGCCATGCTGGAGATTGCGCACGCGCATTCACGCCGCGCACAACACGCCCAGCAAAGCGACCGCATAGATCGGGCGCACTAACCGTTACAGGAAGTATGTCGGTAATGGAAGGCTTAATAGAAGGAATGGCTGGAGCCTTCAGTTCAGCACCTGTTAGCGCTGATACTTCACGCGCCACACCTAGAATCGATAAACAATCCGCACGATTGGGCGTCAGCTTTAAGGTAAAAACAGTGTCATCTAGGTCGAGGGCATCACGAATATCTGTGCCTGGCAGTAGCCCTGAGTCCAAGACTAACAAACCATCATGGTCCTGTGACAAACCAAGTTCTCGCGCGGAGCAGAGCATGCCGGATGATTCGACCCCGCGCATTTTCGCGACGCCAATCTTCATATTACCCGGCAGCACGGCACCAACGGTCGCAAGTGGAACGTTGATTCCCGCCGCAGCATTTGGTGCTCCACAAACGATCTGGAGCGTCGCGCCTGCGCCTGCATCGACCTGACAGACGCGTAACTTATCCGCATTGGGGTGAGGCTCGGCACTGATGATGCGAGCAACGACAACCCCCGTAAAGGCAGGTGCAACGGGGTTGGTTTCTTCAACCTCAAGACCCGCCATCGTAAGACGATGTGAGAGCTCATCCGTGGTGATCTCAGGATTTACCAACGTACGTAGCCAGGATTCAGGAAATTGCATGGTGAACCGTATCGGTCTGAAACAAATTAATCGTTGAACTGCTGCAAAAAGCGCAGGTCGCCTTCAAAAAACTGACGCAAATCATTAACACCGTAACGCAGCATCGTTAAGCGCTCTAGCCCAGAGCCAAACGCAAATCCGATGTAACGCTCAGGGTCTAGACCAAAGTTGCGAACAACATCCGGATGTACCTGGCCAGAGCCAGAAATCTCCAGCCAGCGACCTTTATTCGGACCGGAGGTGAACATCATGTCGATCTCAGCCGAGGGCTCAGTAAACGGGAAAAACGAGGGACGGAAACGTAGAACCAAGTCGTCCGTCTCGAAGAAGCATCGCAGAAAATTGGTGTATACGCCCTTTAAGTCTGCGAATGAGATGTTTTCATCAATCCAAAGCCCCTCAACCTGATGAAACATCGGTGAATGCGTTGCGTCGCTGTCCACTCTATATGTACGACCCGGAGCGATGACTTTAATCGGAGGCTTATTCATCCGTGCATATCGCACTTGCATTGGACTGGTATGAGTACGCAATAGCAAAGGTAAACCTTTGTCGTCTTGCATATCAACGTAAAACGTGTCCTGCATCGATCGGGCAGGATGGTTTTCTGGGTTATTCAAAGCGGTAAAGTTGGTCCAGTCGTTTTCAATCTCGGGGCCATCGGCCACATCGAAACCAATAGACTTGAAAATTTCTTCAACCCTTTGCCAGGTGCGGATCACCGGATGAATACCGCCTTTCCCCCGACCTCGACCCGGCAACGTGACGTCGATTGTCTCGCTCGCCAAGCGTGCGTCAAGCTCAGCCTGCGCAAGCTGCGCACGACGGGCGTTTAGCAGACCTTCGATCTGCTGCTTTATTTGGTTGATACGCGCGCCTTCAGTGCGCTTTGCCTCCGCATCGAGCTTGGCAAGCCCTTTAAGCATTTCAGTCAAAGAGCCTTGCTTGCCCAAGAACTTCGCTTTCGCATTCTCAAGAGAAGCGGCATCAACAGCTTGTTCAAACTGCGCACGCGCCTGTTCGATCAGGTCGGTAGCTAATCCAGTCATCTTAATAAAGCCTTCAGGAAACACAGCTTAAAAATGCAAACGGAGCCCAGCAGGCCCCGTTCACACATAGATCGCGCGGTGCTTACGCAGCCAACGCAGATTTGACCTGATTGACGACAGCTGCGAAACCAGCCTTGTCATGCACGGCCATATCAGCAAGTACCTTACGATCGAGTTCGATCGCTGCCTTCTTGAGTCCAGCGACAAACACGCTATAGGTTACGCCATGCTCGCGCACAGCTGCGTTGATACGTGTGATCCACAATGCACGGAACGTACGCTTTTTGTTGCGACGGTCGCGATAGGCGTATTGACCGGCACGCATAACAGCTTGCTTTGCAATACGAAACACATTACCGCGACGACCACGGTAGCCTTTAGCGGCCGAAATAACTTTTTTGTGACGGGCTCTGGCCGTTACACCACGTTTTACGCGAGGCATTTAGTATCTCCTATCAAGCGAAAGGCATCATGGCTTTTACTGAAGCCACGTTGGTTTTGTCGACCGCTGCCGAACCGCGCAATTGACGCTTGTTCTTAGTGGTTTTTTTGGTCAGGATGTGACGTTTAAACGCCTGGCCCCGCTTGATCGATCCGCTGCCGCGGACCTGAAAGCGCTTTGCAGCACTTTTTTTGGTCTTCATCTTAGGCATTGCTATTCCTATTACTTAAAATTGTGTTCTGAAGGTGCCTTGTCTAACCGCTGCTAGATTGCCGCAAACGATCGCAAGTCTTGGTTACCCTAGAGCCACTTCTCGGTACTACGACGTTACTACACTTACTGTGGGCTTCCCCTACTACACTGAGCCGCAGTCTTTTCTCTACGCACACAAGATGCAGATACGCGGGAAAGCCTTTGATTATATGACATATTTTTAGTTATTGCACGGCATGTGTCGGACGGTATCGGTAGGCTTCGGATACGTGTGTCCGGGATACCGTTTCGCAACCATCCATATCTGCGCAGGTACGTGCAACCCGCCGTGTCCGTTGAACCGATCTCGCGGACATACCATGCTGCCCCATGATCGTTGCTAATAAATGTTTAGCCTCATCGGTCAGGCGGCAATGAGACTCTAACTTTCCGTCTGGCAACTGGGCGTTCAATGTACCTTGCCGGGATAGTTGCAGATCCCATGCGGTTTGCACTCGCGATGCAACAGCAGTCGAGGGCTCAGCCGGCTGAGATTCATGCCAGTCTGCGCTTTCCTGGCAAAGGGTAATACACAAATCAATACGGTCAAGTAAGGGACCCGATACTCGAGCTTGGTAGCTAGAAACTTGGGTATCTGTGCAGCGACACAGTCGTTTAGGGTGCCCTTTCCATCCGCACGGGCAAGGATTCATCGTAGCAACCAGCTGAAAGCGGGCGGGAAACTGACACATCCCTTTCGCGCGTGCAATGCACACATAGCCGTTCTCTAACGGCTCACGTAACGCCTCTCTTACCTTTCTATCGTATTCTGGAAGCTCATCTAAAAACAGCACGCCGTGATGCGCCAACGAGACTTCTCCTGGCATGGGACGTGCGCCTCCGCCAATCACCGCAGCTGCCGACGCCGAGTGATGCGGGCTGCGAACCGGTCGCTCAAGAGACATCCCCAGATCTAAACCCGCATAGGTTGAGATTGCGGCGAGTTCTAACGCTTGTGTATCAGACATCGGAGGGAGCAGTCCGGCTAAGCGTTTCGCGAGCATACTTTTCCCGACACCGGGTGTGCCTGTCATCAGCATGCTGTGCCCACCACTAGCAGCCACCTCCAGTGCGCGTCTAGCTAATAACTGACCGCGCACATCAGACAAACACGCATACGCTTTCGTTGTTGAATAGTTTGAGTTGAACGTTGGCTTGTGCAATTCTGACTGACCGGTCAAATACTCAACAACCTCCGTTAGGTTGTTTGCACCGAGAGCCACTAATGCGGGAATACGCGACGCCTCAATCGCATTACTTGAAGGCAAAATCAGTATGGCCCCGGCTTGACTGCGAGCCACAGACAGACCCAAAGCAATTGCGCCGCGCGTCGGAATCAGCTCCCCAGTCAACGAGAGCTCACCAGCCAGCACGAGTGTTGACAGCCGTTCTGGTCTAGCGACAGCTATTTGCCCCGAGACCAAGAGCACCCCCACGGCAATGGGTAAATCGAATCGTCCGGACTCTTTGGGCAAGTCGGCCGGCGAAAGGTTGACAGTGAGCCGCCCATTTGGAAACGAGAATCCGCTATTTAAAATCGCGGCACGCACGCGCTCCCGACTTTCTCTGACTTCAGCGTCGGCGAGACCTACAACATGAAACGCTGGCAACCCTGACCCGAGATGCGTCTCAACCCTAACGAGTGGTGCATCAAAGCCTGCAAGTGAACGACTTAGCAAAATTGCTAGTGACATAAAGCCCCCTAGAAAAAATAGGGTCAATCATGCGTTATGTCAAAGTCGCCACGTACGTTAAGTGAATGACGATATCCGTTCGGACTATTCCGTACCCGACTCAAGAGACGCAATACGGTGCTCCATAGCTTGAAGCTGTGTCTCGAGGGCTTGAATACGCGCGTGTGATTTGCTCAACAGCGAGGCTTGAATATCAAACTCCTCGCGTGTGATGAGATCCATGCGCGTAAACGCCTGCCCCATGAAAGCCTTCACATTGCGTTCGATGTCTGCCGCTGGACTGCGTGCAATAAGTTCAGCGACGTTTTTTTGAAACTCTTCAAACCATAGATTTTTTTGCATCGCACATTCTCAAATTAAGTCGGTGTGTTTCCATTTTAGCTCTGCCTAACTCTCAAACATAACCAGGTAAGGAACACATGCTTCGAATTGGTGCATAAAGTGCCTGAGCTACCCAGCAAGCGCTGGCATGGCAATTGCTTATTCAAGAATACGAAACAAGCTATTCAAGGAGAGCCTATATGAAGAACGTCATTGCAATCATCAAGCCATTTAAGCTTGACGAGGTGCGAATTGCACTCGCGAGCCTTGGCGTGCAAGGCCTGACCGTGACTGAGGTCAGGGGATTTGGTCGCCAAAAGGGCCACACGGAACTGTACCGCGGTGCCGAATATACGGTCGACTTTCTTCCAAAACTTCGCATAGAAACTGCAGTCAGCGACTCAATGGTCGATCGTGCAGTAGACATGATTGAGCAAGCGGCAAAAACTGGCAAGATCGGAGATGGGAAAATATTCGTGACGCCCTTAGAGTCAACCACACGCATCCGAACTGGCGAAACAGGTGATGTGGCCCTTTAAGAAAAAGAACCTGGGCGATATTTAGTTCAAAGATGCTGGATCAATCGAGCTCGCCCGATTCAGTGAGGTCGCAACCTTTACACGCAAAGCATTAGAGTGTGCACGCAGGATCTCTCTCTTTACAGACAGTAATTGCTGAGGGTGCATGGAAAAATGCGTGAGTCCTAAACCGAGCAGCAAACGCGTGAGTTGTGGGTCGCCCGCAATCTCACCACACACCGCTACAGACTTACCAACTCGTATTCCTGCGTTGATGACATTGGCGATTAAGCGCAAGATCGCTGGATGCAAAGGATCGTAGAGTGCAGCAACTTCATTGTCAGCCCGATCAATGGCCAACGTATATTGAATCAAATCATTTGTACCGATCGATAAAAAATCAAGCGCATCGGCGAAAGGTTCAATCGCAATGGCTGTGGCCGGAATCTCCACCATGGCACCAACTTGGACGTCTTTCGCGTAGATCTGCCCTCTCGCATCGAGTTCGAGCATTGCGCTTGCGATAGCCGCACGTGCAGCCTGCACCTCATGCATGTGCGCAACCATTGGAATCAAAATTCTGACGGTTCCGTGTGCCGAAGCGCGCAATATCGCGCGCAGCTGCGTGGCAAATAAATCAGGATGCGCAAGACAATAACGGATCGCTCGCAAGCCGAGTGCGGGATTCGTCGCCACTGTCGCCTCGCCATCGAGCGCCTTGTCCGCTCCGATATCTAAGGTACGAATCGTTACCGGCCGATGTTGCATGGTTTTCACCACTGAGGCATACGCCTGATACTGTTCCTCTTCTGTCGGTAACTCGCTTCGACCGATAAACAGGAACTCGCTTCGGAATAAACCAATTCCAGTCGCTCCATTGGCGAGTGCGATCTCCGCCTCGTCCGGCAACTCAATATTTGCCTGCAGGGAGACTGCGATTCCGTCCTGCGTTTCAGCCGGTACGTCCTTTAGTTGAGCGAGAACAAGTCGCTCTTCAGCGTAGCGTCGCTGCAAAATGCGATACTGATCTAGCGCTTTTGCAGACGGGTTAACTAACAGCGTGCCGCGAGCACCATCAATGACAACCATGTCGCCGTCGCGGACTAAGTTTCTAACTTGACCAAGACCAACAACCGCTGGAACATCCATACTGCGGGCAACAATAGCAGTGTGTGACGTGGGTCCACCCAAGTCCGTTGCAAATCCAGCAAAACGACCGCCACGCAACCGAATCATGTCTGCAGGCGAAATGTCATGCGCGATCACAACAAGTGGCTCGCTTGACTGCCCCATGCGATCCAGAGAAAGCATCGGGCGCGAACCCCCAAGGACATGCACGACGCGCTCGATAACCTGACGCACATCAGCACCACGCTCACGCAGGTACTCGTCCTCCATAGAGGCGAACTGTTCACCGAGTAGTTGTCCTTGCGTCGTCAACGCCCACTCAGCGTTGTAGAGTTTTTCTTCGATTAGCGAAAGTGCCTGATCGGCCAGCAAAGGATCGGACAAAAGCATGCCGTGCACATTGAGCAATGCCCCAAGTTCACGCGGTGCATCTTCGGGCAGCGACTGCGCCAACTCCAACATCTCGCGACGTGCTGTGTTGAGTGCACTGCTTAGCCTAGTCTGTTCTGCAACGACTGCGTCGGCAGGAATCCTATAGTGTGCAACTTCAAGAGCCGTGGCACCCATAACGACGGCCCGCCCAATCGCGTAGCCGTGTGCAGCACCCTGACCGTATAAGCACACCATCGGTGCGCTTGCGGGGTCAGCCAGTGGATTATTGACCTTCGCCGAATTTGTCATCAAATAGCGCCTGAACGGCAGCGAGAGCCTGATCCGCATCGCTACCATTCGTATCGATAGTTACAGTTGTACCTAATCCAGCAGCCAGCATCATGACACCCATGATGCTCTTGGCATTCACTCGCTGACCATTCTTGACAATAAACACTTCGCAGGCGAACTGACTCGCTAATTGAGTAAGCTTCGCCGCAGCGCGAGCATGTAATCCAAGTTTGTTAGAAATGACGATATCGATCGCTGGCATAAATATGTAGAGTGCGTAACAAAAATTGGTCTGGATGAGTGACTAGTCTACACGCAACACGGAGTGTGTGGCACCAGCAAGCGCACTCGCTGCCACATCTTCAAGGCTCCCTTGCCGATAATTTATGGCGCGTAGCAGCATTGCGGCGTTGGCACCACCAAGAACACAGCATGGGGTGCCTTCAAGATGCGCTATTTCGCTCGCCTTTACCGAAATATTGGAGGGGCTTGCTCCAGGAAGATCCGTGAGAACCAATACCCCATCACCGCGATCTGCTTGGGTAATAATCTTGGCAACCCGAGGGGAGCAGTCCTGCGCACACTCGTTAGGCTCAATGTCGAGTGCTATAACGTCAGGGTCTGTTCCCAAAACATGCTTGGCACATGCCACTAAAGCAGTGGCTAAGGGTGTATGGGCAACGACAAGAATGGCGATCATTGCTTAAGAGGAATGTCCGACCGCCGCCTCAAGCGCTTGAACAAATCGAGCACCGACATCAAAGCCAGTCTGTTCCGTAATTTCTACAAAACATGTTGGGCTCGTGACATTCACCTCAGTGACATAATCACCAATGACATCTAGGCCGACCAGCAATAGCCCACGTTTCGCCAGCTTGGGGCCGACTTGCCGGGCGATCGACGCATCACGCTCAGACAGGGGTTGAGCGACACCACGTCCGCCAGCCGCTAAGTTGCCGCGGGTTTCTCCGGCAAGCGGTATGCGTGCCAGACAAAAAGGCACTGCCTCGCCACCAATAATCAAAATACGCTTATCACCCTGACTAATCTCGGGGATATAGCGCTGGGCCATGATGGTGCGCGTGCCATCGTGGGTAAGGGTTTCCAGAATCGCATTCCGATTAGCCTCATTGGGCGCTAAGCGAAAAACGCCAGTGCCACCCATGCCATCGAGTGGTTTGACGATCACATCGCGATGTAGAGCGTGAAAAGCCTTAATGCGCTCCATATCCCGACTGACTAACGTAGGCGCCGTGAACTCTGAGAACTCAGTGATCGCGAGCTTCTCCGGATGATTCCGAATCGCCGCACCGCTATTAAATACTCGGGCGCCCTGCGCTTCTGCGTACTCAAGCATGTGCGTTGCGTACACATACTCCATATCAAAAGGCGGGTCTTTGCGCATCAGCACCGCTCCGAACGCATGCAACGGGGTATCGACAGACGAAGCCGTCTCCACCCACCACTGTCGCGCATGCAAATCTGCACCCGCCACGAGTTCGATTGAACTCGCCTTGGCTCTCACCTCTCCATCTTCGATGAAGAGGTCACCTTGCATGGCAACGCAAAGGGAATGACCACGGGCTGTTAGAGCCTGCATCATCGCAACGGAGCTGTCTTTGTAGGCGTTTAACGCTACCAGTGGATCTAGGACAAAGAGAACGCGCATCAGTTAAGCGACCGCTTCAGCTTTACCTGGTGCCTTTTTGCGTGGAGCAAGCACCATGACCATCTGACGTCCTTCAAGCTTAGGCATCGCCTCAACTACCGCCATGTCCAGCAGATCATCACGAACGCGTTCTAGTACACGCATGCCGAGTTCTTGGTGGGCCATCTCCCGACCACGAAAACGCAATGTGACCTTAGCCTTATCGCCCTCGTCAAGGAAGCGCTTAAGGTTGCGGAGCTTCACCTGATAGTCACCTTCGTCTGTGGCTGGACGGAACTTCACTTCTTTGACTTGAATAATTTTTTGCTTGGCACGAGCCTCGGCCAAACGTTTTTGTTCTTGGTATTTGAACTTGCCATAATCCATCAGGCGGCACACTGGCGGCTCTGCGTTTGGCGCGATCTCGACGAGATCTATTTCGTTTTCTTCGGCCATACGAATGGCGTCGAATATTTTTACGATACCGAGTTGTTCACCTTCAATTCCAAGCAAGCGCACTTCGGGAACTCGGATTTCACCGTTAATGCGATGGGGTTTTTCTGTTGCGATGTTGACGACTCCTAGTGGTTAGGTTGACTGCGGTGCAGCCGAACCGGAATTGCGGCGTAATGCCACGTCTTCGGAAAGTAAGGCTGAGAACTGAGCTAATGGCATGACACCGAGCTCGACTCCGCCTCGTCCGCGCACAGCTACAGCCCCGGCCTGGCGCTCTTTGTCGCCGACAACCAAAATATAGGGGACTTTCTGCAAACTGTGTTCTCTGATTTTATAGGTAATTTTTTCACTACGTAAATCAGATTCTACTCTAAAGCCTTGTTTTTTCAGGGATTGTGCTATTTCTGCCGCATAATCGGCCGTTGGCTCAGAAATACAGCAGATAACCGCCTGCACGGGAGCCAACCAGGCCGGCATCGCGCCCGAGTGGTTTTCAATCAGCATGCCGATGAATCGCTCAAACGAACCCAAAATCGCACGATGCAGCATCACAGGCGCACGACGCTGATCCGAGGCATCAACAAACTCTGCCCCTAGCCTCTGGGGCATCGAAAAATCAACCTGGATGGTGCCGCATTGCCAGTGACGTCCGATCGCATCCTTCAGCGTGTATTCAATTTTGGGGCCGTAGAACGCACCCTCACCGGGCGACACTTCAAAGGTACATCCAGTACGACGAAGACTCTCCATCAATGCAGTTTCAGCTTTGTCCCAAACCTCATCGCTACCGATACGCTTCTCTGGCCGGGTCGCCACCTTGTACAAAACCTCGTGGAAGCCGAAATCAGCATAGACCTTCTGGAGCAAGGCCGTGAAGTCTGCGCATTCGTCCTGAAGCTGATCTTCGGTACAAAAAATATGACCGTCATCTTGCGTGAACCCACGTACACGCATCATCCCGTGGAGCGAACCCGATGGTTCATTGCGGTGACATTGACCGAACTCACCATAGCGCAACGGCAAATCACGATATGAATGCAGGCCGGAATTGAAAATCTGAACATGCCCAGGACAGTTCATGGGTTTGAGTCCGTAAACACGGTTTTCGGACTCAGTGGTGAACATATTCTCGCGATAGTTATCCCAGTGACCCGTCTTTTTCCAAAGTGAAATATCCAAGATCTGTGGGGCTTTAACCTCTTGGTAGCCATTATCGCGATACACCGCACGCATGTACTGCTCTACCTGTTGCCAGATCGCCCAGCCCTTAGGGTGCCAGAAGATAAGTCCCGGGCCTTCCTCCTGGAAGTGGAACAAGTCGAGATCTCGACCAATCTTACGGTGATCACGTCGCTCTGCCTCTTCGAGCATATGTAAGTAAGCGTCCTGCTCTTCTTTGGTCGCCCAGGCAGTGCCATAAATACGCTGAAGCATCTCGTTGTTGCTGTCACCACGCCAATATGCGCCGGCAACTTTCATCAACTTGAATACCTTTAACTTGCCAGTGCTTGGTACGTGTGGCCCACGGCACAGATCGATAAAGCTGCCTTCACGATACAAACTTATTGGCTCATTACCAGGTATCGCACCAATAATTTCAGCCTTGTAGGCTTCACCGATACCTTTGAAATACGCAACGGCATCATCACGCAGCCACTCTTCCCGCGTGACAACTTCATCCTTCTTGGCGAGTTCCGCCATCTTCTTTTCGATTGCGATCAAATCTTCGGGTGTGAACGGTCGCTTATACGAAAAATCGTAATAAAACCCGTTATCAATCACCGGGCCGATCGTTACCTGCGCATCGGGAAACAGAGTTTTAACTGCATACGCCAACAAGTGCGCCGTGGAGTGCCTGATGAGGTCTAGACCATCCGCATCCTTTGCAGTAATGATTGCCAGCTGGGTGTCTTGCTCAATCCGGTGTGTGGTATCCACCAGTTTGGCGTGTCCAGCTGTCGACACTCGACCACCTAACGCAGCACGCGCCAATCCAGCACCGATCGATTGTGCCACTTCGGCAACAGTGACGGGGCCTGGGTATTGACGCTCTGAACCGTCTGGCAGTGTGATCGTGACCATCAGCAATCCTGTGAACAAAAAAAAATAGCGGCCGTAGCCGCTGTTTTGTACCTGCATATACCTGCAGCCAACCAGCTACGGGCCAAAATTGGTAGGCGGTATTGGAATCGAACCAACGACCTCCACGATGTCAACGTGGCGCTCTAACCAGCTGAGCTAACCGCCTGTAAAGACCGAGATTATATCGGTTTAGGTGCCCTGCTGTCAAAAGCCATCGTTTGTTTACGCCTTGATGACTGCTGAGACAAAATCCTTCATTTTCTCTGCAGATTTCACGCCCGGACTGATTTCGACACCGCTGCTCACGTCCACTGCCCACGGCTGCGTAGAGACCAGCGCCGAGCCAACGTTTGTCGCGTTGAGCCCTCCAGACAAAATAATCGGACGCACTCCAACTTGCTGGCGTAGGGGTCGCAGCAGAGAATGATCAAATCCATGCCCGCTCCCACCGTACAACGGTGAGAAGCTGTCAAAGAGCCATCCGTGCGCTGAGGAAAAGCCCATACAGTGCGCGGCGAGGTCGGCAGACGTCTCCAACCCAGGAGCCCCAACCCGAAACGCTTTCAGATAAGGACGACCAAAGCTTGAGCAAAAGTCAGCGGACTCATCGCCGTGAAACTGCAATATTGAGGGCGACATCGACTCGAGCACCTCGTGTACAAACGCAGGCTGCGGATTCACAAAAAGTGCAACACTGGATACGAAGGGAGGCAGCAATGCGCACAATTCCCTCGCACGTAAAGGACTCACGTAGCGCTTGCTGGATGGATGAAACACAAACCCCAAGGCGTCCGCACCTGCCTCGACCGCATTGGCTAGGTCCTCTTCTCGGGTGATCCCACAAATCTTGATACGCGTACGATGCATAGGACTCCTGTTTACGTAACGAAGTAGAGGTGATCAAGAGCAAAACCCTCAGCGCTGGTGCTCGGGAACTCGTACCCTGGATACTGCACATCGGTCAGGTATAGCCCATGAGCACTAAATGTCGGCGCACCCTGTGTCCGGTCTCGCGCAGCCAGCAACCGTGACAGGTAGCCTGTATCTTGTCGACCTTGCCCTACTTGCACGAGTGCCCCCATGATATTACGAACCATATGGTGGAGAAACGCATTTGCCGTTAGTTGCACGATAATTTTTGATCCGTGCTCGGCGATATGTACTCTTTGCATTGTGCGCACGGGTGACTTCGCCTGGCATTGCGACGAGCGAAAGCTGGAAAAGTCATGCTCACCGACTAAGTCAATCGCTGCAGCGCGCATTGCACTGACGTCTAGTGTTTGATGCACCCAACCAACACGCGCATCCCAAAGCGGATGCCTGACGCGCGTATTTAGAATGACGTAAGTGTAGGTGCGAGATACTGCTGAGAATCTGGCGTGAAATGCATCGGAGACAATGCGTGCCCATTGAACTGCAATGCTATTGGGCAGATGCGCATTGGTTCCCCGAACCCACGACTCTTCAGTGCGCTCCGCATCAGTATCTAGATGAACCACTTGATTCAGAGCATGCACACCTGTGTCTGTGCGGCCAGCACAGACCGTGCTAACAGAGCTCGCCAAGAACTTTGACAGAGCCGTGTCTAGACAGTCTTGCACTGTCTGCCGATGCGGCTGAGTCTGCCAACCTTGCCATGCTTGGCCATCATACGCGATGCCAAGAGCGATCCGCTTCACAGGTTGGCTCTATCTGATGATGCCAACTAAACTTTGCGCTCGCCCAGAGGACTCGATTTCAGGTCGGGCGCAGAGGAATCAAGATTGAGATCGATAGACTGAAGCTTCTGATCAAACGCAGCGGAAACTGCTGCATTGCCTTGGGGCGTCGATTCAGCTGCGCTCTCCCTGATCCCCGCACGGCGAAGCATTAAGGCCATCAATAACGCCAACACTGCCGACGCACCTAGAACCACCCAAAGGACGTTGTCATTGGCCACCTGTTGCACACGGGCCATGCCAGACATTGCTGGCCGAGTGCTCTGCGCAGGCTGCGCATTCTGTGCGGGCTCTGGCTGATGCTGTACTGCATCACGTAGCTGTTGAAGGTTCTGTTGCAACACTTCGATACGCTGTTGCATTTCCTTGAGCTCTTGCGCTGCAGCAACTTTTGCGTCTTCATCTGCAGAGCTCGGAGTCGCTGCACTCAAACGCAACTGATCACCAGTCGGCGCCTGCTCAGCAGGTGCTGCGGGTGGCTTAACCGTACCCGACTGTGTCGATCCGGGTGCAACAGTTGCAGCCTGCGCCGGACGAGCACCTACTCCGCGCCCTTGCTTAAAGGCTTCAGCATGCTTTAAAAACATCCCATATGCATACTTCGCATCAACCGCCAGGACGGTCTGCGCATCGGGAATCGATAAACTTGCTCCTGCCCGCAGCAAGTTCATGTTTTGAGAAATGAAAGCTTTTGGATTGGCTTGAAATAAAGCCCACAACATTTGATACAAGTCGGCGCCGGGCACAGCATAACGCTGGGCAATACTAGCAAGCGTGTCACCGGGCGCAACAATCACGCTACCAGCAGGTGATGTGCTGACTAATACAAGAAAGCTCGATTGAACAGGCAAGCTGCCGGTTGCGAGCGTCACGTCGAGCAAAATATCAACAACGGGTCGATTCACGGCCTGCGAAGAACGCACGACCAAACGACGAGAGCCAGCCGAAAAACCTGGCTCGATACTGACAGAGAGTGACTCAAGTGGCGCTGGGCTGGTTAACCCTGCGGCGGCCCAGGCCTGCTGTTGCGGAACACTCACTTTTAAGGCAGTCAGGTCAGCCGGCGTAAGCTCGTACAAAGGGATTTCAACCCTGAGAGGTGCTCCCGCTGGAGACATGACGCTGCCATGTCCGGGCTTGGCTGCCCAAGCCGAACTAGTCGCGCCGACAGACAACAACGTCAAGCTCGATAGCGCCGCGACACCTAGACATCGGGCCAAGACAGAATGATGTCGACTACGCATGGTCATATCCTTAAAAATCACAGTTGCCCTAGGGTGATACGCAACATACGACGTAGCGGTTCGGCTGCGCCCCAAAGCAGTTGGTCGCCGACTGTAAAGGCACCTAAATAATCATTCCCCATCGACAGCTTGCGCATGCGACCAACAGGAATATCAAGCGTGCCCGTCACAGCAACTGGTGACAGGCCCTTAAGCGTGTCTTCTTTTGTGTTCGGAATCACTTTAGCCCAGGCTGTACCTTTAGCAACGATATCGGTAACCTCATCCATCGGCACATCACGGGAGAGCTTGATTGTGAGTGCCTGGCTGTGACAGCGCATCGCACCAATGCGCACACAAAGACCATCAATTGGAATCGGGGTGCTACCAAAACCCTGGCCGCGACCGAGAATCTTGTTCGTCTCAGCCTCTCCCTTCCATTCCTCACGCGACATACCATTGCCCAGATCCTTGTCGATCCAAGGAATCAGATTACCCGCGAGCGGAATGCCAAACTGCTCGGTCGGCAAGCGGCCAGACTGCTGAATACCCAAGACTTTACGATCGATATCTAAAATTGCAGAAGCGGGGTCTGCTAGCTCTGACTGCACCTCAGCATTGATCAGCCCAAACTGCTTAAGCAGTTCGCGCATGTGCTGCGCACCACCGCCAGAGGCCGCTTGATACGTCATGGACGTCATCCATTGAATCAAGCCTTGGTTAAAGAGTCCGGCCAATCCCATCAGCATGCAACTGACCGTGCAATTGCCCCCGATAAAATCCTTCACGCCTCGATTGAGAGCAGCGTCAATGACTTGCCGATTCACCGGATCCAGCACAATAATCGCGTCATCCTTCATCCGGAGCGTACTGGCTGCATCGATCCAGTAACCTTTCCATCCTGCAGCGCGCAATTTTGGGTAGACCTCAGAGGTGTAATCCCCGCCCTGTGCTGTCACGATCGTGTCAAGTTTCTTAAGCGCGTCAATATCATAGGCATTCTGAAGCGGCGTCTCACCGGCCCAAACAGGGCTCTTCCCACCTGCATTACTAGTGGAAAAAAATACTGGGTCAATGAGTGCGAAATCACCCTCATCGCGCATGCGCTGCATGAGCACCGAACCAACCATACCGCGCCAACCGACCAAACCGACAGAGTGTTTCATTTCAGAACTTTGTAAAAAAAAGAAATATGCTGATATTGAGCATTTTATCGCTAATTAAAACTTAAGATAGCGCTTTGAGCACCGCATCGCCCATGGCGGCGGTCCCTACTTTGGTCGTGCCGGGCTCATAAATGTCGGCAGTACGCAGACCTTGTTGCAACACGCGTTGTACAGCGAGTTCTATACGCTTCGCTTGTGCGTCATTATCAAGCGAATATCGCAGAAGCATCGCCGCAGACAAAATCGTTGCAAGCGGGTTGGCAATTCCTTTACCGGCAATGTCGGGTGCGGAACCATGGCTAGGCTCATACAAGCCTTGACCAGACGAATTCATCGACGCAGACGGCAACATTCCGATCGAGCCTGTCAGCATCGCGGCCTCGTCTGACAAGATATCGCCAAACAAATTGCCCGTCACAATCACATCGAATTCGCGAGGCGCGCGCACCAATTGCATCGCTGCGTTATCAACATACATATGGGTCAAAGCAACATCTGGGTACTCTTTTGCCACTTCGATGACTGTGTCACGCCAAAGCTGTGAGGTCTCCAAGACGTTCGCCTTGTCAACACTGCAGAGTTTGCGATTACGCTTTTGGGCAGCCTGAAATCCGAGGTGAGCAATTCGCCGAATCTCTGGCTCGGCGTAGCGCATCGTGTCGAAGCCTTCTTTGCTTCCCGCAAACGGACCGTCAGGGGCCGTGCGGATCCCACGGGGCGATCCAAAGTAAATGTCGCCTGTTAGTTCGCGCAAAATGAGGATATCCAGGCCGGAGACGATTTCTGGCTTTAACGACGACGCATTAGCGAGTTCCGGATACAGAATAGCTGGACGTAAGTTAGCGAACAAACCCATGGACTTCCGCAAACCGAGAATCGCTTGTTCAGGACGGTGCTCACGAGGCAACTTGTCGTATTTCCAATCGCCTACCGCACCAAAAAGTACTGCATTGGACTCCTGCGCAAGCTTGAGCGTGGCGGGTGGCAAAGGGTGTCCATGCAAGTCATACGCTGTGCCACCAACCGGAGCGTGCTGAATTTCCAGGGGCAAGTTCAACGCCTGCAATACTCGGACGGCTTGTTCGACAATTTCGGAACCGATGCCATCACCAGGCAGCACCGCAATTTTTTTTGTCATGATCTGTACATCCAAAAATATTGGGCCGGAAATCCGGCCCGTTTATAAGAGAGTTAACGGACGATCGGAACGACATCTAACCAAGGATGGCGCGCCAAGCGCTCTGCTTCGAACGTCCGAATTTTTTCTTCTTTACGCAGCGTCAAACCGATCTCATCCAAACCGTTCAACAAGCAGTATTTACGGTGAGGTGTGATATCGAACTCCATCGCGCGACCGTCTGGAGCAATCACGACTTGCTTTTCAAGATCGATAGTTAACTTGTAGCCTACAAAACCACGGACCTCGTCGAACAGGCGCGCAACCTGGAGCTCTGACAAGACGATGGGCAAGAAGCCCGTCTTGTAGCTGTTGTTAAAAAAGATATCCGCAAACGAAGGTGCGATCACTGCGCGGAAACCATACTGCGCGAGTGCCCACGGCGCATGCTCCCGGCTCGAACCGCAACCAAAGTTCTTACGACCCAACAGAATAGAGGCGCCTTGGTAGCGGGAGTGATTCAAAATGAAATCTGGATTCAATGGACGCTTTGCGTTATCCATACCCGGCTCGCCGTGGTCGAGGTAACGCAACTCATCGAATAAGTTCGGGCCGAAACCAGTTCGCTTGATCGACTTCAAAAACTGTTTTGGAATAATGAGATCGGTATCAACGTTCTCACGATCTAGTGGGGCAACGAGGCCTTGGTGTGTTGTAAATGCGTCCATGATGATTACCGAAAGTTACGTACGTCGACAAAGTGGCCGGCTACGGCAGCTGCAGCGGCCATCGCAGGGCTAACAAGGTGTGTGCGTCCGCCCTGCCCTTGACGCCCTTCGAAGTTGCGATTCGAAGTTGAAGCGCAGCGCTCGCCCGGCTCTAAGCGGTCGGCATTCATGGCAAGACACATCGAGCAACCCGGCTCACGCCACTCAAACCCTGCCTCGATAAAAATTTTGTCCAGACCCTCGCGTTCGGCTTGCGCCTTGACTAGGCCCGAACCTGCAACAACCATGGCTTGACGAACATTACTCGCCACACGCTTGCCGCGTGCAACAGCTGCCGCAGCGCGCAAGTCTTCGATACGCGAGTTAGTGCACGAGCCTATAAACACACGATCAACTTTAATATCTTGGATCGGAGTATTGGGCTTCAAGCCCATGTACTCCAGCGCGCGCTCCATGCCGCTACGACGGATTTCGTCTTTCTCGCGATCAGGATCGGGGACGCGACCAGTAACTGGCAGCACCATTTCTGGAGATGTTCCCCAGGTGACTTGAGGCGAGATTTCCTTGGCATCAATATCGACAACACGATCAAAATGGGCGCCATCATCGGAACGCAGAGTCTTCCAATAGGAGACCGCGGCATCCCACAGTGCGCCGCTTGGCGCGAAAGGACGGCCCACAAAGTAATCAATAGTTTTTTGATCAACCGCAACCATGCCAGATCTAGCGCCTGCTTCGATCGACATATTGCAAAGCGTCATACGACCTTCAATTGAAAGGTCGCGGATAGCGCTGCCCGCAAATTCAATTGCGTGGCCCGTGCCGCCTGCGGTTCCAATCACGCCAATGACGTGCAAGATGATGTCTTTCGCTGTACAGCCAACAGGCAAGGTGCCTTCGACACGCACCAACATGTTTTTGTTCTTCTTGGCTTGTAGCGTTTGGGTCGCCATGACATGCTCAACTTCAGATGTCCCGATACCAAACGCGAGTGCAGCGACGGCGCCATGTGTACTAGTATGCGAATCACCACAGACCACCGTCATGCCAGGAAGCGTTGCACCTTGCTCTGGTCCGATGACATGCACGATACCTTGACGCAAGTCATTCATCTTGAACTCAATCACGTTGTGCTTTTCGCAGTTAGCGTCCAACGTGTCAACTTGGAGTTTAGAAATAGGATCAGTGATGCCCTCTTTGCGGTCCACCGTGGGAACGTTATGGTCTGCCACCGCAAGGTTGGCATTCAAGCGCCACAATTTACGGCCAGCCAACTCCAGCCCTTCAAACGCTTGCGGGCTAGTCACTTCATGCAACAAATGGCGGTCGATGTACAGGATTGTGGTGCCATCGGCCTCTTCGTGGACCACATGGGCATCCCACAGTTTGTCGTAAAGTGTTTTTTTCATGACGTTGTCTCTAGTTCAGTCACTGTCGAGTGGTAATAATTTAGCGTTCGATTATGCCATAGGGATAACCGGCTATTGGCGACCAAGCCCTCGCGGTTAGCTTCGCGAAACGGACCCGCAGAGCGCCCGATCTAGGAGTGCATGATCTGCAAGCACTAGCGCCAGTAGGGCCTCTGCAATAGGAGTTGCCCGAATACCCACGCACGGATCATGCCGGCCAAGAGTCTGAACCATCACCGGCATTCCGGCCTTATCGACGGACCGGCGCTCAGTTCGTATGCTGGAGGTTGGCTTGATGGCGACGCTGACGGTAACCGGCTGTCCGGTGGAAATGCCGCCCAGAATGCCACCGGCGTTGTTTGTTAGGAACCCGGAAGGCGTCATTTCGTCGCCATGCTCGGACCCACGCTGGGCTACGCTACGAAAGCCCGCACCAATCTCGACGCCCTTCACGGCGTTCAATCCCATCATTGCGTGGGCGATGTCCGCGTCAAGTCGATCATAAATCGGCGCGCCCCACCCCACGGGCACCCCTTCAGCCACCACTTCGATACGTGCACCGACTGAGTCGCCAGCCTTACGAAGCGCGTCCATGTAATCTTCCAATTCCTGAACCCGTGCGGAGTCAGCCGCAAAAAATGGATTGGTCGGCACATGATCCCAACTCACGAAATCGAGTTCGATCGGTCCCAGGGCCGACATATAGCCACGAACCTGGGTACCAAAGCTTTCTTTTAGCCACTTTTTAGCAATCGCGCCCGCGGCGACAGTCGGTGCAGTCAGGCGCGCGGAGGAACGCCCGCCACCGCGTGGGTCTCGGATGCCGTATTTTTTAAAATAGGCGTAATCCGCATGTCCGGGGCGGAAGGTTTCCGCAATATTGCTGTAATCCTTGCTACGTGCGTCCGTGTTGCGGATGAGTAAGCCAATCGGGGTCCCGGTTGTGTGGCCCTCGAACACTCCAGACAGAATCTCAACGCGGTCGGTCTCTTGCCTTTGCGTCACGTGCCGTGAGGTACCAGGACGGCGTCGATCTAGCTCGAGCTGTATGTCCTCTTCAGATAAGGCCAGCCCCGGAGGACAGCCATCGACAACACAGCCGATCGCCGGGCCATGAGACTCACCAAAATTGGTGACGCGAAACAGGGAACCAAGAGTGTTGCCAGACATATGTAAACCGTACAAACCTGTGGGTGATATCGAATTATGGCACTAGGACGAGCAACTTACTTCGATTTTAGTCGCCCAAGCAGGGGGCTGCGCCGCATAAGCGTCCTTGCCAACCTTATAGGTAAATGGATCCTGCAAAACCTCAAACAATGCGCCAACCTCACTGAAATCGCCGTTCTGCGCCGCTTCGATGGCTCTCTGCGCCAGGTAATTGCGCAAAACGTAAAGCGGGTTGGCCGAAAGCATCGAATCGATACGGGCATCCTTTTCTAGCGCCCCATCGGAGTGCACGCGCTGTCGATACCGCTCGAGCCAAGCCGAAGCGGCCTCCCGATCAATAAATAGGTCAATGAATGGGGCGATATCCTGACTGACAGTACCACCCAAATCCTGAATAACGCGCGCAAGGTCACCACTACCAAGACCTGGTGCGTGGGCTAATTGCCTAAAAGAAAGCGTAAAGTCCGCCCGATTCTCTTGCATGAGCGACCACAAATCGTCGATCAACACTTCATCACCGGGTTGCCATGCGCCCAGACCGAGCTTCAAACTCAGCTGTGTCTGCATCGCTTGAAGAAAAGTCGGCTCAAACGCGTCCAGCGCCCCACGCAGTGCATCTGCATCAGGCACAATCACATGAAGACTGTTGGCCAGCTGATATAGATTCCAGTGCGCTACAGCCGGTTGCGCGTGCCAGGCATACCGCCCCTGTGCATCGGTGTGGTTGCAAATGTGCTTGGCATCAAAGGCGTCCATGAATCCATAGGGGCCGTAATCCAGGGTCAACCCAAGAATAGACATGTTGTCGGTGTTCATGACGCCATGACAAAAACCGACAAGCTGCCACTGCGCCATCAGATTGGCAGTGCGACGCACGACTTCACGCAAGAGGCGAACATACTTCTGGTCCGGCGTATCGGCAACACCAGACTCTGGAATGAGGCACTCAGGATAAAAGCGTGCAATGACATAGTCCGCCAAAGCAGTCAAATTATGGGGTGCGTTGCGCGCAGCCCAGTGCTCGAACGAACCAAATCGAATAAAGCTTGGTGCCATCCGAGCGACAACCGCTGCGGTCTCCAACGTCTCGCGCATGACGCGATCTTGGGCGCTGACCAACGCCAGCGCTTGCGTTGTGGGAATGCCCAAGCCCGACATCGCTTGGCTCGCAAGGTACTCCCGAATGGACGAGCGCAACACAGCTCTACCATCCCCGCGTCGGGAATACGGAGTCGGCCCGGCCCCTTTAAGCTGCAGTTCCCCGGTACCCCGCTCCCCTGCGATTTCACCAAGGAGATGCGCACGACCATCGCCTAGCTGCCCGGCCCAAACGCCAAACTGATGCCCGCTGTACACAGCTGCAAGCGTATCACCACCAGGCAAGGGTGTCGTACCACTCACAACATCCAAGAATCTCTGCGTTAAAAGTTGCTCGGGCCTCAAGCCAACTAAATTAGCTGCATGTGGATTAGCATGCACCAACACGGATGCTTTTAAGGGTGTCGTTGGCAAACGGCTATAGAAGTCCGTCGGCAATGCCGCAAAGGAGTTGGATTTTGGGACCTTAAAAAACGGGCTGTCCTCTAATGTGTAAGCATCGCTCATCTATTCGCGCCCCTGGTCGCTGCCGCTTTCCCGCTGAGAAATTGTTGATTCCGAAAGCTTTTTGGCGGCTTTAGCGGCGCGTTTTGCGGGTCGCACATAAAAAATCGAGCAAAAGAAAAAGACTGAGGATAGGACAATTTCAACCCAGGCTGCGGAAATGCTAGGTCCTGGCGGATCAGACATTACACGAACAACGCCCTCCATCAGATAAAGCAGTACAAGCATCGATGCCCACTGAATCGTATAGAGACTACCCCGCGCGACACCACGCACCGCAAAAGCCAACGGCAAGGCCTTCAAGAAAAGCAGGGTGCCACCCGGCCGCAACGGAGCAAACCAAATTTCCCACACAACGCACCACAGCAGGAGCGAAATCAGACTAATAATCGCAACGCGTTGCAGCGCAACATTCAACCCAGGGGCCCGCTCTGGCGTCGGGGGCAACGCATTCTGCATACTTTGGTCTTTTATTTAATTAATCTTCGCAGGTTAGTATTATCCATCGTTCCTCGCACCATATGAGCAGTACACCCACCGCATGTCCCCCTATTTAAACTCAGCCAAGCAAGACTCTGCGCTGCGCCCCTGGCAGCTGGCGATCGTCATTGCGTTTAAACGTTCGCTCAAAGCGAAGACCATGCAACTCGCATCAAGCCTGGCGTTTTCGACCGTTTTTGCCATTGTTCCCCTCCTTGCAGTCGTGCTGTCCATCTTTGCGGCTCTGCCACAATTCGATGAGTTTAATGAAGCGTTACAGCAATACTTATCGAATAATCTGCTGCCAGCTCAGATTTCGAGCAGCATCATGGACTACCTGAATGCATTTGCCGCCCAAGCGAGCCATTTAAGCGCCATTGGTGGCGTATTTTTAGTCGGCACCATCATCGCTTTGGTGATTTCAGTCGATGATGCGCTCAATACAATTTGGCGTGTGAAAGAGCAACGTCACGCTGCTCGCCGCTCACTGGTCTACATCATGATTATTTTTGTCGGCCCAATTTTGCTGAGTGCCATGCTTTGGACAACCGCATTCTTGGCTCGTGAATCATTCGGTCACGTCATGGACTTACCGACCGTTCTGGAACTATCCCTCAAACTCTCGCCCTTTGTTGTAAGTACATTAGGTCTTACGGTGCTCTTTGTTGTCGTGCCAAATACAACCGTACTCTGGCGTGACGCTTTCTTGGGTGCTTTCGTTGCTGCGTTGCTTTTAGAAGTGATGAAGTTCGGCTTTGCACTTTACGTCGCTCGCTTTTCAACATACACCATGATCTATGGTGCATTCGCAGCCATCCCAGTCTTCTTGCTGTGGGTGTATTTTTCTTGGCTGGGCGTTTTATTAGGTGGACACGTGGCGGCTAATCTACCGCTTCTGCGCAAACAAACACTACAATAAGCTAGCAGCACCTAGGAGGAAGAACATGTTACAGGTCAGTGAAATCCTGCGGGTAAAGGGCAACACCCTATTTACCGCTTCGCCAGACACCCGAGTCGTCCAAGCGCTTGAAACTATGAGCACGCATGACATTGGTTCGCTCGTGATTATGGATCAAGGCAAACTTGCTGGCATGTTGACGTTTCGCGAAATCATTCGCCACGTTAATAGCAATCATGGGGCCGTTGGCGCCACACCCATCCGTGCCATCATGGAATCCGCTCCTGTCTCCGTGACACCAGACACCGATGCCAACACCTTGCAACATTTGATGCTCGACAATCACTGCCGATACGTTCCTGTCATGGATGATGGTGTGTTGCTGGGTGTCATCTCGTTCTACGATCTTGCGCAAGCGATCGTTGCAGCACAAAAATTTGAGAACTCGATGTTAAAGGCCTACATCCGCGATTGGCCTGACGAGAAATCAAATTCTAAAACGGACTAGGCTGTACCAACAACGCGATAGGCCTGTCGAATCAAATCTGCTTGGCTATCATTTAGCAGTTTTGAGTCGGATAACATCCTTCTCCAAAGCCGTGAGCGCGGCCTACCATTGAACAACCCAAGTAAAGGTCGAACGACTACTCGCAGCGGCACACCTGCATCAGTCTGCGTTTGCGCGTAGAGCGCGAGCGCTTCGATTATTTCGTCCTCCGGAATAAGCTTGTCGTTCGGCCACCAAGCTTGGGCTATCTCTCTTAACACAATGGGGTTGTGCCAAGGCGAGCGCCCTAGCATTACGCCATCAAAGCGATCGGACTCAGCCTCACAATCTGCTTTTGAAACGAGCCCCCCGTTAAGCACCATCAGCGCATCAGGAAAATCGATCTTTAATTGCGCAGCATGGTCATACCTAAGCGCGGGTACTTCTCGATTGTCTTTCGGCGTCAGACCTTTCAAGACGGCGTTGCGCGCATGAACAATAAATACACGGCATCCCGCGTCATGCAACGTCCCAACGAAGTCCCTAACAAACCCATAGTTTTCGTCCCAATCGAGCCCAAGGCGATGCTTGACTGTGACCGGAATGCTGACCACATCTTGCATGGCCTTAATGCAATCCGCTACTAACCTAGGCTCAGACATCAAACAAGCACCGAACGAACCCTTTTGAACTCTTTCCGACGGACAGCCGCAATTCAAATTAACTTCGTCATAGCCCCATTTCTCGCCCAGCCGTGCGGCAGACCGCAAGGCATCGGGCTCGCTGCCACCCAGTTGTAACGCAACCGGATGCTCTTCTGGGCTGAACGCCAAATGTCGCTCAATATCCCCATGGGTTAACGCGCCGGTTGTAATCATCTCGGTATACAACCGAGCGCGAGGCGCGAGCAGCCGATGAAAATAACGACAATGCCGATCCGTCACATCGATCATTGGGGCCACACAAAGTCGCCATCCGTCTCTATCGGGTATCGGGCATACGGATGACATGGCGTCTGAGGTTGGTGACTGCAGCAGAATCATTTACAGGATATTTAGGAATGCGCATAACGGGAGCGTTTGTCGCGCACTGTGTGATTTTAGAGGTCATTCGATGCGAAGTGCGCGCAGCGTGCGGTCGACTTGGTAAAATACGACCACTTATGCTGTTTATCCCCTTCAATCCCTGCATCATTTTCCGCTATGGCTGTATTCACCCCTGTTAGCGACCAAGACGCACGCGACTTGCTGAGTCATTATTCTTTGGGTGATTTCGTGTCCCTGAGAGGTATTGCCGCGGGAATTGAGAACAGTAACTATTTTCTGCATACGTCGTCGTCAGAGTATGTGCTAACCATTTTCGAAGTGCTGAAGGACGAACAACTGCCCTTCTATATCGAACTGATGCACCATTTGGCAGAACATGGTATCGCCGTGCCTAAGCCCCAAACTAGGCGAGATGGCGGAAGACTCTCCACGTTACATCAGAAGCCAGCAGCCATTGTGTCCAAGCTACCAGGCGCCTATGTGGCCTCACCTAACCCTGCCCACTGTGCGTTAACGGGTGAAACGCTTGCTCGCGCCCACTTGGCCGCGGCAGACTTTTCGATCAAACAGCCAAACTTACGGGGGCTTGCCTGGTGGAAGCAGACCGCACCGATTGTTCTACCGTTTCTATCCGGCATAGCACGCGACTTATTGACGCAAACGTTAGCGGAGCAAATAGCTGTTGGGCAGTCACCAGACTGGCAATACGCCCCGAAGGGGCCGTCCCACTGTGATCTATTTCGCGATAATGTCTTGTTCGCAGGAACAAATGAAGACCCGATATTAGGCGGTTTTATCGACTTCTACTTTGCAGGAGTCGATGCGTGGTTATTTGACGTCGCGGTCTGTCTGAACGATTGGTGCATCGAGCATACGACTGGTAAGTTCATCCCGGAACTCGTCACCGCATGGCTCACCGCGTATTCCCGGATCAGACCGTTTACGCCTGAGGAGCATCGCCTCTGGCCTTCGATGTTGCGTGCCGCGGCCTTACGCTTTTGGATATCTCGTCTTTATGATTTCTATCTTCCACGTCCGGCGCAAACACTCAAACCGCACGACCCAACACATTTTGAGCGTATTCTGACCCAAAGGACACTGGACTCTATCCCAGCCCTACCCAAGGATTCTTGATGCAAGCAGTATCTTTACCCGCTGTAGCCGGATGGCGCTGGGTGCGCGATGGCTGGACACTTTTCCGCAAACAACCCATGGCTTTCTTCTCTTGGGCAATGTTTGTGAGCTTGCTACTTATGGTTGCAAGCGTCACCCCTCCAATCGGGCCGCTGCTGTTTGTTGTGCTCATGCCTACTGCGACACTTTTGTCCCTCAGCGCTGCACGCACTGCAGAACAAGGCCAAAAAATCTTACTTGGAACCTGGATCGCACCCTTACGCCTCAACGGTGTTTTTCGACGCTTGCTAGGAATGGGAGCGCTATACGTCTTGTTCTGCCTTGTCTTAGGTTTAATCGCCTTTGTCCCTTTTTCTGAAGAGGTGACCGAAGCTGTCAAATCCGTCACAACCAACAATGACCTGTTGCCATTGCTGGAGGCCGTACGTACGCCGATGGCGATTTTTGCCGTCTTATATGTGTTGATGGCAGCAGTATTTTGGTATGCGCCAGCACTTGTCGGATGGCACTCTATCCCGATGACCCGCGCGCTGTTTTATAGCGGGATCGCCTGTTGGCGCAATAAATGGGCGTTTGCTGTGTATGGCCTGTCATGGCTAGCTATATTTTTATCGATCGATACAGCGCTAAGCATATTGAGTTTGCTAGGCTTACCAAAAAGTTTAAGCGCGACATTGCAAGTACCCATCAACGTAGTTGCCAGCGCAGTGCTTTACTGCAGCTTTTATACAAGTTTCATTTCTGTTTTCTATTCTGTCCAAGAGCCTGAACCAGAGCCAACTCCAATTGAGTGACGTCTAGGAGATTGGATTTAGTCTCCCACCGCCACCTAGTCTCGCAAACTGCGTGAGCCCGGAGGCAGGTAACAATTCGATTCGGCATAACCTTTTGATGTACGCGCAACACGCGATTCTCCTGATTAAGAAAAACAATAGTCAGGGGATAACGCATACCAAATGTGTGCACAGCCCGACACTTCGGAAAGTACAGGAAATGTCCCGCCGGCAGAGCGTCACCAAATAACAGCCCTCTCGCGCGCTGCATAAAATTTCCCGCAATCCTTATCTGTAATGACTGCTGTGCAGATCCATCCGACAACTTGATCATTACAAATTAAGTAGCTGTGCAGCAACCGGCATGCCAAGTACAAGAAAGGTGCAAGGAAATATGCACAACGCCATCGGGAACAGCATTTTGACAGGCGCCTGCATGGCAAGCTTTTCAATTTTCATTAGTCGCTCTGCTCTGTGCTGATCACTGAACCCACGAATAATTGAACCAACACTAAAACCGGTCGACTCAGCTTGGCAAATTGCAAATACCAATTGTCTAACTGCAGTCATATCAGTACGTACAGCGAGTTGTGTTAGTGCATGCACCCGCGGCTGTCCTGAACGGATGTCATGCAGCACACGTGCCCACTCCGAATGGAGCGGACCGGTACGACTGTATAGCAACGCTAATTGAAGCGAAGCCTGTAAGTTCAACCCTGACTCAAGTCCGAGGACTATTAAATCCAGGAACGGAGGCATATCACGCAAAATAGAAGCCTGTCGCTTTCGAGCCTGCGCTCGCAAAAATGTAGATGGGTAACCGTAACCAAGCACAGCGCACACCAAGACCAGAATAAGATTGAACACGCTCCAACTATCCCATTGCTGTGCATAGTTCAGAAGGCAGACGGACACGACCGTAGCTCCTCCGCATGCAGTAAATTTAATCAAATAAAGTTGACCAACATTCCAATTTGGATAGCCGGCACGTGTTAGCAGTAATGTTCCGGCACGCCTTTGATTCCAAGTGACAAATGATGAGATATCAGAATGCCACAAGAAAGCGCATACCAAGTAGGTTGCGATTCCCACACAAATCGCACCAACAAGTATGCTGATCCAGGGCAACATCAAATCGCTACCACGCGCAAGATCGATCGCAGCCAAAGCAAACCTGCGACCTCGAGAAAGACGATACACAGCAGGACAAACTTCCCCGCATCCGTTGCGATGACTGAATGCATCGCAAACGGATCAATCCAGAAAAGAATAAGTAACAGCAATAGCGGCAACAGGCCAATAACCCAAGCTTGCATTCTGCCCTGAGAAGTCAACATGTCTACTTTAAGTGCAATATGTTGCTGCGCACTCAAATTCGCGGCAAGCCTCTCAAGGAGAATGGACAAAGATCCACCGGATTCGGCACCAACCTGCAACAATGTTGTCACCTGCCCGACACTATCTGTACCCATTCGAAGACGAAAATTATTCAGCGCATCGTGCAACGGGATTCCTACTCGTTGTTCGCGCAGGACAAGGGATAGTTCTTGTGATAGTGGCACACTGAGATCCTTTGCGATAGCGTTTAGCGCTGAGCTCAGGCTCGATCCGGCGCCTAAAGCGCTGGAAACCATACGTAATGCATCAGGCAGCTGTTGATCTAGTCGACACGCCCTCGCTATGCGTACTCGCGTCAAAACGACACGAGGAGCAAACAGAACAAAGCCACCTGTCAACGTACTAAAGATTACGCTATCGATCCAAACCCAGAGAAGCAGCCCAACTGAACCTGCAAGTGCGATCAAATGCGGCCAAAGAAGTGATAGGTCAACAAAGACAAACATCTCGGCAAGTTGGGTTTGCGCCGTTGTGTTGAACGTATCTCGATACTTGATCCATGCGCTGCTCAGACTGCGATGGGTCACCCAAAAAAGCAATGCGATCGACAGCCCAGCAAGTCCTCCTTCTAATGCAATCATGTCATAACGAACCAGTCGACCATTTCGGAATCTGGCCGAAAGTTCATCCGATCAAATAATGTGGGCATTAAACCCATGCCACGCGTTCGCCCAGACGTCGGTTCCATCCCTGCGATTGCTTGCATCTGAATCACACCCGATTCCACTCCACACACCTCTGCCACGGCCTGAACTACCCGTTGGCCGCTCTGTAATCTCGCCTGATGAACAATCAAATGTATGGCGCTAGATATCTGGTCACGTATCGCAGCATGCGGCAGACCACTTTGAGCCGTTAACATCAAGGTCTCGAGCCGTGCTAGCGCATCACGTGGATTATTTGCATGGAGCGTCGTCATGGAACCCTCGTGTCCAGTGTTCATAGCGACCAACATGTCAGCTGCCTCCGTTCCCCTTACCTCCCCCACAACAATGCGATCTGGGCGCATACGCAAGGCATTTTTTACTAAGTCACGAATAGTGACCGCGCCGCGTCCTTCAATGCTCGGAGGTCTGGCCTCTAGCTTAACGACGTGTGGATGGGATATTTGTAATTCAGCAGAATCCTCGATCGTGACAATGCGCTGTGCGCTTGGTATTTGGCTGGCCAGGACATTAAGGAGTGTCGTCTTACCTGAACCGGTGCCGCCAGAAACCAGAATATTGAATCGACTCACAACGCACCACGACAGAAATCTTGCCAGAGGCATCGCGAGCGTTCCGTTTTGAACTAGATCATCTAACGTTGGACGTGTTGTGGGAAACTTCCGAATCGTGACGCAGGCCCCGCGCAGAGAGATAGGCGAAATCACCGCGTTCAGGCGAGAGCCGTCAGGCAACCGAGCGTCGACCATTGGCGACAGCTCATCAATCCGCCTACCAAGTGGAAAAACAATCCGCTCTATGATGCCGCGAACAGCTGCGTCCGAGCTGAACTCCACATCAGACCGCCTAAGAGTTCCATTGCGCTCAACGTAAACCTCATCAAACGCATTAACCATTATTTCGGTTATGGCAGGATCTACGAGCAGTGGCTCTAACACGCCCAGCCCAACGGCCTCATCGACAACAAGCTCGATCAGCCGGTCTTTGTCAATATCACTATTGCTATCTACAAGATCAATTGGAAGCTGGCGTGCACACTCACGCGCATAGTCACGCAATGCAGTTGGGGTCAGAGCAGCAACGTCAGTTCGTCGCAAGTCGAGCGCCTTTATCAAACCAAGATGAAGAGATCTTCTTAGCGCACGATCAAAAGTCGTGGCCTCAGTTGAGTCTAAGCCTGCCCTCTCTGGTACGTTGATATCGAGTGCAGGCTGCACCACGTTATCTCCGACACAATCATGTTCAGAGATGGTGAAGCGCAATAAGCATGGTCCCACCACAACTTCGTCTGTTTCTTGCACGGGACCATACCGAACGAGCTTATTACCGTTTACACGCGTTCCCACTAGTGAGCCAAGATCCTCCAAATAACACCCGGTGTAATCCCTACGCACACGAAGATGAGTTTTTGCCACACGCCAGTGCTGTATGCGCAACCCGCACTCTGCAGACCGTCCGATAACAAACGGAGCCTTAAGACTAATTTTCTCTCGACGCCCATCTTCAAACGTTAGTGCAATATGAATCATGATCCTACTCCCATTGGCTTGCGTGATCCGTTTCCCGACCAGTGATTAAGTCGGCATCCCATTGGCTATCGAAAATAATTCTTTTATCAAGATCTTTTTCGTTACTAATTGGCGAGTTGAGACGAAGGTCTTCTGGGAAACGGTCACTCAGCAAAGATCTCGCGTTGACCGTCCGCTGCGCAAGATCCGAATGGCTCGCATCAACCACAATAGGAGTCACAAAGATCGCAAGCTCAGTCTGACTCCTGTGCATACGTTTCACACCAAATAGCTGTCCGAGTACGGGAATCTCCGAAATACCCGGCAGACCCTCGGTGTCACTGGACTGTTCACGCGAGATGAACCCTCCGAGCACAAGCGTTTGCCCGGAACGCACATTGAAGTCGGTCGCTGCACGCCTGACCTTCAATGCCGGACCTGCAGATGACGCGAGAGTTTGATCCACCGTGCTCACCTCGATCTCGATTTTTGAACGCACCGCCAGATTCCTTCCAATTTGTGGCGTGATGTTTAGATGGACACCGTATTTCTTAAATGTTGTGTGTGCCTTTCCATCCTTATCTTGTGTGGTGTAGGGAACTTCTCCACCAGCTGAGAAACTAGCCGTGGATCCACTTCGTGCCAGAAGTTGAGGCTGTGCAAGCACTACTGCTTCACCGGTTTTTGACAGTGCGGCTAGCCTTGCTGAGACAAGTGCTGTGAGCGCAAGACGCGATGACTGCATACCGAGGGAGGTATTGGTGTCCCAACGCACGCCGAGTTCAAGCATCCTTGCTGACGGAATTTCGATAACCTGAACATCGAGCATGACCATCCGCTCCCATTCAGACTGATTGGCAAACTCAATAAAATCAGGATAGCGTCCTGCCAGTCGAGCAATCGTTGACCTCTCAGCTTCCGTTAAATCGTCCCCCTCAACAAGGATTCGGCCTCCAGCGGTCGTTGTACGGGCACACGGGATGCTCTGCAGAATCGTTTTCACCTCTTTCATCGCTTGACCGTACCCCTCAGGGCGAACATGCACTCTGTAGGTCACGTGCGAGGTCTTCGTGATCCAGATATTTATGGTTGTCGTCCCTGGGCGCTTGCCAAAGACAATGGCCTCGGTGGGGCTCAACGCAGAAGCTTGCACTACCTGCCCGTTTCCTACTGCAAGCCTCTGAACGCTCTTATGCCTCAAGACTTGAGAAGATCCCACTTCGATCTCAATGGCGTGTTCCTTACTCGCCCATACGGGATGTCCTAGAGAAAGGCATACAAACCATAACCAAACAGACTGGACAAGACTCATCGTGATCGTTGAGCCTCAACGGTGTGAGGCTCGAATTCAGTATCTAGACGATCCCCATAAATGACCTGCGCCGCCTCACTCGAACCGATCGTCTGTAAGCCAAGCATCTCAGCCAGATTGAAGGCGATCCCGTCCGTTGACCTGCTGATCTCTGGCGCGCCTTGTGCGCTCATCGCTGCACTAATAGTTCCGGTTTGTCTAGCAGCCACAAGCAGGATGGAATCCGCAGGGGACACCGCAACGGTGATCGTCGAATAGTCACGCTCTCTATTTTCAGCTGGAGGCACGGAATCCTTTGTCAACTGATCTGTCGCAATGATCTCCACTGATCCAAGTAGTAGCGCAGTGACGCGCCTTCCTTCATGATCGAACGAGACGAACAGATCGACACGATCTCCAGGCTTGAGCATGCCTGCCATTGCATTGACCGAATCAACCGATAATGAAATGGCACGTAAAGTGGGATTTAAACGATCGGCAAGCCTTGGCGCGGTAGGCTCAGCCAGAGCACCGCTTACAACCCAAGCCCCTTGATGTAGGTCTGAACGCAAACGCTTACCGATGACAGAATCCATGTCGTCCGAATGTACAACGTCGTGCGCAATTCCCTGTGCTTGATAAATACGTTCTTTTAGATCCTCCTGACGAAGCAAGTCGCCCTGCTTTAGGTCGCGCGCAGCGACAATAACGGTCACGTACTCCACACGGTTACGATCCTCTAACTCTCTCGACTTTTTCGCGAGATGGGTGCTGATGGACCAGGCAGAGCAGCACCCGAGGGTGACCGACAAACCTAAAAGCAGCCATCTTTTCTGACGTTCATTTTTGCTCATACACCCCCCTTACCGGGCAATCATGTACATGACGGAGTTACCCTGTACAGAGAAAACATTCAAGTCAATTTGTGTATTTCCTTTAGCGGCGTGTATGGTTCGCGTAATGCTCGGTGCAGGATTGCCAGTGTGCCCGACGTTAATGATCCAACCATTTGCTTTCATCGCTGCTTTAACTGAATCCAACAGAGCATTAGGTCCCAGCCAGCTCGAAAACAAGGCAATGTATGCCGGCTTATCGTGCGATTTATCAACTATTGAAACCAAACTTAGCAAGCCCAATCGCGGACTAAGCCAATCAATAATCGATCTTGGAGGTGGCGCATTAGCTAAGCAATCGTGCGCCTCAATTGGGTCGCGATTCATTTTCTCGGTAGCCAACACGGAATAAACGCCCTCAACTTGATCAGGAGCGACCGACCATAGGCCGATCAATCTAGATGCTGTGGAATTGCCCCATTCCGCGAGTAAATAGTCGTCCTCAATTTCGACAATCGACCCAACTGGAATGACGCTCGCCAATTTGTGTTTGACACGATCGAGATCGATGCGCCCACCTATCCGATAAATACGCATTGAGTACCCTTGGATGCAAAACTTGTCCACGACGGAATGGTATGCAAGCTCTGGACTTAAAGATGGCAATACTTCCTTAGCAGCGCTTGAAGTGACCACAGAGAGCCATAGAACCATACTCAAGCGTGCACCAACGCACCTAGTATTCATTTTCGTACTCGTGCGGACGATGAGGGAATAAGGTCATTCCACGCGCTAAGCCAGTCGAACTGTGGCGGCGTACGTCGCCACACTGAGTCAATCGGGGCGGTACCAGTTGCAGCCTGACGTGCTAGCCGCTCGCTATGAGTGGAAGCGATACGCCAGGCCCGCTTTGAACTTCCGATATTGTGATGAACGCTCTGATTAGACGTTGCTCGTCCTGCATCGCTGTAGAGATAACTGAATCTTCTGACGCTAGAGATATTGCTCGGAAACTGTCGGAAGCTACCAATGGCTTGAGTGGACAAATGCTGAACATCGACACCTCGTGTAAACAACCCAGCATTGCGTCCTAAAAGTTCATTCTCGATACTATTCTGAGTTTCAACGTTCCCAATGGTATATCCAGTAAATGATGAGTGTCCTCTTTCACTGAACACGATCAAGGCGCTTTCATACAGTGCCGCTAACGTCAACTGACGTAGTTCCCCCGTCCTATGTATGCTGCACAACACGAGAACCAAAGTTGCTAAAACAAGCAAACTTTCGATCAGTCCTTGACCTAGCTGTTCGATCATTCGCTCCCTCATTTTGCTTCCGCTAAAGCTTCAGAACCTAAAGGCCGCGCACTTGGAATAGGGACAAGTCGCGCCAGCCAAAAGGGTTGAAATAGGCTTGGGCGAGCAAGCGAACGACGAGTTGTCGTCGGGCTCAAAAAGTATGTCTCTGCGGCAGCGGCTGAGCGAAGTTGGGGGAAGTTACGCCACCTTTGATCAACCTCGATTGAAATGACGGCCGCTTCTGAGGTCACCTTCGGATTCAAGCGACTATATTGAGCCTGCTGCCTCGCACGCCAAACGACCGGTGCTTGTTCAGCCCATCGTTTAGCCAACGGATTTCGAGTTCCACCAAAAAGATTCCAGCCAGTCCATGCACGTTCCGACGCCCACTTCCAAAAAGGTTTGTCCTTGAACGACTGCATCGGCTCATCAGCGAAACCTAGGCCGCTTGGTCCATTGGGGTGAGTCGCCAGTTTGGCCCAGCCCATTGGGTATTCCCGGAAGTAGCAACCAATGTGTCGATTGAAACGTAGATTGTGAAACGACTGGGTCTCCTCGCTCTCCCAGATACCCTCGCGCGTAATTTTCAAACTCCCTCGGCGTCTAAGCTGATGCTGCATCCACGGGCATCGAAGATTCAGGCCGTTAAAACTTCGTGCAACAACACGTCGATCATCCAAGTACCGATAGCGCGTCCTGACCGATTGCAACATGTCGAACCAGTCGTGCTCAGTAGTCGGACGACTGACAATGAACTTCTCGGTGTCGTCTCGCAGGATGCGATACCGCACGCCCAATGCCGCGAGAGACTCCCCGCGATTATCTGAACCACTCTTGCCCAAATTCATGACCAATGTATTTTCCAGGCTACGACTGATCTCGACGCCCACATTCATCCGTGACTGTCTAATGTGGTGAAGCGATGCGTGAATGAGTTGTTCGTGCTGCTCGAACGCCTTGTGCAACGCATTGCGCATTCTTGTGTCGCTTTGCCCACCCTGTCGTGCAAATACGTAGGCACCGGCATAATGCATCCCGAAGCGAAAACCCAGTAAGGATGCAGGCGGATTCCGTGTGGTGGCTTGTCGCGCAAGTCTGGAGCGAAATCTTTCGGCTGAGGCAAGCGAGAAAAGATGGAGCTGGGCAACCTGATGGGCAAGTTGAGCTCGATTCAAATAGGCATGTAGATTAAGCGCCCGGGCATATACGAGTGCAGCACTGTATGCTGCGGCATCCGTTGCACGGTGCAACGAGGACTTGTTATGTACCCATCCACCGACCTGAAGCATCAGGAGCCACGCCAAAACACCGAGCGTCAATAGCCCGACGCCAAGCACGAGCGCCTGCCCAGACTGGAGGACCGCATCACGATTTCTCACAAATGCTCGAGGCTCTATCTGCTGCTCTTGTCGGCATTACCCGTGAAGTCGTTCAAGGACTTACGTTTTGCCTCTGCCTTGGCAGCTTGTGCTGCAGACCGCGCGGCTCGAGTCTCTTGAGTACCGTCCTCGCCTGCAAGTTCCTTCGCAATTGCGGCAGTTTGGGCACGCAGTACTTGGCCTAGATATTGGTAGACTGTAATCGAAGCGACCGCCACAAGAGCAACAATTATGATGTACTCGGTCATGCCTTGGCCGCGCTGACCGCGCAGCCGTACCTTCAGTACCTGCTTGTTTAGCTCTGTCGAAATCATCTCAACCTCATCACAAAAAATGAACAGTGATGAGTGTGATGCATCGAACTTCAGCGCTCAATACGGAAACTACCGCATAGCTAGATTGATCAAATCTACCAACCGTAAAAGCGAGTCCAAGTTTGTATTTTGCCCTGCGTATCTAACGCTTGATATTCGGGAAACTGAGCGCCAGTTGCACACGCATGATTTGGCAAAATACGAAGTGCCGTACCAACTGGAAAGCGATTAACGATGTCCATGTCGGGAGTACCGACACGCGAGATGATCCCGTGCTCTTGGTTTGCACCGGAAATAACATAGCCCGCAAGAGCGTCTCCGGCCAGGTCACATACCTGTCCATATCCATAATCCGTTGCTTGCTTCTGCGTTCCACGGTCGCGGCTCATCGCCATCCAGCCTGCGTCGACAATCGCCCAGCCTTTATCTTCTTGATGGCCGATCACAGTTGTGAGAACACTTAACGCAATATCATCTAATTGGCATACGCCGACATTGCGCATGACCAAATCAAAAAAGACATAAACTCCAGCGCGCACCTCGGTCACGCCCTCAAGACTTTTTGCCGCTAATGCCGTCGGGGTTGAACCGACACTAACAATTGGACAAGAAAAGCCAGCAGCACGAAGACGCTCGGCTGCATGCACACATCCAAATCGCTCTTGCTCAGCCATTTTGGTTAAAGCCTCTGGCGTATTGAGATCGTAACTAGAGCCCGCATGCGTCATGACACCCTGGATCGCCATACCTCCATCTGACAGTACTTTCGCAACATCAAGCAGGCTGGCAGCGTCAGGCTTGATACCCGAGCGATGGTCGTCGGTGTCGATCTCAATAAAGACCTTGAACACAATGCCCCGCGCCCGCGCAAAGTCAACAATCGCTTTCGCGCTCGCAACGCTGTCGGTCAGTATTTTCAAATCACAGCCCTTTGTCTGCAAGGCGGCAGCTTGAGGCAATTTATTTGCAGCGATGCCGACGGCGTACAAAATATCTCGAATACCCGAACCAAAGAACTGCTCGGCTTCCTTAAGTGTTGAAACAGTGATCCCCTTTGCTCCCGCTTGAACCTGTGCCTGCGTCACGTCTACGCACTTGGAGGTCTTTACATGTGGACGAAAGGCCACACCAAGCCGATCCGTCTGCTGCTGCATACGATTGATATTATTTTGCATGCGCGCGACATCTATCAACGCAACGGGTGTGATCAGGTCAGACAGTATCATTGGTCATCCAAGACGAGTTAAGGTGGCTTGAAGCGCTATTTTATCTGTAAGGCATTATGATTGCGGTTACGGAGGCGTTCACAGCATGCTTGAAAAAATTGGTCCGCCAATTATCACTCTAATTTTTAAATCTCTGGGCGCCCTTCCGCTATCGGTGCTCCAGCGACTTGGAAAATTTTTTGGTTGGCTCGCTTGGTGTTTGCCGGGTAGCTACAAAGAATCCGCACGCAAAAATCTACGCCAGGCTTTCCCAGAGTCGAACCCCCGTATGTTGCGGGCAGCGATGATGAGCGTCGGACAATTGATGTTCGAGATGCCGTACTGGTGGACCAGACGGGATGAACGGGCAATGGATGCTGCGCTGCAGTGCGATAACTGGCAACAGTTCGATGACGCCATTAGCCTAAATAAAGGTGTAATTATGCTGTCACCACACCTGGGCTGTTTTGAATTATTTGGACCTGTGTTTAGCGCACGCTATCCAGCGACCGCACTGTTCCGCCCGCCACGTATGGCATGGCTGACGGACTGGATCATCAAAATGCGTTCACGCAGACAACTGACGATGGCACCTGCCAACCAAAGCGGCGTGCGCACGCTAGTCAAAACGCTCCTGCGTGGACGAATAATTGGTATTCTGCCTGATCAAGTACCCCCTGATGGGGAAGGCGTATGGGCACCGTTTTTCGGCAAGCCGGCCTATACGATGACACTGGTACACCGCTTACAGCAACTCACAGGCTCGCCAATCTTCGTGTTAGCGGCCGAGAGAAAAGCCGTTGGAAAAGGTTACCTTCTGCATTGCAAACGCCTTGAAGCACCACTCCCTGATGATCCAGAAGCCGCAGCAACCGTTATCAACCAAGAAATGGAAGCGCTGATTCGCAAAATGCCCGAGCAGTATCTTTGGGGCTACAACCGGTATCGAACGCCTAAAACTAAAGCACTTAAGTCGAGACAAAGCGACTAAGCGCGACGCGCATGGGTCGATAGCACCTCGAGTGCAACCTTTCCTGAGCCTGATCGCACAGAGGTTTTTACCACTGCCGTCATGCGGCCCTGATGAACGACGACGGCTTGCGCACGAATCATGTCCCCCTCACCCGGACTAATATAAGTTGCTGTCACCCCAGACAAAAGCCACTCATCGCCGAGCGCAGCGCTTGCACAAACCATGCCAATCGCCAAAATAATTCCGCCTTGAACATGCCCAACTCGGTTGCCAATATGCGGGCCGTTCTCAACCTCACATACCGAACCGCCTTCAACCAATTGAGGGGCAAGCGTCAGGAAGTGCGATAAGAAATTCTCGCCACTCTTTTCGCATTCGGCGACTGATTGTCGAACGCGATGCAGTATCCACTGCTCCTTCTCATTTAGGCTCTGCAGATCTAACGGGGGATTGGCCGGAGGCTTTTGAGATACCCACGGCACTGGTGGCAAAATTGTTCCCTCAGGCATAGGCAAAATCATGAATGCCGCACTGCCGATCGCCACAAGCTCATCGCCGCAGGTCAGTCTGGTCTGGCTAATACCTTGTCGCCCTTGAACACCTTGCAAGTGCGCTTGTGAATAACTCGTCGCGACAAGGTCGCCATTTGGTACCACGCCTGTGAACTGTAATGATAGCGATACAGTTGCGGTGCGGTGACGATCTCCGATGTTGTAACGCAGACAGGTTGCAAGCCCCATATCTGCGAGTATCGCTTGCACCACCGTATGGATCTGTCCACTAGATCCCACGCTCTGTGCTTCGGGCTTAACATGCACGATCGAGTGATTCTGATCCGCGGAGTCGTAGGAAAAATCGAAGAAATTTCCACAAAAGCTGTAACCGGGAGTCCGATTAAGAGCAATAGCCCTCAGTGCCTTTTTTACAATGGCGTGGTCGTCAATAGGAGATGAATACATTTGCTCTAAACCAAAACAGGTTGAATCTAGTCTTACGTATTGATAAGGCGTGTTAAGCGCTGCGAAATAATATGCTCCGCCTCATCGACGATACGTTGCACCAACTGTGCGCATGTGGGTATATCGTTAATCAAGCCTTGCACCATGCCAACGGTCCAGATTCCCCCCTCGATGTCCCCCTCTTCGTATACTGCTCGGCCCTTGGCTCCAGCGACTTTGGGACCTATCTCCTGAATCGTTGCGCCTGCCTTCTCCATATCAATAATGCTTTGCGCAAGTTGAGTCCGCGCGACACGGCTACTGTTACGCAGGCTCCGTAAAATCAGGGCCGTATCGGTCTCTGCATTCTTAACAATAGCCTCCTTGATATTGATATGTGCCGGCGACTCTTGGGTACACATGAATCGCGTGCCCATATTGATTCCTTCAGCGCCTAGTGCAAGCGCAGCAACGAGTCCCTTGCCGTCTCCAAATCCACCTGAGGCAATGACAGGAATCGATAGCTTAGCGACAGCAGCGGGGATCAAAATCAAACCCGGTATATCCTCCTCACCTGTGTGTCCCGCGCACTCGAACCCGTCGATGCTGACCATATCAACGCCGATCTGTTGTGCCTTCAAGGCGTGTCTGGCCGTCGTACATTTGTGGATCACTGTGATCCCTGCCTCTTTCAAGGCAGGCATGTGTGCGGACGGATTGTTGCCCGCGGTCTCAACAATCCGGACACCAGACGAAATAATCGCATCACGATATGCCTCGTAAGGAACTGGCTTGAGCGTGGGCAGGAACGTTAGGTTGACCGCGAAAGGCTTGTCGGTCATTGTCCGCACCCGAGCGATCTCATCAATGAGTGCTTCCGGTGTCGGCTGTGTCAGAGCGGTCAAGGTACCCAACGCGCCCGCATTTGAGACGGCGGCGACAAGCTCGGCGCGCCCTATCCATTGCATTCCGCCTTGGATGATTGGATGACGAATCCCGAGGGCTCTGGTCAGAGCGGTATGCATATTCTTGCTTTCCTATGTGTACTGGTTGCAGAAGCAATCAAACGTGAGACTGTGTCGCATATTGCTGCAACGCACAAAAAGTTGACATGATTTCCCTTATCCTAGCCGACATAGGTACCTCAGACAACTGATCTACCAACGCACGCAGATGTTCTGCTGACCCGAAGCAGCACTCGAAGCATCTAGCGTCAGGTTAAACTGCGCCATCCACAACGCAACCGTAACCATAAAATCGGCAATCAACATGACCACACACCGTGATCTTTTTAAGAAAACAGCCTGCGCTGCATTGTTTGTAACCTGTGCCACGTTGACCTCGATTGCAACGGCCCAAACCTCGCCCGCAAACAAGCCTCAACCAGTGCAACAAGTTACTGATGCATGGCGATTTGATGTCACGCCTTACCTGTGGCTTGTCAACATCAACGGTAGCGTTTATTACGATGACACACGGATTGGGCAGGCCAATTTAAAGAGTAGCGAGCTGCTATCGCACTTGAATGCGGCAGGAATGATCACTCTTGAGGCGCATAAGGGCCGGCTCGGCTTGGCAGCAGACCTTGTCTATTCAAAAATTTCTGCCCAAGACTCAGCGATTCGCGGAGCGATCGATCTGGGTAGTAAAACCACGGTTGAACAAGGAATTTATACTATTGGCGCGACTTATACCTTGCACAATAGTCCTACAGCATACGTAGACGCACTCGCTGGTGTTCGCGTGCTAGACCTACGCACATCCACGGCGGTCAACATCCAAGGAACGCCACTCGGGCTAACGAAGTCCAAATCGACCACAATTACAGACCCAATCATCGGTCTGAAAGGCCGTGTACAGCTGGGTAGCAGCGACTACTTTGTTCCTTTTTATATCGACGTGGGCGGTGGCAGCAGCAACACCGAAGTGACCAGCCAGCAAATGATTGGCGTAGGTCGTGCGTTCTCTTGGGGCGATACAACCCTTGGCGTCAAGAACCTTTACTACAAACAAAAATCGAACAATGTCACGACAGATCAAAGCCTATACGGCGTGACAGTTGGTGTGACGTTTAAGTTCTAAGAAGATTCACCACACGCTCGGTGCCGCACTAGGCATCGAGCGGCTGTACAACGAGCTCGAAGGTAACAAGCACTGGGTTTTGTCCTCTTGCCAGCACACCTTCAGAGACGGTTCCCTTGTAGTCCACCATTGTTATTTCTATCCGAGCATTCGGTCGACCGGTGGAATCAGGTCGTATCTCTCCCGCGCGAATTAGCAATTCCGTCACAAATGGTTCTACGGTCCGTCCATCGTCAAATACTGCACCAACGGTGCTACCGACTCCACCTTGTATCACCGCTGAGCTGATTCCCTTCTCAGCACAGAAGGTCTCAAGCGCATAACAGACATCAATGTTTGGTGAAAGCCGAACAATATACGATGACGAAGTCTTAACTGACGTCTGTGCGTGGGATATCGCGTAATGATTTGGTGTAATCCTGGGCACAAACAATGAAAAATTCGTTTCTGCATCCGGTGTCACAACAAACTCAGCACCATGCACTGCACTGCCAGTGGCGCTAATTTCACGGATAACCTGAACCTGGTCAGGGAGCAAGTGGCCGCAATGGCGTCTTCCGTCCGGCTCACGCCAGACTGCGTGACAGTGCAGCCAGGGCTTCCCATCGCGTACGCCGTAGGTCACGCTAGCCGTTTCAAGCGAAACCTGCCCTTGGACCCTAAAGGTCTCACTAAAGTAAACCGCATGATCACTAGTCTTGGACAGCGCCGGCATGCAATAGGCGAAACAATCAAAGGCCCCCCCGCTTAGCTTCATCGCGGCGCTAGATACCCCTAAGCGTCTCATTGCGATTGCCATCGAGTCGATCAGACTGTGACCAGGTTCAAGAGTCGTCTCAAACAATTGCCCCTGACAGATCGCGCTGTGTATGCGCTCTTGTGCAGGTGTGCCGGGATGATCAATGCGTCGCATAGGGATAGGCATGTGCGGAAATCTGTGGAATTGCGATAATAGGAAATAATCACAAAAAACTTGTTAGATAGTACCCAGAAAGTCTACGGATGCGAAGCCGCCTTGGCACGTATTGTTTACCAGGATGCAATCATGGAATTTTCTCTTTCCCCCCGACAGCTTGAATTGCAAGCACGAACCCGTGCCTTCATCGCGGACGTCATTATCCCAATGGAGCGCGATCCAAGGGCGACAGCGCATGGCCCGACAGAGGAGCTACGCAATGAGCTTGTCTCCCATGCTCGGGCTGCAGGACTGCTCACACCGCACGCTTCAATTGAACTGGGTGGTTTAGGGCTGACGCACGCCGAGAAAGCAGTCGTTTTTGAAGAGGCCGGATACTCCACACTCGGTCCAACCGCAATGAATATCCATGCCCCCGACGAGGGAAATATTCACTTAATGGAGGTTGTGGCCACACCTGAGCAAAAAGAACGCTGGCTACGCCCGCAGGTCCAAGGTCATATCCGCTCTTGCTTTGCGATGACCGAGCCTAGCCCTGGAGCTGGCGCAGATCCATCGATGATGCAAACCACTGCTGTCAAAGACGGTGACCACTACGTCATCAACGGCACAAAATGGTTCATCACGGGCGCCGAGGGAGCAACCTACGTCATTATCATGGCAAAGATGGAAGACGGCTCAGCAACGATGTTTCTAAGTGACATGAGCCGCGAAGGCATCGAAATAACACGTCAAATGGATTCCTTGGATAGCTGTTTCACTGGCGGACATTGCGTGATGCGCTTCGAGAATGTTCGGATTCCGGCGACGGACGTACTGGGTGAAATCGGTCGAGGTTTCAAGTACGCACAAGTGCGTCTTGCGCCAGCACGTCTGACGCATTGCATGCGTTGGTTGGGGCAAGCACGTCGCGCACATGACATCGCAACTGACTACGCCCGCAACAGAGAAGCGTTTGGCAGAATCTTAGGCAAACATGAGGGTGTAGGTTTCATGTTGGCCGACAACGATATGGATTTGCAGACGAGCCGCCTGCATATTGCGCACACTGCTTGGATTCTTGACCAGGGCCACGGTGCGAACTTCGAGTCCAGTCGAGCTAAAGTCGTTTGTTCTGAGGCCGAGTGGCGCGTTGTAGATCGGTGCGTTCAAATACTCGGTGGCCAAGGCGTAACCGGGGAAACGATGGTTATGCGAATTTTCACAGACATGCGTGCTTTTAGAATTTACGATGGTCCAAGTGAAGTGCACCGATGGAGCATGGCGCGCAAGATTATTGAAGCCGGAGAAAAGCGCGTATGACCACCCAAAAAAAAACAGGGGCACTGTTCAATCTTGCAGGTCACACTGCACTAGTGACTGGTGCATCGAGCGGTATCGGACACCACATTGCCCTCACACTGGCACAAGCTGGCGCTCGTGTCGTTGTTGCGGCACGCAGAGTTGATCGGCTCGACGCACTCGTCAAAGAGATTGAACAACTCGGCGGTCAAGGCTACGCGGTTCCTCTAGATGTGACGAGCGCGGCGAGCGTGACGGCATGTTTCGATGCAATCGAAGCACAAGGACTCCTCGCTGACATCGTCATTAGCAATGCAGGTGTCACCGTCGCGAAACCAGCGCTCGAACAAACCGAACAGGACTGGGATCAAGTTCTTGACACAAACCTCAAGGGCTGTTGGCTGGTCGATACCGAGGCTGCGCGCAGATTGGTTAAACAGAAAATGCCCGGCAGCATCATCAATATTTCATCCATACTCGGCGAACGTGTCGCGGGCGCAGTGGTTGGCTACAGTGCGTCAAAAGCAGGCGTCATACAGTTCACCAAGTCACTGGCGCTCGAGTTCGCGCGCTACGGAATTCGTGTCAATGCCATCCTCCCAGGATATGTTGTCACAGACTTAAATAGCGATTTTCTAGCCAGCGAAGCTGGAAAGAAATTGCAATCGCGCATCCCGTTCCGACGCTTCTGTCAGATGTCAGATATGGATGGACCGATCCTATTATTAGCATCGGACGCTGGACAGGCTATGACAGGAACAAGCCTCGCAGTTGATTGGGGCCATCTCGTGAGCTCACTATGACAGCGCCCGTACCGACAGCACTTACGTTTGATCAGGACGTGCTCGCGACATGGCTAAAAGATAAGGGTTTGCTCGACAAGGCGGCACTATCCGTCAAGCCATTGACTGGCGGACAGTCCAATCCGACCTTTCTATTGACGAGCGGGCAGCAACGTTATGTGCTGAGAAAAAAGCCGCCAGGTCCCCTACTCCCCTCCGCCCATGCGGTGGATCGGGAATATCGGGTCATGCAAGCTTTGCAGAATAGCGACGTACCGGTGCCAAAGCTGTTTGTGTTTAGCGAGGATTTGGATGTCGTTGGCACGCCCTTTTACATCATGGAGTATCTAGAGGGGCGTGTCATTGTCGATCAATCACTTCCCACCCTATCCAAAGAAGACCGGACCCTTGTCTATCAAGACATGAATCGTGTAATCGCTGCATTACATAGTGTTGATTATGCGCAGGTAGGCCTAGACACCTTCGGCAAGCCGGGTAACTACTTTGGTCGCCAAATAGCGCGTTGGAGCCGGCAATACAAAGAGGCGAATACGGAAGACATACCCGAACTACACGCTCTAATCGACTGGTTGCCGGCCAATATTCCCGCTGGTGAGCAGAACTCGATTGTTCACGGTGACTACCGCTTAGACAATCTTGTGTTGCATCCCACCGAGCCGCGTGCAATTGGGTTGCTTGACTGGGAACTCGCAACCTTGGGGCATCCTCTTGCAGATTTTGCATACCACTGCATGAGTTGGCATATTCCAGCTACGTTGTGGCGAGGGATTGGGGGCTTAGACCTCGCTGCATTAGGCATTCCTGACGAAGCCCAATACCTCAAGCAGTACTCTGAAGCGACCGGCCTTGACGGCGCTGAACACTGGGACTTCTATATTGCCTACAACCTGTTCAGGATGGCTGCTATTTTGCAAGGCATTGCTCGACGTGCTGCAGATGGCACCGCCGCTTCAAGCGATGCGCTCGAAACAGGAAGCAAAGCAAGACCACTCGCCGAAATTGGTTGGAAATATGCCAAGCGCTACGCTGATACCAGATAAGCGTTCTTAAGAGATACACACTCCGACTCCTCGCAATACCTGACAATTTCACGAAAAGTGAGGGCCTGTCTCGTCATGTCTGGTTCAGTCGCGTTAGCATGAAGGATGATTGGATTACTTTTTTGAACACCCACGGAGGAATTCTCATGAGCAAATTGGTTCGAATCGCAGCCGGTAGTTTCATCGCAGCAAGCGCCTTGATCACTAGTCAGGTTGCAGCCCAGGTCGTTTATTGCACTGAGGTGGGTGTGCCAGCAGGCTGTGTTGTGCGCCCTGTTGATCGCGGCGCACCGGGTGTTGGCGTCTTGCCAGGCCCAGGTGTTGGTGCTCCCGGACCAGGTATTGCCCCCGGTGTGGGTGCACCAGGGCCAGGCGTTGCTCCTGGTGTGGGTGCCCCAGGACCAGGTGTCGCGCCAGGAGTTGGTGCACCAGGCGTTGGTGCTGCTGGAGCACGCGGTCCCGGAGAGGGGCCTAACCGGGGTGGCCCAGTGAATCGCCCAGGCGCCCGTTAATACGTAAGCGTGTAGCCTTTATTTTTTAAGGACCTTGGTTGCTGCCTTAGCAATCAAGGTTGAAATCACGTCGCTACGCGGTTCTTTGTAGTGTTCAGCAAGTGCATCTAAAGCCTGTGAAATATCTTTATCAAGAATAATTTCAACGCGTTTTGCACCTGCTTCAATACGCTTTCTCCGATGCTCTGCGGTACGCTCTACGGGTGAAATCGGTTTGGCGAGTCGAGGGCGACCGCGCCGAGATAGTCCAGGCAAAAAACCTTGTCCAGGTAAGGCAGTTGCCGTCCCCGCAGCCGTGCTCATCTGGGGAGATTTCGTTTTTTTTGCAGCCCGTTTCGGAGCATCTACCCGGGTTGGAGTTTCAACCAATGACCCAAGAGGCTCTTCGTCTCCGAAAAGTGAAAGCAACGTTCCTTTTTGTGAACCTGACATGCTAGCTCATTAAATTAAACCGGATAGGTATATTTATATCACTATCCAACATAATCAGCTAACTACCCGGCATTGGCGGTGTCCGGTTACCCTCGCCCAACTCTCTTTCAAGCATGGCAGTGTCACGCCATTGACCAAACTTAAAGCCGACTGAGCGAAACAGGCCAACCTCTACAAAACCAGCCGCTTTGTGTAATGCAACAGATGCAGCACTGCTGTCGCCGATAACCGCCAGCATCTGGCGATACCCTAGTGCGGTACATCGTTGAATCACAGCATCAAGAAGTGCGCGACCGATACCGTGCCCCCCTAACCCTTCCCTAACATACACAGAGTCTTCGACCGTGAACCGGTACGCTGGCCGAGGGCGGTACATCGTCGCATAGGCGTACCCGACGACCACACCGTTCATATCCGCCACAAGGTAAGGTAAATTCCTGGCTAAGACATCCCCACGACGCTGTTGCATCTCTGAAAGGGTCGGCGGAGTAAGCTCAAATGATGCAGTACCGTGTTGTACGTGGTGAGAGTAGATATCCTGGATAACAGGGACATCGCCTTCTAAGCTGTCTCGTATCACAACGGAGGTGTTAGTTAAATTCATTGTCTATCCATCAGCTCAAGAATCGCTTGTGCGAAAACAGAAGGAACTTCTTGCGGCATATTGTGACCGACACCTGGCACGATACGGTGCTCACGTGTGCCACTAAACCTATGTGCTTGTGCACTTGCACTTGAAGGACTACGCACGCCGTCATCCGCCCCATCGAATGTGATCGTTGGTACGCTGATGGATGGAGACTGAGCGAGACGCTCTTCTATCCCAGCGTAGGCCGGATCGCCTGCAACCAAACCGAACCTGTGTCGATAACTATGAATGACAACATCCACAAAATCGGGATTATCGAAAGCGGGAGCGCTACGCAAAAATGTCTCTGAATCGAACTTCCAGGTGGGCGACCAAAGCCTCCATAGGAGCTCAATGAGACCGCGTCGGTCAGCGCTCAAACCTGCACGCCCTCGTTCGCTATGGAAATAATATTGGTACCAGAGCCGGTGCTCATTGGATGGGGAATCAGGCTTTAAGGCAGTCGCAATATTTTGGATGTTGTAGCTGTTAAACGAAACGAGCGCGCGACAACGTTCGGGCCATAGCGCCGCCACCACGCACGCAGCCCTACCACCCCAGTCGTATCCAGCGAGTGCTGCTTCCTGCACACCAAGGGCGTCCATCAAGGCCAGCAGATCGGCACCGAGTGCTGCCTGTTCCCCTGAGCGAAGCGTAGTCGAGTCAATAAACTGCGTGCCACCATAGCCACGAAGATACGGAACAATCACCCGACACCCTGCCGCAGCGAGAATTGGCGCAACTTCGGCATACGTATGCACGTCGTAGGGGAACCCATGCATCAAAAACACGACGGGACCATTGGTAGGGCCATACTCGCAATATGAAACATCGAGTACACCCGCGCGAATGCTTCGAGGTGCTGGCATCATGGTGCTAGAGGACGAGGTTTGCATAAATCAAATTACCGAAGCGACTTTAGATGATCGAGCAACTTTGGAAACTGCGCATCAACCAGATCCAAGTGCATTGCACTTACACGAGGGTTACCCAGATTTAGACAAATGATGATTGCTCCGAGAACAACTGCAAGGAACAACACAGTCAGGCCAAATTGCTGTCCGTTCTCGATGCCCGTCTTGTAACCACATATGGCTGAGATGACCATCAACAGAGCAACAAGAGCCTGCCAAAGGAGACGCGGCATCTGCATAAAAATAGATGCGTACTGTTGATCAAAAATCGCGTTCATCGACTGAACCCGAGTAAGGAAAGTATTGAACACGATACGATCGTCACCAGTATATTTTGGGAGTAACGAATAGGCATGACGCACAAGTCCTTGCCCTGCAGCTTTCTGTGCATGGCCACGCGCCTCAAGCCCAGAAGGATATATCGGTCTTTCGTATAACTTCTGACGCAAATCGACGTAATCGGTTAACCGATTTAAAACATCCCTTCTATCGTCCACCCCGAGAGACTGCGCTGCATCCATCACTGCTGTAATACTTAAGATTTCATCAACAGTAAGTTTGCGCTGAGTCTCGTAGATGTGTGTTGATCCGGACAACTGAAACGCGACCAATATCGCAAAGAAACCAAAGATCGAAGTAATAAAAATACTACTAACTTCGACTGTCTCCTTGTTGATCTTACGACGTACTCTCGCGCCATAAAGCCGGCTCAGCACGAACACAATCACCACAGCGAGCGTCAAGCCAATATAAATCCATCCAGACTGCAGCAACAACAAACTCGTTTCGTAGGTCATTTTCTTTGCACCATTTCAGTCCGAAGAGTTACGAGGTGATAGCTGACTATTCCCACTCAATCGTTGCAGGTGGCTTACTCGACACGTCATAGACAACGCGATTAATGCCACGGACCTCGTTGATGATTCGGGACGAAACCTTGGCCAGCAACGGGTATGGCAGCGGCGCCCAATCCGCCGTCATGAAGTCTGAAGTTTGCACTGCACGCAGCGCAACGACATATTCATAGGTGCGTCCATCTCCCATCACTCCGACAGACTTGACCGGCAGGAATACTGCGAAAGCTTGCGAAGTTAGGTCATACCAGCTTTGTTTCGTCTCTGGATCGATGGTCTTTCGCAGCTCATCAATGAAAATCGCATCTGCACGACGCAAGAGGTTTGCGAACTCGGTGTTAACCGCACCCAGAATACGTACACCGAGCCCCGGTCCTGGGAACGGATGGCGGTAGACCATACCGTGCGGCAAACCAAGGGCCAGGCCTAGCTTACGGACCTCATCCTTGAATAGTTCACGCAATGGCTCCAACAACTTTAGGTTGAGCGTCTCTGGCAAGCCGCCTACGTTATGGTGCGATTTAATCGCGACCGCCTTGCCGGTTTTCGCACCTGCAGACTCAATCACATCAGGGTAAATCGTTCCTTGCGCCAACCACTTTGCAGACTTAAGTTGGCCTGCCTGATGCTGAAAGACCTCTACAAATTCGCGCCCAATAATCTTGCGCTTGGCCTCAGGATCCGTCACGCCAGCAAGCTTGCTCATGAACTGCTCAGTGGCGTCGACATGAATAATCTTGACCCCCATGTTCTGGGCAAAGGTCTCCATGACCTGCTTACCCTCGTCTAAGCGAAGCAAACCATGATCAACAAACACACATGTCAAACGATCGCCGATCGCACGGTGTATCAAGGCCGCTGCGACAGATGAATCAACCCCTCCGGACAGTCCAAGGATGACTTCATCCTCACCAACCTGCTCTCGAATACGGGCAATCGCCTCGTCAACGTAATTGGGCATCGTCCAATCGCCCACACAACCGCAAATATCTGTGACAAAACGATTCAATAAGGCTTGGCCTTGAACCGTATGTGTTACCTCGGGGTGGAATTGCACAGCATAAAAGCGGCGTGCCTCGTCTGCCATGCCGGCGATTGGGCATGAATCCGTCGACGCCATGACTTTAAATCCGTCAGGCAGCTTCGTCACCTGGTCACCGTGGCTCATCCAAACCTTAAGCATGCCGTGGCCTTCGGTCGTCACGAAATCTTGGATGTCTTTCAACAGTAAAGTATGACCACGTGCACGAACTTCTGCATACCCGAACTCTCGATGGTCTGCGTGGCTAACCGTGCCACCGAGTTGGTGCGCCATCGCCTGCATTCCATAACAAATACCGAGCACTGGAACGCCGAGGTTGAACACAGCTTCTGGGACCTTGAGCGAATTATCGTCATAGGCTGACCCGTGGCTACCGGAAAGGATGATCCCCTTGAGCCCTAAGTCGAGTTGCTGCTTTAGAAAATCGGCTGAAACATCACCAGGATGCAACTCACAATACACACCGGCTTCACGCACGCGTCGCGCAATGAGTTGGGTAACTTGTGAACCATAATCAAGAATAAGAATGCGCTGATGCATGCGAGTCAAGCCTGTCTGAATGAAAGACACCGGCTAGTGAGCCGGTGCCATAAAAAATACCGTTTGTGCATTCGCACGTGCGGGCCAACCGCTTAGTCTGCGCGGTAGTTTGGTGCTTCTTTTGTAATCTGGACATCATGCACGTGAGACTCACGCATACCCGCTGCGGTGATCTGAACAAACTCGGGCTTGGTGCGCATTTCTTCGATCGAGGCGCAACCACAATAGCCCATCGACGCCCGCACACCGCCAACCAGCTGAAAAATAATCGCAAGAACACTGCCCTTGTATGGCACACGTCCCTCAATACCTTCTGGAACAAGCTTATCTGCGTTATTGGCTGGATCTTGAAAATACCGATCCGCAGAACCGTCCGCCATCGCACCCAAACTACCCATGCCGCGATATGACTTGTACGAACGACCTTGGAATAACACCACTTCGCCAGGAGCTTCCTCTGTGCCTGCAAACATGCCACCCATCATGACAGTGGAGGCACCCGCCGCGATTGCTTTCGCAACGTCTCCTGAAAAGCGCACGCCGCCATCCGCGATGAGGGGAACGCCAGTGCCATCAAGAGCCTTTGAAACGTCAGAAATTGCTGTAATTTGCGGCACACCGACGCCAGCGACAACACGGGTTGTACAGATGGAGCCAGGCCCAATTCCTACCTTAACTGCGTCAGCACCCGCTTGCAACAATGCGCGCGCAGCATCCCCCGTTGCGATGTTTCCACCGACAACCTCTACCTTCGGGAAGTTCGTTTTGACCCAGCGAACGCGTTCGATCACACCTGCCGAGTGTCCGTGTGCAGTATCCACAACAATCACATCGACACCCGCGGCGACGAGCTTCTCAACGCGCTCTTCGGTCCCATCACCAACACCAACCGCTGCGCCAACGCGAAGTTGACCGTGACTATCTTTGCAGGCGGCAGGGTGTTCGGTATTCTTGACGATATCTTTAACTGTCGCCAAACCACGCAATTGGAACGCATCGTTGACAATCAGCACGCGCTCTAGACGGTGCTTATGCATCAAAGTCTGTGCCTCGGCCAGCGTCGCGCCTTCTTTCATTGTCACGAGCCGATCTTGCGGCGTCATGATGGAGCTAATCAGCGCGTCGAGACGGTCTTCAAACCGCAGATCTCGGTTTGTGACGATGCCAACGACTTTACCGTGTTGCACCACTGGCAAGCCGGAAATGCCGTGTTGGCGTTGCAATGCAATTGCATCGCGCACAGTCATGTCGGGCGTTAGAGTAATCGGGTCAATAACGATACCAAACTCATGTCGTTTGACGCGTGCAACTTCCCTAGCCTGTTGGTCAGCCGTTAAGTTTTTGTGGATGATCCCAATACCACCCTCTTGCGCCATCGCAATGGCAAGGCGCGATTCGGTAACAGTGTCCATCGCAGCGGATACCAGCGGAATATTTAGTGAAATATTCCGAGTCAGGCGGGTCACGAGTGAGGTGTCACGCGGCAGCACCTGGGAAAAGGCAGGAACCAACAACACATCGTCGAAGGTGAGCGCAGTTTGGATAAGACGCATACAAATAGCTCCGGGCGCAAAGCGTGATTATACGATAGCGCGGGTTACCCTAAATGGGCTCTCGCGTTCTGGAAAAACCGCATCCAGGGGGTGTAAGGGCCAGACGAATCCTTGTCTCCCCAAGACCGTGGCGACCAAGAGAGCATGACATTTCGGGTTACGCGTTCCGGGTGCGGCATCATCACCGTAAAGCGGCCGTCGGCTGTCGTCACTGCCGTCAAGCCCTCGGGGCTTCCATTTGGATTAAATGGGTAGCGCTCGGTCGCAGCACCGTAATGATCGACAAACCGCGCGGCTGTCAGCACACTCTTTGCATCGCCCTGTCTGGAAAAATTAGCAAATCCTTCACCGTGCGCGACAGCAACCGGAATACGGGCTCCTGCCATACCCTTGAAGAACAGCGAAGGACTCTCAACGACTTCAACTAATGAGACGCGCGCTTCGTATTTCTCCGACTGATTACGCGTGAAGCGTGGCCAATATTCAGCACCCGGAATCATCGGCGCTAAGGCGGCCATCATTTGGCAACCGTTACACACACCGAGCGCGAAGGTATCTTTACGCGCGAAATAGGCAGCAAATTGATCTGCCAACTGGTTATTAAACAGAATGCTCCGGGCCCATCCTTCGCCAGCACCGAGCACATCCCCGTAGCTAAATCCCCCAACGGCCACGAGTCCTTGAACGTCTTTTAAGTCGACAGCCCCGGATTGCAAATCGGTCATGTGGACGTCCCAAGCTTCAAATCCTGAGCGATCAAAAGCCCAAGCCATTTCGATCTGGCTATTGCAGCCCTGCTCCCGCAAAATCGCAATACGCGGGCGGGTTGTCAGATTAAGGAATGGTGCAGCGATGTTTTCTTGCGGGTCAAACGCGACTAAACCAGACAAGCCTGGATCCTTAGCATCCAACCAAAGATCGTACTCAGCCTGCGCACATGCTGGGTTATCACGACGCGACGCAATGCGGTAACTGACGTCACTCCATATCCTACCGAGTTCTGCCCGCGGCTTATCCCAAATCATTTTGCCGTCGCGGAATATTTCGACTGCATCGTTTCCATTAAGTGAGCCGATAACATGCGAATGTGCCGAAAGACCCGCACCTCGCAACACCTGCATGACAGCGTCTCGTTCGGCTGCTGGCACTTGAAGCACAGCCCCTATCTCTTCGCTAAACAGTGCCTTGAGTGTCAACTCATCGCGTTGGACTGCAACCTGTTCAGGACGTATCTTGTAATCGCCCCAATCTGCTGCATTTGAATCGATCGTCAACATGTCCAGATTGATGGATACTCCCGTGTGACCGGCAAACGCCATTTCACAAATCGTTGCCAACAAACCACCGTCTGAGCGGTCGTGATAGGCCAGCAATATGCCGCTCTGCGCGAGTGCGCGCACCGTCACAAACATCGTGCGCAGAGCCTGCGGATCATCAACGTCGGGCACAGCTTGGCCGACTTGATTGAAAGCTTGCGCCAAAATAGACGCGCCCATGCGATGTTGACCACGGCCCAGATCGATTAGGATCAGACTCGTCGGCCCAACATCGGTGCGCAATGCAGGTGTCAGTGATTGACGCACATCTGTAACAGGTGCGAAGGCCGTCACAATCAATGACACCGGAGCAATCACCCTACGAGCCTCAGCACCCTCGGTCCAGGCGGTTTGCATAGAGAGGGAATCTTTACCAACAGGAATGGAAAGCCCAACCTCTTGACACAGTGCGCTTACAGCGGCCACGGTGTCATACAGTGCCGCGTCTTGGCCAGGTGCGCCGCAAGCCGCCATCCAGTTCGCCGACAGCTTGATGTCTTCAATCTGCGCGACGTCAGCGGCCGCTAAATTCGTGAGCGCCTCTGCAACGGCCATCCTGCCAGACGCGGGCGCATTAATGATTGCAACGGGCGTACGCTCGCCCATCGCCATTGCCTCTCCACGCACATTGTCATGATCCGCTAAGGTCACGGCGCAATCAGAAACTGGTATCTGCCAAGGCCCAACCATTTGGTCTCGGCTAGATAAGCCTCCAACCGTCCGATCACCAATCGTAATCAAGAACGACTTATCTGCCACCGTCGGATGCTGCAACACACGCGTGACAGCGTCGTCAAGCGGGATAACCGTTAAATCAAGGGGTGCGGTATCAGGAGCAATACGCTCGACATCCCGTGTCATGCGTGGGGGCTTGCCTAGGATAACGTCGATCGGAACATCGACAGGTCTAGTACCTTCTTGCGCTGCAATGGGATCAAGCCCAGGCAAACCCTCGCCGATCACCACCTTTAATTGCCGCTCTTCGGTAGCTACGCCGACGATTGCGAAAGGACAACGTTCTCTCTGCGCAATTTGTTCAAACATGGCTAAATCGTCCGGCATCACAGACAAGACGTAACGCTCTTGAGACTCATTGCTCCAGATCTCAGCGGCAGACATTCCCGTTTCTTCGAGCGGCACACGCTTTAAGTCAAAGGTGGCGCCACGGCCTGCGTCATTTACTAGTTCAGGAAACGCGTTGGACAATCCGCCCGCGCCCACATCGTGAATCGCAACAATCGGGTTGTTCGCGCCTTGTTGCCAGCAACGATCAATGACTTCTTGGCAACGACGCTCGATTTCTGGGTTGCCTCGCTGAACAGAATCAAAATCGAGTGCAGCAGTGTTGGTGCCTACTGCCATACTTGATGCAGCACTACCGCCCATCCCAATGCGTAGACCTGGCCCACCAAGCTGAATCAACAGAGCACCTGGCTGAATGACGTTTTTCTTGGTGCAACCCTCGTCAATACTGCCAAGTCCGCCCGCGATCATGATTGGCTTGTGGTAGCCCCAGCGCGTCGCCCCGGCAGACTGCTCAAAGGAGCGGAAATAGCCTAGCAAATTGGGACGGCCGAACTCATTGTTAAATGCCGCAGCGCCCAGCGGACCATCAATCATGATTGAAAGTGGGCTGGCAATCCTGTCAGGGGCACCGTGGTGGTCTGACTCCCAGGCACGCGGTGCATCATCAAAGCGTAAATGTGAGACAGTAAAGCCAGCTAACCCCGCCTTCGGCTTTGAGCCACGACCCGTCGCACCTTCGTCACGGATTTCGCCGCCAGACCCAGTCGACGCACCCTCGAAAGGCGCAATCGCGGTCGGATGATTATGGGTTTCAACCTTCATCACGGTGTGAACGAGGTGTGAGCGGCTTGCATAGGTCGGAGCAACACCAGGAGCTGGCAAGCGCGCTTCAAAGCGTTGCGCTTGACCACCGGCCATAATCGCAGCGTTATCCGAATACGCGACCACCGTGCCGAGTGGTTGTGCAGCGTGGGTCTCCCGAATCATGCCAAATAGCGTTTTTTCTGTCGGTTTACCATCAATAACCCACTGCGCATTAAAAATCTTATGTCGGCAATGCTCACTGTTTGCCTGTGCAAACATCATGAGTTCGACATCCGTTGGATCTCGTCCGAGTTCAGTGAAAGACGTTGCCAAATAGTCGATCTCGTCATCAGACAGCGCCAGTCCGAGCGATTGATTCGCCTCGTTCAGTGCCTGACGACCGGCCGCGATGACAGGAACCGTGCGTATCGCTTTACCGGGCAAGGAGTCGAATAAGGACTGTGGATTAAAGCGCACATCAACAACCGTCTCAGTCATCCGATCGTGCAGGCAATCAGCCACCTTTGATAGCATCCCTGCGTCAAAGCTCTTTGACTTGAGCCAGCCACGTTCAGGAGTCAGGGTGTAGCGGATACCTCGTTCGATGCGGCGCACATCATTCAGTCCGCAATTGTGTGCAATATCGGTCGCCTTGCTAGCCCAAGACGACACAGTTCCAAGCCTAGGAATAACTGTTAAGACAAGCGCTTCGGGCGACGCATCATCTCGTGCCTGCGCCAGGCCGTAGTCCAACAACTTAACAAGTTTGGATTTCGCCTCCTCGGCCAACGGCGCGTCACACCAGACATAGTGCTCAAAGCGCGCGGAAATCTCTGCGACGGGCAATCCTAGTTTTTGCAACTTTGACAGCAAGCGCTCATGCCGAAAAGGGGATAAAACAGACGAGCCGGGGATTTGCAGGATGTCAGACACAGTGAAAACCGGTGATTTGGATAGGGGAAAACACGCATTTTAGCGCCCTAACTCGCATTTTAGGGGTGAGACTAAGGACATCCTTGCTATGATCAGCCACGCAATCTTTTTCCCTTGGAGACAACACATGTCCATTTCGAGACGCACCCTATTGACTGGCGCTGGTGCCGGTGTCATCACTCTCGCCGCACCGCTAAATAGCGTCTGGGCCCAGTCCAAAGCAGAATTCTCATACAAGTACGCGAATAACCTGCCCGTGACACACCCCATGAACATCCGCGCCAAAGAGATGGCGGACGCGATTCAAAAAGATACTCAAGGGCGCGTTGAAATCCGCATATTCCCCAGCAGCCAACTTGGCTCTGATACCGATATGCTGAGCCAGGTGCGCAACGGTGGCGTGGAATTTTTTACACTTTCTGGTTTGATCCTTGCCACACTCGTGCCAGCATCATCGATCACCGGAATCGGATTTGCTTTCAGTGACTATGACGCAGTTTGGAAAGCGCTCGACGGCGATTTGGGGGCTCATGTCCGCAAAGAGATCGGTAAAGCCAACCTAGTTGCCATGGACAAAATCTGGGACAACGGTTTCCGCCAAATTACGTCCTCAACCAAGCCGATTCAGACTGCAGACGATTTGAAAGGTTTCAAAATTCGTGTGCCGGTCTCGCCACTTTGGACCTCAATGTTCAAAGCTTTCGACTCAGCGCCAGCATCGATCAACTTCAACGAAGTGTATAGCGCTCTGCAGACAAAAATCGTTGACGGTCAAGAAAACCCACTGGCCATTATCGATACAGCAAAGCTAAACGAAGTGCAGAAGTTCTGCTCGATCACAAACCACATGTGGGATGGCTTCTGGTTCCTCGCGAACAAACGCGCGTGGGAGCGTCTCCCAGAAAAAATGCGCACGATTGTAGCCGGCCACATTAATGCCGCTGGCATGAAAGAACGTGCTGACGTTGCAGCGATGAACGCCGGCCTGCAAAAGGGACTCACCGAAAAAGGCATGGTATTTAACCAAACCAAGGCAGACTCGTTCCGTGACCGCCTGCGCACTGGTGGCTTCTATTCAGAATGGAAGACCAAACTCGGTGCCGAGGCATGGGATCTGCTTGAGAAATCAAGCGGCAAACTGTCGTAATTCAGGCGCATTAGACGGCTCCACTCAATGGTGCCGTTCGCTACGACTCCGGGCGTCTGTCCTCGTACAGCGTCCGGATTTTTTATATGACTTGAACCGGAATCGCCATGTCGACCGAAACCAGCACCACGCCCCTCCCAATCGTTTCTCGCCTACTCAAGCCGATAGAGTTTGCAAGCGCATTACTTTTGGTCGTCATCGTGGTGATGTTGCTGGTCGGCGTAGTCGCTCGCTACATTTTTTCAATACCGATCGTCTGGATAGATGAAGTTGTTTCGCTGTCTTTTTTATGGTTGGCAATGCTCGGCACGGCGATCGCCATGCATCGCAACGAACACCTACGGCTAACGTTGTTTTTAGAAATGATGCCGGAACGTGTTCGAGGTTTTGTCCATGCGCTTGCCCTGGTTGCCATTGCAGCCTTCCTGATAGCTCTCATACACCCTGCGATTATTTACGCAGAGGATGAATGGTTTGTAAAAACCCCTGCTCTTAATCTTCCGAACACATATCGCGTGTCGGCGTTAGCCTTTGGGATTTTGTCGATGTTAGGTGTGCTCGTTGTATATGCGAGTCACACCGTGAGCAAGGCAAACTTACTTGGGGCGACGGTTGTCGTTGCCGCTGCTGCCGCTGCATGTTGGCTAGGCTCTGACTTTTTAGCGGGTCTCGGCCTCTACAACATCCTGATCTTTTTGGTGGTACTGGTCGCACTATGCTTGGTAGCCGGGGTCCCCATTGCCTTTTGTTTTGGCCTAGGCGCTTTGAGCTATCTCGGTTTCACAACGACCGTACCTTTGATGGTTGTTATCGGCCGGATGGACGAAGGTATGTCGAGCCTGATCCTGGTTTCCGTGCCAATTTTTGTCTTACTAGGTTGTGTACTGGACGCCACAGGAATGGGCAAGGCTATCGTCGATTTTCTTGCCTCCCTACTTGGACATATCAAGGCGGGCATGTCCTATGTGCTGCTAGGTTCGCTCTTCATTGTGTCAGGGATTTCCGGCTCAAAAGTGTCCGACATGGCGACCATCGCACCGGCATTGTTTCCAGAGATGAAGCGACGCGGCCACAAACCAAAAGAAATGATCGCACTTCTGGCAACTGGTGCCGCCATGGCTGACACCGTGCCACCAAGCATCGTTTTAATCGTATTGGGCTCCGTGGCGGGCGTCTCCATCGCGGGCTTATTCCAGAGCGGCGTAGTCATTGCCGCGGTGTTACTGGTGGCACTCGCCCTGCTGGCACGCTGGAAAGCGCGTCACGAAATAATGGAGAATGTTCGACGCGCTAGTTGGTCTGTAATCGGTCGCGCACTAATGATCGCGGGCCCTGCACTCGTGCTCCCGTTCTTGATTCGCAGCGCAGTCGGCGGTGGTGTGGCCACGGCGACTGAGGTGTCCACGATTGCAGTGCTCTACGCGATGATCATTGGACAGGTACTCTATGGCGGCATCGGTTGGCGCAAGGTTTACTCCATGCTGGTTGAAACAGCTGCGTTGAGCGGAGCAATCCTGTTGATTCTCGGTACAGCCTCAGCCATGGCTTGGGCCATCACACAAAGTGGCGTCGTACAGAGCCTATCTCAATTTCTCACGACACTTCCTGGTGGAACTGTCGGGTTCATGATCATCACAATTCTTGTGTTTCTAATTTTGGGCTGTTTGCTGGAAGGTCTGCCAGCAATCTTGATCTTGGCACCGATCATGTTCCCAATCGCGAAGAAACTCGGAATCCATGACATCCACTATTCAATGGTCGTTGTGACTGCAATGAATATTGGACTGATGATGCCACCTATCGGCGTAGGCTTCTATGTTGCTTGCCGTATCGGAAACAGCTCGCCTGATGAGGTGATGGGCGCGATCTGGCCCTATATTGCAGCCCTGATCGTCGGACTTATTGCTATCGCAGCAGTTCCATGGTTTTCGACCGTGGCACTTTAGATTGGGATGATCTAAAGCCCACGGTACCGTGCGTAAGTGATTAACGCTTGCGCGCGGGTGGCAAATCGGTGCAGTGCCCTTCCGCCGCTTCGGCTGCGAGCCCGACCGACTCCCCAAGCGTTGGGTGAGGATGAATTGTTTTACCAATATCGACAGAATCAGCACCCATCTCGATGGCTAAGGCGACTTCGCTGATCAGATCACCAGCGTGCGTGCCGACAATTCCACCTCCCAAAATCTTATGGGATGTCGCATCAAACAACAGCTTTGTAAAGCCCTCATCGCGACCATTCGCAATAGCGCGACCGGACGCGGCCCAAGGAAACAAGCCTTTTGTAACAGCAACGCCCTGCTGAGCAGCTTGCTCCTCAGTCAGACCTACCCAAGCCACCTCTGGATCCGTGTACGCAACCGACGGAATAACGCGGGCATCAAAGAAGCTCTTCTGACCCGCTGCAACCTCAGCCGCCACGTGGCCCTCATGAACCGCCTTGTGCGCGAGCATCGGCTGACCAACGATATCTCCGATTGCAAAGATGTGCGCGACATTAGTGCGCATCTGGCGATCGACCTCGATAAAACCCCGATCGGTCACCTGCACACCCGCTTGCTCTGCAGCGATCTTCTTGCCGTTTGGCGTACGACCGACCGCTTGCAGCACGAGGTCGTAACGCTGCGGCTCAGCAGTCGCATTCGCACCCTCAAATGTGACGTAGATCCCGTCCTTTTTGGCTTCAGCTGAAACCGTCCGCGTGCCCAACATAATGTTGTCAAATCGCGGGGCATTAAGTTTTTGCCAAACTTTGACGAGATCTCGGTCGGCGCCCTGCATAAGGCCATCTTGCATTTCCACAACGTCCAGGCGCGCCCCAAGTGCAGAATAGACCGTCCCCATCTCTAAACCGATGATCCCGCCACCAATAATCAACATGCGCTTGGGGATACTCCGCAGCAAAAGCGCACCTGTCGAGTCGACGATACGATCATCGGCCGGCAAAAAGGGAAGCTTCACTGACTGACTACCCGCTGCGATAATCGCTTGAGAAAACTTGACCACCGAGGCGCCTGCATCTGAGGCAATACTGAGGTGGTTTGGGCCGACGAACGAACCACTACCCTGCAGCACAGTGACCTTACGCGCGCGCGCCATACCGGCTAAACCACCAGTCAGCTTGCCAATTACGCCATCTTTAAATGCTCGGAGCTTATCAAGATCAATCTTGGGTGCACCGAAGCTAATGCCGTGCGCGGCTAATGCTTGCGCCTCTTCTAGGACGGCTGCGGTATGCAGCAGCGCTTTTGAAGGTATGCAACCGACATTCAAGCAAACACCACCCAGTGTGGCGTAACGCTCGATCAGAATAACTTTGAGCCCGAGGTCAGCAGCACGAAATGCCGCAGAATATCCACCTGGGCCGGCCCCTAAAACAACGAGATCACATTCGTGATCAACCTTCCCTGAAAAACTACCCGCATTGACGGCCGCCACCGCAGGAGTTTGAGCAGGTATTGGTTTTGATTCCACTTCCTTTGTCGCGGCCGGAGCTGACGTCGCCGGTGCGGCTTGCGCTGCGCCTGCTGCTGCGGAGATCTGCGCGATGACTGAGCCTTGCTTTACCTTGTCTCCGACCTTAATGGAAAGTTGCGTCACCACCCCTGCGTGCGAGGATGGAATCTCCATTGAAGCCTTATCTGATTCGACCGTAATCAAACTTTGGTCGACGCGAACGGTGTCGCCAACTTTGACCAACAGCTCGATCACTTCCACGGTATCAAAATCACCGATATCCGGCACCGCAATATTGATTGAATCGCTCATCGTGATTCCTTAAAGTGCGATGCGACGGAAGTCCGCCAGCAAAGTGCAAAGGTAGGCATTAAAGCGCGCTGCGGCTGCACCATCAATGACACGATGGTCATAGGACAACGACAACGGGAGTGTGAGCTGTGGCACAAACTGCTTGCCATCCCAAACCGGCTTCATGAAAGAACGCGACACCCCAAGAATGGCGAGCTCCGGCGCGTTAATGATCGGCGTGAAATGCGTGCCGCCAATCCCACCAAGGGACGAAATTGAAAAGCATCCACCCTGCATCTCAGCCGGCGAAAGCTTTCCATCTCGTGCCTTCTTCGCGAGCTCACTACTCTCCTGCGCGAGCTCGATGATGCCCTTCTTGTCAGCATCACGGATAACGGGCACGACCAAGCCATTGGGCGTATCCGCTGCAAAGCCAATGTGGAAGTACTGCTTAAGAATCAGTTGATCGCCATCAAGAGAAGCGTTGAAGTCAGGAAACTTTTTGAGCGCTGCAACGCAAGCCTTAATTAAGAACGCCAGCATCGTCACCTTGACCCCTGACTTCTCGTTTTCCTTATTTAGCGTCAAACGCAATGCTTCGAGATCCGTAATATTCGCCTCGTCGTTGTTTGTAACGTGAGGGATCATGACCCAGTTGCGATGCAAGTTCGCACCCGAAATCTTTTTGATTCTCGACAACGGCTGAGGAGTGACCGCACCGAACTTGGTGAAATCAACTTTAGGCCACGGCAACAAATCCAATCCACCACCAAGCGCAGGACCGGCGCTTGGTGCACCGCCCTTTCCTGCCAACGCTGTTTTGACAAAGCCTTGTACATCCTCTTGTGTAATGCGGCTCTTTGGCCCACTACCTTTCACAAGCGTCAAATCCACGCCAAGCTCACGTGCGAACTTGCGCACAGATGGCGACGCATGCGGAAGACCAGCAGTAGACGCAGGCATCTCAAGCTGACCAACGGCGGGCGGTGGCGCAGAAGATGCCTGGACTGGGGAAGCGGCAGCCGCAGGAGCCGGAGTAGCGGCTACGACAGGTGCGGGTGCGGGCACAGCTGCTGGTTGTGCAGGAGCACTCGGTGCGCTTGTCGCAGCAGCAGATGATACGGCTGCCGCGCCGACTTCCAGGTGCACGACCACACTTCCCTGTTTGACCTTATCGCCCACCTTCACATCGATAGATTTGACGACGCCACTTTGCGACGAAGGTATCTCCATAGAAGCCTTGTCGGACTCGACAGTGATTAAACTCTGTTCGGCTTTAACGGTATCGCCAATCTTAACGAGAACTTCAATGACTTCGACCGTGTCAAAGTCTCCGATATCGGGTACCTGAATGGCTGCTGTGTTGCTCATTATGCGTCTCTCTATCAAGCGTATTGTGGATTGGCTTTGTTAGGATCGATACCGTACTTCTTGATTGCTGCAGCGACCTGAGCAACCGGCACCTTCCCCTCGTCAGCCAGCGCGCGCAACGTTGCAAGAACAACGAAATGACGATCTACCTCGAAGTGCTCACGCAAGCGATAACGGAAGTCTGAACGTCCAAACCCGTCGGTGCCCAGCACGCGGTACTGGCGGCCATTCGGCACAAAGGGACGAATCTGATCGGCAAACATTTTCATGTAGTCGGTCGAGGCGATGATCGGGCCGTCCGTCTTGTCTAGCGCGCTAGTCACGTACGGAACCTGTGATTTACCAGTCGGATGAAGCATGTTGAAGCGCTCGCAATCCAGACCCTCACGGCGTAACTCTGTGAAGCTAGTGACGCTCCAGATATCTGCGGAGACACTCCAATCCTTCTCAAGCAGCTCAGCTGCCGCCATGACTTCACGCAAAATTGTTCCCGAGCCCAGGAGTTGGGCACGAACCTTACTCTTTCCGCCCTTCTTCAAACGGTACATGCCTCGAATGATGCCCTCCTCATCACCCTTGGTCAGGCCTGGCTGAGGATAGTTCTCATTCATCACCGTGAGGTAATAGAAGACGTTTTCCTGGTCTTCTACCATACGCTTGAGGCCATGCTGAATGATCACAGCAAGTTCGTGCGCAAAAGTTGGGTCGTACGAAACACAATTTGGAATCGTCGCCGAGAAGATGTGGCTGTGACCATCTTCATGCTGCAAACCTTCACCGTTGAGGGTAGTACGGCCAGCGGTTCCGCCCAAAAGGAAACCGCGCGCCTGCATATCTCCAGCGGCCCAAGCCAAATCGCCGACGCGCTGAAATCCGAACATCGAGTAATAGATGTAGAACGGAACCATAATTCGATTGTTCGTCGAATACGACGTCGCTGCGGCGATCCACGAACTAAATGCACCCGCTTCGTTGATACCCTCCTGGAGCAACTGTCCGTCAGCTGCCTCGCGGTAATACATCACCTGGTCCTTATCGACGGGAATGTATTTCTGACCTTCCGGCGCATAAATACCAATCTGGCGGAACAAGCCTTCCATACCGAAGGTACGGGACTCATCGGCAAGAATCGGGACAACACGTGGACCAATATCCTTGTCGCGCAACACCTGATTCAAAACACGCACAAAGGCCTGCGTCGTCGAGATCTCCCGACCCTCGGCAGTAGGCTCAAGAACTGGTCTAAAGACTTCAAGCGCGGGCGCTATCAGCTTCTCATCTGCCTTGGTGCGACGTTTTGGCAAATAACCACCAAGCGCTTTGCGTCGCTCATGCAAATACAGCATTTCCGGTGCATCTTCTGCGGGCTTGTAGTAAGGAACCTCTTCCAACTTACTATCTGGAATCGGAATGTTGTACCGATCACGGAACTCGCGAATGGTGTCCGTATCAAGCTTCTTCTGTTGGTGCGATGGATTCTTTGCCTGCACCATATGACCCACGCCATAACCCTTAATGGTCTTGGCAAGAATGACTGTTGGTTGGCCAGTGTGTTTCGTTGCCGCTGAGAAGGCTGCGTAAACTTTGTGTGGATCATGACCACCGCGGTTCAAACGCCAAACATCCTCATCACTCATGCGCGAAACCATCTCGAGAAGCTTTGGATGCTTACCAAAGAAATGATCGCGAACAAATTTACCGTCATTGGCTTTGTACGCCTGGTACTCTCCATCGACAGTCTCATCCATTATTTTGCGCAGGATGCCTTCTTTATCACTGGCAAGCAGTGGATCCCAGTAGCCACCCCAAATCATCTTGATGACATTCCAGCCGCTGCCACGGAAGTCACCCTCAAGCTCCTGAATAATTTTGCCGTTGCCGCGCACAGGGCCGTCTAAACGTTGCAGATTGCAATTGATCACAAAAATCAAGTTATCAAGCTTCTCGCGTGCAGCCAAGCTAATTGCACCAAGTGATTCAGGCTCGTCCATCTCACCGTCGCCGCAAAATACCCAGACCTTACGCTGACTTGTATCCGCGATACCGCGCGCATGGAGATATTTTAAGAAACGTGCCTGATAGATTGCCATCAAGGGACCCAGGCCCATCGACACAGTCGGAAACTGCCAAAACTCCGGCATGAGCTTTGGATGCGGGTATGAGGAAAGCCCTTTACCGCCCACTTCCTGCCTGAAGTTATTCAACTGCTCTTCAGTCAACCGCCCTTCAAGATAGGCACGGCCGTAGACGCCAGGAGATGAATGGCCCTGAAAGTACACAAGGTCACCGCCGCGCTCGGGAGTATCAGCATGCCAAAAATGGTTCTGACCGCACCCAATCATGGTCGCGAGCGATGCGAACGATGCAATGTGGCCGCCGAGGTCTCCGCCATCGGGCGGGTTGTGCTTGTTGGCCTTGACCACCATCGCCATTGCGTTCCAGCGGATGTAGTGACGGATGCGGGCCTCAAGCTCCTGATTGCCTGGATGTGCCGGCTCTAATGCTGCAGGAATCGTATTGAGGTAAGCGGTGTTGGGCGAGAACGGAATATGCGCGCCTGAACGACGTGCTAAGTCTGTCAGCCTCTCTAGGAGATAATGCGCACGATCAGGACCCTCGCGATCAAGAACCGCAGCCAGGGCGTCTAGCCACTCTTGGGTCTCAAGTGAATCATCATCGTTCGCGGCTTGGAATGCGGCAGCTTGTGGTGCCATAGCGATCTCCTGGGTAGGTAGGACTTATGTTCTGAAGCCTACTTTGTTTTGAGTATTTTTGGCATTCTAGGTAGAAGTTTAGTCTTGAGCAACAAAAATTTCATCAAGCGGTATGTATTTTCGCATTATGAAATTTAAGGAATATTTCGGCGCGCTGCTACGACTAAAATGCAACCCTAATATGGATAACCCGAATGTCCAACTCCCCTAAGTCGGTAGTTTCGATTCCGTTTCAGGACCAAGCGCGATTACGGCGCAGGCGTTGGTATTGGCTCACGCCAATGCTTGTGCTCGTGCTCTATGCCTGTGTCATGAGCGCTTTTTTCTGGTTGCAACGCCTGCACGACGGCAGCGTGATGTTTATCACCATCGATCAAGAGATGCGCCAACAACGCTTAATCTGGGTTGTCATTGGCTTATCTGTTGTGATCGTTATCGCGTTGCTCATACTTTGGCGCTACACACACTACCGATCGAAAGCCGAAGCCGCGCTAATCACCGAGACCGGATTTCGCAGAGCCATGGAGAACTCCATGTCTACTGGAATGCGAGTACTAGACTTGGAAGGTCGCATTGCCTACGTCAACCCCGCGTTTTGCAGAATGATTGGCTGGAACGAGGCAGACCTCATCGGACGCATGCCGCCTTTCCCCTATTGGGTTCCCGGTCAACATGATAGCCAGCAACAAGTACTAGATAGCGTCTTATCCGGCAAGGCGCCGAGCACGGGCGTTGAGATTGAAGCGCAGCGCCGCGATGGATCCCGTTTTAGCGCGCGCATGTATGTGTCGCCACTACTTGACCCAAGAGGTACTCAAATCGGCTGGATGACTTCCATGACCGACATCACTGAGCCCAAGCGTATTCGAGAAGCACTTACGGCTGCACATGAGCGGTTTATGACCGTGCTTGAAGGCCTGGATGATGCAATCTCGGTGACCGCAGACACAAACGATGGCGTCGAGCTATTGTTTGCAAACCGAACGTATCGGCGCTTATTCGGATCGCAAACCCAAGGGCACGAAGAGATGCTGGCGGGCCGTCGCGGTCGTTACACGGATGAATCGGTTGAAGTTTTTTCGGACTCAGTTCAGAAATGGTTCGAGGTACAGCATCGGATGTTGGCCTGGACAGACGGCAGACGGGTTCGCCTTCAGGTTGCGCGCGATATCACTGAACGCCGCAAACACGAAGAAGCCTCGCGTGTGCAACAGGAAAAAATTCAGATCACCAGCCGCCTGACGACCATGGGCGAAATGGCCTCATCGTTGGCACACGAGCTGAATCAGCCGCTCACTGCGATCGCGAACTACAGCATGGGCGCAGTGGCGATGGTGAAGGCTGGGCACACCAATAGTGAGACACTCTTGCCTGCTCTCGAAAAAGCAGCTGCCCAGGCGCAACGCGCTGGAAAAATCATTAGTCGCATTCGAGACTTCGTCAAACGCAGTGAACCTCGTCGCCAAAATGTACCGATTCAAACAATCGTAGATAACGCCGTGAGTCTGGCTGAGATACATGCGAGGAAGAGACAGGTCGAGATTGTGCGCAACATCCCCGAGAACTTGCCTGATGTATATGCTGATCCAATTTTGATTGAACAAGTTCTTCTGAATCTACTTAAGAATGGCCTGGAATCAATGGATCAGGCCACACTCAACACGCTCGTACTCGACGTCTCACTACATGACAACCAAATTGAAGTCGCCGTGAAAGACCGAGGACATGGCCTGTCGGACCCAGAACGGCTCTTTGAGCCATTTTTTAGTACAAAGTCCGAAGGTCTTGGAATGGGGTTAAACATTTGTCGCACCATTATTGAGTCGCATCACGGACGCCTTTGGGCTAGCAGCAACCCAGATGGCGGAACTATTTTTCGCTTTACACTACCGTGCGCTTCTAACCTAGAGGCAGAGCACAGCAAACAGTCCGAGGAGTTACCCGCATGAGCACGCCAAACGTCGCAAGCACTGTCTTTATCGTTGACGATGACGAGGCCGTAAGAGATTCACTCCGCTGGTTGCTTGAGGCAAACGGATATCACGTCAGCGCTTTTTCGAGCGCTGAAAGCTTTCTGGCAGCCTTTGATGACAAGACAGCTGGTGTATTGATTGTTGATGTCCGTATGCCAGGCATGAGCGGTCTCGAACTTCAGGAGCAATTGATTGCTCGCAAGTCGTCCATGCCGATCGTCTTCATCACTGGTCACGGTGATGTCCCGATGGCAGTCTCGACTATTAAAAAAGGTGCAATTGACTTCTTAGAGAAGCCGTTTGACGAGACTGATCTGCGTGAGATCGTGGCGCGTATGTTTGAACAAGCAAATCAGCGCTTGACGCAAGCTAAAGCTCAGCGCGAACACGAAGCGATGCTTGGCCGCTTGACGGCACGCGAACAACAGGTGCTCGAGCGCATTGTGGCGGGCCGCCTAAATAAACAAATCGCCGATGACTTGGGCATTAGCATCAAGACCGTTGAGGCCCATCGCGCGAACATTATGGAAAAACTCCAGGTCACAACCGTCGCGGACTTGATGAAAGTCGCACTGGCCAAGCCTGAGGGAACCACATGACAGCCAGGGTCATAGACGGCGTAAAGCTTGCGGCGACCATCCGCGAAGACGTTGCAGCACGGACAGCCGTTCTTGCAACACACGGAATCAAACCCGGACTCGCAGTGGTACTCGTTGGCAGTGATCCAGCATCTCAAGTGTATGTGCGCAACAAAGTCACCGCCTGCGAAAAAGCGGGGATGCATTCAGTACTAGAGCAATATCCCGCCGACATGACGCAAGAGGCATTGCTGTCGCGAATCGAAACACTGAATGCTGACCCCAGCATTCACGGCATCTTGGTGCAACTGCCACTTCCAAAACATATTGATTCGCATCGCGTCATTGAGGCAATTGCCGCAGACAAGGATGTGGACGGCTTCCACATCAGCAATGCAGGCTTGCTCATGACCGGAACACCTCTATTTCGACCTTGCACACCTTACGGTGTGATGAAGATGCTGGAGTCCGAGCAGGCGGTGCTACGGGGTGCCGTTGCGGTTGTCGTTGGCGCAAGCAATATCGTCGGTAAGCCGATGGCGATGCTTTTGCAAGCTGCTGGGGCAACGGTGACGATTTGCAACTCCAAGACCCGAGACCTAGCGTGGCATACACGCCATGCGGATATTGTGGTGGTGGCTACAGGAAAGCCCGGCATGGTCACAGGCGACATGATTAAACCCGGAGCCATCGTCATTGATGTCGGCATTAACCGTGGAGCGGATGGCAAGCTGTGCGGAGACGTGGACTATGCGTCTGCCAAGGAAGTTGCTGGCGCCATCACTCCGGTCCCTGGGGGCGTTGGTCCGATGACAATCGCCATGTTGCTTGTTAATACTCTGGAAGCGGCTGAACGCGGATTAGCGCGTCACACAACCACATGAATCCTCTGATCGTTCCCATTCAAAACTTTGTGGATTACGGGGCAATACTCCCTGAACACATCGAAGACGCCATACCCACCCTACTCGCCAAGGCACGCGCTGCAGTTGAGCTGGCTGCGAGCAAAGACGGCCCCGCCACTTGGGAGTGTGTTGTAGACGCAGTGGATGAAGCCAGCCAGCCCTTGTGGCGTGCGTGGTCAATCGCAGGCCACCTGAATTCTGTGGTGAATACCCCAGAACTACGCAATGCGTACAACGCGATGCTGCCGGCTATCAGCGAATACTCGACATGGGTTGGTCTGCACGCAGGGTTATACACAAAGTACAAACAATTGCGCGATAGCGCTCAGTTTTCGCAACTATCCTCTGAACGGAAACGTGTTGTAGAGCTATCTCTACGCGACTTTAAGCTTAGCGGAGTCGAGCTTGTAGGTCAGGCACGTGAAGACTATGCGGCAAACGCTGAAAAGCAAGCGCAAGTATCGCAAAAATTTTCAGAGAACGTCTTAGATGCGACGGATGCCTGGAGTCTTAGGATTGACACGATTGACAAGCTAGCCGGCGTACCTCGCGACGTGCTGGACTCGATCAAAGATCCCGCGATCGCTTCCTGGACGTTGAACTTGAAGATGCCGTGTTACTTGCCTGTCATGCAGTATGCGCAAGATCGAGAGCTGCGGCGAACTCTTTACCACGCATATGCTACGCGAGCTTCAGATCAAGGTGATTCTAAATTTGATAATTCGACATTAATTGAAGAGTCGCTAGATCTCCGTGCGCAAGAAGCAAAATTACTAGGCTTTCAGCACTATGCAGAATTGCGCCTACAGACAAGAATGGCCAAGAGCGCTGGAGAAGTTGTCGATTTTCTGCGACAACTGACCACCAAAGCTAAGCCGTTTGCCGAGCGAGACTTGGCTGAGCTTACTGAGTTTGCACGGTCCGCACTGAACCTAACGGACTTACAGCCCTGGGATATTGCCTTTGTCTCAGAGAGGCTGCGTGAATCTCGGTACGACTATTCGGAAGATTCGGTTAAACAGTACTTCACCGAACCGCGTGTCCTAAAGGGTCTCTTCAATGTGATCGAGACATTGTTTCACGTCGAGCTCGTGGAGCACCCTGTTAGTGGCTGGTGCCCTGATGTGCGTTGCTACGCAGTAAAAGGCCAAGACGGAAAGACGCTGGGCTACCTTTTGATGGACCTATACGCGCGCCCTGGAAAACAAGGTGGGGCCTGGGTGGATAGCGAGCGCAGCAGGCATCGTGTAGGCAAAGACGTACGTTTACCCATCACTTACCTAACCTGTAACTTTGCGCGTCCTCAAGGTACCCGTCCGGCAGTCTGGACGCACGATGATGTGATCACACTCTTTCATGAAAGCGGTCATGCCCTGCACGCCCTGCTTTCAGAGGTCGATGAACTTGGCGTCTCGGCTTTCTCAAGTGTCGAATGGGATGCCATTGAGCTACCGTCACAGTTCATGGAAAACTTTTGCTGGGACTGGACCGTTTTGCAAGCGTTGAGCGCGCATGTGGATACCGGACTGCCTATTCCTAGAGAGCTGTATGACAAAATGACGGCAGCGAGAAACTTTCAAAGTGGGCTGCAGACAGTTCGACAAGTTGAGTTTTCATTGTTTGACGTATTGATCCACCAACAACATCTTGGCTTATCCATTGCGGAGGTCATGTCTCAGTTAGATGAGGTGCGACAAGAAGTAGCGGTGCTGTTACCACCTTCATGGCACAGATTTCCGCACAGTTTTTCTCACCTGTTCGCTGGCGGCTATGGCGCGGGCTACTACAGCTACAAATGGGCTGAAGTTCTCTCCGCAGACGCTTACGAGGCTTTTGAGGAAGCCGCGGATAAAGCAGGGGCAACAAGTCAATCCAGCGGGAGCACCTTGGATCCGGAAACCGGCTTACGTTTTAAGCGCGAAATCTTGGCTGTGGGTGGCGCACGGCCTGCAGCTGAGTCCTTTAAATCATTCCGAGGTCGTGACCCGAAGCTCGATGCCCTGCTCCGACATCATGGAATGAAGCCAGTTCCTGCACCGACACGGACCTAGGCCAAATGCGATGATGGGATTTTTGGCAATTCTTGGGCGACGCTGCAGGATCGGCATTCTATTTTTTGCCATGATCCTTGCTGGCTGCTCTGATCCAAATGTAAAGTGGTCCTTGTATGATGTCAGCGGGCACTTGCCAGATCTTCGCTTTTCATTGCAAGGTGCCGGCAATAAGACGGTCACCGAAAAAGACTTCGCCGGCCAAACGGTGCTGATGTTTTTTGGTTATGCAAGCTGTCCAGACATATGCCCGACCACCATGGCACAGCTGACAGAGGTGGTACAAAAACTTGGTGATCGAGCCCAGGGGGTCAAGATCATTTTTGTAAGCGTAGACCCGCATCGCGACACGCCAGATGTCCTACAAGCTTATGTGAAAGCCTTCAGTAACAGCGCAATTGGCTTAACCGGTAACGAATCGCAAGTGGCTGAACTCGCCAGGCGCTATCGCATCGCTTACCAAATAGAGAAGCCCAAGCCAGGCGACAATGCCGATGTCTACGACATTACGCATAGCCGGGGTGTGTTTATCTTCGACCGCTTTGGCCGAGCCCGTCTGCTTGCGTCCGATACGGAAAAAGTTGACGCAGTGGTTCAGGACCTAGCGCAACTGATCGATCTAACCAAGCGTTGAACTGTAGCCTGCCTCTTTAAGAGTCTCTTGTAGCTCTAAAGCGCCTGGGCCCTTTTCAACAGAAACAGTTTTTTTCACTAGGTCGCACACTACAGTCGCTGTACTGTACTTACCTTGAATTGCGGATGTAATTGATTTAACGCAATGATTGCACGACATATCCGGCACATTAAGTTTTATCATGACAGCTCCATTCAGTAGGTTGCGTCCATTATGGCTGAAAAAATCGTCGACACGCTAAAACCTCCAAAGACGATCGATCTACACATCGACGAAATGACTTGTGCGTCTTGTGTGCTGCGCGTGGAAAAGGTACTTGCAGGCGTGCCAGGTATCGCGCAAGCTCAAGTAAATCTGGCTACACAACGCGCAACACTGACTCTTTCTGATGGTACTGATCTCGGGGAATCAACTATAGGTAGCGCAATCGAAGCCGCTAATCGCGCAGGTTATCCCGCGCGTGCCATCGACGAGGATATGCAAGAAGAAGATACCTTAATCGAGCAGCGTGCATCGGAACAGCGTCTCTTGCAGCGCGGCTTGCTGATTGCGACGGCTTTGACCTTACCGGTGTTCCTTCTGGAAATGGGGTCGCATGCATCAAGCACCGTACACCGGCTGATTCACGACTCAATCGGGATGCAACTGAGTTGGCAGATTCAAGCTCTGCTTACAACATTCGTTATGTTCGGTCCGGGACGACACTTTTTTTTAAAAGGGTTTCCTGCGCTCTGGTATCGGAGTCCCGACATGAACTCTCTCGTTGCACTGGGATCGGGGAGCGCTTGGCTTTATTCGCTCGTGACAACGTTCACGCCGCAATGGTTGCCCGCCAATGCACGCTTCGTCTACTTCGAGGCTGCGGCAGTAATCGTTACGCTGATACTTTTAGGACGCTGGCTCGAGGCCCGTGCGAAAGGTCGAACCGGCGATGCGATCCAACATCTTATTGGGCTTCAGCCGCGCACTGCGCATGTCGTCACATCTGGAACGGAGATCGTCGACCATCCGATTGAACAGGTCAAACCAGGTGATTACTTGTTGGTACGGCCAGGCGAGCGCCTTGCTACCGATGGCGTCATTTCGGAAGGTAGTCCGTACATTGATGAATCGATGATTACTGGTGAGCCGATTGCAATCGGCAAACACCCCGGAGATCGGGTGACAGGCGGCACCCTCAACACGACGCGTAGCTTTACCTTCAGAGCAACGCACACGGGAAAGGATACGGTGCTCGCACAGATCGTTCGCATGGTTCAAACTGCCCAAGGTGCAAAACTCCCGATTCAAGCGGTGGTTGACAAAATCACTGCGTGGTTCGTACCGGCAATACTGCTGTGTGCCATCGTTACATTTTTAATCTGGTATCTGATTGGGCCTGCCCCACACTTTACCCATGCGCTCGTGGCGGCTGTTGCAGTGTTGATCATTGCCTGCCCCTGCGCCATGGGCTTAGCAACACCAACGTCCGTCATGGTCGGTACGGGTCGCGCAGCACAGGCGGGCATTTTGTTCCGGCAAGGCGATGCGTTGCAAAGACTGCGTGATGTCACCACGATTGCGTTCGACAAAACAGGCACACTCACTCTCGGCAAACCGCAGGTCACCGATCTGGAACTTCTTGACTCAACTTATACGTACGATACGGTCCTGAGTTGGACAGCCGCGATGCAGGCACACTCTGAGCATCCTATCGCACGCGCCTTTGTCCAAGCCGCCAACGACCGCGTGCTCAGCATCCCTACTGCGCAAGACTTTCAAACAAGCACTGGTTCTGGCGCTAAAGCAAGCGTGTGTGGTCATTCAATATCTGCGGGCTCCGAGCGATACATGCATGAGCAAGGAGTCAGCGCACTCAATCAGCAAGAGCGGATGCAGCATTGGGGGCTCGCTGCAAAAACACCTATTCTTATTGCGATCGATGGGGTACTGGTTGCGGTTGCGGGCCTTTCCGATCCAATCAAAGCCTCGGCGGCGTCTACGATAGAGTCGCTTAAGACAGCTGGAATTCGCACGGCAATGATTACGGGCGATCATCCCCTCACCGCTCGCGCTGTGGCAGACAAGTTAGGTATTGATGATGTTTACGCAAACGTTTCACCAGCCGGTAAGGTCGAGTGCCTGCAGTCGATGCAGGGAAAGGGACAAGTCGTGGCCTATGTAGGCGATGGAATCAACGATGCACCGGCTTTAGCGACAGCGGATGTGGGCATTGCTATCGGTACAGGCACTGACGTAGCAATTGAATCCGCGAGCGTCGTGCTGATCTCTGACAATCTGAACGGCTTGATCAACGCAATTACGTTATCTAACGCAACATTACGAAATATTCACCAAAATCTTTTTTGGGCCTTCGCCTACAACGCAGCACTCGTCCCAATTGCAGCGGGTGCACTCTACCCAAACTTCGGCATCCAGTTGTCTCCTGCGTTCGCCGCTGGCGCCATGGCATGCTCGAGCGTATTTGTCGTTGCGAATGCCCTGCGCCTCAAAAGACTGTCACTCAACTAAGATCATCAGGCTGGCCGCCAAGTTGTTGTCAAGGACTCAGGTGCAGGACGCTGCGCCGGCACTGCAGGATTGATTGGCGTGCCGATCGCAAGAAAACCGACAAATCGATAGTCGAGCGGATCAAAACCAAGTGCCTCGGGCACTTCGTCTGTGTAGCTACCGAGGCCGGTGCTCCAGTAGCTAGAGAAACCCATCATGTGCGCGGCGTTTTGTATATTCATCGCAGCGGCGCCCATCGATAGTGTTTGCTCAATCTCAGGCACTTTCTCGTTATTGTGTGAAATCTTATAAGCCATTGCGATTAACAACGGAACGGTCGATAACCACTTGCGTGTGTTTTGTTCTTTCTGAGCAGTCACCTCACGCCCTGAGCGACGCGTAGCAGAAATTGCTAAGTCAGCGAACGCATCAATGTGTTCGCGATGAATCAGCGCAAACCGCCAAGCGCGCAGCGCCGAATGATCCGGAGCGCACACTGCAGCACGCAAGAGCATGTCAATTTGTTCAGCGTTCGGGCCCGGAGCCTGCACAAGCTTCTGGGAGCGACGGGTAATAATTTCTTGAACACTAGCCAAACTCGACATATGTACTCGCATAGATAGGGAGTTAAAAAAAACCCCGCATCACTTTCGCGACACAGGGCTTTCACTTCCGACAGCCCGCGTTAAGCAGACTGATCGGTTAAGTATTACAGCACTTGAATATTGGTTGCGCTTGGGCCTTTGGCGCCCTGACCGATTTCAAAGCTGACTTTCTGGTTTTCTTCGAGAGTCTTGTAACCGCTCGAACGAATCTCCGAATAGTGAGCAAACAAATCTTTGCCGCCACCATCAGGCATGATGAAACCATAACCTTTTTCAGCATTGAACCACTTCACGACACCAGTTGCCATTTCAAACTTCCTTGATAAATATAAAAAACGGGCAAAACCGCCCAACGTGCTAGATGATCAAGGAAGGGATAGACACCACTGATTACCACTAA
>JACCDO011573031.1_pt1 | contig 95282 bp, 70 predicted proteins | sample 7446101 | NCBI WGS metagenome assembly JACCDO01 (sample SAMN15323440, study PRJNA562643) | freshwater metagenome | isolation source: river surface water | place: USA:Blue River Watershed | collected 2017-08-16
GACTAACTCAAGACCATTTGGAACTGCTGATGAGTATTCCTACCAGTGGGGACGGGTTAGCAGAGTTTAAAGCCTCGTTAGAAGCTGGAAAAAAAGCTGAAAGAACCGTTGAAGATGTGCTTAGAGAGTGTTCAGAAACTAAAGAGAGACTTATCCCCTTAGCCAGCCAATATCTTCGAGAAGATTATCCAGGAGAGCATGGTGTTTATTTAAGTTGGGATCCAACCGTCTTAGAAGATTTGAAAGACTATCTTGAACAGCGACCAGAGGGGCTAAGTTTGCTTCTTGCTCAAGATAGGGTGCTAGCAGAAGTTGTTCAGAGGCTGAAACAGACCCGAAAAGCAATTGAATTAAGAAATAAGATTTTTAAAGAGAGCGCTCAGGCTGGTTACTTGCACACGATAAGAGCGCTTTTGCAGCAACCAGGGATTACTGCTGAGACTAAAAAAGATGAACTATATAGGGCTGCTGCCTATGGTCATAAAGAGATAGTAGAGCTTCTGCTCGCAAAACCAGGGATTACTGATGAGGCTAAAAATGGCGCATTCATAAATGCTGCTTTCTTTCGCCATAAAGAGATAGTAGAGGTTCTGTTGGCGCAAGGAAGTATTACTGATGATGCTAAAAATGCAGCATTCGCAGATGCTGCTAAAAGAGGCAGTAAAGAGATAGTAGAGCTTCTGCTCGCAAAACCAGGGATTACTGATGAGGCTAAAAATGGCGCATTAGCATATGCCGCTACCGAAGGTCATAAAGAGATAGTACAGCTTCTGTTAGCACAACGAGGGATTAGTGATGAGACTAAAAATCAAGCATTAAAAGATGCTGCTAGCGACGCTCATATAGAGATAGTGAAGCTTCTGTTAGAGCAAGAAAGGATTACTGATAAGGCTAAAAAAGAGGCATTAAAGTATGCTTCTATTTATGGCCATAAAGAGGTAGTAGAGCTTCTATTAGTCCAATCAGGGATTACTGATGGGGCTAAAAATCAAGCATTAAAATATGCCGCTAGCCAAGGTCATAAAGAGATAGTAGAGCTTCTATTAGTCCAATCAGGGATTATTGATGAGGCTACAAATCAAGCATTAAGAGATGCTGCTTATTCGCGCCATAAAGAGATAGTAGAGCTTTTGTTAGTTCGAGAAGGCATTACTGATCAGACTAAACAATGGGTTTTAGTAAATGCTGCTATTAGAGGATATAAAGAAATAGTAGAGCTTTTATTACCTCTATCAGCGATTACTGATGAGGATAAAAGTAACACATTAGAACATGTTGCTCGTCAAGGCCATAAAGAGATAGTAGAGCTTTTATTAGAACAAGAAGGGATTACTGATCACTCTAGAAATAAATCATTAATATCAGCTAGTTATTTCGAGAATAAAGATATAGTAGAGCTGCTGTTAAGGCAGCCAGGGATTACTGATGATGGTAAAAATGAGGCATTAAAAAATGCTGCTAGCAAAGGTCATAAAGAGATTGCAGAGCTTATCATAAAATCTGGTGTTGTTTTAACAATTCAAGATCGCGCTTTATTAAGAATCATCAATCCTTATCTCACAAACAAGAAAACCCTAGAGTATTTACATGAAGCTCTCGAAAGAAGCGATCATCAAGCATCGAAAATTTTTATTGAACGATTAACAGAACTTAACCTATCAGAGGAACAGAGTCATTCTTTGTTATTTAAAATAGTAGCTTATGCTCAACCTGAGACCTTAGATTTTTATATCAGGGGGATTGGTTCTAGAGAAAATATCAATAGAGTGAATCCTCTTGGTGAAACGGTTCTTCACGCTGCGATTAGGCAAAGTAATTCAGCCATGGTGGCTCATCTCCTCAATCACTATCCTGTGAATGTTAAAATTAAAAACAGTGATAGATTAAGTGCCATGGAGCTTGCTCAAAGGCTAGATCATCAAGAGATAATAGGGCTATTAAAAGAGCGCGAAGGACATACATTATTAGGTAGATTGACAGCTAGATTCACAAGCCTTTTTTTCTCTAGCGGGGCGCAAGAAAATTCTCAACCCAATCAAGAGAGAAAGCCTAATAACGGTCATTAAGATAAATAAATTTCAACAAGGAGGCTCAAAAGCCTCTTGGTTATACTGATTTTAGCAATAATTTTATTTTGATTAGCATCTGCAACAGATGAATACTTTGTGTATTATAGGTAATGTGTCTTAATTCTATTAAAAAAGTCAAAAAATCCGTCAAAAGTGTTCTATCTAAAAGGTAAGATAAGAACTTGAGAAGATGAGATGCCGTTTATTCCTTTAAGTTATCCCCAAATTGTTGCACTCACACGCAAAGCTTCTGAGCGTCAACCTAAAGCTCATTTTACAAAAAATGAAGGAGTAAGTCCTTTGGAGCTTGCTCACAGCCTAGGTCATCAAGAGATGGTAGAGCTTCTTGAGACTAAGAGGGAAATTTTATCAAGAAGCTCTCTTGTTTTTACAACAAGATCTGCAACTCTTGAGAGTTCTTCTGCTCCTAAATCAAGGACTTCGGGTCCAGGTTAGAGCATTTTTTCTAAGCTGACAGCAGAGATCTTTTTCTTTTAAAGACGGTGAATTAAAAGTTGATCGTAGCTGTCTTAACTTAACTAAACTAAACACTGCTCTTATTGAACTAAAGGCATGTTTTATCAGAGAAACCGAAAGTTTAATGTCTTTTGAGTGTATTGGCATCTATTATACATATAGGAAGAAATGATATCTGATCTGAAATTTATCAATAGAAATCTACAAGCCCAACAGAGGCTGTTGTATGAAAACCAAAATATATATAATTCAAATAAGATCTAAATAAAAATGCGAGTTCGGGATTAGGTTAGGTAAAATTTAGAGTTTACAAAAAAATAATAAAAAGATTTTATATGAAACAAAATATTAGAGATCTTTTAGTTATATCAAAAATTTTTTCAAGCACATGCTTTGAGACCTTTTCTTAAGTTAAAATATAAAAATGCTTATCCCCCGACTTAATCTGAGATGATATAATTGTACTTTCTCGTGAGGGCTCTCAACTCAAGTGGAGACGATTGCAATTTTTATCCAATAAAGGTCAGTGATTAGAACTAATTATATTAAGTTGTTTTCAATTTATTGCATTAACACTTAAGGCCTGTAAGAAATGACCTAAAATTTATTGTACAAAAGATGATCTAATAAATTTTATTGCTTAGTTAAAAAAAATTGAATTGATGAGTGGAAGAGTGAAAATTATTTTTTATCAGTCTTTCGAATGCGAGTAACTGTTACGATTCTTATTCAAGCCCCCGTAACAATGTTATCTTACGTTTTAATGGAAAAAATTTTTAACTGTCTAAAATAAAGAATTTTTTGATTAAAATATTAGATATTTTTAGATTAACATTATGGATATTAAAGAATTTTTTTTAAATTTGTTTAATATAGAAATTATTTTATGATAAAATCATTAAATTACTGATTAATAATGATTTAAATTGAAAAATATAGTGTATTGGCAACAAATTTTGAGCGTTAAAGAGTGTGTGAATGAAGCGGAAGATATAATAGCAACTTTAGAAGCTATTAAACAAGGGGAGTATCAACGTGTTAATCTAAAAAAACTTCAAGGAAGTCAATTACCTCTATATCGAGCAAAAATTAATGACAAAGCAAGACTAATTTTTGCAGTTATGCCTTATAAAAAAGAAAACACCTTAGTTTTAGTAGATATTCTCAGAGATCATAATTATGAGACTTGTCGTTTTTTAAAAGAATCCTATTTAAAAAATTACTTAAAGACTATTAAAATTCACGATTTGCGAGAGTTCGCTGATGGGGGGTTTGAAGAAGTCCCTTCTATAGAGTTTTCTGATTTAACTTCAGTCATAACAGATGCTCGAGTTGATACCGTGGAGCTTCAAGCTTCATTTAGGTATCAGCATGAGACAATTATTCTAGATCCTGCACAACAAGAGCTTCTTAATAGTCCATTGCCCGCGCTAGTAGAAGGAGTTGCTGGTAGTGGAAAGACATGTACAGGGTTCGCAAAAATTTTAAATTTTGGATTAATCGAAGAAGAAAAAGAAAAGAAAATAATTTATCTAACAATGTCAGATAAATTGATTAATCAGATGAAAGATCAATGGATGCAAAATATTCAAAATCCAGAGAGAGTTGATGTTCAGTTTTTAAATTATAAAGATTTTTTAATCAATATTATTAATCGTATGGATAGTAACTACTCTACAGTGTCGATTAACCATTTCCAAGAATGGTTAAGTAACTATTTAAAAATCAATGCAAAATTTAGAGAAAAAGGTTACTCAATAGAGCTTTTATTGGCTGAAGCAAGATTTTTATCAGGATGCAAAGAGAGTGATTATTTAAATCATCAAAATTTAATAACAGATATTAATGACAAAATCGATTTTCAAAACTTGTATCGATTATATCAGGAATCTCTCGAAAAAAATCGGTTAATTAATATCGAATTAAGCGCGGTCCTACTTTCCGAACCAATAGCTGATCTAATCATCGTTGATGAATCTCAAGCATTTTCAGGAGCACAATTACAAACGATCAGATATGCAGTAGCAAACACACAAGTTATGTATTGCTATGATAGATATCAAAATTTATCTGATGATGCAGATCATTTAAATTTGCTCAAGCAAGATCTAATCAGAGATGGGAAAGCCGTAACAATAGCTAAATTAACCAGAGGACATCGATGCAAAAAGGATGTGGCCGATTTTGCGAATAATGTTTTGAATTTAAGAGGTTATGCTTCAGGAAAGAAAGGATTTTCGAGTTCTCAATCAAGATTGACGATTCTTGAAGAGGATCATCAAACAAGATGTGATTGGGTATCGCAAGAAGATTTCAATCATAGAATAAAAGGATATTTTAATACCGATAATAATAATTGGGCTGTTGTGGTTCCTAATCTAGAAAGCATCCCTCAAGCGAAAGAATTTTATAATGGGTACGTTAATATTTTTACTCAAGAAGAAATTCGAGGTTTAGAATTTGATTATGTGATTTTGCATCAACCATTTAAAGACCAAATTTTCAAAGAGATGCGAGCGAAGATACTTGCATATCAAACCGAAGAAAAAAAATATATGGACATTACAGATAATCAACGACATCGATTCAGAATATCATTAAGCAAGCTCTTTACAGCGGCAACTAGAAGTAAAGGATTTTTAATAATTGTTGCGGAGTCACCAAATCGAGTCTATCAACAGGTATTACTGCCATCAATTGAATCTAAATCACCAATTATTTTTGATGAACGATTAACTCTCGCTTCAAGTGAAGAAGAATGGAAAGAGTTAGCAAAAAAATACATAAAACAAGGATTGATTGAAAAAGCCACAGAAATTTTAAAAAAACACACCACATCTGTTGAAATAAATCTCTTCATTAAAAGCATCGAAGACAGTTCCGATGCAGATTTTATTGAAAAAAAAGAGGCTTTAGAGGCTGAAAAATTAGCCAAAGACGCTGTAGATGATCTTGCTGCTAGCAATCTTATGAATTTAACAATTAAAGATACTGGAGCAATGATTCAAACGACACCACTTATTAAAAAAACTATTTGTAGAAATAAAAAAATGAAACTACATGAGATGGTTGAGGAAGAGGAATTAATTCCAGAAAGTATTGAAAATTACTTAAGAACTCAAGTGAAAACAACGCAAGATCTCGCCCTCCTTTTTTTAACAGCGTCTAAAAAAAAGGGGGGAGGGCAATCAATTAGTCGAAATTTTTTCAAATTATTCGAAAAAAATTCAGATTATTTGATTATTTTTTCAAAATTCTGTGAATCGTTACCATCAATGAATCGTTGTAATGCTTTTGAAATCATTCATAATATTATGAAAGGTGATTCGAAATTTTTTAATGAATTGATTTTAGATATAAATAATATTTTAAATAATTGCTTTGATGGTTTGATAGAAAAAAATCAACGAGTAGACCCCGGCCTTTTTTTACGTGTTAAAACAATACATTCATTATTTTTCATCATCTTGTCTAACGGATACAAAGTTGAAAAGCCCACTAAGAAAGTGGTGCAATTTTTATTAATGATCGATTATTATCTGCTTGAACAAGCCCGTAATACTGGAAATCAACCAACTCTTTTTGTAAGTAATTTTTCCGATTGTTTTTGTCATGATAATATCTGGAACGATTATGATTTATACTTTTCAAATTTTACGACAGTAGCAAATAGTTTAGGGAGCTTATTTCTCAAAATAAAGTACTATAATCAAAAAATTATGGAATGCATTTTAAAAGCAGATGATTTTAAAATGTATTTTGATATTTTAAGAACGAAGGTTTATGGAGATGAAAATAATCATAACATTCTTGAAGTGGAAACATATAATCAAGGAGATGATTATCATAAAACATTAACAAGAATTTATTTTGAATGTAAATTTTTAAATAGACCTTTGAATTATCTTTCAAAAGAGGGATATTTTTCTCGGCGTACAGAGGATTTTTTTAAAAAAATTTCAACTAAAGAAGGATTACAGCAGTTATTAATTATTCTTAGAGAGAATGATGATTTTATCAAAAGAGAAAAGCTCGATGAGGAATTCGAGATAGGCCCGGTAAGAACTTGTGCAAATTTTTATAAACCAGAATGTGAATTATTTAGATATGAATGGTTTGTTTCTTGTTTGCGTGATGAAGATATATGGCCAGAATTATATGAATTTTTATTTGAGGTAAAAAATCCTTTTATAAAGAACATTATTCATTTTTTATCAACAGAGAGCTTATCAAGAAAAAATTTTCTTTTTGATGCACAGGTTAATATAGCTTTAAGAAGATTTTTATCTCAAAAGTTTCATATACAAATTCTAGATTTACTCAGGATCTTAGCAACTGAAGAGTGTATGCTTGAAAAAGAAAAAAAAATCACAAATAGTCGGGAATTAAGAGTGACACTTCGGTTAATCAATTCTTTTTATTTCTCAAAAATGGAAATGAATTTATTGAAGCACGAATTAGTCCAGATTATTCTTCAAAATAATTTAGAAAAACTTGAGGATATGTTGATAAATAATTTTGAAGAGATAAAAGAAATTTTTAAGATAGATACTGATTTATCAGTTGGAGTTATCCTATTAAATAATTATGAACTATTAGCTATTTTTAAAAAATATTATCCAGTATTGATATATGGAACAAATCCAATTTTTAATGTATGTAGAGAGCAACTGATTAATATGTTTATTCTTGAAGAAGATGATATTCAAGATAAAAGAGTGATTGATTTGCTAAAAAAAGAATTGTCACTTACTTTTGAAGATTCTTATTTGAGTATTTGTTTGACCGGTAATTTGACTCTTGATAATCAATTCGCATTATCATCTTTTAGACAGGCTCTTTTAGAAAATGATCAGCATCATCCTTGTCATCTTATAGCATTTTTATATTACATGAATAAGTTTACAATCAATTTTGATATATATGCAGAAGCTTTAATGATTTCAGTTAAAGTTAACCCACGCGATAAGCTTGCGATTTTTGAAAAATTTCACGAATTCATTCAAAAATCATTTATATTAAATCCAAGTGTATATTTAATTTATAATAAAATTTTAGAAGAAGATCTTATTGTAAGTATTGAAGAGCTTTATTCTGTTTTTAAAAAAATAGGGTTATCGACTTCTAGAGATCTTTTCAATCCTAAATCAAAAAAGAACTGGTATCATCAGGCCGCAAAAAAATTTAAAGCTGCAGATATTTATTTTATGAATGAACTACATGCGCTTGATTCAATCGATAGCACTGATAAACCAACGAAGTTATTTGATATTAATCATCAAGATGAAGATGATTTAACACCAATGGATATTTTTTTACATAAAATTAATAACATGGATCTAAATTTTATGAACAATGCTCAGGAAAATAAAAAGAATATAATTGATACCTTAGATGCTTTAGTTTTAGGTGGAGAAAAAAATGAACCTCCTAAAATAACTTTAAATATTAGAGAACTTCCTTATGCTATGCGGTCGATTTTATACGTTAAAGGATATGCTCTTCGAAATGACATGTTAAGTGAATATGAATTAAAAAATTTACCATTAAAGTCTGTGTTGATAGGCATACACTACGCGACAGAAGAAAATAATAATCGAGATATTCTGGCTAAGATGACACAATGTATAAAGAATTTAAAAGCAGTTGAAGATTCTGCTAAATTAGAAGATGAAAGAAATTATTTGGAGTTTTTTTTAAATTCTAGTGAGTATGATCGATTAAAATATTTAATATTAGCTTTTAGTTTCAATCATAAACTTGCAATCAATTTTGGCGATTTGATTTTAAATAGTATTTTAAAAAATGATAGATCGAAAGATTTGTTAGGAACATTTATTAAAATGGGCTTTTTAAAAATGGAAGGCTCTATGCATCTGCAGAACATTGTAAAATCTTTGATGGAAAAGGAAGAGTATTCTGATTTAAAATCAATTTTTCAAGAATCAACGAGAGCATTGATTTTTAATAGTTCTCAACAACTTAATAATATTATTACTGATAAAAGTACTGAATTACGCCGTAAATAAGATATTTTTTAATTGATAAAAAATGAATGAATTAAGGTTTGATAATATCTTAATTCATTCTGTATTATTCGATGTATTTACATACTTATTAAGAATGAAAAATATTCGATTATTAAGGGTATTTAGATAGTTAAAATTTTTTTGTTATGAGTAAATCTTATTTATTATGTCATCATCAACTCCGAAGAACTAAAGATTGTTGGTAATTATTAATTTTAGGTATTAGGCAATTTATTTAAATTAAATTGTATGAAAAATATTCAAAATAAAATTTATGAACATATAGCTAAATCTTTAGAATTTATGTAGAATTAAAAGTAGATTGAACCAATTTATTGTAATTGTGGGCTTTCAATTAACTTTAGGATTAAAAATAGGCGCTAAAACTACTCTTGACAATTTCATTACTGGAAAAAATAAAGAGCTAGTTGATTTTTTAAAAGAACTGCTTCAAACAAGACAGTCAGTTTACGCGCACGTCCTTGGCGCACCAGCCACAGGAAAAACTCATCTATTTCAAGCCGCATGCCAAGCATTAGTGTATCAAGGCTTTCAAGCTGGATATATTGATTTAAGTCATTTAAATCATTTAGAAATTCTTAAAGGATTGCATCAACTTAAATTAGTTTGTTTTGATAATCTAGACGCAGTCTCAAATGAACAAGATTTACATTTATTGGGTGCTTTTATTAAAACAGCTATGGGGAAAGGTCATCAAATATTGACAGCATCTAAAGAACCTTTGCCTGAAATCATCAAACAATATATACACTCTCATGATGAATTTAAATTAGAACAGCTTCATGACAAAGATCTTAAAACTGCAGTGAAATTAAAAGCCGAGGAAAGAGGATTGCTTTTGCCTGCAGATGTTGAGGAATGTTTGATTATTAGAGCTGAAATATCACCTTACCCTATGAAAGAAATCATTTCTCTTTTAGATAAATTAGAAAGAGCTTGTGATTTAGAAAAAAAGAAAGTAAATCTAAGTTTTTTTAAAACAATTTTAAAAGAGTAAAGCTCTCTAGATTTGTGTATACTCTCTAATATCTTTATTGCTGATATGGATTATCGATCGTGAGTTCACCAAAAATTCTTATTATTTACTACTCTTCCAACGGGTCAACTAAAGCGATGGCTGAAGAAATAGCCAAAGGTGTCGCCAGTACACAGGCCCATTTTATTATTAGAACTGTTCCTAAAGTTTCAGCTATTCATGAAGAGCAAGTAACCGTTCCCGATGAAGGTGCCCCGTTTGTTACACCTAAAGATATTGAAGAATGTGACGGATTGATTATAGGAAGCCCGACTCGCTTTGGTAATATGGCAGCTCCAGTTAAGTATTTTATAGATAGCCTTGGCGCTCAATGGTATAACGGTGCCTTAATAGGAAAGCCAGCTGCTGTATTTACCTCAACAGCGTCGATGCATGGCGGTCAAGAAACAACTTTATTAACAATGATGTTACCATTACTTCATTTAGGTGCTGTTTTAGTTGGGATCCCCTATAAACATGGTGCTTTATCTTCAACTCGTTCAGGAGGAACTCCGTACGGTGCAAGTCATTGGTCTGGAAGCGATGGTTCTGAGCCTTTTACAAAAGAAGAACAAGATTTATGTTTTGAGTTAGGAAAAAGAGTTGCTTCTGTCGCTTTCCGATTAAAAGGAAATTTTGTATGAGGCTCAGAGGGATAATATCATTTTTTTTATTGATAGGATTTGCTGTTATTGGTGCATTCGTTTATTTAAAATTCAATGAAAAAAAAGATTTTTATACTGTAGATGGGCGCTCATGGAATTGGGGAGAAATTTCTGGGTCTAGAGCAATTATTGTCTATGTTGATAAAAATGAATTAGAACCTTTAATTCCATGGCTTCATTATTGGAGTCAACGGCCAGATATGAAATTTGTTGGGTTGGTGAATTACTCGGCATTAGGAGAGAATGAATTTAATCTTAAAGTGGCTCAATTAAAAGATGAACATATCGTTGTACTTAAAGATTTTGACAGTTCTCCTTTTGCACTTATGCCAATGGCCCAGACTCCAGCTGTCTATTCTATAGAGACAAATAAGGTAGCGCAGGGCCCTTTTTATTATTACTATGAAGCTCCGTGTTAAACGGGGTTTTCTAGGCTAATATATCCAGATTCATAATCGTAAGCGAATAACTCTGCATAACGACCCCAAGAAATAACAATTTTAAAAACACGTTCGGCTTCGCTTTCACTAAGGCTTTCTTGAAGTAAAGCGATGATATCATCCTCTTTCACTTTATGTTTTTCTTTTGAATTTAACAAATCGCAAATATGAGGAATGATAGGAACCCATTTTTTAATCAAATCAGAGAAAAGTCTTTTCGCTTCTTGTAAATCAGCTTGAGCAAAAAGCTTTCCTTCTTCAGATAAAGAAATATCCCCTTTTGATATTTTTGCTAAATGAAGGATTTGCATTGCTTCCGTTAATGAGAAAAACTCATCAATATTGATAGGTACTAAATCTACAAGCACTGGTAAATCAATTGGTTTATTAGGCGCTTGGAAATAAATTTCAGCAACTAATGCTTGTAATTGGTTAGGATCGGCTTCAGGTAAGCGATAAGATAACTCAATTTTATTAAAATCAACCTCTTGAAGTAATCTCAATTTATTATGAGGTAACGGAGTGGTCATTAAGAAATAAATATCATCAACAACTGTTTTTAAATATTGAGCATCTTGACGAGGATAAGGTACTCGAACAGGTAGTTCTGCTTTAACATATCCAGGATCAGATCCAAAAATTAAAATTCTATCCGCAATTTCAGCTGCTTCTTCAATATTATGTGTGACTAATAAAATAGCTTGAGGTTTATTTTTATCGCGTGCAGTCCATAAGTTCATTAAATCTTTACGAAGCGTTTCTGCTGTTAAGATATCAAGTGCGGAAAAAGGCTCATCCATCAGTAAAAGAGTAGGCTGGACGACCAGAGCTCTTGCAAAACCAACACGTTGACGCATTCCCCCAGAAAGTTCTTTTGGATAAGCTGATTCAAATCCATCTAAACCAATCATATCAATAGCTTGTAAAGCGCGTTCACGACGAATTTTTTTGGGCAAACCCATTGATTCTAAGCCTAATTCCACATTCTGTAGAACAGTTAACCAGGGCATGAGGGCAAAAGATTGAAAAACCATTGAAACACCTGGAACTGGGCCGGTGACTGGTTGATCGTTAAAAAATACTTGTCCTTCTGTAGGCGCTTCTAATCCTGCAATAATTCTTAACAGTGTAGATTTGCCAGATCCTGATTTACCAAGGAGTGCAACAATTTCTCCTGAATTTATTTTTAAATCGACATTATCAAGGACATGAAGGGTTTGTCCTTCAGGTCTTCTAAATGATTTTTTTACTTGTTGAACTTGTACTAATGGGTGTGTCATTTACAAACTCCCTATCTGTAAGCGCTAACTTTTTCAAATAATTTATTCCAGACTAGTCTGTTAATGACAATCACATAAAATGCCATTACAGCCATTCCTAAAAGAATTCTGTCAAAATCACCATCAAATTTAGCTTGGTGAATATAGGAACTGATTCCTAAAGCTTGAATTTTTGTTGCTCCCCATTCAACTGTGTCAGAGTCAATAGAGACGTTCCAGCAGCCCCCAGCAGCAGCCATCGCTCCTGTAATGCAATAAGGGACAATCGCTGGTAGGTAAAGTCTACGCCATAAGAGCCAACCTTTGAGTCCGAAATTAGCTGCAACAAATCGTTGTTCTTTTGTAATCATCATACTGCCGGCAATAACATTAAATAAAATATACCATTGAGTTCCTGCGATCATGATCGGAGCAGTCCAAATATCAACATTTAAATTATGTTGAACTATTAAAGGATATAGTAAAGGGTATAGCATTTGGGGAGGGCACGCTGCTAAAAACTGGATGATTGGTTGAAAAAATGTTGCAATTTTCACATTTGAACCAATGACGACGCCAATAGGGACCCAAATCAGCATTGAAATTGAAACAACGAGCATCACCTTAATAGCGGTGATTCCGCCAAGCTCTAAAGTATAAAGTAGTTCTTTTGCTGTAAAAGAACTGAGAAAAAAATACGAAAGTCTTGTGAATAAAAGAAGAACTAATCCATAAAAGGCTATTTCTAAAAATAAATAAAAATTATTAAGAACTGCTGAATTTTTAGAGATAGATTCTTTAGCAATCACTCTTTTTTTTGCAGTGGGAAATAAATTACTAACAAGTTCAAAAAGAATCGCTATATTTTCGAAAAGATGACTTCTTGATAGCAAATCAAAAAACCAAGAGTTGTTATATTGCTCATCGTCAACTATTTCTTCTTTGAATTTTTCTGACCAAGCTAGCAACGGTCTGAATAGAAGCTGATCGTACATTAAAATCACTAAAAACATTGCAGCAAAAGCCATCGAGACAGCTTGATTATTGGCAAGGCTAATAGCCTGGGCTATGTAAGACCCAATTCCTGGAATTAAAACTCTTTGATCTGCAATAGAGAAAGCTTCAGAGGCCACGACAAAGAACCAACTAGCAGACATTGAGACCATTGAATTTAAAATTAATCCTGGAGTGGCTTTAGGAACCTCTAATTTCCAAAATCGTTGCCAACGAGATAATTGATAAATTTCAGTTGCTTCTTCAAGTTCTTTTGGAATAGTCACTATTGACTGATAGAAGCTTAAAATCATATTCCAAACTTGAGAGAAAAATGTTGTTAAGACAGACGCTAGTTCTAATCCAAGATGAGACTTAGGAAAAAGCAACATACAAAAAACGAAGATAAAGGCAGAGATCCCTAAAGGAGGGAGCGATTGTAAGACATCAATAATTGGTAAAAGAATAGTACGCATACGCTGGTTCTTTGCAAGAACTGACCCCACGATAAAAGTAACAAGAACTGATAAGCTCATTGCACAGATCATGCGAGTGAATGTTTTCAATGAATAGCTGATTAATGATAAGTAATCTAAATAAATAGGGATAGGCGCGCCTAAATGATAGGGGGTAGATAAATGGGATGCACCCCAAGAAAAAAGCGTAAATACACTAAAAATAATGATAATTGAAAAAAAATCAAAAATATTAGGGGACTTAAATTTATAAGCCGATAGTGAATCGTAATGCATGGTTTGATCTTTTATCATGGGACAACCCTCTTATTAATGCATAACTAGCAAGTTTTTAATTTCAAAACTGCTCAATTATATCATGTTATTAATGATTTAGTACTGAGTATTAGAAATGAATATCAAATTCTTTGAAAATTTCTCTTGAATTTTTTTTTATCAGCCACATATCAGTTATAGATGATGTTCAATGCTCTCAACAGAGGTGTTTATGCGTTTGGACCAATTAACATTAAAACTACAAGAAGCCCTAAATCAAGGTCACCTTTTAGCCTTATCTCACCATCATACAACTTTAGAACTGGAGCATGTGTTTATTAGTCTTTTAGATGATAAACATGGTGTTTTTTTTAAGTTATTAGAGAAAGCTCATTCTTCTATTCCTGATTTAAAACAAAAATTAAACAAGAAGATACTGAATTTCTCTTCTTATCAATCAGTTGATAATACTCAAGAGCCGACTCCATCACCTAATTTATTAAGACTATTAACTCAAGCTCTTAAAAAAGCACAAGAGCTAGGAGACAGCTTTTTATCAACCGAAATATTTATCCTTACATTAATGCAAGATGGTAAAACTGAACTATCCAAAACTCTTAAAATGGAAGGTTTAACAATTAATTTAATTGAGGAAGAAATTTTAAAATTTAGAAAGGGGAAAACCGTGCAGACAGAAACAGCAGAAGAAGGTCGTGGAGCATTGGAGAGATTCACAATTGATGTGACAGCTAGAGCAGCACAGGGACAGCTAGATCCTGTGATTGGGCGTGATGATGTTATTCGTCGAGCTATTCAAGTTCTGCAGCGTCGTACTAAAAACAATCCTGTTTTAATAGGGGAGCCAGGGGTTGGTAAGACTGCAATTATTGAGGGATTGGCTCAGAGAATTATTAATAAACAAGTTCCTGAAGGTTTATTTAATAAGAGAATTCTATCTTTAGATATGGGGGCGCTGATAGCAGGTACTAAATACCGAGGAGAATTTGAAGAACGATTGAAAAGTCTTTTGCAAGAATTAGAAGACGAGGAAGGGAAAGTCATTTTATTTGTTGATGAAATGCATCTTTTAGTTGGTGCAGGTAAAACCGATGGTGCTATGGATGCGTCTAATCTGCTTAAACCAGCTTTAGCTAGGGGTGAGCTCCATTGTGTCGGGGCAACAACTCTTAAAGAATATAAACAATTTATAGAAAAAGATGCTGCCTTGGAGCGAAGATTCCAGAAAATTCTTGTGCAAGAGCCATCAATTCAAGATAGTATTGCCATTCTTCGAGGTTTGAAAGAACGATATGAAGTGCATCATGGCGTCGTTATTAATGATGCTGCGATTATTGCTGCAGCAGAATTATCTGCTCGTTATATAGCAGATCGACAATTGCCCGATAAAGCTATTGATTTAATAGACGAAGCGGCTTCTGCAATAGGAACTTTTAAAAACTCTAAGCCAGATGCTCTTGCCTCTTTAGATCATGAAATTATGACAATGAAAATAGAGCTAGAAGCATTGCGCAAAGAAGAAGATATTGAAGCAATTGAAAGAAGAAATTTACTTTCAAAAAAATTAGAAATAAAACAAAAAGAATATAATCAGTTAGAAGATCTATGGTTGAAAGAAAAGTCTGCTCTAGATGGTGCAGCTTCTTTAAAGCAAGAGCTAGAAGAAGCTAAAAGTAAATTTGAATTAGCAAGACGATCTGGGGATTTAGGGTTAATGTCTCAAATTCAATATGGATTGATTCCTTCTCTCGAAAAAAAGATTCAGAATGTTTCAAATGTTGATCAACAACATTTTCATTTATTAAAAAACACAGTGACAGCACAAGATATTGCAGAGGTTGTCGCTAAGGCGACAGGGATTCCTGCATCTAAAATGATAGCAAGTGAACGAAAAAAACTTTTAGGAATGGAAGATGTCCTAAAAGAAAAAGTTAAAGGACAAGATCATGCTGTTAGTGTTGTTGCTGATGCCATTGCTAGAGCAAGAGCAGGTTTGGCTCCTATCAATAAGCCATTAGCAAGCTTTTTATTCCTGGGGCCTACAGGTGTTGGTAAAACAGAGCTGTGTAAGCAATTAGCTGAATTTTTATTTGATAGCTCTGATAAAATGATTCGGTTAGACATGTCTGAATATATGGAAAAACATACAGTTGCTCGCTTAATAGGAGCACCTCCAGGCTATGTTGGTTATGAAGAAGGCGGATATTTAACTGAAAAAGTTAGAAGAAATCCTTATACAGTCATTTTATTAGATGAAATTGAAAAAGCACATCCCGATGTCATTAATGTGCTCTTACAAGTTTTGGATGATGGCCGATTAACCGATAGTCAAGGTAGAACAGTTGATTTTAAAAATACGATTTTAGTGATGACTTCAAATATTGGTTCTTCATTGATGATGCATCCACACGAAGGAATGGAAGAACAACTACATCAAGAACTTTTACGTTTTTTCAAACCAGAACTATTGAATAGGATTGATGAGCAAGTTATTTTCAAACCAATATCAAAAGAAGTCTTAAAAGAAATCGTACATGTAAGATTTAATGAATTAAAAGAAAGGGTTGCAAAGAAAAAGGTCTATATTGAGATAGATGATCAGGGATTAGATCTTTTAGCGAAAAAAGGATTTGATCTGCATTATGGAGCAAGACCTTTAGCAAGAGCTATTAGAACATATTTAGAGAATCCATTAGCCCATCTGCTCCTAAAAGAAGAAGACTGGAAAGCCTTAACCATTCAGATTCGTGGGGTTGATGATAAGATAGAGCTACATCTGCTTTCAAAAGAAGTGTAGATAAGACCTTTAGGGCTTTGTTTGTGTAAATACAAATCAAGATTAAAAATACTTAATAATAAATTTAAAGAGTTTATTATTAAGTAAAATAAAAACTTATAAACGAAACAATCGGTCGTGGAAGATCTCTGAAAAAATCCTATTTTAAATCAGATATTAATATTTCAATTGATTGCATAAAGAAAGATTTTAAAATTATTATTTGCTTAAAAAGATTATATGCACTTTAATTTCCCTATTTAAAATAAATCATATATATCAATTAACTAAATAAAGTGATATGATGGCACTATATTAAAAAACTACTAATTTTTTATGAAAAAAATAATTAACAGAATTAAATATAATTTTTATTATGCTTATTACGGTATTCAAAATTATATTTCAAAACAAATATTTAAGATGTATGCGTATGAGCAGTTTCATAGAGAGGCTTACACATGGGAGATCTATAAGGATGTAATGAGGAATTTCAGTGTCGATGGGTTACCTTTTCTTCAAAAAACAAAGTATTTCTTTTTATCATTGATAAATATAATTGATAGACACACATCACTTAAAGAATGGTCTGAATGCAGCTTAGAGCAGAGTGAAGATGAGACTGAGGATCAATTTCTAGCAAGAAAGCGAAATGCAGTATTAAGAAACCTTAATGCCATGAGTTTTTTGCAAAAATTTGACATGTATTATGGGATTTCAGACTATATTTCAAAACAAATAGTTAAGATGTATATGTATGAGCAGTTTACTAAGGCTTCCACATCATGGGCTGACTATAAGCGTGTAATGAGCGATTTCAGTGTCGATAAGTTATCTTTACAAAAAACAGTGTATTTCTTTTTGTCGTTGATAAATAGGATGAATATAGACCTATTAGAAAAAATGAAACAAAGGCCTGTCTGGGGCAGTCTGGCATATGAGACTGAGGATCAATTTCTAGAAAGAAAGCGAAAGACGGTATTAGAAGAATTTAACGACATGAGTTTTTTCCAAAAAGTTGACATGTATTATGGGATTTCAGACTATATTCAAAACCAAATAGATCTTGTGCATAAGCATAAGACAAATATCGAACCCTCCTCATATGATGAGGCCCAGAAGCGTAATAGAGAATTCTATTATAGTGAAAGAGACAATATGCCTTTTTTTGAAAAAGCAAAGTATTTCTTTTTATCATTGATAAATAGCATGGATATTAAGATATTAAGGAGCTTAGTTGATGAAATCTACGGCAAGAATATGGTGGTAGATAGATGTAAATCATTCGAAGCTCAACGAAACGAAGCATTAGCACTATTTGAGGAGATGAGCTTTTTAGACAAGGTTAGCAAATATTTGACAAGTTTTTTATCTGAAGAGATGGTAGATATTTGTTTGGATCATGGTGCAAATAATAATTTTACGGCAGATCAAGTCAAACATCTTGCTCACTTTATAGATATTGATTTTTCAAAATTATTAAAAGATCCGAATTTTCACGAGCGTGATCCAGTAGTGCGAGAGATAACTTATAATCTAGCCAATTTTAATATTCTATTAGAATTGCAGAAAAATCGAGAAGAGTTAGAAAAAAATACGTTTTTTGTTTCGGAATTAAAATTTTCTTTTGATCCTAGAGCTTTAATCAAGCTGATGACTTTAGTAGGGTCGTATACTTTTAGGAACATGTTGAGTAAATGCGAGTTACTGAGCGAAACTGATCAGAATCAGAAAAATATCTTAGAATGGTTACATAATTCTAGTGAGTTAATTGGTTCTACGAATCTTTATAGTGGTTATACTGACTTCTCACCCGATGAGCTCGACTATTCCACAATCTTGCGTGATTCAAGGACTCAAGATGGTCTCCTTTCAACAGATAAATTACAGTCGAAGATAGATTTTCTTTCTTCATTGAATGAAGTGCTAAGCGATGATAAACAGAATGCATCACATGAAGAAGTGCTAAGCAATGATACAGAGAATGCATCAGATGAAGAAAGGAGAATTAAAATTGAAGAAAAAATGAGAATTGAATACATAGGGAAAATTAAATCCGTAATATTACAAGCAATAGAATATCTAACTCAAGAACTTCAGGACCTGGAGCAAGAGCACCCAGTGCAAGAACTTCCTATAGCGCAACTAGGCAACGGCCAAGGACCTTCTTTGAATTTCTCTGGCGCACGAGGAAATGGTCTTTCTAGCGCCTCTAGCTCGCCCCGTATGTAAGATTAGTTGATCAATTCAAGATAGATCAGATATTGGGCATGATTGTCGAGTATCTGATTAAAGATGATGAGAGCTTTTTACAGCGAAAGAAAAGGAAATTGATGAGATGAATGATGATTAATAATCATCATTCATGCCTAAAGAAGATGGTTTTTGAATTGCTATCAATTCAGCCATATCTGCAGGAACTGGAGAATGTAAATCAATAACATTATCATCCCAAGGGTTATCAAATCTTAGCTTGGTCGCATGAAGAGCTTGGCGGTGAAATAATTTCTTTGTAGGGTAAGATCCAGAATAAAGAGGCTCTCCAATGATCGGATGGCGGATATATTCAAGATGAACTCTGATTTGATGAGTTCTGCCTGTTTCTAGCGTACATTCAACCAAAGTAGTTTTTTCAAATCGTTGAAGAACTTTGACATGAGTGATGGCTTCTTTTGCTAAAGGAGCATGTGTGACTGCTCTTTTTAATCGATTATGAGGATCTCTACTCATTTTAGTATGTATAATTTGACCGAATCTTAGATTGCCGATGATTAAGGCATGATAAACTCGATGAATATTTCTGACTAGCATTTGTTGAGTTAGTTCATGGTAACCTTCTTGTGTTAAAGCAATAACCATGAGGCCTGAAGTATCTTTATCTAATCGATGGATTAAGCCCCAATTTGGTAAAGATAAAACTTGAGGAAAATGCCATGCAAGAAAGTTTGCAAGGGTACCATTTGGAACGCCTGCGCCTGGATGAACAACTAACCCTGCAGGTTTATCAATAACAAGAAAATGTTTATGCTGATACACAATAGGCAAAGGGCCTTCTTGTGGTTCAAGATTAGATTCTTGTTCTTGCTCTAAAGACTCTAATTGAACGTTAATTCGATCATTTAATCTTAATTTGTAATTTGGATTTTCTTGTTGGCCATTAATTAATATTTGGCCATTTTTAATTTGTTCTGCAAGATAAGAACGAGAAAATTCATTAAATTGTTGAGCAGCCCATTTATCTAATCGTAACCCTTGTATCTCCGGAGTTACTTCAAAGATTTCTTCGTTTAACATTCAATAACCTCTTGAATTTCTGAGTTTGAAATTAATTCTTTTTCTAAGTTTTTAAAATCCCATAATGTCTTATCCATCAAATGACTTGGTGAAACAGCGCTTAATGCATGGAGCATATTACTTGGAATTTTAGGATTTGTTAGAGCCATTTTATGAATTAATGATTTAATCGATTGGCGCTGTAAGTTTTCTTGAGAACCGCATAAGTTGCAAGGAATAATTGGAAACTCCATGAGCTTTGCAAATTCAGCCAAATCATTTTCCTGACAATAAGTTAATGGTCTAATAACTATCAAGTCTTTATCTTCATTTAATAATTTAGGCGGCATTGATTTAATAGCGCCATTGTAAAAGATCGACATTAATAAAGTAGTGATCATATCATCACGATGATGTCCTAACGCAATTTTGTTAAAGCCATGATCGCGAGCATATTTATAAATAATTCCACGTCGTAAGCGAGAGCATAAAGAACAATAAGTTTTATTTTCAGGAATTTTATCTGTGACAATTGAGTATGTGTCTTTCGATAAAACTTCGTAAGGAATACGCATTTCTTCTAAACGTTGTTTTAGCAATAAATCATTCCATCCTGGTTGCCCCTGATCTAAAGTAAGAACTTTATAGTTAAACCGGGCTTTTGATTTTTTACGAAGTTCACTAATCGCCCAAACCATGGACCAAGAATCTTTTCCTCCTGATAAACAAAGAAGAACGTTATCCCCGTGACGAATCATATTAAAGTCACTAATTGCTTTTCCTGTATAATGTAAAACTTTTTTCTTAAGAGGTTCTAGAGACATTGAATTATTAAATATTTTTTAATCAAATTGTTGGATATCCTATCAAATATTGATAAAAACTTCTATGAAATTATTTATTTCTTAACAAACTGTTTTAATTAATTTATTAACTAACTCATCAATTAATTTAAATTTTAAAATCAAATAGTTGATTTGAATTTTTTATCTTTTCCTAATAAGTTTTTCTTTTAAGGATTAAAAATATTTATCAAAAATCAATAAATACTTTTTTAATTTCTACAAAGCTTTCTTTAAGTAGGCTTGATGAATGATATTCAACTACTGTAGGATGAGACTATGATCTTCAACGATAAGTGCATTCAAAGACTTGAATCATTTTTCAAGTGCAGTTGAAATATTATGAATAATTATTTAAAAGATGTTGATACAGAAGAAAAGCAAGAGTGGCTAGATGCCTTTAAAGATTTAATAGATCATAAAGGAGTTGCGCCAGCTCAAGAAATGCTTCGTTTTCTTGCTAAAGAAATTAATGAGCCTCGACTATCATTTTCCAATCGAGAATATATCAATACAATCGATCATTTTGATCAACCAGAATATCCTGGTGATTTGCATTTAGAAAAGCAAGCAGAAAACATTATTCGATGGAATGCAAAAGCCATGGTCGTGAAAGCACAGGTTGATGACGATCTTGGCGGACATATCGGCACCTATGCATCAATAGCTCTGTTATATGAAGTTGGATTTCAGCATTTTTGGAAGGCTGGGCGAGATGGAGATTTAATTTTCTTTCAAGGACACTCTTCTCCGGGTATTTATGCTCGATCTTTTCTTGAATATAGAATCGATGAACATCAATTAAGTAATTTCAGAAGAGAAACCGAATCATCAGGATTAAGCTCGTATCCCCATCCATGGTTGATGCCTTCATATTGGCAATTTCCAACCGTTTCAATGGGACTAGGCCCATTACAAGCTATCTATCAAGCTCGTTTTATGAAGTATTTGCATGCTAGAAAATTATTATTAAATCCTGATAGAAAAGTATGGTGTTTTTGTGGTGATGGAGAGATGGATGAACCCGAATCACTTGGCGCTCTATCTATTGCATCAAGAGAGCATCTTGATAACTTAATTTTCGTTGTTAATTGTAATTTGCAGCGTTTAGATGGGCCTGTGCGTGGAAATGGAAAAATTATAGAAGAATTAGCTCGAATTTTTGAAGGAAATGGATGGTCTGTTATTAAAGTATTATGGAGTAGCAGTTGGGATCATCTCTTAGATCAGGATGAAGATGGAGTTATTCGTCAGAAATTGATGGAATTATGCGATGGTGATTTTCAATTATACGTTAGAAAAGGACTAGCTTATTTCAAAGAACATTTTTTCTCAGGACATCCGTTCTTAGAAAAAATCAAACATGAATTAAGTGATGAATTTTTAAGTCAATTGACTAGGGGCGCGCACGATCGGAAAAAGATTTATGCAGCTTATGCAAAAGCGATTCAATCACAGGGTAAACCTGTTGTTATTTTAGCTCACTCCATTAAAGGTTTTGGATTAGGACATGCAGGAGAAGCTTTAAATACTGCTCATAATACAAAAAAGCTAACAAAAGAGCAGTTAATAGAATTAAAAAATCAATTGCAAATTCCATTAACTGATGAGCAAGCAATGCATGCTGAATTTTATAGACCATCACATGATGATCCTCTCGTTCAATATATTATCAGTCATCGTCAGCGATTAGGTGGCTTTTTACCAGCTCGATTCGAGCAATCAGAACATTCGTGGAATCAACATGAATCCACTCAAGTTAGTGAAATGTTTCTTGAAGGAAGTGGAGATAAAAGTTACTCAACAACAATGGCTTTTGTCAGAATCTTGGGAGCTTTACTCAGAGACAAAGTGTTTTCAAAATCTATAGTTCCTATTGTTCCGGATGAGTCTAGAACTTTTGGAATGGAGGGGCTTTTTAAACAGATAGGTATTTATAATCCATTAGGCCAGCGATATCAGCCTGTTGATGCTCAAGAGTTAATGCCATATACAGAGTCAATCGATGGGCAATTATTGCAAGAAGGAATTAATGAGGCGGGAGCCATGGCAAGCTGGATTGCAGCAGCGACAAGTTATTCTGTGCATAATAGACCAATGATTCCTTTTTATATTTATTATTCAATGTTTGGTTTTCAGAGAGTTGGCGATCTTTGTTGGGCTGCTGGTGATAGTAGAGCCAGAGGGTTTTTAATTGGCGCAACAGCTGGTCGAACAACATTGAATGGTGAAGGGTTGCAGCACCAAGATGGACATTCTCATTTAATAGCATCTACTATTCCTAATAGTCGATGCTACGATCCTGCTTATTCCTATGAGCTTGCAGATATTATTAATCATGGTTTAAAAAGACTCACCACAGGGCATGATGAGTTTTTCTATATAACTGCAATGAATGAAAATTATCGACATCCGAAAAAACCTGAAGGTGTTGAGGATGGAATTATTAAAGGATTGTATTTACTAGATAGATTTGGAAGTGAACCTATTATTGATTTAATAGGGAGCGGAAGTATTCTTAATGAAATTCTAAAAGCAGCAGAAATTCTTTCTGTTTCTTATAATATTTCAAGTAGAGTTTGGTCAGCAACTAGCTTCACTGAACTTCGTCGTGAAGCTTTATTGATAGAACATGACAACATTCATCATGATAGAAAAACATTAAATTATATCGAGCAATGTCTGGGGTCCAGTAATAAACCAGTCTTAGTAGCTACTGATTATATGGCTATTTTACCTGAAGGAATTAGAAAGTGGGTAAAAAGACCGTATCATGTTCTTGGAACTGATGGTTACGGACGTTCTGATTCTAGAAAATCTTTAAGAAATCATTTTGAAGTGAGTGCAAACTATATCGTCTATCAATCATTAAAGAAATTGGCGGAAGAGTCTTTAATTAGTGATTTAAATTGGCAAGAAGTTCGACACAAATTAAAAATTAATCCAAATAAAAAAAGCCCTTTAGAGTAAAGGTGGGAGATAATAGTGCAAATTAAAAATATTTTAGTCCCCGATCTGGGGGGATTAAGTGGGTTAGAAATTATAGATATTTTTGTTGCCGTTGGTGACAATATTCAAAAGGGCGAGCCTATTGTTTTAGTTGAAACAGAAAAAGCATCAATGGAAATAGTCAGCGATTTTGAAGGGAAAATCATCAAATTATATGTTAATAAAGGCTTAAAAATATCAACAGGTGTTTTGTTAGCGGATATTGAAATAGTTGATGCTAATAATATGCCAGTTCAAGATTCACTCAAAGATCGAATAGATATTAAAAATTCATCGGATGCGCCTGAAGAAAAAAAAATAGAATCAATAAATCAAAAAAATGATAATAAAAAAGATTATTTAAAGACAGGATTTCATGCAGGTCCTGCAGTTAGGAAACTAGCAAGAGAATTAGGAATTGATTTAAATCAAGTGCCGCCAACAGGGTTGAAAGGTCGAGTAACATTAGATGATGTGAAAAAATTTGCACGTGATCGACACTCAGGTCAACCTTCAGTTCAAAATAGATCGCAAAAACCAAGATTACCTGATTTTTCACAATGGGGTGTCGTTGAAGAAAAAACATTAAGTAATATTAAAATTAAAACAGCTGAAAATATGTCAAGGAATTGGACGCTAATTCCTCATGTGACACACTTTGATGAAGCTGATATTACTTCCTTGGAGCAATTTAGAACATACCAACAAAGCTTAATGAAGGATTCAGGAATTAAGATTAGCCCTTTGATTTTTATCATGAAGGCGATTGCCCAAGCTCTAAAGGATTATCCTCAATTTAATGCATCTCTTTCTGAATGTGAAAGTAAATTGATTTATAAAAAATATATTAACTTAGGAGTTGCTGTAGAAACCGCCGATGGGTTAGTTGTTCCTGTTATTAAAGATGTTGACAAAAAATCTATTAAAGAATTAGCTCAAGAGCTGAAAACAATTTCAGCTCAAGCCAGAGATAAAAAATTATCATTATCAGCTATGACGGGACAATCTTTTACTGTGTCCTCTTTAGGAGGAATCGGTGGTACAGGATTTACTCCAATTGTGAATTGGCCAGATGTTGCTATTTTAGGCGTTTCAAAAGTTCAGAAAAAAATCAAGTTAGATAAAGGTCAAGTAACAGAGGCTTTAATATTGCCGTTCAGTTTAAGTTATGATCATCGAGTGATTGATGGAGCGGAAGCAGCAAGATTTTGTGTGCAAATTGTCAGATATTTGGAAGATATTAGAACATTGTTATTGTAAGGATGCATTGCGATGAAAGAAATAAATGTTGAGATTGTTGTTTTAGGGAGCGGGCCTGGCGGATATACTGCAGCTTTTAGAGCTGCTGATTTATTACAAGAGCCTGAAAAAGTAGCTTTAATTGAGCGATATGATAGCCTGGGAGGAGTTTGCTTAAATGTAGGATGCATTCCTTCAAAAGCATTATTAAACGTAGCTGAAACAATCAGGTACGCTCAACATTTAGAAGGAAAAGGGGTAGAATGGGGTCCTCCAAAGTTTAATATTGATCATTTGCGAGACCATAAAAATAAAGTTATCAAGCAATTAACAACAGGTCTCGATTTTCTAGCTTCTTCTAGAAAGATTCTAAGCTTAAAAGGAACTGCAAAATTTCTCACGCCTTTTTCATTAGAATTAATTCAAAATGATGAAAGAAAAATTATTAACTTTAAAAAAGCGATTATAGCTGTTGGATCGAGGGTCGTTAAATTACCATTTTTACCAACACATCCACGAATCGTAGATTCAACGGGAGCTTTAGAGTTACCTTTTATTCCGCAAAGAATGCTCATCATTGGAGGCGGTATTATAGGTCTTGAAATGGCAAGTATTTATAGCGCATTAGGCTCTAAAATAACGATTGTTGAAATGGGGGCTCAGCTTATTCCTGCTGCTGATGCTGATATTGTCAGTCCTTTACTAAAATTTGCTAAAAAAAATTACGAACAAATTCTCTTCAATACTAAAGTATCAAAAGCAATCCCAGATGCTGATGGGGTAGATATTTATTTTAATGATTCAAAAGAACCTGAGAGATTTGATCTTGTTTTAGCGGCTGTAGGGAGAATTCCGAATGCCGATCAAATTCAAATTGAAAAAGCCAATATAGAATTGACAGAAAAAGGTTTTATAAAAGTTAACAATGAGTGTCAAACAAATCAAACACACATCTATGCTATTGGTGATTGTGTAGGCCAGCCTATGTTAGCGCATAAAGCGATTCCAGAAGGAAAGGTGGCAGCTGAAAATTCTTGTGGTCATAAATCTATTTTTGCACCTAGATGCATACCTAGCGTTGCGTATACAGATCCTGAAGTAGCTTGGGTTGGCGCAACTGAAAAAGAATTAATTCAAGGAAAGGTTGCCTATGAAAAAGCTATTTTTCCTTGGGCGGCTAGTGGACGCGCTTTAGCGATGGGCTCTCAAGATGGATTAACAAAAATTTTATTCCATCCTGAAAACCATCATATCCTCGGTGCTGGAATATGTGGACCACATGCCGGAGATCTTATTTCAGAAGTTGCCTTGGCCATTGAAATGGGGTGCGTGGCTGAAGATTTAGCATTAACAATTCACCCACATCCCACTTTATCTGAAACTATTGCTCAAGCCTGTGAAGCCTTTGAGGGCACAATCACAGACTTGATGCCAACAAAGAGGAAATAAAATATATGATGATGTTGCTTGAGTCTTTTCTAGGATTATTTATTGGGTTGTATCTGATTATGTTATTAGCCAGATATTTTTTATCTAGTCGTCTTTCTAATCTTCAAGAAGAATTTAAGCAACAATCAGGGTTTTCAAATCCGAACGAAAATTCAATTACAAAAATGGTTCAATGTGAATTTTGCCGAGCTTATTTTCCAAATCAAGAAGGTGTTTTTCATAAAGGGAAATTATTTTGCACAATAGAGCATGCAGAAAAATACTTTTAAATCAGAGATTGCTTCTTAAAGCTTCAGTGATTTTATGATATTCTATCCTCAAGAAAATTATATAACATCATAAAGCTTTTGCTTTTTATTTGAACGGAGTTTCCATGTTAGATAAGCATTATCAGTCTCATCAGCTTGAAAAAAAATGGTATCAACGCTGGACAGAAAAAAACATCTTTGAAAAAGTGAGTCAGCGAGATAGCTCCGATTCATACTGTATTATGATTCCACCACCGAATGTAACAGGCACCTTACATATGGGGCATGCCCTACAAGATTCCTTAATGGATTCTTTAATTCGTTATCATGCACAGCAAGGTAAAAAGGTTCTTTGGCAAGTAGGAACAGACCATGCAGGAATTGCAACACAAATGGTTGTCGAAAGATTGCTTGAGCGAGAAGGATTAGATCGTTCAAAAATGTCTAGAAAAGATTTCTTAGACAGAGTTTGGCAATGGAAAGAACATTCTGGTGGTCAAATTTTATCTCAATTAAAAAGATTAGGCACATTTATTGATTGGAAAAAAGAACGATTTACAATGGATCCTGATTATAATGAATCCGTTTTACATGCGTTTGTTAAGCTATACAGAGATGGATTAATTTACAGAAAAAAAAGATTAGTGAATTGGGATTGTCATTTGCAATCAGCTGTTTCTGATTTGGAAGTTGAGTTCCATGAAGAGCAAGGGCATTTATATGAAATAAAATATAAATTAGAAACAGGTGTAGAGTTTTTAGTAGTCGCAACAACAAGACCGGAAACAATTTTTGGAGATGTTGCGGTTGCTGTACATCCTTCAGATTCAAGATACGCTCATTTAATCGGTCAAAAAGTACATCTACCTTTAACAAATCGATTAATTCCTATTATTGCAGATGAGTATGTCGACCCTGCATTTGGAACTGGTTGTTTAAAAATAACTCCAGGACATGATTTTAATGATTTCGCTGTTGGTGAACGACATGGCCTTCCTCTTATTAATATTTTAAATCTTAATGGAACGCTAAACGATGAAGTTCCTGAAAATTTTAAAGGACTCGATAGAATTCAAGCAAGAAGTACAATACTAGAAGTCTTGAAGGCAGAAGATTTCCTTGTCCGTATTCAAAAACATACACATGAAATTCCAAAATGCTCCAGAACAGATCAGGTGATAGAACCTTTAGCCACAGAGCAGTGGTTTGTTTCGATGGGGGACATGGCTAAAAAAGCCTTAGAAGCTGGAGATCAAGGGAAATTAGATTTCTTCCCTAAATTATGGGAGAAACAATACAAACAATGGCTTGAAAATATTCAAGATTGGTGTATTTCTCGCCAATTATGGTGGGGCCATCAAATACCAGCATGGTATGACGATCAAGGAAATCATTATGTAGGTTTAAATGAAACTGAAGTTCGCGCACACTATCATCTGGACTCTTCTATTCATTTAAAACAAGATGAAGATGTTTTAGACACTTGGTTTTCATCAGCTCTTTGGCCTTTTGCAACATTAGGATGGCCGAATGAAGCATCATTAAAACCATTTTTCCCCACACAGGTCTTAGTGACTGGATTTGATATCATTTTCTTCTGGGTTGCTAGAATGGTGATGTTTTCATTGTACTTTACTGGAGAAGTGCCTTTTAAAGATATTTATATCCATGGATTAATTCAAGACCATCAAGGTCAAAAAATGTCAAAATCTAAAGGGAATGTTATTGATCCTATTGATTTAATAGATGGAATTTCCTTAGATGATCTTTTAGAAAAAAGAACACAAGGCTTGATGCAACCAGAAAAAACTGCAGCAATTAAAGAAGCAACATCAAAAGATTATCCACAGGGATTGCCATCTTTTGGGGCAGATGCTTTGCGCTTAACTTATTGCTTACAGGCATCACCAGCTAGATTTATTAGATTTGATCTGCAAAGACTTCAAACAAGTCAAAATTTCTGTAATAAGTTATGGAATATGCTGCGATTTGTGATGATGCAATTAGAAGATTATCAATCTGAATTCCAATTAATTGATGTTAAACATAGCATTAATAAATCTATTTTATTAAAAATTAAAGAAGCTCGAATAGCAACTTCGAAATATTTTGATGAATATCGTTTTGATTTGCTTTCAAACACTTTAGTTGATTTAACTTGGAAAGATATCTGCGATGATTATATAGAATTTTCAAAAGTTTTATTAAAAAATCCAGAATATCGACAAGAAACACAAGCTGTTTTAGTTCAAGTTATTACTGCTGTCTTGCATTTATTACATCCTATGATGCCATTTATTACTGATGAGTTATTTGAAACTTTATCTGAAAAAACAGGGTTCTTAGTGGGACAAACTTTAGTTGAAATTCATCATGAAGAAATAGATCGATTGAAAGCACCTCAAGAGAGCATGCAAGAAGTCGCTCATTTATTAGAGATGATAACAACGATAAGAACAGCTAGATCAAAAATGGATGTTCCTCCAAAGGTAAAATCAAAACTTTATCTAGAAGAAGCTGGCTCTATTCATCAATTATACTTAAAGTATAAAGAGTTCTTTGCTGAGATGACTAAAATTGAGGCAACAGATCTTTTGACGGCATTACCAGCGGATGGAACAACATTATCTTTTAAAGATGAAGTTTTTGGAATTTCTTTTGAGTTAACAGTTGATGTTGAAGCTAAAAAGGCTCGACTAGAAATTGATAAAACAAAATGTAAAAAAGAAATTGAAAAAGCACAACAAAAACTAGCAAGCCCATCATTTATTGAGAAGGCCCCTGCAGCTGTTGTGGAGCAAGAGAAGCAACGATTGAATGATTATTTAGTTCAGCTAAAAGCAATCGAAGATAGTTTGTTATTATTAGATTAAAAAAACAGATTAATAAAAAGGCCGGGATTTCCCGGCTTTTTTATTAATAGCTATTTTATTGGACTCGAACTAAGACCCCACTTAAATAGCTTAATTCTGGCAGCTCTGGCTTAATAGGATGATCAAATCCTGCTTGTAGCTGAGCTAAAACAGTTACAGTTTTTCTTGCTTTGGTAGCGGCTTTTGCGCTGATTTCCAAAATTTCATCGTGGCTAATCAAATGAGAGCATGATGTAAAGCAAAGAAAACCCTCGGGTTTAACAAGTTGTAAAGCTTGTGAAACAACTTTGATATATCCTTGCAATCCTTGAGCCAAACTTGATTTGCTTTTAACAAAAGCAGGTGGATCGACGATAACCATATCATAAAGTTGAGTTTCTTTTTCTAAAAAAGGAAAAACTTGTTCTTGATGCCAATTGATTAAGTGTTCAACATTATTTAATTGAGCAGCCTGGCGTGCTAATGATATTGCTAGTTCAGAACGATCAACAGCATCAACTTGAGCCCCTTGTAAAGCAGCATAAAGAGCGAAACTTCCTGTGTGTGTAAACAGATCAAGAACTAAATCACCTTTTTTAATCCATCTTGAAATAATGCTTCTATTTTCACGCTGGTCATAGAACCATCCGGTTTTTTGGCCATTAATAACATCTGCGTAAAATTTAATAGGCCCTTCATGTCCGATAACGATTGATGAGTCTAGAGGGGCTCCTATAATAACAACCGGTTCATCTTGCAGTTGTTCTAATGCACGAGAATTACTGTCTTTTCTTAAAACCCATGTTTTGATATCAGGAGCGACACGTTGTAAAGCTGGAAGCCATTGGTTTTGTAATAATTCAATTCCCGCAGTATTAAGTTGAACAACGCAAACATCACCATAACGGTCGATAACAAGGCCTGGAAGCCCATCAGCTTCAGCATGGACCCATCTGTAAAAGGGTTCTTTATAAACAGTTTGTCTAATTTTCTGAGCTTGGATGAATTTTTGTTCAAACCAGTCGCAGGAAGGCAGGTGCAATGTATGATGCAAATAAATTCTTCCAGCGATCAGAGCGTGCCGATTTAATGTTCCGATTCCTAACTCGGATCCTTGTTCAGAAACAAATTTAACTAAACTACCAATAGGCAATTGTTTGCATGTTGGCGTTAAGGATAGTTCGTTTGAATAAATCCATGGGTACCCAAGTTTAACACGTTGAGGTCGCTGAACAACGATAGATGGAAGAGAATCTAGATGCATAAAATAATCCGTAAAGTGAAATTTCTTAACTATAAGAATTTTATAAAAATTTACCGTAAACTTTAACATTTTTTAATAAATAGTTCTAGATAATCATGCTTTTTAGTGATCTAATAAAAAATCAAATTCTGAGGGGCTGCTAGTTACTCTTTTTTATAAAAAATGTAGAATATACTGAAATTCTTTCTCAATTCAAATCGACTATAATTATTTTGAAACCTGACGTTCAGGGTTTGATGAAATAGTGATTTATAGAGTCAAAGACTCACTAAAATCTTACATAAAAAGTTAGTTATCGAGTTTAAAAATGCTAGCTATGATTGATGCCTATAAATCTGGATTGTTAACCAGAAAATTTTTAATGCGAAACATATTTGCAGGCATTGTCGTGGGTATTTTAGCATCGCCATTAGCAATAGCATTTGCTATAGGAAGTGGTGCTCAGCCAGAGCAAGGATTATATACTGCAATCTTTTCAAGCGTGATTATTGGATTGTTTGGGGGAACGCGTGTTCAAATAGCAGGGCCAAGTGGAACATTAGTGATGATGCTTGCCCAGGTTGCCATTCGATACGGACTTGAGGGGTTGCAATTTGTTTCTATTTTAGCTGGCCTTTTTTTAATAGTCTTTGCGATATTTAAACTAGGTTCTTTTATCAATTTAATTCCTACAAACGTTATTCATGCTTTTTCTTTTGGAATGGGCGTTAGTATTTTTGTGAATCAATTTAAAGACTTTTTCGGATTAAAATTGATTATTCCTTCAGGTGTTCCTTTTTTTTATAAATTAATTTTATTAGTTGAAAATGTACATACTTATTCAATTAATGCCACAATTCTTTCGATTCTTGGTGTTATGATTTTATTTTTATGTGCAAAAATATCCAAAAATATTCCAGCACCCTTAGCTGCATTATCATTAATTACTATTCTTAATGTGAGTTTAGGATTAACTGATGTAGCCACCATAAAAAATTCTTATGGAGGTATTCCTCAAACATTGCCTATCTTTATTAAACCTATCTTTGAATGGAACATGTTTCGGGAGTTATTATGGCCATCATTCTCTATAGCTGTTTTAAGCAGCATAGAGACGTTATTATCAGCATCAGCAACTGATAAGTATACTGGGCAAAGACATCGCTCTAATCAAGAGCTTTTAGCGTTAGGTTTTTCTAATATTATTAGTGCTTTTTGGGGAGGTTTTGCTGCAACGGGCACGTTAACCCGAACAATGACTAGTGTTAAATGTGGAGCCAACTCACCAATTGCTGCCTTAAGTCATGCATTGATGATTATTGCTGTTTTATTTTTGTTAGCCCCTATAGCGAATGCAATTCCATTATGTGCGTTAGCCTCTATTTTATATGTAGTGGCCTTTAACATGACTAATTTAAAATTCCTAATTCCTTATTTGAGGCAAGCAAAAAGATATGAGGTCTTTATTTTTATGATGACTTTTTTAGCAACATTATTCTTAGATTTATCAAAAGCTATTTTTATAGGTGTTACTTTAACTTTTATGGAGCCTTACTTTTATAAGTTTTTTAAACGATTAAAAGAAATCTTTTAAAAAATAATTTCTTCGAATTTTTCCATTTGAATTTGAGGTAGTAGCCCATCAACTTGTGAATTACAAAAAGTTCGATAAATTTGAGAGCGAAGCCAAAGATCTCTATGCATCCCATCTTCAATAATTCTTCCATTTTCAAATAATAAAATTCTATCCATCGTAACAAGAGTTGATAAACGATGAGCAATCACGATTGTTGTTTTATTTTTCATAAATTCAATTAAAACGGTTCTAATATCTTGTTCAACAACTGTATCTAATTGACAAGTAGCTTCGTCAAGGATGAGTATGGGGGCATTCTTTAGAATTGCTCGAGCGATAGCAATTCTTTGGCGTTGACCAGCTGATAATCTAATAGCTCGTTCTCCGACTTGAGTCTGATACCCTTGCGGTAAGGCTATAATAAAATCATGGGCATGTGCTTTCTGAGCAGCACGAATAACCTCTTCATCTGAAGCATCAAGGCGGCCATAGCGGATATTATCAATGAGAGTTCCTTGAAATAAGGATGGTTCTTGAGGAATCATTCCAATATTTTTACGAAGAGATTCTTGTGTCACTTCGCTAATATCTTGATTATCTATTAATATTCTTCCTGAAGAGATATCAAATAATCTTAGTATTAAATTAACAAAAGTAGATTTTCCACTTCCTGAATAACCCGCAAGACCTATTTTTTGACCCGAAGGAATAAAGACTGATTTATCTTCAAAAAGAGCTGGTGAGTTGTGGTAATTAAAACGCACTTGCTCAAAGATTATTTCCCCTTTAGATACTGATAAAAAAGGAGCGGATGCTTTATCTATAATCTTTGAAGGGGATAAAATCACTCTTAATCCTTGAGTTATATTGCCTGAGAGTTCGGTAATGCTTCCTGTATTTCTAGAAATGACTGTTAAACAGTCAATCACAGCTAAATTAATCGAAAGAACTAGGGCAAAGTCACCACCGCTCATTTGACCATTTTTATAACCTATTAATAGAGTCACTATACAAAATGACTGATAGATAACAAATAAAATGCCCTGAATAGCGTATAATCTCATTAAACTCCAATCTCGGTTTTGTTCCGCTTGAATTTGATATGATAATTCTCGTCGAAGTTTTTTTATTTCAGCATGTTGCCCAGTAAAGAGTCGGACACTTATCATATTGCCGATAGTATCAATCATTTTACCAACGACATTTGAGCGAACTTCTGCCGCATAATCCCCCAATAAACGAGCTTTGGCTGCTTTTTTGTAGGATAAAAGAAGAAAAACACCTGACCAAATAATTAAAGCTAATGCAAATTCTAATTTTACAAATCCTAACGTAATAATTGATGCAATAAGTCCTAATAATTGACTTAAAATTTGTTCATTAAGAATACGAATTAGTTCTGGAAGACCTTCAGTCACATCTCGAATATTACTTCCTAATGAACCGGCATAGTGGTTTTGATAAAAATCGTGAGAATGAGCCATCATTTGATTCATCAATTTCAGGCTTAATTGACTACGAAGATTAGGGAGAAACTTTAAATTAAAATAATCGTAAATTCGATAACTCACAGTGATGACGATAGACATCACAATATAAGCAATACCTGGATAAATTAAAGAATTTATCGATGGATGAGGAGTGATTTCAGCTGGAATTTCATCAATCATTAATTTGATAAGGTAAGGCCTAAAAGTTAAGTCAAAGGCCCATAAGCTGACCATTGAGCAGTTAATAAAAAGCATCCATTTAAAAGGGGAGATAACATCAAGAATGAAATCAGCTATTTTTTTTGTTTTCACCAAAAAAACTCCATTAATATTAAATTAAAATAATGACTTTATTAATTTTTTATAAATATTATGGAAAAAAGTAGCTAGCAAAGCTGTCTAAGGATAAATAAGAAGGACCTGTCAGGCATAAAGATGAATAGCAAAAGAATTGTTTCAATGTCGGAGACCTCCTGCAAAAAAGCAACACAAAAAGTGCAAGATTTACTTAAAGTAGCATTTTTCCATGAAATTCATGATTCGTAAAGATTTTTATTTTATTTTTATAAAAGTAGGTTATTTTAAGTGAGTAAATTTTTTATTCTTTTGAATAAAAAGGGCCCAATTATAGCGATAAAAAATAAGATACTTAGGCCAGAAATAATATCATTCATAGGAATAATTAATGCTGCTAAAGGAATAAATTTTAATGTTCCATAAAGTAATACTAAGTAATTTAAAACTTGCAGTTTTGATAAACTAGCCGATTTTTTGATTGATTGAATTGGTGTTGCTATCCATCCTAAAATGATGCTTAGTAAAATCAGGCCAATATAGGCAAAATCTTTGATCAGATATGAAATAATTTCATCTTGTATTTCAGGTATGTTTTTTTTATAAATTTCTATTTTATTTAATAGTATTATTTTATCAAATCCAATTTTTCTTTGTAAATCCCAAGATAAATCTAAAGATGAATCTTCAGCCTCGATTAAAAGAGAATTTCTTGATTGCCATGGACTTAATTTCGCATTGTTTGTTTCAAAATCGTATACAAAAAGACTATTTTGATCCATTGGAAAAAAAAGCTTTTTATGCTGTAAATAAACCTGATTGATTTGAACTTTAGGCATTTTATCGATTTTTGATAGCCTTGTTAAATGAGAGTTATAAGATAATTCAGGTAAGTAATTTAATTTTAAAGGGATCGTCATCAAAGATACAAGCAATAATTGAAAAAGGAAAATCAAGAAAAATTGTTTCCTGGGCGCTCCAATGACAGCATAAGCTAACCATCTTGATTGTTGAGTCCATTGCCAGTTTGTCAGTACTGTGCTGATAAAAATTGTAATAGGCGATAAATCAATAGCTTTCCATAAAAAGTCAATAAAAATAAAATTAAGCAGATCTGATTGAGTATATAAGGGGCTGATATTTTTGAGTTCTTTCAAATAATGTAGAATGCTTTCAAAAGAACCTAGCAAGATTATTAAAACAAACCAGTTTTTAATAAACGAAAAAAGGTAACTTTTTAAAACAATCTTACTGATCATTTAAATGATTCCTTATATAGCCAGCCAAGATTAAAAGAAGAAGTAGGGAAAACGGTAAATTTAAGCGTTGAATAAGATTTTGTTGAAAATATTTGTTAATCATAACTGCTAGTACCGTAGAGCATGAGAAAACAGCAATCGCTTCTAACATCGTTGAATGATAGCTTTTAATTTTTCGTAAAGAAATTTTTCTATTGATAAACCCAATTGCAATAATCCAAACTTGGAATATTAAAAAGAGTCGCCAAAATATTTCACCATACTTAATTGTAAAAGGCTGCTGTAATAATTCAGATAAAGTTAAAGATGATTTAGTTTGAGATGTTGGTTTATCTGCAAAAGAAAATTCCATAGCATCAAAATCAATTTTTTGTTCAGAATGTTCTGGATCAATTAAATGACCATTTGTCAGTTCAATTGATAACTTTTCAGGCTCGTATAATCCAGAGGTTGCTTTGATCACAATTGGTCTATTATTTTTTAAACTGATAATCGTTAAATCTTTAAATTCAAGAGATTCTTTATTATCAAAATAAATAACATAATTTTTACCTATTTTGAGAGGTTGGCCTGGTTGGCTAAAATGAATTAATTGTGTATGTAAGTCTTGAGAGAATTTTGCTTGAACTAAATGACCCAACACAGGGACTATAAAAAAAAGACAGGAAATATTAAGAATCGTTACAAGCGTCATAAAATTATAAGCAATATTTTTACTGTTTTTGTTTTTCCATCCACTTAAAAGAGCCGCATGATCTTCACGTTGCTCTTCTAAAGATTTTTTCCAATTAATCCAGCTAAAAAGAAAGCTTACATTGAGGATAAGAGGCAATGAAGATAAAATTTCTATTCCAAAGATAGGTAATAGATCTGTAAAGTTAAGTGAGTATTCTTGCAACGTTTTCATGCTGACAAAAAGAGCTTGTGTGCTTAAAAGGATCGTCAATAAACTGAAAATAGATATGAACGATTTATTTAAACGACCTGCAAGATAACGTTGCAAAATCACGGTAGGTTATCCTCCGAATTCTTTTATTAGAAATTCAATTAACAGAGGAACTGGACGCCCGGTAGATCCTCGTTTATGTCCTTGAAAGACACAAGCAGAGCCAGCAACATCTAAATGAGCCCATTTAAAATTTTTCGTAAATCGACTTAAGAAACAAGCTGCAGTAATTGTGCCCGCATTCGCTCCTCCAATATTAGCCATATCCGCTACAGGAGATTTTATTAAATCTTGGTATTCATCCCATAAAGGTAAAGGCCAAGCTTTATCGGTTGAGATTTTAGATGCAGCTAGTAGTTTTTCAGAAAGTTCATCATTATTTGATAGTAATCCAGATGCTACACTTCCAAAAGTGGCTAAACAAGCACCTGTTAATGTTGCAATATCAATGACGTAGTGAGGATCGAATCTTTCCGCATAAGTGAGCGCATCACATAAAATCAAGCGACCTTCAGCATCCGTATTTAAAATTTCTATGGTTTGTCCAGACATTGAGGTAACAATATCATCAGGTTTATTAGCATTGGTTCCTGGAATATTTTCACAAGTAGGAATTAATCCGATAACAGAGATCGATGGTTCATATTGTGCAAGAAAATGAAAAATACCTAGGACGCTAGCCGCACCAGACATGTCAAATTTCATCCCCATCATACTAGCTGCTGGTTTTAATGAATTACCGCCAGTATCAAAGGTAATTCCTTTTCCTACAAAAACAATCGGAGCTTTTTTACTACCTTTACTATATTGCAAGGTGATAAATTTAGGATCTTCGCTAGATCCTTTTGATACAGATAGGAAAGAATTCATTTTCAGTGCTTTTATTTCTTTATGATCTAAAACACTGACTTGAATTTTCTTATTCATTTTAGCCAGCTCTTGCGCTTTTTTGGCAAGGTAGCTTGGTGTGCAAATATTTGAAGGCATTTCTGCAAGATGTCTTGTAAAATGCATCGATTCACCAATTAAACTTCCTTGATGAATGGCATCAGGAATATTTTTTTGTTTATTAACAATAATAATTTCTTTTAAGTGAAAAGGTTTTTTCTTAGACATGAAGTCATCAAATACAAAGCTAGCATTAATAATGATTCTTGATAGCAGGCGAGCCTCTTCAGGTGATTCAAAATGAGCATATAAAGCTGCTTTGGAAATTTTTTGTTTATTAAGGTTAAGAATTATTTTTTCAAAAGATTCTTGATCATGCGATTTTTTTAAATCTAATTGATGAGCAACAAAAGTGATTCCTTCTTCTATGCAATCCCAAGATACATAAGATGATACTTCAGGATAATCCTTAGTTTTTATTTTTTTAAGAATAGGCCATTGTTCTGCCAAGATGGAAAAAAAAGAACTGTGAAATATAATCGCTTGAATTTTATTATTATTTTTCAGATTTTGTTCAATTGATAGCTTTATCATACTAATATCAAAAATAAAGGTTCTAATAGAATCATATACTATCTGTGTCAGTCGTCCATAGCAATTCATTTTAAGTCAGTAGAAAAAATAAATGAACTTCTTGATTTTTAAAGTAAGTTTTAAAACTAAAAAATATTGTCAAGACTCTTATTTTTAAAATAAAGTAATTATTTTAAAAGTTCTTACAATAGATTATGGCTTTTACGTTTTAAATGACTTAATATTTTGGTTGATCGATATAGATTCTGCGATCGGCATCGAAACGGTGAAATACAACATACTTTTAGACATCCAATGAAGCGATGGTCAAAATGTGCATGAAACGAAAGGAAATCAAAACCAAATAGTTTGAGATTTTCAATCGTCATATTCCCCCCAATCAAGCTGTTCTAACAGTCTTCTATGGAGACATAGTAAGTTTTTTTTATTAAAAAAACTGTCAAGCTTTTTAAAAATTTCAGAAGGTATAATCATGGCGAATGATCAATTTAAAGTCCACTTAGGCAACTTATCTTTCAAAACTGTAAAAGAAACACTAGAAACAGTATTTGCTCCTTGTGGCGCTATCTTGGAGATTTCTCTACCTATTGACCGCGAAACCGGTAAATCTCGTGGTTTTGCATTCATTACTTTTGACTCAGCACCAGCTCAAAAAAATGCAATTGAAAAAAATGGTTTAAAAATTGATGGCCGTATCATTAAAGTGAGCGAAGCTAGACCATCAACCCAAGGTCCTAGAAACAACACCAGAAGACCTTATCAACCATCATATCATCAAGATTCTCAAGATATTGAAGAGTTCAATGCTTAATTGATTTCTCTTTAAGCATTATTAGGGGCCATTAACGGCCTCTAATAATGTATTTTTTACTAATTTAATAACTTCTTCATTTCTAAGCATTGATTCATGATTTGCTGATAATTCTATATTTTTCAATGAATTGAAATAACAAGCGGATTTCTCACTCACTAAACAATCATGTCGTTCTTTTTTGTCATAAAACAATCCAAACATATTCAAAAAAACAGGACAATTTACACCATAAAAACAAATGGGTCTTGCGGTCGTTTTTATTAGAGTATATTGGTTCATGCTTTGTAAGTCATTGACTATAGGTCCGTAAAATTTTTGAAATTGAGAATATTTGGAAAAAAAGTTTAGAACAGGTGATCCATTATAAGGTGTTCCTAAAGTAATAATAATTCCTTGTTGATCTCTTGGAATTTGCTCCCATATTTTTAAAGCAATTAACCCTCCCATCGAGTGAGCAATAAAATGAACTTGCCCGTATTTTTTTTCATCTAATAAATTTTTTATTTTATCACTTACTAAAGATGTTGAGTCTTCTAAGGATAATTGGCGAGATGGATATTCAATATTATGCACTTCAAATAAATCGTTCAACTCTTGCTCATAAAAACGCATTGAAGAGGCATGTCGACCCAATCCGTGAAGAAGAATAAGAAGATCTTGATTTGATGCTATTAAAAGATTGAAGCTAAATAAGCTGATTAAAAAAGTAAAAAATTTTATCCAAGATGTACCGTGAATCATGATAATTTTTTTTGAGGCCGCGATTCCTAATGTTATAATCTAGTTTAAATAAAAGGAATAGCTCAGGAATGGACACGATGAAGATATTGATTTTTTTTGCAGGCCCCTCAGCCGAAAGAGGGATCTCATTAAACTCTGCTCGATCTTTGAGCGATCATCTTGCTCGATATCCAAATTTAATAATAGATTTTATCTTTGTTTCAAAAAAATGTGATTTTTATCAAATAGATTCTAAATGGCTTTATTGTAATACAGCTGAAGATTTTGAATTTAAGATTTTGCAAACATCGCCTGTTGAAAAAAATAATCTGATTGATTTGTTAAAGCAGTATGATTTATTGGTTCCAATGATCCATGGAACTTTTGGAGAAGATGGAACCTTACAATCTTTTTTTGAAGAGCATGAATTGAAATTTTTCGGAAGTGGCTCGATTGCTTGTAAAAAGGCATTTTATAAAAATTCTGCGTTAGATCTTATACATGAACTAGGCTTGGGTGCAGGTCCTTATTTGTACCTTAAAGATATAGATAAACTAGATCAAGTTGAAATTTTTATGACAACTTATCCGAGTAAGTCTGGATATATTATTAAACCTAATGAAGGTGGATCTTCAATAGGGGTTGCGCATTTTCATACTATAGATTCTGTTTATGAAATTGTAAAAAACAATAAAACCATATATATGAATGGGGTGATTATAGAGCCTTTCTATCAAGCTCAAGAGTTTTCTATCACGGTGATTCAAAAGCCTGATGGAGCTCCTCAATCACTAATTCCTTGTTCTATCCATTATCCTGAAGGCGAATTTTTTGATTTCAGAAAAAAGTATATGCCCTCTACAAAAAGTACTTGGAAATGCCCTCCTGCTTGTGATGAATCAACTCTGATTAAAGTGAGAGCTGAGGCTGAAAAATTATTTAATATTTTAGGATGTCGACACGCTGCAAGATTTGATGGATGGATTTTTAATGATGGAAAAATTTCATTCTCTGATATTAATTTGATTAGTGGGATGGAGCAAAACAGTTTATTTTTCATGCAGGCTGCTGTTTGTGGGTTAAGTCATCAAGCATTATGTACTTATCTGATGCAAATCGCGATGGGACTTAATCCTTCGACTTATGAAAAAGATCAAACAAGCCAGTCACAGCGAAAAAAAGTATACATTTTAATGGGTGGCCAAACAGCAGAGCGCCAAGTATCGTTGATGAGTGGTACTAATGTTTGGTTAAAATTACGGAATTCATTAGAATATGAGCCTGTCCCCTTCTTTATTGCTTTAGATGGTAAAATTTATCAACCCTCATATCAACATCTTCTTTATCATACTGTTGAAGAAGTAGAGCAAGCTATTTTATCTAATCATCAAATATTACAGTATCGTTTTGACCCGTTTGCAGACTTAGAGTTGCCTCCAGTAAATATTATCAGCTTTACAAATGACGAGTTTTGTCAAAAAGCACAAAAAGATAACGCCTTTGTTTTTTTAGGATTGCATGGAGGTGATGGTGAAAATGGAGTTTGGCAAGAATTATTAGAATCCTATCAGCTTCCTTTTAATGGCTCTGGCTCTATAGGGTCTCGAAATGGAATGGATAAATTATTAACAGCGCAAATTATTAATTCAATTAAAGATCGGAAATTATACGGGTTACCCAAAACCATCTTGAATCTTGAACTTTACCCTCATCAGGACAGTTTATTACCTTTAAAGAATATCTTTGAAAGTCATCAGTCTGTGATTATCAAACCTAGATCAGATGGTTGTTCAGCAGGTGTTATTGTTCTACAAGATTATAATGATTTAGTAATTTATTATAATTTACTAAAAGAAAATGCAACAACTATTCCTGCTCATACTTTTTATCAACAATCGAGCCCAGTCGATATGCCAACTAGTAAACAAGATTTTATTCTTGAGGCATTTATTCAAACTGATAAATTTGTTCTTGAGCATGGGGTCGTAAGATGTATAGAACAAACAGGATGGATTGAATTAACTCAGGGAGTGCTAGAGTTTAATGGTCGTTATGAAGCATTAAATGCAAGTTTAGCGGTGTCGAATGGAGCTGTTTTATCTGTCGAGGAAAAATTCCAGGGAGGAACAGGAACTAATTTAACACCAGTTCCTTTTTTAACAGAGCATCAGCGTTATCAATTAGGTTGTTTAATTGAAGTTGCAGCCCGTGCCTTAGAAATCAAAAATTATGCTCGTTTAGATCTTTTTTATCATAAAGGATCAGGAGATGTGATTATTATTGAAGTAAACACTCTTCCGGGCTTAACTCCATCAACAGTTTTATTTCATCAAGGTTTGGCGCATGAGCCTAGTTTTGAGCCAAGAGCATTATTAGAGCATATTATTAAAACAGCTTGGACTGAAAATTTTATTAATATTAAAAATTTAAAAGAAAAAGTCCAGTGATAAAAAAGCCCCTTTTTAAGGGGCTTTTTTTTAACTTTCTTGCATGTTTGTAAATGATATTTTTTTCCAACGATCCATGACTAACTGTAATTGAATTCTGCTTGTTGCTAAAAAAACCATTTGATCTTGGTTATCAATTGCTATTTGAGATTCATGATTTGCAACGAAAAGATCAAATTCTTTTTTATCAGGACAGCTAAACCAATTTGCAATAACATAAGAGCAGGTTGAGTAAATGCAGGGAACTTGGTACTCATGCTCTAAGCGATAAGCAACAACATCAAATTGAAGCATACCAACGGCACCTAAAATTAAATCATTGCCTATAAGCTTTTTAAAGAATTGCGTAGCACCCTCTTGGCTTAATTGATGCAAGCCATTATTAAGTTGCTTTGCTTTTAAAGGATCAACTGGGCGAACTGATTTAAATATTTCAGGTGCAAACCTAGGGATCCCTTTAAATTTTAAAGAATTATTTTTCTTTTCACAGAAAGTATCCCCAATTGAAATACTTCCGTGGTTAATCAAACCAATAATATCTCCAGCTTCAGCTTCTTCAATATGAGAACGATCTTGAGCAAGAAAAGTTACAGCTTGTGTATTTTGCATAAATTTGCCAGATTCAACATGAAATAATTTCTGACCACGAGTATATTTACCGGAACAAATTCTGCAAAAAGCGACGCGATCTCGATGTTGTAAATCCATATTAGCTTGAACTTTAAAAACAAAAGCTTTTAATTCGGGATCAGTTGGGCTGACAACAAGATCATCTCGAGTTAACCGTGATTGAGGCCCTGGAGCATAATTAACGAATCCATCTAGAATTTCTTTAACCCCAAAGTTATTAAGCGCTGAGCCAAAATAGACAGGGGTTAGAATGCCTTCTAAATATCTTTTTTTATCTAGTTGATCAAGTTCATCAACCAAGGATAGCTCTTCTTTTAACTGATTTGACGTGAAATCATCTAATTCGGTTAAAACATCCTCAAAAGGCATAATTGTTGGATCTTGTTTCAAAAAGTTTTTTCCAGCTTCATAAATTAAACAATGCTTATTTAAAAGATGATAAACTCCCTTAAAGTCTCTCCCGATTCCTACAGGCCAAGTAATAGGCTGGCATTTCAGATCAAGTTCTCTTTCTATTTCATCAAGAAGTTCTAAAGGATCTTTTGCTCCTCTATCTAATTTATTGACAAATGTAATGACAGGGATATTTCTTGCTCGACAAATAGCCATAAGTTTTTTTGTACGCTCTTCAACCCCTTTAACAGCGTCAATGACCATAAGGGCTGAGTCAACTGCAGTTAGTGTTCGATAAGTGTCTTCAGAGAAATCAGCGTGCCCAGGCGTGTCTAGCAAGTTAAATAGGCACCCTTTATATTCAAACTGCATGACAGAGGTTGTGATAGAAATACCTCTTTGCTTCTCCATCTCCATCCAATCAGAGCGAGCGCTTTGAGAGGATTTTCTACTTTTCACTGAGCCTGCAATTTCAATAGCACCAGAGTAAAGCAGAAGTTTTTCGGTGATAGTTGTTTTACCGGCATCAGGGTGAGAAATGATCGCGAAGGTACGTCGCTCAAGAGACATTTGTAAGATTCCTTTTTAAATGAATGCGTCGACCCAAAGGTCGAAAAATAATATTTATGCATTAAGCACTAACTGCTCAATAAAGAATAATTAATATTAATTGAAAGAATAGATCTAACAAATTTTATCAGGCAGATACCCCGAGATCAAGCTAACCTGGCTTATAAAAAAGAGAGTCTTTTTTATAAGAGTTAGTTATTTCAATTCAAGCTAGAGATAAAGAACCCGAGAAGAATATGATGATGTTAATATTTTTGACAGGGACGAATTGCAAAATCTCTTTTTTTAAAAATAGTAGCGAGACGAGCTTTTTCTTTTTTTCTTGATAAAGGTTCAGTTTTTCTATTGGCCTCAAATGATTGAATAAATAAATCCAACTCACTTTTTATTGAGTTTTTTCTGGCAGGTCCTAAGATAAAGTTCAATAGTTTTTCTAACATAATGATCCTTTTATGCGTAAGGTTGATGGCCTTGAGAATGATCGGTGTTATCTATAATTCCAGCAATATTGGGAAATCTTTCTTTGATGCGTTGCTCAATCCCTTGTTTCAAGGTTACTTTAGCCATTGAGCATCCCTGACACCCTCCTTCGAATTTTAGCACAAGGTATCCGTCTTGAGTAATTTCTTGAAAAGATGCATGACCTTTATGCTGTTTTAAGAAAGGAAGAATTTCTTGATTAAAAAAAATAGTGACTTCATCTAATAATGAGAGCTGCTGTTTATTGCCAAAAAGATGGGGGGCTGTAATTTCTAACTCAGTATGTAAGAGTTCTTTTTTTAAATTAATTTTCAAATCTTTCAAGTAATTAATAGTTTCATTTGCACTATAACATCGAGTTGATTCTGTAAGATTAATAAAATCGAATGAATCATGAATATTTTTGCTTAGCTCAAATCTTAAAGAAAGATTTGCTTGAGGGGTGCCACCATGATCCACGTCAATGACCAAATGAGAGCCCGGAGCTTGTTCTTGTATTAACGATTCAATAAAATTAATAGCATCAGAACTAAAAACCCAATTTGGTGTAAGAACATTTTCCATAAGAGTAAATAACATCTTTTTAATTTTAAAATTATGTCCTAGAGAAGGGTCGAATACAAGTATTTTAATGAAAATTAAGAATCAATCTTATTGATAGAGGTGAGTTAAGTTAGTTATAGCGCAGGATTAGAGAACCTAAGTTTGATACAATAGGTTCTCTATATCTTTAGAAAAAAATTAATCCCAGGATAGGGCTCCACCAACTTGGTATTCAGTGACGCGAGTTTCAAAGAAGTTCTTTTCTTTTTTCAGATCAATCATTTCGCTCATCCAAGGAAATGGATTAGCTTTTACATTGTATTGCTCTGGAAGACCGATTTGCATGAAACGACGGTTCGCAATAAATTGAACGTATTCTTCAAATACTTGAGAGTTCATTCCTAAAATACCGCGAGGCATAGTATCTCTTGCGTATTGACACTCAAGTTCAACGCCTTGGCGCATCATGCTAATAATTTCTTCTTGGAATTCATGAGTCCAAAGATGAGGGTTTTCAATTTTAATTTGATTGATCACATCTACACCGAAATTAACATGCATAGATTCATCCCTGAGAATGTATTGGAATTGCTCAGCGGTTCCGACCATTTTATTTCTACGACCTAAAGACAGCACTTGAGAGAAACCTACATAGAAAAAGATCCCTTCAAAAATTAAGTAAAATGATATCAAATCTTTTAATAATTTTTGATCATTTTCAAAAGTTCCTGTTTTGAAATAAGGATCGGCTAAAGCCTGAGTTAAAGGTAGAGCGTAAGCTGCTTTAGCATGGACCGCAGGAATTTCTCTGTACATATTAAAAATACGACCTTCATCCATCCCCAAACTTTCAATAATATGTTGGTATGAAAGAACATGAACAGATTCTTCAAACGCTTGGCGAAGCAAGTATTGACGACATTCTGGATTAGTAATATGTCGATAAATAGCAAGAACAATATTATTAGCAACTAGTGAGTCGGCTGTTGAGAAAAAACCTAATGAGCGCTCAATAATGAGTCTTTCATCGGCAGTTAAACCATCTGGTCTTTTCCATAGTTCAATGTCAGCAGCCATTGAAATTTCATTTGGCATCCAATGGTTGGCACATCCTGCTAAAAACTTGTCCCAAGCCCAGCTGTATTTAAAAGGTACTAATTGATTTAAATCAGCTCGGCAATTAATCATTTGTTTATCGCTCACAACAATTCGAGCTTCTCCCATTTCTGGAACTTCAGCTCCAGTTGTAGGAGCTGATTTTATATTTAGTGACATAAGAATATACCTTTGTAATTTTAATTATTGACAGGATTCACAACCAGGATTATCGATACTGCATGCAGCAGGTGTTTTTAACACTGCATTTAATTTTGCATCATGGATAGTTGATTTTTCAGCATCTGTAGCGCCTAAAGTTCTGCAATAATAAGTTGTTTTTAATCCCATTGACCAAGCAAATTTGTAAAGTTGATCAATAAGTTTGCCTGATGGCTTGCTAATATAAAGATTTAATGATTGGCTTTGGTCAATCCATTTTTGACGACGAGAAGCTGCTTCAATCATAATCTCTTGATCAATCTCAAATGCTGTTGCAAAAATATTTTTGATTGATTCAGGAATTCGATCAATAGCATTTAATTGACCATTATAGTATTTCAAATCATGAATCATTGCATCATCCCAAAGATTGTGACTTTTTAATTTTTCAACCAAATATGGGTTAATGACTGTAAACTCTCCGGAAAGATTTGATTTTACATATAGATTTTGATAAGCAGGCTCGATAGATTGGCTGACTCCGCAGATATTAGCGATAGTTGCTGTTGGAGCAATTGCTAACACATTAGAATTACGCATTCCTTTTTTAGCTAAGGTTCTAATTGCTTCCCAATTTAAACGTTGAGTTTTGTCCATATGAACAGCAACGCTTCTATTTTTTTCAAGAATACTAATTGAATCTATAGGAAGAATTCCTTTAGACCATAATGATCCTGCGAATGTTTCATAAGATCCTCTTTCTTGAGCTAACTCTGCGGATGCTTCAAGCGCAAAGAAACTTAGCAATTCCATTGAGGTATCAGCAAATTCAATAGCATCTCTTGAGGCATAAGGAATATTTAAAACATATAATGTGTCATGAAAACCCATCATTCCTAATCCTACTGGACGATGTCTTAGATTTGAATTGCGAGCTTCAGGGACTGAGTAATAGTTAATATCAATAACATTATCTAACATGCGAACAGCAGTTTTGACGGTTTTTTGAAGTTTCTTTTGATCAATCATTCCATCTTTAATGTGATTAACTAAGTTTACACTACCCAAATTACAAACCGCGATTTCATCTTTACTTGTATTCAAAGTGATTTCAGTACAAAGATTAGAGCTATGAACGACGCCAACATGTTGTTGAGGAGATCTTAAATTGCATGGATCTTTGAATGTAATCCAAGGATGACCTGTTTCAAAAATCATACCCAGCATTTTTCGCCATAGCTGAACAGCTGATATTTTTTTAGTGTTTTTTAACACACCTTCTTCTGCAAGTTTTTCATATTCTTCATATTTGTTTTTGAATTCAATACCATATAAATCATGTAATTCAGGAGTTTCATCTGGAGAGAAGAGGGTCCATTGAGCATCTGTTGCAACACGCTCCATGAATAAATCAGGAACCCAGTTTGCAGTATTCATGTCATGAGTTCTTCTACGATCATCACCTGTATTTTTACGTAATTCTAAGAATTCCTCGATATCACGGTGCCATGTTTCTAAATAAGCGCAAACAGCGCCCTTTCTTTTTCCACCTTGGTTCACTGCAATAGCTGTATCATTTACAACTTTTAGAAAAGGAATAACACCTTGAGAATATCCATTTGTACCTTTGATGTGGGAATTCATTCCACGCACATTTGTCCAATCGTTGCCTAAGCCTCCTGCATATTTAGAAAGCATCGCATTGTCTCGGATTGCGCCATAAATACTGTACAGATCATCTGGAACAGTTGTTAAATAGCAGCTTGATAGTTGAGGGCGAGTGGTCCCAGAATTAAATAACGTTGGGGTTGAGCTCATAAAATCAAAAGATGATAGAAGTTCGTAGAACTCTATAGCTTTTTCAGTTTTATTTTTTTCATTTATTGATAGCCCCATTGCAACACGCATAAAAAATACTTGAGGTAATTCGTATCTTGTTTTGTGATCATGGATAAAATAGCGATCATATAAAGTTTGAATTCCAAGATATTGGAATTGTTCATCTCTTTCGGTTTTTAGAGCTAAAGACAATTTTTCTAAATCAAAGCTAGCTAATATTGGATCAAGCATCCCATTAGCAATTCCTTTATGAATGAAAGCTTTAAATGCAGAAGAATAAGAATTTGGAGTATTTAATTCGACGTTTAAATAGGTTAGAGCTTCTGTTTTTAAAGTTGCTAATAGTAATCGTGCTGCAACGAAAGAGTAAGCTGGCTCAGTCTCAATTAAAGCTCTGGTCGCCATGATAATAGCTTGATAGAGTTCGTTAACAGACATATTGTTGTAAACATTTTTTAATGTTTCTCTGACAATTTTTTGAGGCTCTATCGCCTTTAAATTTTCGCAATGAGGAGTAATTAAAGATTTGATATATGTATCAGTAAGTGTTATGAATCCAGTATTGGTCTTCATTTGAATTGCTGGATGCATTTTTTGACTTTCTTGACGAGCTTTATGTCTTTCTTCTCTGTATAAAATAAAATTACGAGCAACTTGGTGATGGCCTCGGCTCATTAAAGTTTTTTCAATAAGGTTTTGAATGGATTCAACTTTAACTAAGGGGTTTTGTTTTGATTGAGCTTTTAAAATATCTTCGATGAACTGTGTCATTGATTCAATTGACTCAAGAGTCGATTGAGGCATTGTCTCAACTTGTTCTAGTACTGAAAGAAAAGCTTTGGTGATAGCTAATTTTATTTTATGGCGAGAAAACTCAACAGTTGTAGAATCATCTCTTTTCAATACTTGTAATATAACGGTTGTTGATTGCTCAGAATTTTTTGATGCGTGCTGTGAATCAATAACATTAGTTAGTGTGCTCATCGGAGGCAAACCCCATATGTAGTTTATTTTTATACCCTAAACCACAAAATAATGAGTTTTGCTCAAATTTTCAATATGGGTAATTTTTTACAAATAAACTTACGCGATTAAAAAGAATAAATGCAATTTTTTATTCCTTTTTTTTCAAGAAGTAAAATATATTTTGATAAAATCAATAAAAAAAATAATTTTTTTAAAAAAATTTTCTTAAAATAGGTAAAAAATATATTGATTTTTTGCAAGTTCTGGAAAATTAACTGATTGAGACGTTTTTGCGTGAAAGCTTAAATATTCCGTTATTTAAGCCTTTGCAAAAAGTATTAAATCTCTGAGCTGATTCTTTCGCAATGTTCTACGATGTATTGAGGATTATTGGTAATCATCGACATAGAAATAATTCCATGTAAACGCTGTAAGAACAGGTGAGATTGAGTTTGTGGATCGCTAGCTAAACCAAGAAATTGTTGAGAAACCCATTTGATTGAGTGTTTGCTAATTTCTTGTAGTTTTTGTTGAACAGCTTCATTTTCATCGCGTAATTCTTTAGATAGAGTAACGATTGAATCGCCAAATTTTGCTAAATCAACTGAATTATCAATAATAAATTGAATATAAGACTTTAAACGCTCTTTTTGAGTTTGTTTTTCATTTAACTCTGTTGTTAAGCGTTGAACATCCGCATACAATTTTTCAAGTACCGCACAAAGTAAGGAATCTTTTGATTTAAAATAGTAATAAACATTACCTAATGGAACCTGAGATGTTTCAGCAATCATTGCTAATGTTGTTGAATAGTAACTTTTTTCTCTAAAAAGTTGATAGGCAGCTTGGATTAAGCGCGCTTTTTTATCATTTTTCTTGCTCATAGTTATCTTATTGAGATTAAACATAGTTTTTGTATTCTAGTCGGCTAAAATAATCTAGTCAACAATTATCTTGTTAATTTTCATATATTTACGTATTTTTTTAAAAAAAGTCTAATTAAACACTGTTTTGATGAGAAAATATCAAAAATGTGCCTTTTTTTTCTAATAAAACACCGTTCATTTCGATGTAAATGATTGTTTAATTTGATGAATGTTAAGAAATGTTTTAAGAATATTGTTGAATTTAAATTAATTGATAAATTTAGCAGGTACGAACTGAAAAAAAGTAGCCACTAAATGATATTAACTACTTATTAGTGGCTATACAAAGTTATGCAGATAAATTATTTTGGACAAATTTCCAGTTAATAATTTTCCAAAATGAGGTCATATACTGAGCACGAGCGTTACGATAATCAATATAGTAAGCATGCTCCCATACATCACAAGTTAAAAGGGGTTTTAAACTCATTGTAATAGGTGTTTGTGCATTAGAAGTTGAAATAATGTCTAAATTCCCTTGAGGTGTTAAAACAAGCCACGCCCATCCAGATCCAAATGTTTTTAAAGCACAATCTGTAAATTTTTCTTTAAATAAAGCAAAAGAACCAAAAGAGTTATTTATTAAGGATAATAATTCTGAAGATGGTTCTTGATCTATTTCTGGTGATAAACAATGCCAATAAAAAGTATGATTCCAAACTTGAGCTGCATTATTGAAAAGAGGGCCTGTTGATTTTTGAATAATGTCTTCAAGAGATAAATTCAAATAATCAACTTGATTTTCCAAAAGTTTATTTAAATTATCAACGTAGGTTTTATGGTGCTTAAGATAATGATACTCAATAGTTTCTTTAGAAATAAAAGGAACTAAAGCATCCTGAGCATAAGGAAGTGAAGGTAGTTCGAACATGGTAAAACATCCTTAGTAAAGATGCTGCTGTTTAATAACAACAACATCTTAAGAGTGCAATTAAATGGTTTCTACATTAAAATTTTCTTGAAGATATGTAGCTACACCTTGAGCGGTAGGTTTCATTGCTTTTTGGCCTTTTTGCCAATTTGCAGGACAAACTTCCCCATATTGTTGAACGTGATCTAGCGCATCAAAAGTACGAAGGATTTCATCAATATTTCTACCTAATGGTAAATCATTAACAACTTGAGAGCGAATAATACCTTTGTTATCAATAATAAAGGCAGCACGCAGAGCAACTTTGTTTTCAAAGTGTTCTATTCCGTACATTTGGCTGATTTGGTGTGATATATCGGCTGCTAAATCGAATTTTACAGATCCAATACCACCTTCTTCGATAGGTGTTTTTTTCCATGCCAAATGAGAAAATTCTGAATCCACAGAAATAGCGATAACTTTAATGTTTTTTGCTTTAAATTCACTCATTGCTTGATCAAGAGCTAAAAGTTCTGATGGGCAAACAAATGTAAAATCTAAAGGATAAAAAAATAATAAAGCTGGTTTATTTTCTATTAAATCGTAAAAACGGACATTTTTAACGATTTGGTTATCAGCTGTCACAACAGATGTTGTGAAATCAGGCGCTTGATGTCCTACTAAGATCATAATTTATCTCCAAAGTTAGTTAACCAATATTTTTAATTTTAGAATTGCGTTGAATACCAGCCTGATCAAAGATAGGCTCAAGATCGCCATCAGCTTGTAATTCGCAAACGATATCGCAACCGCCGATTAATTCACCTTTCACCCATAGTTGAGGGTAAGTAGGCCATTGAGCGTAGCTAGGCAAAGCTGTTCTAATGTCGGGGTTGTCTAAGATATTGACGAAGTTAAAGTCAATTTTAAGCTCTTCTAATAAATGAGAAACCTTTCCAGAAAAGCCGCATAAAGGAAAATCAGGAGTTCCTTTCATATAAAGAAGAACAGGGGATTGTTCAATTTGTTTTTTTATTTTTTCAATGACATCAGTCATAAATATAACATTTGGTATAGTAAGCATGACCCCACTATACCAATTTTTATGAGAGACCTCTAGTGATGAGGCCTCAAGAAATTATCTTTAAAATGCCTTCATCGCATTTGATGATTTGCTGCTACTAACCATGCTTTGAGCTGCTGAAAGAAGATTTTGGTTTTGAGCCACTAAAGCCGCTAATAACGCTTCCATATTTTCATTTTGTCTAAATTTTTGATATTCGAGCATTAATGATGTCGCTTGAATAAGAACTAACTCTCTTAAAAGGGCTTCTGAAGAGCTAGAGTTCATTTCGATGACCCAGTTATTATTTTGAAGCATTCGATGAGTGCATAAATATTCAAGATATTGGACAGCTGAATAGACATTTTGTGTATTTCCATCAGTGCTGCTTGCCAGAATTCGGCGTCGTTGAATATCAGCTAAAACATGTGTTGATAAATTTCTAAAAGATTGATCAATAACATTATTAGATATCGATGTTAAATTCTTAATATCATATGTATATTGATTAGTTGCTGTAGAGCTTTTATCAAGTTTAAAGGAAACAACGTTTTTAGGTCTTGGGTTTGAAATATTTCTGATAAAATCCCAAGATGCCATATATTCGGATTTTGAAGGTTCAAACCCCATAATAGATAGCAGGGATTCAGGATTCACATCAGCATCATGAAAAGATGTTGAAGAAGTCATATCATTGGAGGAACCGCCTGCTTTTTCAACAATTTTTTCGCAAATCTCATTATAACCTTCAGGGCAATAATACGTAAAATGTCGGATAACATGACCATTCGTAGACATTGTAAAAATTTGCTCATCTTCTTCAATTCGATCTGTAGTAGCTAAATCGCCTTTACGCGGTAGAGAAAAACTAGTTAAGTCAATTGGTGAGGAAACGGTTGTTGGATCAATAATATTTTTTTTAAAAAATTGTTGATAACTTGTGTAATCTTTTAAGTAATTATTATTGATAGAGTTATCAGCGTCATTTGTTGTTTGATAATAAGTAAATGTTGGCGATAAAATTTTTGTTTCATTTGCCGAGCTATAAGCTGTTAAAAAGTCTGTCAAAGATGGAGGTTTCATTAAATAAAAATAAGCTTCTTTTTCATCTTCTCTAATTTTATAATATTTAAAAAAATCAAAAAAATCATGAACAAATGAAACTCGAGGTATAGTTGGATCAGTTGTGTTGACAGGAGTGTAGCCCATAGTAGACTCTCTGGATAACAAGCTTTCCATCACTATTTCTAGTTGAGTATTAGGATCACTTGTTGAATCAGTAGCAAAAGCTATAGAGCTTAAGAAGAAAAGGATAATAAATTTTTTTAATGATAAGCGCATATTGAAACCTCATATTCATACTAAAGGTAATCTTAGGGTGTTGTCGTGGTGGTTGTCGAAGCAGATGGATCGACATGCTGATAATTTGTGATAGTAGAGGCATCAGTGCTAATTGTAGGTACTGATGTCGTAACTGATTGAGATAAATGAGGCATGGCTTCTGAACCAATAATAATTAGACGAGTTTTTGATTGATCTTCAATAGGTAAAATATTTAAAGAAGAAATATCAGGATAAGTTGATGATAAAAAACTTTGTTGCACGCAATTCAGTTGGTTTGTTACTTGATAAGGATCTTCTTCATTATTTTTACACTCAGATGTTAAGTTTGGTAAGTCTCTAAGCGCAACACATTGTTGTATTAAGAAATATATTAATAAGCATTTAGTTAATTTAACTTGCATTTGAAACCTCTTGAGCTTTGTTTAATAAATTAATTCTTTCAGATGAAAATATTCTTGCAAGTAATTGAAGGCGTTCGAAAACTAAATTTCTCCTTAAGAAATTTTGAACAGCATGAGAAGCTGCATTTTTATTTTTTTGATCTTCAGCCCAAATTAATAAACTAGAAACAAATCCAGGAGTTTTTGTTTCGATAGCATGCATCACTCTTAAAGATTGTGTATATTTTATAGAGGTTAAAATATTAATGATTTTTTCAGGACTTAATTGTGGTGCTGAGCTTATCGAGTCAATAACATCCCCAAGATCTTGTAGGATACTCTCAATTTCTTCATCAATAGGCACCCATGTTTCGCTAGCTTCTAAAGAGCATACGATTTTATAAAGAATTTTAGCATCATATTCATGCCAAAAAGCATGAACGCTTTCAGCTGATAGGTCGGGCATTTCTGTACTCAACTATTTATTTTATTTAGAATAAGACAATATATTAAAAGCCTCAACTAAAGAATTGAGATGTTTTCAATTCTTTTTAAGCACAAGGTGAATAGTTTTTCATTCAACGAAAATTTTGCTACGCTTTAACCTATGAGATTTTGGAGAACAATTGATGGGTATTTGGAATAAGATTAAAAAAGGTCTTGATTTTGTTTTTTACATTCGCCCTAAAAAATGGATAGGATGGGATTCTTTAAAGAAGAGCACATTAGATACTGTTGATCTAGTAAAAGCAACCTATACATTAAAAAAAGATAGAAGAGTTGAAACGTTTAACCAAGCAATTAGCAGACATCAATTAGAAGAAGCTGATATTCAACAGATTAAAAAGCGGTTTTATATTTTCAGTATTTTCTTTTTAGTGATGGCATTAGCATTAGTTATTTATGCAATTGATTCTTTTGTTAAAGGTGGTTTTACAACAGGTATAGTAACCTTATGTTTATCAACTTTTGTGACCGCACAATCATTTAGATATCATTTTTGGTACTTTCAAATATGTAAAAGAAAATTAGGTTGTACTTTTAGAGATTGGCTTGTTTTTATCAATTCTTAGGATTTTTTAATTGAGAAGATTAATAATATTTATTTGTTGGTTTTTCGTCCCAACTATTTTATTTGGTGATACTCCCTATGTTTTTGATGTTGATCAGTCTGATTTAAGCCTGAGCTATTTAGCGACATTATTAGGACCCATTAATGATAAAACAATGAGTATGGTTCCAATGAACTCTATCTCGGTTTTGAATTATTATTTTATTACTTACGCATTAAATGGAGCCATGCTAATAGCAGCTTTTGTAATGACGAAAGGGGTTTTTGTTGGAGCATCTGATGGTGATTTTTTAGGTGAAAACAAATCAAGTCTAGGTAATTTAACCAAAAGTGGTTTGGCTATAGCATCGCTGATTCCTCAAAGCGTAAATGGCTATTGTGCGATTCAAAAGGTATTTTTTTGGGTTTTATTAAATGGTGTTGGATTAGCTAATCAGCTTTGGAATGAAGTTGTTGATAATTATAAGATGGGAAACACATTAACGACACAAGCTTCAGTTAGTCCATCTGTTTCAAGAATATCAAAAGATATGCTTTATATCGCAGCTGGTTTAGCATTTTTAGATACAAAAGACCCTACTGCTACATATTATGCACTTTTACCAAATGGAAATGGATTATCTTATGTATGTAAAGATAAAGAGATGAATTGCAATACAGATGAAGATAAAGTTTTTGATTTCTCCGTTTATAATACAAGTAAAACTGATCCTGATGTAAATGCAACGCCTCAAGAATTAAAAGAAGCATTATGGAATTATGCCTTATCTTTAAAAAACCATGCAATTGTTCAGTATGGGTTAATAGAAGATTTTTTCTATGGAAGTGATTATACAAACAGTAACGCCTTAGAAAAACAAATAGAAGATTTTTTTTCATCAGATGTTTGTGCAACAATGTTAAACGATATCGATCAAGATCTTTCAGATATTATTTCTCAATACGCTGTGCCTAGCGAAGATCTTCAAAACACCCTCGATGAAATGTCTTCAACTGGATGGATAGGCGCCTCTTTTTATTATTGGGATTTAACAAAAAGCCCTGATGATGGAGTTAATCCTGCGAATGTTATTAACTTGTTAGCGCCATCATCAGTTGAGGGGCAGCCTATAAGCATTACAACAAATTACATGGTAAATACTGATTACAAAAGCACATATGGGCCAAGTATTCTGAATTATATTAATCTTTATTACAATATTCGGGATACAAATCCAGATGGTGATAGCACCTTATCGAACTTATTGTCCGCATCAAATAGCTCAGGTATGTCGGCTCTTTTTGAGGTTAATGGCGGAAATTTCCTAATTGCCTCATTAATACCTGATGACATGGATTATTATAATTTGGATTATGATTTTTCAAAAGATAGATTTTACGATTTTGTAATGCAGAATTACAAAATTATCACTAATTTAATTACATACATGCAAACTATTCTAATCCTTCTGCTCCCTTGGACCTTAGTTGTCGGAACAGGATCTGGGGTAAGTCCGTTAACCTATGTTTTGATGTCATTTGTGTTAGGTCTGTTCATGATTGTTTTACCTTTTATGATGATGCTTCTTTCAACTGCGATTATGGGAAGTATTTTCGCAAGTTTAATTCCTGGAGCTATTTTTGGAGCGGGTGTTATCACTTGGTTTTTTAAAGTTATTGAAACTGTCGTTGCCTTGCCAATCGTTGCAATGTATTTAATGGTCCCAGCAGATGATCATACAAGCCAATTAAGCAAAGCATTTACTAATCTAGTAGGAATTACGTTGCGGCCAGCCTTAATGGTCTTGGGCTTTTCTATCGCAAGTAAAATTTGCCAAATTAGTATCATGTTTATTGGTGGTGCGTATAGTTATTTGATAGATAGTCTTAGCTCTTTAACAAATGCTGGAGGGGTCTTGTATTTAATAATCATGTATGAATTTACGACAACTATGACAATTTCTATTATTACACGATCATTTAATATTATTAATATGCTTCCAGATCAGGTTTTTATGATGATGGGTCATCAAGCAGGAGATTCAGAGGGGCAAGAGTTGCCATCTCAATTTGAACAAGCAGCGCAACAATCAAGCCAAGCTTTTATGCAGATGACAACTATTTTAACTGGATTTGGAAATGGATTAACTACTATTGCAAAAAAAATAAGACTCGAAGGTTCGAAATAAATTAAAGAATAAGATGATAAAAATAGGATCAGGTATGTTTAAGAAAGAAACAATGAATGCTGAATTTTTTAAGAAAATTTTCAGATTATTCTGTTTTTATTTTTTAATTTCTTTCAATTATGCAGTAGATGGCACTCAATTCATAGAGTATCCGTATGATGATTATACAATACAATATCTAAATATCTTATTTGGTCCATTGACAGGCATTGGAAGCAATCAAAGTATTAATGCTCTTTCATACCTTATCGTTAAATCAATACCTTTGTTTAGCGCTTTTGCAATGATATATGCAGGCATTTTAGGTTTTATAGGGGTTGTCAGATCTGCTAGTGAGGGAGAGTTTCTTGGTCAAAAATGGTCGTCATTAACTGTTCCGTTGAAAGTAGGGGGCGGTCTAGCGTTATTAGTTCCACATGTAAGTGGATATGCAATTATTCAAAAAGTCCTAATGAATATAATTTTAATGGGGATTGGCTTAGCAAATAATGCTTGGGGATTAGTACTTGACAATTATAAAGCTGGAAATAGTTTTATCACGAATAAATCAGTTTCTACAGATGATAGAGTAGTTGCGAATACAATGTTGCCAGCGGCTTTATTTGTTGATTATCTTTTAGAAGAAGAACTAATCACAGATTATTATTTTTCTTATTCCAAACCTAATATTTTTCTTAATTTTAATAATGAAGCTGATATAGATCCTATTAATATTTTTGAATTAGAAAAAGACGACGATGTTTCAATAATTCTTGATGATTTAAATAATTTATTAAAAGCTTATGCTGGCGATCCTTTTATAAAAACAGCAGCAAACTATCTCAATCAGATTGATTTTAGTGAAGAGATGACAACGCCGACCTTTGCAACAATGGTTAATCAAGATGTTCCTAGTTTAAATTCTTGGAAAACCGCTTGTGATCAAGATGCTTCTTATATGATGACAAAAATAGATGAAGAAAAAGAAAATAGCGTTGAACAATATGAAAAAAATGGATGGATGAGTGCTGCTTTTCTTTATTGGACGTTGGCGCAAACAGGGTCATCAAATGGAACTTACAGTCCTCTTTTAACAGTACAGCCATCTTTTTATGATAATATTACGGTATCTTTGCAAGATTTAATTTCAAATAGTTCTATTATTTCAGTCACTTTATCAAATACAAGCTCTGAAATAGCCTTGTATCAAGAAGATAATACTCGAGGAGAAATTAATTTAGAAAGTAAGGCGCAATCATCATTGTCAACAGTACCTTTATCATTTAAATCGCTTGAAAATCCATATGGAGATGCTTTAAATGGAAGCGACCCATTAAAAAATTTTATTGTTGATTGTCAAACTATTTTTAAAGGAATAATTGCTTTTTTTATAGCCGGACTATGCATGATGATTGCTGCGGTCGGAAGTCTTTTCTGTGCTCCTAAATTTATTTCGTCGCCAGTTCATACATTTTTCTTCGCTATTATGGCTGTCATGATTTTAATGTTCACATTAACTTTTGTGTTTGTACCGCCTGCTTTACTTGGAGGGTATTATTTACCATTAGTTCCAGCTATTATTTTTGCAGCAGGTGCATTTTCTTGGTTTTTCAAAGTAATAGAGGCAATTATTGCCGCTCCATTAATAGCGATCGCTTTAATGCAACCTACGGATAATAATTTTGGAAAAGCAGAAGCATCTTTAGTCATGACATTAGTTGTTACTTTAAAACCAGCTTTTATGATTTTAGGTTTTGCAATCGCTCAACCAATAGTTATTATTGGATTAAGTTTATTTTCATCAGTTTACGTATCATTAATGACGTTTTCAGATTTTATTTTTAGTGACAAAATAGATTTCATGGTTCAAGTAATGGTTTTTATCTCAATGCAGCATGTTATTGTTTACAGCGTCGTGGCTTATACTACAAGAGCTTTCAGTATTATTGTTCAAATTCCAGATCAAGTATTTAGTTGGATTGGTGATAGAGGCGACGATTCAGATGCAAAAGGATTTATAGGTGAAATAAAAGGTGGCGCAGAAGAAGGCGTCGAAAACATAAAAAAAGTATTTCAAATTTTTAAAGGCGTTAATCAGTTAGGGATGAAAGGTTTGGGCTCTTTAGGAAATGATAAAAATTAATTAAATAGATAGTCGAAGGGGACTTCTTTTATGAAATATCGAAATTGCAAGCCAATGATGGTCATTTTTACTTTATTTTTCTTTTTTTCATTTGTTTCAGCTGATGATATAACATGGACTTTAAGTTCTGAAGATACAAGTTATCAATATCTTTTATTCTTATTTGGGAATGTTTCTTCTGATTTAGTATGTAGTGGTTCTAATTGTAGTATTTTAATTCCTCAATTATTTAAATTAATGAATCAAGGAGTTCTTTCTGTTGGGACACTAGTTTTGACTTATGTTTTTGCTACATCTGTTGGTGGTAGTGCTGGTGACGGGGAGTTTCTTGGGAAAAAAGGCTCTGGGATTTGGTTGCCTGCCAGAATGACCGCTGGAATGGCTTTTCTTGTACCAACATCAACAGGATACTCTTTATTACAAACTTTTATTATGAAAGTTATTTTATATGGAATTATTTTAGCTAATAATGTATATGGCCTTTTAGGTAGCTATGTCCAGCAATACAATACGTCATTTGGTAAAGAAAATGCACTTAGCCAAGATTCATTAACAGATTTAATTAATGATTTAACTGATTATGCTCAATTTAGTTTTGAAAGAAATTTATGTTCATCTTTTTTAAACTATACGACAATGCAAACTTCAATGATGAATTCAAATTATACTCTTCTTCCTTATTTTTGGAGTTGTAAAAAACAAGATGGTTCAAATACAGAATATTTTGGAGAAGCTTTTTCATATCAAAATTTTCCAACAGATATCCAAACTTATCTTGATGGCCATTGCCCTCTAGATAGAAGTTATTCATCAACAAATGATGCTAGTATGCCTATAACATCTTGGTGTGGCGGATATTCAATGTCCTATTTAAGTGATGATAAATACCCCGCATCAACACAAGCTATCTTGAAAGATCTTAGTCAAAATATGGCTAATATTGCTTCAAATTTTGTTTATAAAGCATGCTATTCTTGTTGTGCCTCAATTTCAGCTACTGGAGACATACAAACAACAGGACAATACACAAATACATGTCCTGGCGATCCTGAGTTTTCAGATGAAAAGAAAGCTATTAGTGATGCAATTTATTCTGCATATGTTGATATGATGGATACACATATGCCTGAAGTTGATTTAGATACAAGCACAGTGACAGCAGATTGGTTACTATTCCCATTAAATTTTTATGATTGGTTAAACAAAACAGGGAATGGCAGCGCCACAATATCATCAATTGATAAATATAAAGGCTTTGCTAAACAAGAAATCTATCAAGATTCTTATGGAAGCGAGGCTTATTATTATCAAAATGGAGATTATGCATCGACACTCGAGTACTATAATACAAATAAAAATGATCTTTTTAATAAAGAGGATATTAGCAATTCAATTACAGGAAGCGATCCTTTTGTCATTAAGGCGCCTTCTTCAAACTCAGGCCCAACATACTCTCTCTATAATGAGATGAAAAAAATGTCTTCTGGCGATAATGAGCCATTGATAGAGCTTGCAAAATATGGTCAAACTCTAATTCAAACTGCTTATGATACTATTTTATCTTCAGTGATGATTGGTGTTGCTCTTATTGCGGCTACATCTATTTGGTCTTCCATTCAACCAGCTGGTGTAGCATCTGTTTGGACATCAGTAATTGGGTTCTTCATGTCTGCAATGTTAAGTTTAGGTTTTCTAATTCCGTTAGGAGCAACATTAGGAATTTATCTTCCAATGATTCCTCTAGGTCTTTATAGTTTAAGTGTTCTTAACTGGTTCATGATGGTTATTGAAAGCATGGTTGCAGGACCAGTTATTGCTTTAGGGCTGATGGCTCCAGGGCAAGATAGCATGGGTAAAGCTCAACCTGCAGTTATTATGCTATTTAGTATTTTTTTAAAACCAGCACTTATGGTCTTAGGTGTCGTCTTTGGTGCTAAATTATTTGATTTATTTTGTGTTTATTTTACAAATGCTTTCCTTAGTGGTTTTGATTTTTTAACAAATCAATCAAATACAGATAGTGCATGGTATGGCTTAATATTTTTTATATTTTGGTATTTTTACGCATTTTCAATGGTTGGATTAGCCCAGCGATGTTATTCAATGATTTATGTCTTACCGGATAAAGTTATTAGCTGGATTGAAGGCGGCCAAGCTACAAGCTCTAGAGATATTGTTGATGATTTAAAAACAATGCAACGAGGTATCGATCAGGGTGCCGACTCATTGAAATCACAAATGTCCAGTGTGGGTACTGGCGCACTTGCTATGAGTAAGAGCTTGAAAGATATTAATAAGAAAAAAGATGGAGCCGGAGGTGGCGGAGGCGGAGATGCTGGCGGAGGCGGGGACGCTGGTGGCCCATGATCTGCTGCTCCTTAATTTCTTTTATAAACATGAATTTTAAAATTAAAAAGAGGCTAGATTATAAGGTGATAATATTTATAATCTAGCCTTTAAGTAAAGGTGCAATATATGAAAAATTTTTTTAATATCTTTTTTTGGACATTGATATTAGGTCTTTTTTTTAAATTGCATGCTCAAGATTTACATGTTAAACAAGGAGAGACTGGACAAGCCTCATCAGACATTGAATATAATTTAAATATTTACCCTAAAGATGCTACTCCAAATCATTATTCAAATTCTAAAGCTTATTCACTTTTAACATATATTTTTGGAACAGTTGAAGAGCCTAGCACGACATCCCCAAATGGTATTGTTTGTTATGGCTCAACATGCTCTACATTAGTTGGAAAATTAATGGGCTATTTTAATATTGGAGTGATGACAATAGGAATGCTGTATCTAAGCTATGTGATTAGCATGAGCTCTCTTGCTGAAGGCCAAGGGGGAGATGCATTAAGTCAAAAATATGCTTCATATCTTATTCCTTTTAGATCAGCCTTGGGAGCTGCTTTTTTAATTCCAACATCTACTGGATATACAGTTTTACAAGCTGCTATTTTAAAAATAATATTGCTTGGATCGAATGCCGGAACATTTATGTGGCATTTTTTAGAAAGTTATCACAGTACTACCGGTTCTCCTATCGGTAGTGAGAATATTTCACAGTCAAATACAAACACATTAGGTACAACAAGTTTATCGCAAGGAATGGTTCAAGATCTTTCTAAAGTTTTTGTTTGTATAGAATATTTAAATACATCACAAGGACGAGCCACTGTAGAGCCTGATCTTTCAAATGATGTCCAAGATACAGCATTTTTTTCATGGAGACTTGAGGGCGAGAAATTGACAACAGGGATTGATGGAGATACAGGTGCTTATTCTTATCAAAACTGTCCATGCGGGTCAATTGATTTTACTAATTTGACAGATTATCAAGATTTAGTTGTTTCTTATGCCTCAAATATACGAGGGATTATAAATGGATATATTTCTGAATTTGGAGGTGATTTTGATGATAAGTTAGCCGAAAGTATTTATGAAAACTATGAAGAGCAATTATATGAAATGAGTCAGTATTTAAAAAATGATTTAGATCTATCTTTACTAAATCAGGCTCAATCAAATCCACCTCAAAGTAGTGTTGATATTAATTCAGAATGGTTGGATATCCCTCAATATTTTTTCTCATTATTATCCCCTTCTTCTAATACTACTCTTTCCATCGATTTGACAGAGTATATGAATTTAACATATCCATCAACAACATTAGGTCAAACCGTTGCTAATGTTTCTGGAGAGGTGATTGATTTTACAACATATAATCAAAAAAGTTCTTCAACTCATGGCTTGTCATTAAATTTTTCTAAAGATAGCTCCCCTGCTATTGATGACTTAAATGATCAATTAAATGAAATTTTTGATGCTGGAGATGCTGATGATGCATTAATTAAATTTGCAAATTTTGGAAAAAACTGGTTAAAGATTGCAATGGGATTATTAACTGCAGCTTTGGTTATTTCTATTTTTCTAAACTTTATTACAGGGATTGCTTCAGACTTTGTTCCAGCATCAATTTTAGGAATGGGGATTGCATTCTTTTCTTTCTTAATAGCAGGGTTTCAAGTCATTACTGTGATTATTCCAATCGCAACAATATTTGCTATTAGCATGCCCATGACTCCTTTAATTACTTTTACTTCAGCTATTTTGACTTGGATCTCTCAATCAGTCATAGCTGTTTTTGCTACACCTCTTTTAGCAATAGGACTAATTTCACCTGGAGATGGGCTTGGTCGAGCCGCTTCATCTTTATTTCTAATTATTAGCATTTTTTTAAGACCAATGTTAAGTGTTGTCGGCTTAGTTGCTGGGGCAAAACTTTTTAATATCGCTTACTATTATTTAACAAATGTTTATTTTACAGCTGTTCAAGATGTTTTTACGATTATAGGGGATGATAAATCTATTATTGCTGCTATTGCCTCAATCATGTTTTTATATGTATACGCGTTCATGATGGTGGCTGCTTGTACTCGTTGTTATGGATTGGTTTATATGATTCCAGATAAAATCTTAACTTGGGTAAGTGGACCTGCTATTCCTAGCAATGAAACATCTCAAACTATTTCAGCTGCAGGAAGTTTGATTTCAAGAGCTACTGAAAAGGGAACTCAGATGAATCAAAAATTAATGGAAGGTATTAGCGCGATGGCCTCCGATCGAAATGAGCTTTTTATGCAAAAAGCGAAAGACATGGAAAAAGGAGCTTTCCCTAAAGATCAATTATTTGCCCAGCGAATGTATACGGGGATGAAAGACTTATCTTCTAGCGCAGGCGCTGGAATGACAATGGTCTCTGAAACAGTATCTGGAATGTCATCTAGAGCAATGACTGCCTTTAACTCAACAAAAATTGGAAGTTCAATAACATTGAAAGCTGCTAAATTATACGAAAGTGCTTCTATTGCTGCAACAAATATTAAAAACTTCCCAGCCAATTTAATGGATGCAACTAAATCTTTAGGTCAAAATGCCTTTAAGTGGTTTATTAAAAGTGAAAAAGGTCAACAAACAGTTCTTGATGCTCATACTCATTATACGATGATGACTGATTCTTTTAATAAAAATATCAAAGATCCTTTTAATAAAAATTTTGTACAACCCGCATATCAGGCTTTCTCAGAAATCAAAGGGAATTTATCATTAATGGGTCTAGGAATAGCGGAGTCTCGAGCTAAGATTAGTCCTTTTTTGAGTAAAATGCGCAGTGATACATTAAGTGTTATGGGTAATACATATAAAGAATTAGGGCATCAATTTAATGCATTGAGAAGTGGATTGATCAATCCAGGTATGGATGCAATGAAACAGGGTGGTCGAGATTTATTCAATAAATTTGCAGGAACTACTCTTGGCAGTAGGACCGTGACTGCTATGAGTAATATGTATTCACAAGGTAAAATTTTAATAGGCAATACTTTAAGCTTTCCTGGTAATCTTGTAAGCGCAACTTTGAGTGGAGCTTATTCTAAGTTGATGGGCTTTTCTGTCGTTCAACAAGCTGTTATTGGAGCTAACGAGGCCCCTCGTAATCTTCAATCGTTGTCTAATGATATAAAAACTATTGGGAATGGCATTTTTGGAGTTAATCTTAAATCGTCCATCACAGATTTTGGAAAAAGTGTTTATAAAGTCATGGGAACAACCATGGGCAGTATAGCAACTTCAGTTGCTCCAGAATTACAAGCATTAAGAGATTCAAGATCTAGCATGTCTTCATTTGTTATTAAGGCCATGTCCAGTAATGTGGTGGGACGCAGTGTGTTATGGGGTCTTATTAGTGCTACTCAGTTCGGCACATCAGTTTCAAATAGTGTCTCAGGATGGAGTTTAGGAATAATGAATGGAGTTGCAAGGAGGCAAATAGGTTCTCAATTAATATTAGGCGCATCAAAAGCTATTGGAGATGATGGTGAGGGTGAAGTAAAAGATATGAGCAAAGGTATCTTAACTAAAATTGAGAGTCTGTTAGGTTCAAGTGACGTTAGTCCAGAAAATAAAAAGAAATTGGAAAAAATCAAGCCATGGATTGGTAATAAAGAATATGCGGACAAACTAGAACCATGGTTAACGGAAGAAGGGTTAATAACTGTGGAGCAAGCTATAGAGCGACAAGCAGAAGGTCGAGAACGTGACTTCCGAGAAGAGGCTAAAGAGCAGCTTAAAGCTATCGGTAAGTGGTTGAACTCTCTTATCTCTAAAAAGATGTAGCTTTATTATATTTGATTTTTCAATAAGTTAAAGATATGATTTAATATAAAAATCATATCTTATTTTTTTATATGAATTTAGTTCGAATTTTAACCATAACTTTTTATTCAACAATAAGCAGGTAATCAATACATTTTTTCAAATAAAAAATATTCTTTATTCCATTACTTTTTAATATTTAGTTTCTTTTTTCTTAGCCGGCTTAAAGCTTTGATCTTGTTGAACCAATGATAGTAAATGCGTAACTTGCTCGGGAGATATTCCTAGAATTTTAGAAATTTTTCCAATAGAGCAAAACATTTTTAAATAGGATATTAAAATCCATCGAATAACAGACTTCATATCATGATCGATATTTAATAATGTTAAATCATTAAAGATAGTTTCAGGGTTTCCTGTTCCTTTCCGGCCTTCACAATTTTCACAAATGTATTGAATAACCCCATGAGCTATAGAGGTTTTTTTTACATTTTTAGAGCCACATCGTGGACAAAAAACACCTTCTTTCCATCGAATGGCACGTAGAGCTAAAAGAGCCTCATTTTCTCCTATTAAGGACATGATTGCAGCAGCTCTATTGTCATCACTGATGAAAGTTGATTCTTTTTGGCTAATTCTTAATGCTTCTAAACATCGTTGTCGAGCATATTCGTTATCCTCGCTGTGTTTTTTTAAATAACCCAAGAGTAATGGCGCAAATTCATTTGGATTGATAACTATACCAGTTGAGACAAGCGGGGCTCTGGAGTAATGATGCTCCTCGCTATAAGAAAAAGAATCATCAATAGGTATTGATTGAGATTTTATTTTTTCTTTTTCTGGATAAGATTGAGTTACTGTATCTTTTTTTCTAGATAGCCACCAATCAAAAAAACTCATAGCAAAAAACCCCTTGCGAAAGCGCATATTTACAAGATATATAATAATTCGCAAGGAGGCAAATGATTTAACAAAATTAAGAGTTATTTTCTTGATTTGCTAAATTAAATAATATTTTGCTTTCATTAGAGCAATTTAATGCTATTCCATATTCATTATTTTTTTGAGCATAAATAGGAAATGTTTTTTTAAATTTTTCTTGATATTCTATATAAGAAAGAAGAGTCGATAGCGCGTCTTTTGTATCAAGATTTTTTTGAGATGTGAATTCTAAATAGTCATTTAAGGTTGTTGATAAGCTCATATAAATAACTCCTTTTTAGGCTGTTTTCGATGATGCTAATTTATTATTAGAAAAATGAGATAAATTTAACGATTTATTATTTAGCAACTCTTGAACAGACAACATCTCTAAATTAGCAGCAGTATATTCTTTTGATAATTCATTTTTTGCTTTTAAGAGCAAGGCTAATTCTTGAACATCATTTAATCTTTCTAAGACGCTTTGAATAAGCTCTGTAGACCAACTTTTATTTTTGGGTAATAAAAATGCTGCACTAATATTTAAATCATCTATTAATGCTTGATTAATATTTTTATTTTTTACTCGATGTTGAACAGCAAAGGCTATTTTGTTGAGTTTGACTCGATCGTAGACTTTTTGAAATTGACTTAAAACCCAAATGCCACCTTCAGGAGCTGAAAATCCATTTTGATTAAGAAAAGCTACCATTTTACGTTGAGAATAATTTTTTTGTTCCATGAAATTCACAATAGGTTCAATAATTAAACTGAACAATATTGAAAATAAAATTTTAGGACGATTAACTCTATGAATAATTTCAGAAGCTTTAGGATTTCCTGATTTAGATGTGGAGCGAGTTAATCCTTCTTTAATCAAGGAGCCATGTTTTTTTCTTTTTTCAATTAAATGCTCAATTATTTGCAATAAATTGCTTTTATTAATAAAAGGTTGGTCTAAAAAAGTAATTAATGGTGCTGATTCATTTTTATATGTATTGATTAATATATTCGATAGTAATGTATGGCCGTGATTTTGTTTTATTTCAGGGATAATAATTTCATAATTATTTTTTTGCGCTAAAAGAAGAGCTTCCTGCATTTTAGGCCATTTATTTTTATTTTTTTGAGTTTTAACTGTTTCATAATAGTCTGCGACTAGTTGAATTTGTGAATGTTCAAACAGAAATTTTGACAAACGCTCTTTTTGTTGGAGTAGTTGATCTTCTGTATTTTGCCGGCTGTTGTTCTTTTCTGTGACAAAAAAAACAACAATACAATTCCTTTTCTTTTCCACGGAAATCTCCCATTTTATTTATAACGCAGTATAGAACTGGTGCGTTATAAATCAATGTAAGTTATGAAGCTTTATAGGAAATTGAGTTGTTTCAATTAAGATCGAAAAGAAATAACAATTACAATTTTTCTTCATCGCGAATTGTTAAAATTTCAGCCCCATTATCTGTTACTAAAATCGTGTGCTCCCATTGCGCAGACAGAGATCGATCTTTAGTAATAATAGTCCAACCATCACCTAGCATTTTGATTTGTCGTGCCCCTAAGTTAATCATAGGTTCTATTGTGAAAATCATACCTGGTTCTAAAATAGGACCTTCTTCTTCTTCAGCGTAATGAACAACTTGAGGTGGTTCATGAAAAGCTCGACCTATTCCATGGCCACAAAATTCTCGAACAACTGATAATTTATGTTTATTAGCGAACTCTTCGATTGTTTTTCCAATAATATTCAAAGGCAATCCTGGTTTTACCGCTTTAATTGCTAAATATAGAGCTTGTTGTGTTAGTTCGACTAAACGTAGTGCATGAGGTTTACATTTACCAACGCAATACATTTTAGAAGTGTCTCCGTAAAAACCATCTTTTTCCACAGAGACATCAATATTGATAATATCGCCATCTTTAAGAATAGAGTGATCGGGAATTCCATGGCAAACTACATGATTAATAGATGTGCATATTGATTTAGGAAAACCTTTGTAATTTAGCGGAGCAGGTCTTGCTTTCAATGTATTAACAATATAGTCCTTTACAATTTCATCAAGCTCGTTGGTTGTGATGCCGGCTTTAACAATAGGATCCAATATATTAAAAATTGATGCAGTCAGTCGATTAACTTCTCTCATTTTTTCTATTTCATGGGCATTTTTCACCAAATTCATCACGTAACGGTTCCTTTTGACTGTATTTTTATGAATCAACTGTAGTAATATATGATTCGACTAAGTTGTTATTTTAGTGAACTTTTAATAAAAAACCAAGATAGTAAAAATATCTTTTTAAGATTTAAAATTATCTAAAAAAACAAAAAGTTAAAAACAATCTTTTGTATTTAAAAAGAAAGTTATTTCTACTTAGTAAGTAACATGTAAAATTAAGTTATTGAAAAGTAATAATTTAAAAATAGATATTTACATTATTTGATACTATTGGGTCCTTTGGGTTGTAGTATCGTGTAAATATTATAAATTAACCCAATTAAGGAAGAAAAATGTCAATTACTACCTTCAATTCAGTTGAACTTAACGTTCAAAGCATGTTAGAGCACGGTCTTCATTTAGGACACTTATCCCGTTTCTGGAACCCAAAAATGAAAGAATTCATTTTCAAAGTTCGTTACGGCGTGCATATTATTAACCTTGTTAAAACAGAACACTATTTCAAAAGAGCTTTAAGCTTTGTTGAAAAAGTAGTTAGCAAAGGTGGAAAAATTATGTTCGTGGGAACAAAATCAACTGCAAGAGACATCGTTGCTCTTCAAGCTGATCGTTGCCAGATGCCTTATGTTAATCACCGTTGGTTAGGTGGAATGCTAACAAACTTCAAAACTGTTAAGCAATCAATCAACCGTCTAACAAAATTGCAAGAACTAAAAGATCAAGGTTTATTTGAAAAATTGACCAAGAAAGAAGCTTTGATGAAGTCTCGCGAAATCGAAAAACTAGAAAAAACTTTAGGTGGTATCAAGAAACTTAATCGTTTACCTGATGCACTTTTTGTTGTGGATGTTGGTTTTGAAGATATCGCAGTTAAAGAAGCTAATAAACTTGGAATCCCAGTTATTGGATTAATCGATACAAACAATAGTCCAGATGGCATTCAGTTCCCAATTCCTGCAAACGATGATGCTATTCGTGCAATTACTTATTCTTTATCATTAGTTGCTCAAGTTATTGAAGATGCTCGTGCTAAAAATCAAGAAACTCAAAAACACGAATCACAAAAATTAGCTCGTGATCAGCAAGGTTCAAAGAAGCATTCAAAAGAATCTTCAGAAAAATCAGTGAACACCGAGTCAGTTAAAGTCGCTCATGCACCTGTTGTTGAAGCAGATAAATCAGCAGCAGCTATTTCAGCAACCGCTGTAAAAGAATTGCGTGAAATTACTGGCGCAGGAATGATGGAATGCAAAAAAGCTCTTGTAGAAGCTAATGGTGATTTTGAAAAGGCTAAAGAAGTTCTTGAAAAATCAAGCCAAAAGAAAGCTGCAAAATCTGCTGCAAGAACAGCTGCAGAGGGCGTGATTGAAGTTGCTCATCAAGATGATTTTATCGCATTGATCGAAATTAACTGTGAAACAGATTTTGTTGCTCGTGATGAAAGCTTCCAAGCTTTTAGAGAACTTGTTAAGAAAGCAGCAACAACTGCTCGTGCAACAAGTTTAGAGCAATTGATGGCAGTTGAAATTGATGGTTCTTCAGTTGAAGCACATGTTCAGCAAACTATTGCTAAAATTGGTGAAAAAATCCAAATTCGTCGTTATATCGCTAAAACCTTTACTGCAGGTCATGTTGGTTTCTATAACCACACAGGAAAAATGGCAGCTATCGTTACAATCGATAAGAATGATGAAAAATTAGCAAAAGACCTTGCTATGCATATCGCTGCAATGAGTCCAGCATATGTTTCACACAAAGATATTCCTCAAGCTGTTATTGACGCTCAAAAAGCAATTTTTGTAGAAGAAGTAGCGGAAGAAGAAAAACCTGCTGATGTGAAAGAAAAAATTGTTGATGGAAGAGTCAGCAAGCATTTTTCAGCTCTTTGTTTACTAGAACAAGCTTTCATTAAAAATCCTGATTTAACAATCGAAGCTCTTTTAAAGCAAGAGAATGCTTCAGTTGTTAACTTTGTTAGATTTGAAGTTGGCGAAGGAATCGAAAAACAAGTTGTTGATTTTGCTGCTGAAGTAATGCAACAAGCTCGTCGTTAATCTCGAGAGTTTTTCCAAAATAAAAAGGGGCTTTTCAAGCCCCTTTTTTTCTTGCTTGATAAAGACTTATCTTTTATGCTGTTACAAATAAACAGCAAGCGGTATTTTTAAATGTCAGCATCAAATATTCGTTATCAACGAGTCTTAATTAAATTATCAGGACAAGCTTTATCAGGTCACCAACATTTCGGAATTGATCCAAAAACAATTGATCAGTATGCAAAAGAAATCGCTGAAATTGTTGGAATGGGCGTTCAAGTTGGAATTGTGATTGGTGGCGGAAATTTTTTTAGAGGAGCAGAGCTTGCTCAGGCTGGCATAGAAAGAATAACAGCAGATCAAATAGGAATGCTCGGGACCCTTATGAATTGTTTGGGATTGCGAGATGCCTTAGAGCGTATTAATATAGCGGCTAGCATTATGTCTGCTTTGCCAATGTTCGGCGTTTGCGATCCATTTGATAGAAGAAAAGCCATAGAAGGGCTGAAACAAAAATCAGTTATTTTATTTGCAGGGGGTACCGGAAATCCTCTTTTTACAACTGATACATGCGCTAGCTTAAGAGCCATTGAAACTAATTGTGATCTTTTAATTAAAGCAACAAATGTTGACGGTATTTATGATGCTGATCCTCGAAAAAATGAGAACGCAACACTAATTAATGAAATGACTTTTGATGAAGTTATTGAAAGAAAAGTAAAAGTGATGGATTTATCTGCATTTTGTCAATGTCAGGAACATCGTTTAGATATTATTGTATGTAATGTTCATAATCCAGGGACATTAAAAAAAGTTGTTCTTGGTGAAAAAATAGGAACACGAGTTTTTGAAAATAAATAGGAGAGTATCATGTTTGATATGAAAAAAAGCGTTACAGAAAAAATGGATAAAACCATTGAAGCTTATAAAAAAGAATTAGCAAAGCAAAGAGTAGGTAGAGCACAACCATCATTAATTGCTAATGTGATGGTTTTAACTTATGGAACAGAACAGCCTTTGTCACAGGTGGCTTCTATTACTGCTGAAAGTGCAACAATTCTTGCAGTTAAGCCTTGGGATAAAAAACTAATTCCAGCTATCGAAAAAGCAATTTATTCAAGTGATTTAGGGCTTAATCCAGCAACTTCAGGCGATACTGTCCGTGTTCCTTTACCCCCATTAAATGAAGAAAGAAGAAAGGAAATTGTTAAACATATTAAAGGCCTTGCCGAGCAATCTAAAATATCTATTAGAAATATTCGTAGAGATGCTAATAATGAAATTAAAGCTGATGAAAAATCGAATATTTTAAGTGAAGATGAATCCAAAAGACATCAGGATAAAGTTCAAGAATCAACAGATAAATTTATTAAATTGGTTGATACGTTAACTTCTGAAAAAGAAGATGAGATTATGAAAATCTAATATTCATTTTGAATTAAATTATGAGTAAATACCCTTCGCCGATACGGCATATTGCAGCAATTATGGATGGTAATCGACGATGGGCTTTATCTCACTCTTTAAGTACTGCCTCTGGTCATTTTCAAGGTTCGAAAAATGTTAAAGTTTTTTTAGAATCTTGTTTAGGGTTAGAAATAGAATATGTCTCTTTATTTGCATTTAGTAAAGAAAATTGGGGGCGTTCTTCCGAAGAAGTAAAGTACTTATGGATGTTAATACATCAGGAGTTTCAAAATTCAGAGAAATTTTTACATCAGGAAAAAATAAAATTTATCGCAATAGGTGATAGAAATCATTGGCCTGTTGAAACCTTAAAATTGATAAATGAACTTGAAATTAAAACTAGAACTTATTCAAGATTGAACTTCATCATGGTGTTAGATTATTCAGGGCAGTGGGAAATCGATCATGCTATCGAACAAGCTATTATTAATGGTAGGCCGTCAAACTGGAAAGAGTACTTACTAACCGCTCAATTTCCACCTCCTGATATTTTAATAAGAACAGGTTGCGAGCAAAGAATTTCAAATTTTTATTTATACTCTTTAGCGTATACCGAGCTTTTTTTTCCTAATATTTTGTGGCCTGATTTTAAAAAAGAAGATTTAATTTCTATTATAAATCAATACCGACAAAGGACTAGGAGGTTTGGTCTAGATTATTTAAAATAAAGGAGAGGTTATGTTAGAGAAATTTTCTTCCTCAATGGGGACAAGGATAGTTACTGCGTTATCATTAATTCTTTTTGTTGTTATAGGATATTTTACTTTAGGAAAATATTTTTTAACATCGTTATATTATTTAATAGTTCAGATGGCGATTATAGAGCTATATGTTCCTTTCTTTTCAAAACACAAAGAAAATAAAAGAAATTTAATAACTTTATTGTTAATCGGAACATTTGTTTTCCAGATAGCTTTGAACTTTCCTAAGTTAATAATTTTACTATTGTTTGCAGTATTATCTGTGCAAGCTGTTTTTTTAGATAAGCCAAATAAGATATTAAATGAAATTAAACCATATACTAATTTTATTTTGATTCTATTTACATTACTAGCTCTTATTCGACTTCAGTCATTTATGAATCCTGAAAAACTGGTTAATTTATTTAGTCTTTTAGTGATTGCTGTTTTAAGTGATACGATAGCTTATTTTGCAGGGACTATCTTAAAAGGAAAGCCGATGGGGTTAATTGTGAGCCCTAAAAAATCAGTTGTTGGTTTTGTTTTTGCACTTTGCATGACGCCTTTCGTTTATAAAATAATGGCAACTTATTTTCCAACGTTGCATTTAATTAATTTTTCTATTTTAGCATTATTCATTTTAACAATAGTCGCTATTTTGGGTGATTTGATTTACTCCTTGGGTAAAAGAGAAATGAATATAAAAGATTATAGTGACTTAATGCCAGGCCATGGCGGTGTTCTCGATCGCTTAGATAGTTTATTCGCTCTTATTGCTGTTAGTTTTATTTTTATTTAGATTAAATGAAAAAGGTTATTGAAATGAATAACCTTTTTTTCAATCAAATTTATATGTTGATTAATACTTTCGGGATATGAATAAGTTGTGTTAGTATGTCAGTAGTTCTTACTAACGATTTGTCTCAGGATGAGAATAAAAAAAATCATATCTACAGTATCTCTGTTAGGGGTAGTAAGTTTAGTAACAGCGGATGTTATTAAAAATATAGATATTAATGGACTCAAGCGATTTTCAAAAGAGACTGTTTTAACATATGCAGCTATTTCTGAAGGTGAAGATATTCAACAGTCAGATTTAACACATATCGTTGCAAACTTGTCTTTAACTGATTTCTTTGATGATATTTCTGTTGATTATGATCCCAGTCGACAAAAATTAATAATTAACGTTAAAGAAAAACCAGTGTTGTCTTCAGTAACTTTTACTGGGAATAGCAACGTTGGAAAAGGCGATATTGAAAAAACTTTAGCACAACATAATATTGATAAAGGAAGAACTTTTAGCTCTAGAAAACTCGATGAATGCATCAGAGAGTTAACGATGATTTATTCTGTTCAAGGTTATTATGATGTTAAAATTGAGCCTCAGTTAGTTTTTGAAAATGATACAAAGGTTAAATTAAATATTAAAATAGCAGAGGGCCATACTGCTAAAATTTACGCAATTAATATTCATGGAAATGTTGCATTCCCATTCTATGTTCTAAATAAAAATTTATCATTGCAGCCAACTAATGTCTTAAGTTTTATTACGATGGCTGATAAGTATAGCGAGTATAAATTAGAGAATGATTTAATACTCCTGCAAAAATTTTATCGAGAGAATGGCTATCCCTATATGACAGTTACCGATAAGAAAATAACACTTACTCCTGAAAAGAAAGGGTTAGTCATTGATATTTTCATTAAAGAAGGTGACAAGAAGCTAGTTGATAGTATTTCTTTTAATGGTGTTGCTAATTTAGATTTATCAAAATTAAAGCAGATACCTACTCCTTTTGTATATGATCAAAAACAGCTTGATGATTTTGAAAAACAATTAAGAGATCTGTTAAATGTTCAAGGATATATCTACGGTGAGATTAGGCAAGAACTAATTGAAAAAGATGATGGTACTGTTGAGGTTATTTTTAAAATAAAATCAGGCGAAAAATATAGAATAAAAGAATATAATCTGATCGGAAACATAACAACAAAAGACAGAATTGTTCGTAATTTTATTACACGTCCTGAAGGAACTCTTTATTCTTCAACTGATCTTAAAAATTTAAACGAAGATCTTAATAGAACTGGTCTTTTTAGTAATGTGATTGTTAATCCTCAAAAATTATCTCAGAATGAACTAAAAATTGATGTGAATTTACAAGAAGATAAAACTAAAAAAATCTTTGCTTCCGCTGGGGTTTCCAACATTGGAACAATGTGGAATGTTGGATATGAAGATCGAAATTTAAGTGGAACTGGAACAAAAAGTATTTTCAAGTTAGAGCAAGATAAACAAGAAACAGTTTTTCAATTTGCCTTATCAAATCCATATATCACTCACAAAAATATTGAATTGTATTTCTCATTTGATCGAGTGATTAGAGACTATACAGATAAGTTTATGCTTTTCAAGCAAGAAAGAAATATTTACTCAACGACAGTTGGAGCAACTTGGTTAGTTTCATCTCATACTAGATTTGGTACAAGTGCCAATTATTTTATCGAGAAGGATAAAAACTCAGTTGAAGTTAATGTCAGTGGAGATAAAAAATGGGGCCATTACTTATATATCGGAGCTAGACTTTTTAGAAATATGTTTAACAAAGTCATTCTTCCTGACTCAGGGTATAAATGGGAAGTAGGAACACAAGCTTCGACGCCTTTAGGCGATTACACCTATACCGATTCAAATGGTTCTTTACAATATTTCGTTCCATTTGGAAAGACTGGTTTTCTTTTTTATCAGTCATTAAGTTATAGGATGTTATTTCCGTACGGAAGCGCTCCAAAAAATGAAATACCTGTTACAAGAATGTTAACTTGTGGTGGAGCTGATGATATTAGAGGATTTCATTTTAACTCTATTGGACCTGAGCTGAAATATACACCTGTAGGTGGAGGCGATCCTATTTATAAAGTATTAGGTGGAAATATTAAGTTTCTTTCTAAGAATGAAATTATCATTCCTAATAGTGCTTTGAATTTAGATTATGATCAGATTCGTTTTTCATTATTTGTGGATGTAGCACAAATGTGGAGAACAACAGATCTTCCTCAATCGTATTATAATAATTACAATTCCTCAGAATATATTAGGTCTAGTGGCCTAAAAGCGACAACAGGGGTTTGTATGCGATTTGTTTCTGGAATTGTACCGCCAATAACAATGAGTGCAAATTATCCATTGTTTTATAAAGAAAAAGATAAAAAGAAATATGAATTTTTCTCTTTTGGAACATCAATGGAATTTTAAAGTTTAATAATAAACTAGGAGTTGATATGAAAAAAATTTTACTATTGGCAATGATGACAAGTTCAGTTATTTTTGCAGATAAAGTTGCAATTGTTGATGTTTACAAAGTTTTAAGAAACCTTCCAGAATATCAAAAGGTTGAGAACGATTTGCAAAATGAATCAACAGTAGCTCAGAAAAAATTAAATGCTAAAAAAACTGAATTAGATGCTAAAATTCATGAAATAGAAAGCGATAAAGATACATTAAGTGATGCTAAGTTAGAGAAAGCAAGAAAAGAAATTAGAATTTTGCAACGCGATCTAAAAAATATGGAAGTTGAATTAAGAGAAGAGCTTTCCATCAAAGAACAGGAAAAAAAATCTTACTTAGTTAATAAGGCAATGAACGCTGTTTCTGATTATGCTAAGAAAGAGGGCGTCGATGCTGTCTTTTCAACAGAGCAAATGATTTATTGGGCTTCAGCAAAAGATATGACTGATCAAATTATTAAAGCTCTTCCAAAATCAGAAAATAAATAATTTCTTTTGTTTTATTACAAAACCCTAATAGAATATAATTAGGGTTTTATTTTTTTAAATTTTATGAAGTTTCCATACGTCATTTCAGCCAAAGTTTTATTTGAGGGGCTGGCTGATTTTAATATTTCTCAGACATGTGAACTTTCCGGTATAGCTACTCCAGAAAATTATTCATCTGATGATTTGGTTTTTGTTTTTAGAAATAATCAGTTTAAATCCATTAATACTCAGCCTAAAGTATTAATAGTTGATCAGAGTGTTGATGTTTCACAAACTAATTTAACATACTATCAAATTTCAGCTGCTAGATTTCTTTTTCAACGAGTCCTTGAAAGAATAGAGAATATATTTCTGCAACAGAATATCAGTTTTCAAGAATCATCAAGAAATCAGACGATAGATCCCTCTGCCAAAATTGGAAAAAATTGCATAATTTATCCCAATGTTGTTATTCACAGAGGCGTTGAGTTAAGAGATAACGTTGTTCTTAATTCAGGTGTTGTCGTCATGGAAAATACAATTATTGAAGATAATGTTAATATTCATCCTAATACTGTTATTTACAGCAATTGCATTATTAGATCTGGTTCAGTTATTTACGCTAATTCTGTTATAGGAATGCCTGGATTTGGGTTTGAGTTAGATAAAGGTTCTTGGAAAAGAATACCCCATTTATCAGGTGTTATTATTGGTAAAGATTGTTTCATTGGCTCAAATGTCTGTATTGCAGCAGGAACTATTGAACCAACTGAAATTGGTGATAATGTGATTATTGATAATCAAGTTCAAGTTGCTCATCATGTTAAAATAGGTGCTCATACGGCTATAGCCGCTTGTGTTGGGATAGCGGGTTCTACGACAATAGGAAAATATTGCTTAATTGGTGGTGGATCTGGTATTGGGGGACATTTAACAATCGTTGATAAAGTGAGTATTACTGGGATGAGTATGGTTATTAAATCAATCACTGAGTCAGGGACTTATTCTTCAGGAATGCCTGCTGAAGATAATGCCACTTGGAAAAGAAAAGTAGCTTATCTTGCTAAGATCCCAAAGTTATTTAAAGATATATATCAAAGAAAAGAGTTTATTAATCATGAATGAATTATCTGTAAAAGAAATAATGCAATTGATTCCTCATCGGTATCCATTTTTACTAATAGATAAAGTGATAGAATGGGTTCCATTCGAGTCAATTATTGCTATAAAAAATATCACGATAAATGAGCCATATTTCCAAGGACATTTTCCTGGCGAGCCAGTGATGCCTGGTGTTTTAATGGTTGAGGCTTTAGCTCAAGCGGCGGGAGTTCTTGCTTATTTATCAGAAGGGAATACCTATAAAGATCATCTTTTTTATCTAGCAACTATCGAGAATGCAAAATTTAGAAAAATGATCGTTCCTGGAGATACCTTAAAGTTAGTTGTTAATTTTAAAGCGTGCAAAAATCGTTTTGTGAAAATTGAAGGTAAAGTTTATGTCGGCGATCAACTAGCTTGTTCAGCTGATTTAATGAGTGCTAAAGGAACATAAGATTGTGAGTTATATAAATAGAGTTGCTGTCATTGAAAAAAAAGATAATATTGAATCAAATACCTTGATTCATCCAACAGCCATTATCGATCCTTTAGCGGATGTAGGACCAGGAGTCAGTATCGGCGCATACTCAATTATTGAAGGTAAGGTGAGCATAGGGGCTAATACTGTAATAGGGCATCATGCACATATCAAAGGACCCACAACGATTGGGGAAAATAATACAATCAGCTCATTTGCATCAATTGGATGTGATCCGCAAGATAAGAAATATGACGGTGAAGAAACCTATTTAGTCATAGGGAATAACAACTCTATACGCGAATATGTGACGATTTCAAGAGGAACATCTCAGGGTGGTTACTTTACAAAAATAGGCGATCATAATTTATTAATGGCATATGTCCATGTAGCGCATGATTGCATTATTGGAAATCATAATGTGTTGGCTAATGGAGCATCCTTAGCTGGTCATGTTGAATTAGGTAATTATGTCGGAATGGGTGGTTTTTCTGGCGTTCATCAGTTTACTCAGGTAGGATCATTTGCTTTTTGTGCTGGTGGTAGCATTATTACAAAAGATGTTCCTCCTTTTACATTGATTTCAGGGCATCCTGCAAAATTAATTGGTTTAAATTTAGAGGGGATGAAACGCAGAAATTTCAGTGACGATGATCGAGTTACCTTAAAATCAATCTATAAAAAACTTTTTAGAGATTCCTTAAATATTATTGATGATGCGCAAGCTTTACTAGCTGAAGAAGAAAATGAACATGCAAAAACCTTATTACATTTTATTTTAAAGAGTCAAAGAGGTTTAACCCGATGAAAATTTTCATGGGGTGTGCTGAGCAGTCTGGAGAAGAATTATTAAAAACATATTTAATAGAAATTTTTAAAATAAATCCTAATGCGGAAGTTTACACACAATCATCTTTTAAGATCAAAGAGATATTCCCTCAGGTGAAAATATTATTTGATAAAGAGTTATGTAATGTCATGGGGCTGATTGATCCTTTAAAAAGGCTACCATCGTTATTAGATCGTAGAAAAAAAATTAATGAATGGATAGAAGATAATCGTCCAGATTTGGTTATTTGTTTTGACGCCCCTGATTTTTTTCTTTCAATAGAATCTCAAGCAAAAAAAAACAATATTTACACGGTACATGTGGTTTCTCCGTCCGTTTGGGCATGGAGGCAAGGCCGTGTAAAAACAGTAGTTGCTAGTGCCCATGAATTGCATTGTTTATTTCTTTTTGAGAAAAAGTATTATGAAAATTATGATATTCATTTAGAGGTGATTGGGCATCCGATTTTTAACCAACCTACCAATATAAAAAAACCAAGAGATGAATTTAATTTATTATTAGTGCCTGGCTCAAGGGTTCATGAAATAAAAAATCATTTACCAGTTTTTTTAAAATTAGCTAAAGAACTTAAAAAAAATAATTTCATTACAGAATATTCAGTTGCTGTCGCGCCTGGAAGACAACAGTTGATATTAGATCTTGGGGCTAATCTAGAAGATTGTGTTGATTATAAAGCTGGTTTAAGTAATGCTAATTTTGCGATTACCTGTAGTGGGACGGCTACATTAGAAGCTTTTGTGGCTTCTTGCCCTCAAATTATTGTTTATCATATATCTTTTTGGAAAAAGCTATTAACTAAATTATTAGTGAAAACTCGCTGGGTTGGATTGCCAAATATATTGACTCAATCAGAAGTTATTGAGGAGTTTGTAGGTGATGTTAATAAGATGTACAATGAGATGCTAGAAAGGTCCAAAGTTTTTTTGAGTCAAAAGGCTTACTCTAATTACTCACAAAAACAAATCAGTGCAGCTCAACAGCTTATTAAAGAGAATCAAGACATATGTTTATCAACAATTATGAAAAATCTATTATTACGGGTATCGACGAGGCAGGAAGAGGTTGTTTAGCAGGCCCTGTTGTTGTTGCTGCAGTGACATGGCCTCAAGATGCTAATGTTCCTGTTGCTGATTCTAAGACATTAACTGAAAAAAAAAGAGATGAACTTTTTGATTTAATAATAAAAAAGGCTATTGATTATTCATTTGTTGCTATTGATCATGAAATTATCGATCAAATTAATATTAGACAGGCAACTCTTTTAGGAATGAGTCAATCTTATGCTAAATTAAAAAACAAAGCAGATGTTTTAATTATTGATGGTATTGATAAACCTAAAGATTTAAATCACGCTATTTGTTTACCTAAAGCAGATAGCCTTATTCCAGCTGTAAGCGCTGCATCAATTATTGCAAAAGTTATTAGAGATAGAATGATGCATGATTTTGAAAGGATATATCCGGGATATTATTTTGTGCAGCATAAAGGCTATGGAACCAAAAAGCATAGAGAAGCAATAGGGTTATTAGGTCCTTCACCAATTCATCGAATTAGTTTTAAATTAATATAAGTATTTTGATCAAATGTATATCCCTTTAAGAAATTTTACAAAATTTACAATATCTGAGAGCATATTGGATATAAAAGATTGGTTAAAAAAAATAGCCGAGTCAAAGATACCAGCAGCAGCTTGTACTGATAAAGCTAATATGTTTGGGCTTGTTCAATTTTATCAGACAGCTTTGAAATTGGGAGTAAAGCCTTTAATAGGAGTTCATTTTGAACTATCTGTTTTAGGTCTTAAAAAATCTTTAGATTGTATTTTTTTGGCTTTAAATAATCAAGGGTATGTTGATTTAAGCTCAATAATTTCTGATTATTATCAAAAAGTATCGAAAGATCAGCCATTACCATTATCATTGGTAAGCCCTCGTTCCTCTAATATTTGCATGATCATTCAACAGGACTCTATAGAAGAATTAGCAACTGCATTACCACTTATTAAGCCTCTTTTTAAGGATAGGTTATTCATCGGCTTAGAGCGTTATTCAAATCATGGGGGATCGTTAAGAAAAAGCCAAGAAGCAATTCTTTTTTGTCAGGCTTATCAAATACCTCCGATTGTTGCGAATAGCGTCTTTTTTTTAAATGATGATGATTATGAAACGCAGCAAATTAAAGTATGCATACAGCAAGCCGATTATTTAGATAATCAAAAAAGAGCCATTCATCATCATAAAGAACAACATTTTTATACTCCATCTAAAATAAATGAACTATTTCAAGATTGCCCAATAGCTATAGAAAATTCACTCTTATTGGCGCAACGGTGTACAGTTGATATTTCTTTTGGGAATACATTATTGCCTCAATATTCGGATGACGAGAAAAAGACACTTGAGGATTTATCAAAAGAAGGGCTCTTAGAGCGAGCTCAATCTCACTCTAAAATTGCAGAGAATATTAATCTTTATCAAGAGCGATTAAATATTGAGCTTTCAGTCATCACTCAAATGGGGTTTTCTGGGTATTTCTTAATAGTTTCTGATTTTATTAGATGGGCTAAAAAAAATGATATTCCTGTTGGCCCTGGGCGTGGAAGTGGAGCCGGATCTTTAGTTGCTTATTCTCTTAAAATTACTGATTTAGATCCTTTAGAATATGATTTGCTTTTTGAAAGATTTTTAAATCCAGAGCGCGTTTCAATGCCTGACTTTGACGTCGATTTTTGTATGGATAGAAGAGATGATGTCATTCGTTATGTTCAAGATAGATATGGTGTTGAAAGTGTTTCTCAAATCGCAACGTTTGGAACGATGGCTGCAAAAGCAGTTATTAGAGATGTTGGACGAGTTCTTCACCATCCCTTCCCTTTTGTTGATAAAATCGCGAAGATGATTCCAAATCAATTAGGAATTACTTTAGCAGAGGCTCTAGAAAAAGGAGAAGAACTGAAAAAAGCATATGCAGAAGATGAAGTAATTACTCAGTTAATCGATTATGCATTAAAGCTTGAAGGACTTCCTAGAAATATAGGTAAACATGCAGGAGGAGTTGTTATTGCTCCCCGCCCATTAAAAACAATTTGTCCTTTATATAATGAGCCAGATGCTCCATGGCATCCAGTAACACAGTTAGACAAAGATGATGTTGAGTCCATCGGTCTTATTAAGTTTGACTTTTTGGGGTTAAAAACACTGACAGTTATTGATTGGACTTATAAAAATGCTCAAAAGATAGGTCAGAATTTGATTCCTTTAGAAGAATTACCCTTAAATGATAAAAAGTCTTTTGCAATGCTTTTAGAGGGGAAAACGATTGCTGTATTCCAGCTAGAATCTAGAGGAATGAGAGATTTAATTTTAAGATTAAAACCTGATTGCTTTGAAGATGTTATTGCTTTAGTTGCTCTTTTTAGACCTGGCCCATTACAATCTGGAATGGTTGATGATTTTATCGATCGAAAACATGGTCTTGCATCCACTCTTTACCCTCACCCTTTAACAGAACCTATTCTAAAACCAACGTATGGAGTTATTCTTTATCAAGAGCAGGTCATGCAAATTGCTCAAGTTTTAGCAGGGTATACATTAGGAGGCGCAGACCTACTCAGACGAGCAATGGGTAAGAAAAAGCCAGAAGAAATGGCGCAACAACGAGAAATTTTTGTAAAAGGCGCAACTGAAAAAGGAATCGATACCGATATTTCTTCCTATATATTTGATTTAATGGAGAAATTCGCAGGATACGGTTTTAATAAATCACACTCCGCTGCTTACGCTTTAATTGCTTTTCAAACTTTATATTTAAAAAAACACGCAACAGCTGCTTTTATGGCAGCAAACATGACAGCAGAGCAGGGAAATCTTGAAAAAACCGTTCTTTTAATTAATGACGCTAGAAGCGTGGGTTTAACTGTTCACGCACCTTCTATTGCTTTTTCAGAAACAGAGTTTCATCCAATTGATGAAAAAAACATTTCATTTGGTCTGGGATCAATTAAAGGAGTTGGTGTTGGTATTTTAGAACCCATTTTGGAGCAGCGAAATAAATACGGCGCTTATCGATCTTTTGAAGATTTTATTTCAAGAGTGAGCGTTTTTGATATTCCCAAAAAACCTATTGAATTAATGATTAAAGCTGGTGTTTTTGATTGTTTAGATCCTAATCGTAGAGATTTATTAGAACAACAACTACCATACTTACTTTCAAAGTACTCCTCATCAAATCGATCACAGTTATCATTGTTTGATGAAAATGATTTTGAGGAAAAAGAAAGAATCGATGATTTTATTTGGAGTCAAAAAATAAAATTAGAATCAGAATTACTAGGCCTTTCAATGAGTGGGACGTTGCTCGATCCCTTTTACAATATTAAACAAACTCTTTGGGATAATAAATATAGAATGGGCGTTGATCATAAGTTGCCCATTTTAGTTATTGTTTCAAATGTTAAAGATATTGTGACTAGTTCTTCTGCTAAAATTTTTATTGCCCAATTTTCATTTCAAGATGGAACTATTGAGGTTGTTTTGAATGCAGGCAAAGAAAGAGATCAAGAAAAAATTGCAAAGATATTACATTTTTATGAAATGCAAAAGCCAGCTTTTGTTTTTTTAAGAGCAGTTGAAGGAAAAAATAAAAAAATACATATTAGTTTAAATGATATTATTGATATAAATTCATATTTTTCACAAAATTTAACAAAATTAATTATAAAAAGCTCTGCTCATTTAACAGATCTTTCACTTTATAATTTTTTTAAGAATGTCGAAAACAGCTGTCAAAAGGATAAGTGCGAAGTTCATTTATATGATGAGCATAAGAATTGGATGAAATTTAAATACACAAATCCAGGAGAACAGTTAGAATCATATTTGCAACTTATTGAGAAGGTATTTTCTTATAGAAAGTTTATAGCATTAGAGATTAAATAGTTTTATCTATAATCAATGAGATTATTAATGAAAAACAGATTACTACTAATTTTCTTTATTCCGTTTATACTTTGTGCTCAGAGTTGTTTTCGTGATATTTGGGTTGATATCAAATATAGCGATATGGCTAAAGAAGATCGTTTAAATTATCTAACACAATTTGTTGAAAAGGCTAAGCCATTAAATAAAGAAGATAAGCTATGGATTCTTGTTGCACAATCAACACGAATGTCTCTATTACCAAAGTTTAAAGCTTTAGATTTGTCAAAAGAAGTCATTCAAGGCTTCGAAAATGAGCTTAATGAACTCAATACACCTACTGAAAAAATGGCAGCAGGCATTTTAGCGTATATTTATGCAAAAGTTCCTGGATGGCCTATAGGAATTGGTTCAAAACAAAAATCAAAAGAGTGGATAGAAAAAATTAAAGCGTTCGATCAAGAAGCTGATGTTGCTTTTTATTTAGCACAAGCATATTTCTATCTTGATAAGAAAGATCTTTCAAAGAATTATAAAGAAATCGCACTTAAAGGCTATGAGGCTGACTGCACCTTGTACTCACATGGACGAGTTAATGAATTAAATTTATTGATTTATTCTGAAAAATAAAATTATCGGTATAATAGATTATTAGAGACTTTCTTCCTCGGTTTGTATAGAATAAGGACAAAGCGAGGGAGTAGTCTCCTTCTTAAAATAATTAAGTCATTTGACACATAATTTTGTATCTCAATTAAAGCAGCATCTTAGGATTTCTTTACTTATGAAAAACATCAGAAACTTCTCAATCATTGCACACATTGATCATGGTAAATCAACCTTATCAGACAGACTTATTCAATTATGCCAAGGCTTAGACGAAAGAGAAATGAAAGAGCAAGTTCTAGATAGCATGGATATTGAAAGAGAACGTGGGATTACCATTAAAGCGCAAGCAGTTTCTTTAGATTATGTCGCTAAAAATGGAGAAAAATATCAGTTAAACTTTATTGATACTCCAGGTCATGTTGATTTTACTTATGAAGTATCTCGTTCCCTGTATGCCTGTGAGGGTGCTCTTTTGGTTGTTGATGCCGCTCAAGGAGTTGAAGCTCAAACAATGGCAAATTGTTATACAGCTATTAATTTAAACTTAGAAGTTGTTCCCGTTTTAAATAAAATTGATTTACCTCAAGCAGAACCTGAAAGAGTTATTGATGAAATTGAGGATTTAATCGGTATTGAAGCCATGGATGCAAATAGAGTTTCTGCTAAGACAGGCATAGGCATTCCTGATCTAATTGAAACAATTATTGAAAGAATTCCATCACCTCAAGGAAACGTTGATGGTCCTTTAAAAGCATTAATTGTTGATTCATGGTTTGATAATTACTTGGGCGTTGTCTCTTTAATGCGAATTTTTGACGGCTCCGTTTCAGTTGGCGATACAATTAAAGTTATGTCAACTGGTGTCGCTTATAAAGTTGATGAACTTGGTGTGTTTACTCCTAAAAAACATAAGTTAGATACTTTAAGCGCAGGACAAGTCGGTTACTTAGTTGCAGGGATTAAAAATATTCATGGGGCTCCAGTTGGGGACACCATTACTTCTAATAAAAATTCTTGTGACAAGCCGGTTGAAGGTTTTATGAAAGTTCAACCTAAAGTGTTTGCCGGATTATTTCCAGTGTCTTCTGATGATTTTGAAGAGTTTAGAGAAGCTTTAATGAAGCTTCAGTTAAATGACTCATCGTTACAGTTTGAACCCGAGTCTTCAAAAGCTCTAGGTTTTGGATTTCGTTGTGGATTTTTAGGCTTGCTTCATATGGAAATTGTTCAAGAGCGACTTGAACGTGAATTTGATATGGATTTAATTACAACTGCTCCAACCGTTGTTTATCAAGTAACGAAAACAAGCGGTGAAGTAGTGATGATTGAAAACCCGACACAGCTACCTCCCCCAAACCAAGTTGAAATGATTGCTGAACCAATCGTTGAAGCAACAATTTTGTGCCCAGATGCTTATATAGGTGAAGTGATGACTCTTTGTAATGAAAAAAGAGGCATTCAGAAAAATCTTATTTATAAAGGACAGCAAGCAACCCTAATTTATTTACTGCCTTTAGCAGAAGTTGTGATGGACTTTTTCGATCGTTTGAAGTCAGTATCTAGAGGATATGCTTCTTTTGATTATGAATTTAAATCCTTTGAACCCGCGCCATTAGTGAAATTAGATATTTTAATTAATGGAGATATTGTTGATGCGCTAGCACTGATATCTCACCGCGAACATGCTCTAAGAAAAGGAAGAGCAATCACTGAAAAAATGAAAGAAATTATTCCTCGTCAAATGTTTGATGTTGCTATTCAAGCTGCAATAGGTGGTCAGATTATAGCCAGAACAACTGTCAAAGCTTATAGAAAAAATGTTACTGCAAAATGTTATGGCGGAGACGTTTCACGTAAGAAAAAACTACTAGAGAAACAAAAAGAAGGGAAGAAGAGAATGAAGCAAGTTGGGCGAGTTGAAATCCCTCAAGATGCATTCTTGGCTATTTTAAAAATTGATTCACCTCAAGGATAAGAGACACGGAGCTTAAAATGGCATTACCATTAAATGATCTTTCGATTGTGTTTATAAATAGAGATTTTGCTTTTCATTTTGGAATTATTTTGGTGATCAGTTTAATTTCGAAAATAGTAAAAAATAATATTTATTTTAAGCAAGAAGAAAATAAAAATATCTTAACAAAGACAGTTAATTTTTTTGATAGCTTTTTTTGGGAGTTATTAATAGTCTTTATTGTAAGAGCTTTTTTTCTTGAGATGTATCTGATTCCATCACAATCAATGCAACCAACTGTCTATCCTGGTGATTTAATATTTGTAAATAAATTTGAATATGGATTTAAAGTTCCAGGCACAAATAAAATGATTTTTAAAATGAAAACACCGTCAAGAGGTGATGTTGCGGTGTTTTTAGAGCCGGCAGCTCCGACTAAAAGAAAAATGATTAAAAGAGTGATTGGATTACCTGGTGATCATCTTCAATATGATGGCCGTGTTTTAAAAATAAATAATGAAATCGTTGCAACTACTTTTCTTTATAAAAGCTTTGAATATATTCCTGCTGGTAAAGAAAAAGTTCGTGTAGGCACAGTTTTTTATGAAGAAAAGCATCCTGGGAAAACTGTAGTTATTGAATCAATACCTGCGCTTAATCGTTCAGTCATGATTGATCAAACAGTGCCGCCTGGTCATTATTTTGTGCTCGGTGATAATCGAGATAATTCGCATGATTCTAGATTCTGGGGTTTTGTACCCGAAAGATATCTTTGTGGAAAAGCAGAAATGGTTTTATTCTCTTTTGGCAAAAAAGAAGAACGTCATGATTTTTCAAGAATTGGTAGAATATCTTAATTTTTGAGATATTCTATGAATTTAATTCGCTAAAATGTCGCAAAATATTGATTTTTATAACTTAAAAAGGCATCATGTCATTAATTTACAATACGTTTTTAAAACGAGTATTATCACGCTATGTTAGAGCATCTTGAAAAGAAACTATCATATACTTTCGCAGATCCTCGTTTATTGATCCAAGCATTAACACATCGGTCTTTTGGATCAGGGCATAATGAGCGCCTTGAGTTTTTAGGAGATGCATTTATTAATGCAGCCATGGCAGCTTGGCTTTATCAAATGTTACCGCATGATCCTGAAGGGGTTTTAACAAGAGCTCGAGCTTATCTTGTTCGAAAAGAATCACTTATTGAATATGCAAAATTAATAGAGCTTGATCAATTTTTAAAATTAGGATTAGCGGAGCAAAAATCAACGTTACCTTCATCAACTTCATTAATAGCTGATGCTTTTGAAGCTGTTTGGGGCGCGATGTTTTTAGAAATGGGCTTTGAATCTTGTTACACTCATTTTATTAAAATGTTTCATCAAGTATTAGAGCTTAAAATTCAACATGCCGTTGAAAAAGACTCTAAAACCTTATTACAAGAAATCGCACAAGAAATTTATGGTGTTTTGCCACAATATAAATTAGTTCAACAATCAGGCACACCTCATCAACCAACATTTCATGTTGAATGCTCTTTAAGTGAGTACAAGACAACAGCGCTTGGCCGATCAAAAAAGCAAGCAGAAACCCAGGCAGCAGCTCAGGTTTTAGAGTTAATTCAGGAGAAAAAATAATGCAAGAGTTGCAAAAAGTTTGTGGATATGTCGCAATTATTGGCCGTCCTAATGTCGGTAAATCAACATTAATGAACCAGCTTTTAAAAAGAAAGATGACCATTACTTCCAAAAGACCACAAACAACTCGGCATAGTATCACCTGTATCTTGACTGATGAGCAGCAAGCTCTTCAAATGGTCTTAGTTGATACACCAGGAATTAATTTTAATACGCAACATCACGTCATGAAATGGATGCATCAACAAGCAGTGTCTGCTTTAAAGCATCTAGATTTAAGAGTATGGATTATTGAAGCAGGCCACTGGGAAGAGCACGACCAAATTATTTGCGAAATGTTAGTCCCTTTAGCAGAAAAAACCATTGTTATTATTAATAAAATAGATAAAGTAAAGGATAAACTTAAAATATTAGAGCATATGCAAACACTCTCTGATATGGGTTTTAGAAAAATTATTCCTTTAAGCGCAACAAAAGAGCAAAACTTTTCAGTCTTATTCAAGATGGCTCGAGAGGTATTACCAATCTCTGACTATTATTATCCGATTGAACAACAGGCTACTTGTACAAAAGAGTTTATGGCAGCAGAAGTTGTTCGTGAAAAGTTAATGAGATATTTAGGGCAAGAAATTCCTTACGAATGTACAGTGATGATTGATAATTTTGAAATAGATCCATCTAACTCTTTGCATAAAATTCAAGCAACTATTTATGCTGGCAATGACCGCCATAAAAAAGTTATTGTAGGAACTGAAGGCCAACAATTAAAGGCAATAGGCCAAGCTGCTCGTTTGACTTTAGAAGGCATGTTTAAGCAGAAAGTATTTCTTAAATTGTGGGTGAAAGTTAAAGATTCTTGGGCTGCACATAAAGAAGCTATCACGCAGTTCGGACTCGAGGAATGATCGAGCCTTTTTCAGGGTATATTGTAGATTATCGTCATTTTGGAGAACATGCTGCGTTAATTTCTATTTTAACAGAGCTAGGCGTCATCTATTGTTACGATAAGAATTTTTTCTTTGATTATGAGGCAGAAGTTCCTTATTTAAAGAACACTAAATATATAGTTTATTTAATTCAAGGTGCTGATGAGCATCGTTTTTATTTAAAGAAATTAGAAAGTATTAAAAGATTTGAGTGGAGTGATGAGTATCTCCCTTATATGCAGTTTATGATGCATTTAACATTAAGAACTTATAAATCCATAGATGCTCCGAAACTTTTTTTTAAATTTTATGAACGTTTATGCTTGAGAGTTGAACAAAAACCCTCAGATGAAGAAATGTATTTTAATTTAAGTTATATAGAATTACATTTACTTGGGTTGATGGGGCTAGGAAAATTTGTGCTGCATATTGATGAACTTTTAAGGTTAACGACAGTTTCTTCTAATTTCGGAAATAATTTTTTATTAAAGAAAATGTTAAAACAAGATTTTTTAGCAGTTCAAGCTTACGTTGCTCGATTAATTCAACAATCATTTTCTTTAAACCAGTCTTTCATTTTATTGATACAATCATTATGTTTAAATTAAAAAACTCGAATATTATAGGAATAGGTATCGATTTATTAAAAATTGATAGAATTGCAAAAGTCTACGCCAGATTTCCCGAGGCCTTTCCTAAAAAAATATTAACTTCAGAAGAAATAAAAAAAATTCCTGAAAATGAAAATAAGAAAATTCGATTTTTATCTAAAAGATTTGCTGCCAAAGAGGCATTTGCGAAAGCATTGGGGACTGGTTTTGGCGCTGATTTACATTTTCACGATATAGAAATTCATCATGAATTACAAGGTCGACCTTATTTTAAAATAAAAGATCATCTCATGGAAAAATATGAAATAGATAAATTGCATTTATCTATTTCGGATGAAATAGATCAAGTGATAGCATTTTCTTTAATTGAAAAAATAAAAAGTTAATTGGTTGTCAAATCTTTATTCTAAAGATACACTGAGACTCGTAGCCTGGAATAGATTCCTTTGAAGATAGGCAAGGAGAGACCTCTGTATGGTATCGTTAGACTCAAGAGTGCAATGGACTTACTTTACATTAAATGAATGGATCGACCATCATCCAGATTTTGAAGAATTGTTAAAAGAAACTTGTTGTTCCGACTTCAGAATGGTATTTCAAAATCTTTCACAACCTACACAACATTTGTTGATTGAAACTTTAACATTATTGATAACACTACATGCTGATAAAGATATTATTTTATGTGCATACTTAGCAATCATTCAATCAAATAATCAGCATTATCCGGAAGACTTAATTCCCGAAAGATTAAGGCAAATGGTTTATCAGTATCAACAATTAGCAAGAATACTAGAAACAGTAGCCGTCGTTAGTTCAAGCTACAAAGAACATATTCGCAAAATGCTTTTAGCAACAGTTGATGATCCTCGAGTTGTGATTATTATGCTAAGTAAGGTCTTGGCTATATTAAGACATGTTCATGATTATGATTCAACTTACATGCTTTCTTTAGCAAAAATGACGTTGGAAATTTTTGCACCGATCGCCCATAGATTGGGTATGGGTCAAATTAAATGGGAAATGGAAGATCATGCCTTTCGATGCCTTTACCCTGAACAATATCAAGAACTCAAGCAAAAATTGTCACAGTCAAGACAAGAACGAGAAGAGTACATTACAGATACCATTCATGAAGTTCAAGAAATGCTTAATGATAATCAGATACAAGGTTCAGTCTCAGGACGATCAAAACATCTTTATTCCATATGGAAAAAGATGACAAAGAAAAATAAAAATTTTTATCAAATTTATGATTTAAACGCTCTTAGGATTATTGTTGACTCAGATCAAGATTGTTATCGAGTTTTAGGATTAATTCATACTAAATGGAGATATTTACCTGAAGAGTTTGATGATTATGTAGCAAATCCAAAAATTAACGGATATCAATCGATTCATACGGCTGTTTTTGGACCCAAACAGCGTATCATCGAAGTTCAAATCAGAACCAATCATATGCATAAAAGTGCTGATTTTGGTATTGCTGCACACTGGATGTATAAAGATGGTTCTTCCCAACAACAAGAGGGATATCATCAAAAATTAGAAACACTGCGAAACTTATTACAGAAAACAGATTTATCAGGTTCTGATACTTTTGATCATGTTAAAGATGAAATTTTTGGTGATAGAACCTATGTTTTTACTCCAAAAGGGGCGGTTTTTGATTTACCTAAAGGGGCAACTGCTTTAGATTTGGCTTACCATATTCATAGTGATTTAGGACACCATTGTTGCGGTGCGCGCATTCAAGGAAAAATGATTCCCTTGACTGAGCCATTAGTAACAGGCCAAATTGTAGAAATTTTGACAAATAATAGAATGCAACCTTCTAGAGATTGGCTCAATCCTCATTATGGATATATAAAAACATCAAGAGCTCGACAAAAAGTTAGCCATTGGTTCAGATCTTTAGATAGAGGCCGGTTAATTCAAGAAGGAAAGCAATATCTTGATAAACAATTGAGACGATTAGGCGCGCTAAGCTCTTTTTCAATAGATGATTTAGTTCATAAACTGCACTATAAAAATAAAGATGATTTTTATCATGCCATCTCTCTTGGTGATTTAAAAATTACTAAAATTTTAGATTTAATAGAGCCTATCAAGAAACCAATTGAAACAGAGCAAATTTTAAAAGAGAATTTGCAAAAAAAACTTACTTATAATGATGTAAATTTTGGGATTTCAGAACAAAATATTAAATATGAGTATGCATCTTGCTGCCATCCTGTCTTTCCACAGCCAATTGTTGGAATTCTTGCTAGAGGCCGCGGTATAGTTGTTCATACAAAAGAGTGTTTTAATTTAAAATCTATTCCAAAAATATACGAAAGACTCATTCAAGCCCAATGGTCAAAGTTAGAAGATGAGCAATTGCATCAGCATAATGTTATTTTAAAAATTACAGCACTGAACCATCCTGCTTTAATGACTCAATTAACTTCATTATTGTTAAATTTTGGAGTTTCAATCTCTCATTTATCTACAGAAACAGATCAATCAACTCAATTGATGAAGATCTTTGCCTCATTTTCTATAAATTCTTTATCAGAATTGCATCGATTGATTGACCGCATTCAACAGTTAAATTCTGTTATTGATATTGAGCGTATTTAAAATATCAAAGATTTCAACTAATCTTCCACTCTTATGAGGGTGGCAGCGATTTGAATGCAGTCTAAACTTTTTTTAGTTATATCAAAGATAGGAAGATTTATGACTGATAAAGGGGTTAAGGTCTCTTTAATGATCTCAGACATGAAATTATTGGGTCATTTATTAGGAGAGGTTGTTGCTGAAAGTTATGGACAACCTACTTTTGATTTTATAGAGGTCTTAAGACTTCTTGTTAAAGAGCGCTCGTCTTTTTCATATGAGAAGATTTTTTACGAAATCGAACTATTACCAAAAGAAAAAGTTAATATTATCTTGAGATCGTTTGGTATATTTCTAGGATTATTAACTCTTATCCAGCGCGTTCATAAAGTTGTAGAATATGAAAAAGAGAACTCACTTCAATTAAATCAGAGTGATCTTCTTGACGGGGATGATAATAATTTTCCATCTATACATTTTTTATTTACATCAAATCCTAATGAAACTTTATCAATAGAGGCTTCTTGGTTTTTTGAGCAACTTTTCGAAGAAATTTATCGTTACCGTAAGAAAACAACCAATATTTTTGATCAGTCGATGATAACTTCATTAAAAACGATTATTAAAGGAATGCTTGTCACATCCTTATTATCTAAACATCCTTCAGTTCATTCCGATATTAATTTTTTAGTTCAATACTTTAGAACATCAATCTATCCTGGAGTCGGTAAACTATTATATAAGCTTGTCGATCAAGAACCGATTAAATTGAATGAGCTTTTGAAATTTTCGACCTGGATAGGGGCTGACTATGATATTAAGGATACAAAATCGGCGGATTTAAAAGATGCTATCGTATCTTATAAAAATGTATTAATTGAGAGCTATAAAGACAGTTTAGGTAATTTAGAGCTTAGTTTTGATTTAGAATCTATTAACACAACAGCTTCCCAACAATTAGCTATTGAAGAGATTAGACGTAGTTTAAATTTAAAAAACAACATTCCTATTGAGAAAATAAAAGGATATTTAATTCAAATCAAACAAAGTTTATTAAATGAGCCGAATAAAGGTTTAATTATCATCGAAAGCTGTAATCGATTTTTAGTGCAATTAGAGATTTTTGGCGAATCAGGGATCGTTATTGAACCCAAAATAAGTGTAAAGGCTCTTATTGGCATGGTAGAGCAGCTCTATCAGAAGATTTTTTTAAAACGATTAAAAAGAACGTATCAAGATAATATTAAGAATTTAATATTTCTTATCAATGAAATAAAGAAAATCAGTATCCAAGGTTTAAACGTTATTTTAATAGATGAGCATCAGCAAACATTGGATATTTGTTTATCTTTATCTAAAGAACTATCTATTCAAAAACTAATACTTAGCCAAGTTGAGACTACATATGAATTAATAATAGTAACCCTTTTAATTAACGGGTTATTTTCAAAAGAGATTAAATTAACTCCAGTTTTTGAAAAAATTGAAAGTATTGAGCACTCTTCTTTAATTCTTAAAGAATATTATGACTTATGTAAAGAGCTTGAGTTAACCCCTTTAGTTGATGAAGTGATGATGGGCTATTCAGATTCCGCCAGAGAAAGTGGATTCTGGGCAGCTCAAACTAAAATTTATCATGCTCATGAAAAGCTGGATTCTTGGTCTACTGAACAACAAATTCCTATTAATTTTTTTCAAGGAAGAGGCGGCTCTATTGCCAGAGGTGGTTTTCCTACAAAACATTTAATAGCAACATCTCAGCTAAACAAAGAAAGAAGAGCTTTGAAGTTAAGCATTCAGGGAGAGATGGTAAGGCAAAGGTTCGGATGTTCTGAAATCACAGCAATGTCTATTAAACGATATCTCATAGAAATTCAACAATCCGTGAAAGATCGTGAAAATGAGCTCGAGTATAATCAATTTTTAAAGATTCGAGAACTTATGGCTCAGCGATGTATTGATGAGTATAAGTATTATACTGAAGAGGAAAGAGATTTTTTTGATTATTTCTACGCCACAACTCCTGTAGAAATGTTAAATCATTTCGTAACAAATAAGCAAACGCACACCTCTATTGATGGGAATATTAATTATGGAGCATGGAATATGCCATGGGCTCAAAATAGATTTTTTATTCCTGTTTGGTTAGGAATGAGTAATGTTTGTGAATTACTAAGTGAATTAGATGAGCAGAAATTAGAAAAAATTTTTAAGGATAGGTTCGTTTATTCAACATTTATGTTAGTATTGCTTTCATTAGAAAAAGTAGATCTTTTTCTTGTAAAAGAGTATGAAGACCAGTTAGCATCCCCTCATTTGATTGAATTTGGCCGAGCTTTGCGAGCTATGTTTGAGCAAGTATATGTTTTTTCAAGAAGGTTTTTAAAATTTTACGAAGGTGATAAGTATTTCAAAAATTTTATTGAAGATGCTAAATATCGCTCAACGTATCTTGTTCCTTTACATTTATTGCAAATAGAAATGATAAGAAGGTACCGCTCAAGGGCAGATAATGATGAGAAAGTCGATGAGTCATTTCTGGAATCAGTAATTTTGATCTCGATGGGGTTACAAAATTCAGGTTAAGATTTAAGGAGTTTTTTTGTGAAGAGAATTGTTTTAATAGGCCCGCCAGGTGCAGGTAAAGGAACTCAAGCTGGTATTATTTCAGAAATGAACCAGATTCCTGCTATATCAACTGGTCAAATATTAAGAGATGAAGTTAGATTGGGATCAGAGCTTGGCCAAAGCATCAAATCTATTATTGAAGCAGGAAGCTTAGTTCCTGATGAGTTGATGTTAGAATTAATTTCTAAAAGAATTGCCGAAAAGGATTGTGAAAACGGGTATATATTAGATGGATATCCAAGAACACCAAATCAAGCGGAAGCATTAATTCGTCTTGGTATTCAGCCTCAAATAGTTCTTTATTTAAAAATAGCTGATGAGCTGATTATTGAGCGATTATCTGGTCGTCGAGTCCATGAAAGCTCTGGTAGAACATATCATGTTCTATATAATCCGCCAAAAGTTGAAGAAAAAGACGATATAACCGGGGACTTATTGGTTCAGCGTGCTGATGATAAGCCTGAAAATATTAAAACAAGATTATTTAACTACCACGCCTCAACTCAACCAGTTATTAATTTTTATCAACAGCAATCTTTGGAAAACAAAGTAAGATTTGTAGAGCTAGACGCATCTTTACCAATTGAAGATGTCACTGAATGTCTCAAAAATGTCTTTACTGATTAAAAAATAGATAATTAGTCTTTTATAAAGAATTAAGGGCTAGGAATAGATTAAATAAATATGTTATTCTTGGCCCCATAATGCTTATGATTAGCAAATTTAATATTAAATAAACAATTAAAAGTTGGATCTTGGAGGGTCTTTATGTCAGTTATCAAGATGAATGAATCAATTCTAGGACAATATTTAGACGCTGATAAGCCAGTTATTTTAGATTTTTGGGCTCCTTGGTGTGGACCTTGTCGTATTTTTTCACCAGTTTTTGACGAAGTGGCAACTGAATTTTCAGAAGTTGTTTTTGGAAAAATTAATGTTGAAGAGCATCCTGATTTAGCTGCTAAGTTCAAAATTAGATCTATTCCAAAAATTTGTATGATTAAATCTGGTGAAATTATTGCAGAAAACACAGGTGCGCTTGACTCAGATTCATTAAGAGAGTTTGTGAAAGAAAACATCTAATAATTAAAATTGATTCGTGTTCTTCTTACAAGAAATAATAAAAAACATAATTTTTTTTAAATTTTTTTTAAAATTAAATAAAAGAGATGCTTTTTCGACCACTAACTTCAAATTTATGTGCTATGTTTGAAATGTGAATCGTTGATTTTTTTTGGAGTAAGTTGAACATGGAACAAATGAAACCTGAAGAAGCAAAAAAACCAGCAGCTAAAAAAGCAGTAGCGGCTAAAAAACCAGCAGCTAAAAAAGCAGTAGCGGCTAAAAAACCAGCAGCTAAAAAAGCAGTAGCAGCTAAAAAACCAGCAGCAGCTAAAAAGCCAGCAGCAGCTAAAAAGCCAGCAGCAGCTAAAAAGCCAGCAGCAGCTAAAAAGCCAGCAGCAGCTAAAAAGCCAGTAGCAGCTAAAAAGTCAGCAGCTAAGAAGCCA
>JACCDO012242509.1_pt1 | contig 95222 bp, 102 predicted proteins | sample 7446101 | NCBI WGS metagenome assembly JACCDO01 (sample SAMN15323440, study PRJNA562643) | freshwater metagenome | isolation source: river surface water | place: USA:Blue River Watershed | collected 2017-08-16
ATTTTCAGTTGAAAAATACTTATATTCTGTGTGTTCATATATAGAATAATCATCTACTGTTAAAATTGCATACAAAAGTATAGATTTATAGTTAAAAGTAATATAAGGAATTTCAATACAATATTCTTTAAATTCATATATATCTGGAATATCAAAAGAAGTATATAAACCTTTATGATGTCTTAATTCAGAAATAATTTTATAAGAAAAAGTATAGTATGCATCTTCTACATCTTTGGCAAGTATAATACTTTTATAACAATATTCACTATTGTTATCAGATATACTCCATAGTCTAAATGTAAATAATTTATTTTTTAACTGTTTAGTTTGAGTAGACATTTTTTAATTAATACTTTCGTTGGTGAAAAGTACCAAATATCAATTTAAAAGTCTTCACCAATAATTTGTCCTATCATTTTTCCAGTAGGAAGTAAAGTAAATTCAAAAATATCTACATTACCAAAATCAGAGTTAAATAATGGTTCACCTTTTGAACCCCAAGATACATAAGGAAAATTAAATTTTGTAATATAATCAGTATGTTGTTCAATATAAAGTCTGAACTTTTTAATATTTATTTTTGTATTTAAGTTTTCATTATGAATAAAATGTACAATAACCTCCTTTTCACTATTTTCTAATTCATTCTGTTCACTATCTTTATCATTTTCTGTTTTTTCTAAATCATTTTGTTCAAGTGCAATTTTAATATAAATATGATCACATGTATCTAGTTCAATTTTAACTTCATTTGAAGCAATAGCAATTATTTTACATCTTTGTTTTAAATTACCATTAATATATACATTACCATTTATATCTAATGCTTCTGATGGTGTAGAAGTATGTATACCAATATTTAAATCATTATCAACATACATACAATTAGTTTCACTACTTTCACTACATTTCCATAAACTATTATCCCCTTTTTCCCCTTTTTCCCCTTTTTCCCCTTTTTCACCTTTTTCACCAGGTTTTCCTTGAAATCCTAACATACCTGGATAACCTCTTTCTCCTTGATCCCCTTTTTCCCCTTTTTCGCCTTTTTCACCTTTTTCACCTTTTTCACCTTGATCACCTTTTTCGCCTTTATCACCTTTTTCACCTTTCCCCCTTTGAATTAAGTTAGTTTTATTTAAGGATAAAGAAGATAGTTCAGGTACATTCGTAATATTAAAATTTTGCTGAGTTAAATTAGATGTAATAGTAGGTAAAGTTTTTTTATTTAATAAAGAATAGGTTGACTTATTTGATTTTGAAAATACAATAGAGTCCATAATTTTTTTATTACTTTTTATAAAGGAATAATTATTTAAGTTTATATTTTTTGTATTTTTATAATACAAATATTAAAGAATAATAATATTTGTATTATAAAAATAATGCTTACATTTTCACAGAATGAAATTCAGTCTTTAAAAAAAATATTCAAAGAAGAACTTAGTTTATATAAAGTACATATAGGAAAATTTAATCATATACCTATAGTAAAAGATACAAAAAAAATAGATGAAATAATAAATAAATATACAATAGATCAAATGTTATCTTTACTTAAATTATATGAAAGTAAGTATTATTATAGATTACCATCTAAAAATGGAAGTGTAAGTGACTTAGCAAATATGTTATATTATTTATATATTGATCCATTTTTTTATAATACACCATTTGAAATTTTACCTAAATATACATTATTTGATTTATCTGGTTTTAGTTTTCAACAAATAATATATGTTTGTAAACAATATAATATTGATTTAAATTCTTTTATTACTATACAAGCAGGAAAATCAATTGATTTTTCAAAAGATATAACTCCTGATCAAAGAAGAAACTTTATAGAAATTTGTAAAAGTATAAATATTGTAATCTTATAAAGGAACCTAGGTTCCTTTATTTATTATAAGTTAAAAGAAAAATACTATTAATTAAATAATAAATTAATTAGTAATTAAAGATGATACCTGAACCAGTAGAAGAACTATTATCTTTAGAATCTATAAGTTCACAACAGCAAACACGGATACTTAAAGTTTATAATGAAGAATATTATGTATTGGATCACAATATAACAGAGGATAAAATAAATATACATATTTCTGGTAGTAGCAAATCTGTATATACCATTTCTATAACAAAAAATACAGGTAAAATATGGTGTGACTGTCCTGATAGTAAAAGTCATGCAGCTCGACATAATTGTATATGTAAACATTGTTGTTTTGTTATGTTAAAAATAGGCAAAATATATACACCAATTGTATATACAAGTAAAAACTGTACTCAAATAGAACAAGAACAAATTGTATCACGTTTATTAAAAGTTACATCCAGTATACGTGAAGTTGGAGTTGAAGGTGAAGAAGATAGTTCTCTAGTTAACATGTCATTAAAAATGAAATATTTAACATTAAAAGATGGAAAAAAGGAAGAAAAGAAAGAGGAAAAAGAAGAAAATAAGGAAGAAATTAAGAAAACAAAATTTGATAAGAGTGAAAAAGAGTTAACAGAAGAGGATGAATGTCCTATTTGTTTTGATATATTATTAAATACAGATACAAAATCATGTCCTACTTGTCATAATCATATACATACATTATGTATTAAAAAATGGTTAACTACAAAGACAAATTGTGTATTATGTCGATCAGATGTTTGGAAATCATTTTTTGTAGATCACAATGAGTCTATAAAATCAGTTAAAAAAAGTGATAAATATAAAAAAGATAGTGAATATCTTCAGCTTTAGTTTTTAATTACGTTTTGATTACGTTTTAATTTTTTACTTTACAGAAAGTAAAAAAGAGGTTAAATTTAAATTAAACGGAAGGGGCATTAGGTTTACCATTTGTAGTATTTTGTTCAGAATACTGTTTTAATGCATGTAATATATTAGCTGCATAAGTGGATTTATTAATTTCTTCTTGTTTAATTTTTTGTTGCATAGCTGGTGAAAAAGGCTGTTGATTAATAGAAATAGATTGGGGTTGAGATTGTAGTTGAAGTTGTACTTGAGATTGTTGTTGAAAAACTTTATTTAAAATGGTTTGAATATTGGTTTTAAGGATAATTAATTCATTATCTTTAGCATCAATAATTTGTTTTAAAAGAGTAATTTGACTAACAACTTGAGCATTAATTTTATTCATTTCATATTGATAAGATTGATGAATTTCATTAACTTGATTTTGATAGTATTTATGTAATTCTTCTTCTTTTTCAGTCAAATTAGAGTTACTTGTATAAGTACTTTGATAACGTTTTAATGGTCTATCATCTTCTCTTATTGTTGATCTACTTACTGAACTACGTTCACTATTTCTATCATCAATAGGTGATCTACTTCTTTGTAAGGAACTACGTTCCCTAGCACCCTCATTAATAGGTGATCTACTTCTCTCTCTTTTTCTTTCACGTTCACGTATTCTTTCACGAGTACGATCTCTTTTTTCTCTGATAATATCAAGTAAGATATTAACTAAGAAATCAGGTAAAAAAGGAGTTACATTAGTATGTAAACGATTACAAGTAGGATCACTACATGAATTATGGTTAAAGTAATTCATACAAATAGGCTTCTTAATTTCATCACTATAGTGAGCAAAATAACAAGTATCTTTATGCTTACATTCAGTCTTATATTTACACATATTAGTTTTATAGTAACATTTGTATTCAAATAAGGTTGAATTGTCTAAATTGTATAATCTATCTTTATAATCATTCATTTTTAATCTTTTTCTATTTATTTATAAGCTAATTGCAATATAATAATAAGATAATAGTATAGGGTAAAATTAAAAAAAAATCAATTATGACGAGGAACTAGCGCTGATGCGAAGCATCGAACGAAGTGTATGCTTTAAAGCTTCGCTTCTTCCCCGTAACCCCTCCTCATTATTTATTTAAATATTAAATACAACTACATATTTAATAATAAAAATGTATGTAAATCTATGAATAAATTTAAAAAAGTTTAAAAAATGGTTTTTGCAAAGAAATCTACAAGTTGTGCGATTTTCTGAGGTAACTTTCGCAAATCCTTAGAAGACTCCCACCACTTTAGATAACTTCGCAGTTAAACTTTTTTAAATTTAAATTTTAGTTATAAATAGTGATATTTCTTATATAAATATAAATGTAAAAAGATCATAGCTAACATAGGTTTAGGTTCTATTATAATATGATAGATGAAGGTGTATGGGGAGGACGAGGGGGGCATAGCCCCTTCGTTGTGAATTGAGTTTTTTCAATTTTTTACTTAACAAATTAACCTCTTTAGATTTTAGTTTTTTAGCTAAAACAAGCCCTTTTTTATCGATTTTAATTTGATTTTTAAAGATGACTAAAACTCTCGTTCAAAAGTATTCTGAATTTGTAAACATTGTTTTACAGTTTGAATCTGAATTTATAGTCAAAAGAAACAGATTCAATATTGATGAAAAAGTATGTACTAAAATTAACAACTTAATTGAAAATTTATTAAGTGTTAAAAAACATGACTTGAAACAAATCAAAAAAGTAATGAAACAATACTTTATATTAAACAGAAACCGTTATTATGCTAGAGAAGATTATAGAAGTTATGATCCAGACGATTTTGGTTTTAATGAAGATACTGATATATCATTAGAAAATGAAATGAAATATACAGAAGAATTATATCAACAATATTTACAAAAAAACAAAGACTTTTTTAATACGTTTTATTTTTGTCAAATTATTGTTGAATACTATTCAACCACTCAATTTCCTTTTGAAATTAGTACACACAAAATTAAAATTGAAAATTATAAGTATGTTTTACCTACTAAATATTTTTTAATCATTGTTAATTGTATATTTCAATTTTTTAACTTTATTGATATTTTTAATATTGAAGAAATGAATGAAATAGATGAATCATTTGAATTTATTTTTACTAAAATTAATAAAGTAAATGATACTCTTTTTAATTATACTAATGAAATTAAAGAATGTGATGTTATAATTGATGATATTGTTCACCATATTTTATTAGATTATGTTTTCTAATTTTAATCATAAGAATCCTAGGATTCTTACTTTTCCTTTTACTCTGTAATAGAGTAAAATGATAATTTTTGAGTTTTTACCTTATTTATTACCTTATTAAAAATGTCGACCCGTTATAATCTTATGAAAGAAAAGTTACGCAGAAAGCATGCTTCTTTAAAAATACCTCCTACTATTGAAGAAGAAAATACACTTAAATATCAAAGTAGTAAAGTTTTAAAAAAGAAGACTAATCCAAATGCAAAAGACGAAGTTTATATTCGAATTGGAAGTGAACATTTATGCAAACCTAATTGTGATGGTTGTAAAAATACATTTTACAAAGATAAAACTAAACCCAAATTTAAATTAGTTATTCATAAAAATAAGAATTTAGATTATGAAACAAATGAACCATTGGATATTATAAATTCACATCGTTTAAATTATATTCAAAATATGATAGAAAAACAAGCAAAAATGGTTGAAACAATGTCACAAAAAGAATTAGAAAGTCGTAAACGTGAAATTGTTGTTGCTATACATGATGCATGGGTTAATAGTTATATTGAAAATGTATGCATTATTGATATATCTGATAGACCTGAATTAATTGATTCTAGATTTGTAAAATTTTTTAATCATAATATAATAATTGTTGATAAACCAGTGGATTCAAATCAAATACAAATTGATTACTTTGGACTTTGTTGGTTATACCACTTTGAAAAGAATATAGCACCTGGTGCAGCTATGGATGCAATTGTATCTTTGCAAGGATGGAAATATTTTTTATGTATGCAAATAGGTATAGAGTTTTATGAAGCTATTAAAAATAATAAAACTATGTATAATTTGTATTCAAAATATGATACACCATTTACATTAGAAGATATACATGTTGTATCAAAAGAATTTGGACTTATTTTATTTCCTTTACAAGAAACTATAAAAAAAATTCCTGAATATATAGAACATTTTTCTTTTTGGAGTAAAGTTCCACCAGAAATTTTTACTCATTAATTTTTTTTACTTTTTATAAAGTAAAAAAAAGTAAACTAGGTATTACAAGTTATATTTTATTACATTTTACTAACCAAACTTCACCATCTACACCTTTTCCTAAAGCTTCTTCATTTAAATTTGTCCAATCACAATTAGTGTATAAAGGTTTCTCAATTATTTTTCTTCTTATTACTTTACTTTTACAATCGTTAACGTAACCAAAATATTCATCATCTATTTCATTTTGATTTAATCTTCTTATATGTTCATCAATTTTTTTATTATATTCGTCAACTTTTTCTTTATAAAACTTATTATTAAAATAATTAGCTGAAACAAAATGATCTAGTTCTTTTTCAGGAATATTTTTTATTATATCTTCTATTTTAATATCATTTAATTTTGCTCCCAATAAATTCATTACAAAAGTAAAAAATTTTTTACCTTCTTCAAGTGATATATTATTTGGATATACTTCATTAATGATTGAAAATAAACTACATATATCTTGTTCACAATCAATAGCCCAAATATTAAAAGGATAAGGTTTTTTGTTGTTAGGAATTAAATTTATAAAATTTTGTGCTTTTGTATCTTTTTTTATTAAATCCTCTATATAACCAATTATTAAGTTTTGATTTCTATTTTTCCATTCTTCATATTCTGCAGGTGTATCAAATTTATTTATTAATGTTGATAATAAAATAGCTTTATAAATATATGGTAACATTTCATTATAAAATCTTAAATTTTCTTCTAAATTTCCTTTTTTATAACTAGAACGACTAAAATCAATTATTTTATTATCAATTATATTACCATTTTCATCTAATTTAAACATTATATTGTTACCATGTAAATCATTGTGACTTATACCATTTTTATTTAATAAGTTAACTTTATCTTTTATCGTGGTTGAAATTTGTTCAAATAAGTTTAAATAGTCATCCATTTTCATTTCTTTTTTTTCTTGTGGAATATAATTTAAAAAATAGTTAAAAAAAGTTTTATCTAATGAATCCATAACTATATATGATTTACCTTCACATTCAAATATATCAAGAATTTCAGGAGATACTCCTAATTTAAATGCTTCATATTGATTTTGTATTTCATTTATTACATCTTTATTATCTAAACTTTTATTTATAATTTTAATAATATTTGAAGAAGAAAGTATTTTATCATTTATATCTAAAGATTTTGTTGATATCTTATTTTTATTATTTAAATGTTTATACAAAAATATACCTACAATTATACCAATAATAATAAATATTATTAAATAAATTTTATATTTCATTATAATTAAATATATTTATAAATAAAGTAAGATATTATTTTCAAATAGATTTTTACTTTTTATAAAGTAAAAATTGATAAAAGAGTAATTTCTTTTATTGACGACAAAGTGGACAACTTTTAGTATTATTATTATTTGTTTTAAACCATGTATCTATACATTCTTTATGATATGTATGATTACATTTTAATTTTACACATTTGTTTAATTCTTCTAAACAAATAGTACAATTAGTATTTGTATTAGATATATCTACTTCAGTATAATAACTTGAATAATTTATTATAATTACTGAATTTAATTCTGTTAAAGGTTCAACAGCAGTTTGACGATGTATTCTAGCTTTATGATTATTATAAACAAATCTAGATTCGACCAAAAAAGTACATATAGAAAAGATAATACTAAATATAATATTATCTTTATTAATATTTGTATATTCAAGTATAGTTGAAAGATAGTAAATAAATAGTGTACTAAAAGATGTAATGCCTATTGCATAAGGAATAAAATGAATTAAAAAGTATAAATGAAAGTTATAAAAATAATGATTTGTATTTCCTTTATATTCTTGAGTAAAAATATATATTCGTAATACTAATATATAAAAGGATAAAAGTAATGATAATATCCATAATGAAATAATTGAAATAGAAAAAATAGTATATAAATGCTTTAAAATAATACTACCATAAATAATTTTAATAATTTCACCTGTATTTTGACCAATAAAGAAAATAGTTCCTAATAAATATATAAAAGAAATCATTCATAGTTAAATGTTAATTATACAAAATTTGTATTTTTAAAATATTAAGTTATAATTACTAATAAAAAGTATAAAAAAGTCAATTTTAATAATCTATAACCTCTTCTTTTTATTTATTATTTTTATACTATAAAAGTATAAAAAATTAAAAAGGGAGTAAAATATATTACATTTCAATATAAGATACATTTTTAAAGAATATTTCTCTTTTTTTTAACATCAAAAAAGATAATAAAATATCATATCCTATGGATACTCCGGTTATAACTAAGTAACAAATATATTCAACATTATCTAATATAAATCTATACTTATCTTTTATTGAATAAATAAGTATTAATAAACTTACATTAATACAAATAATAGTAGTAAAAAGTATAAGTTTCATTATATACTTTAATTTATATTTACATTTAATATATAAAATTGTAGATATAACTATACCATATTTGATAAAAGTTAATATAGCAGTAGATAAAAAGAAATAATAATTACTAGTGGATGTTACACTATTTTTATTTTCAGTTATAAATTCATTTAAAACTATAATATAAAAAAGTAGATTAAAACTGTTAACTAAAGTATAAAGTAAAGAATGAAGAAAAATAAAACCAATATTGTTATTTTTTGAATAAGATAACATTTTTTAAAGAAATAATTAGTAACATAGAGTATAACTTTAAAAAATCAATTTTTAACTTAAGAATAATCAATATTCAATAGTAAATAGTAAATAGTTAAAAATTAATCGGTAGAAAGTAAATTAAATTCATCAATTGTATAATGATTATTCATACTTTTATTACATCTTGAACAAAGTGGAAATAAATTTTCAATTACAGTTTTGCCACCTTTTGATTCAGGTATATTATGTCCAGTTTCAAAGTCAAAAACATTTATAATATTTGTACACCAATTTATATAACATTTATGTTCAAATGTTTTTCCAAAATGAGTAATCCATACTTGTTCACGTAAAGCTTTAGGTATTTTAATTTTTTTAGTTTTATATTTTTTAATAATTTTAGTTTCAAATTCTTTTTCATTTTTATTTTCTACTTTTCGTTTTAAAATATTATTTTTTTTACTACTTTCAGTAGAAATAGGAACAACAGTTGAACTATTTCTAGAAAATATATTTAAAAATTTATGTTTAATATTATTAGTAAATTGATAAAACATTTTTAAATTAGGTTAATAAAAGTGTTAAAGATAAATTATAATTCTTTAAATGTGAAATAAATTCTGAAGTATATTATAAATAAGTTTAATCTTTAAAATGAAACCGGAAACTTTAAAAATATTTGGATGGTTAGCTATATTAGTGTTTGTAGAATTTTGGGCATTATTTTTTGTTCAAAAATCACAAAAAATAAAAGATAAAAAGTATTTAATATTTACTATGATATTATATGGTACATGTATATCATTATTATTATATAAATTATTAGAATATAAAAATATAGCTATTGTAAACTTTTTATGGAATATATTTTCTACATTAAGTGGATTTTTTATTGCACTTGTGATATACAAAGAAGAAATAAATAATTTAGAATGGGCAGGTGCAGCTTTAGGTATACTTTCATTAGGACTTATTATATATGGAGGAAGTCAAAAAGGAAAAGGTAAAAGTAAATAATACTTTTTTAGTATAATAAATCAATAAAAATTAACTATATTAATATTTTTTTATCTATTTATTTTTGTTTTAATAATAAATAATTAAGTTGTATTTTATCTTTCAAATATAATAAAAAATTAAAAAAAAACTAATACAAAAATAAATTTAAAAATAAAATGTATTAGTTTTTTTTTTAATTTTACTTTATAATTTGTAAATATTCAAATTTATAAAAGTTATAAAAATAATAAAGGAGGGGTTATGGGGAACGTAGTTCTCCATTTTAATTATGTGAACCTATAAACCAGTTACAATTAATGTATAATTTTCCTCCATTTTTTATAATATCTTTATGAAATGGAACATGTTCACATTCAAATACTTTATATACTTTATTATCATCAGGATTAGTCCAATCTGTACTACATTGATATTTTGCATCCTTAATATCTATTGTTTTATATAAACCAGCTCCTGAAAATGCTGATTCTACTGGATAAAAACCAGTTGGATGTGTTTTAGTAGTTTCATACTTTTTTAAAGCATTTTGCATACTCCCATTGTGCCAACTTAACTTTCTATATTTAAGTTGATAATTTTCAGTTAAAGTACTATCTCGTAATGCAAGTATGTCATAATATTTGTCATTCTTTTGATTACAAAATAAAGCACTCCAGTTTGGAGCACTTGAACTGTTAAATCCAGTTAAAAATCCTTGTGTATTAATTGGTACAGCATTTGGACTATCAGAGTCTAATAATAATAAATAAACATCTTCGCCAAATTGAGGTTTTAAAAATTCAATTACAAAATTTCTGGCTTCATTTAAACTTTCCCCTCTAGGTAAATTACTAGAAGGTTGAGTGGTAAAATAACGTTTTAAAGGATCGCATTTAATCCAACTTTTTGTAATTAAATAAGTATTGTCAGTACTAAATCCATCAACAATTAAGCAGAAATAATCTTCAAATAAGTTAGCATATTTTTCAACATTTTTTAAAACATAAGGTAAATAAGTTGTTGAATTTTTAGTTAACAATGATATTAAAAGTTTACCTTTTATTTTTTGAGGTTCTGTAGTTTTATTATTACTCATTTTATAATTAATAACTAGTATCTTTAATTAATAATTAATAATTACTATTAATTATTTTTATTTTAGTTTAATATTCAGGTTCACTTATACATCCACCATAATGACCTTGTTGATTACCAAGACCATATCTACATCCTTGACATTGTGAATATTTATCCCAAGCATCAGATGTAAAATCTGTAAAAGGATTCATATTTGATATTAAATAACTTACCGTATTTTCTTTAGTTGTGTTAAGTCCAAAAAGAGTGTTATTTTTAATAAATTTTGGATACATAAAAATACATTCTGTATCTTCATTAGAACATGTATAATAAAAAGCAAATAATGATTTATTTTTTATACAATCTTCTATTTCATTAAGAAACTTAGTTGTCATTTTTATCTTTAATTATTAAGTTATTAGTTAAAGGTAAAATATATAAAAAATCACTTTACTTAAAGGAACCTAGGTTCCTTTAAAACCTCCTCTTATATATTTATATTTTTATAATTTTTACTTTTTTAAAAAAAACTAGTACAAAAATAAATAATAAAATAAAAATGTACTAGTTTTTTTAAAAAATTTGAATATTTAATATTTTTAAAAGTAAAAATATTAAAAGAAATAAATAATAAAGATGAAAGTAGATGCTTACAGTAGATTAAAAAATGCATATATTATATTAGCACTTCAATTATTAATTACATTTTTTGTAGTTAAATTTATACGTGATCAGCCAAAATATTATTATCAAATTCAACGTTTTATATGGATACCCATAATTTTATCATTTGTAATATTATTTATAATACAATTAAGTAATTTTTCAATTGGAGTAAAACTATTCTTTTTTACATTATTTTCTATATGTTTAGGAACCTTATGTATAGCAACATCAAAATATATTTCAGATGAAATTATACAGTCAGCATTAAAAAGTACACTAGGAATGTTTGTTGTGATGTCAATTGTAGGTTTTATATGTTATAAAGCAGGTATAAATTTAAGTAAATTACAATTTATTTTATTATTTGGATTGATAGGTTTAATAATAGGAACAATATTTGTAAGAAATAGTAAACAATATAAAGTATTATTTATAGCAGGTTTTATAATATTTTCATTATTGATAGCTATGGATACGTATAGAATAATAAATGGTAAATATAGTGATCCAGTGTCAGATGCATTATCCTTATATTTAGATAGTATAAATTTGTTTCAACAAATGATTGGTTTGAATAGTATAAAATAATTATAAAATATAATATTTTTATCTATTAGTATTACTAAAAATTTATAAAATGATCAAATATAGTATTTTGAGTATAATTTTATTTATAATAATTTTACTTATTTTAATAATAGCTTTAATTAGAAAAGATAAATTATGGGATGGTCAAGAATATTATCAAACTAAAGAATGTAAAAGGAGTGGAGATTGTAAATGTTGTGATAATAATAATACTAATTGTCAAAGATGTTAATAATAAAAAAAGATTTAAACTTAAATAAAGTACTTATTAAATAAGTAATGATTAAAGATGTAAAAAAAATTATTTATACTGTATTAGATAGTATAAATGATAGTTATATGGATAGTTATAATGTAAGTAATATTATAACAGACTATATTGAGGTATATTATAAATACACTTTAAAAATACAGGATGAAAGTAATTTAGAGTTAGAATATGTTTATAAATATACATTTTTGGCAACAGATAAAGAATCTTGTTGGAATTTAATAGAAACACAAATAAAAAGAAATGAAATACCAATAAATCATAATAAAGAATATAGTTGTTTACATAAAGAAAATATATTATCTAATTTAATCGAAGATAAAACAATACTTTATTATGGACCAACAAAGAGTGAAATATTAAAATGTTTTATATTTGATAATTATGATGTACACGTTTATTATTAATTTATTATTACAAATTTTACTTTTTACTTTTTAAAACTCGAAATAAAAAATAAAAATTAAAACACAAAATACTGATTTAAATATAATGAATTACTATATTTAAAAAATGTCTACACTAAACTCTTTCAACAACGAGTTAACTGAAGAAACCTCTTCAGAACTCAATAACGAATGTAGTTTTAACGATTATATGTATGAAAAAATTATAATTGCTAAAATTCCAAATAAATTAAAGTCAACTTCAATTACTAAGTTATGTTTTGATGATCAAACTGATCTAAAAGAAAAAACTGATCAAACTGAAGTAATAGAAGAGGAAGAAAAAGAAGAAAATAAATTAGAAAATAAATTAGATAAACATTTTCGAAAATTTTTATTATCATTCGATTGTGTCTTTGATTCAGAACGTAATCTATGGGTTGATACAAATGGAAAATATCGTGATACACGTTGGGATTGGAAAAATCACAATATTTGGAAATGTAAATATAGAGAATGGGTTCGTAAACATTATTATAATGACAGTGTTGGAAATATAGTTCCTATTACAGCAGAACAAAAAGATACTGTTCATAAAAAAATTTACTTTGATAAAAAAACTGGAGATATAGTTGAAAAAGAACTAGTATTTGATGGACAAGAATATCAAACAATAATAAATGAATATGAAGATGCTAATGTAAATAATGAATATTCATTAACCAATGAAGATATATTTGACGAAAGTAGCAAATTTCGTGAAAATAAAGTTTGTAATAAGTGTGAAGAAGAAGAAAAGAAAATGATAGAAGAAGAACAAAAAGAAAAGAAAATGATGGAAAACTATAAAAAAGAAAAAGTAATACAATCTAAAATATTAAAGACTATTTCACCCACTCTTTTAACTTTATTAGATGATGAAGAAGATTATGAAGAGTTAAATATGAATAAAATTCTTTGGGGACAACCAGAAGAAGTAGATCGTTTGTTAACACATTTTAATATTAAAAATGATAATATACCTAAAGGCTTAAATCAGTATGATATTATTGATGATAAACATTTAGATTATTTAAATAAGATGGAAACTAAAAATGTTAATAGAACTTTTAAAAAAGAAGTACATTATTTAAACAGTAATAATAAAAAAAATCATTTACCAAAAGAAGATAATTTACCTAATTATGAAGAAAAAAAAGCATACTTTGGAAATCCATATGAAAATAAAAATGAAGTAGAATATTTTACACAAGATGAAATGTTAACTAAATATAATGAATTAGATATAAATAATTTAATTTCTGTATTAAAATTAGCACCACATGAGTCTGATTATTGGAGAATTCCAAATAAAAATAGATTTCAATCACTTAAACGTGATATTAAACCTAGTTTTATCGAATATATGTTTGAAAATTGTTATACTAATTCTATAAAGTCAAGTGAATCTGAACCAACTGATAAACAAAAAGAGGTGTATAAAAGTATATTTAATGATTTTTCTGATTTATTTAGTGAATCAAATACAGAAGAATGGGAAGTATCATTGAAAAAATGTTTGAAATTAGTTTTACAAATGAAACGTTATAATATGTGGTTATTAAAATTATTATTTAAAGAAGGAGTAAGAGTAAATATAGAAGATTATACACATTTTCTTCAGCATTCACCATCACCTTCTTTATTAAAATTTGTAGAAAAACATTTAGTGGATGAAAACGATAATACAATTTCATCAGAAGAAATGAAATTACGAATGAAAGAATCATTAAAAAATAAAGAAATTATTAATACAGAATGTGAAACAAATACAGAAATAGAAAAAACTAATACTACTTCAACTACTAAATGTGATGAAAAAATATCATCATCACCTACATCATCTAAAATTGTATTCAATTTGAAATGGAAAACAGGTTCATTTGAGTGTAATTTATTAAATGCTCACAGTAAATTAGTGGAAGAAAATGGTCAATTCAAGTTAGAAGTAAATTTAAATTAATTTATTAAAAATTATTTTTTAAAGCTTTGTTGTAACTTACATATTCCACATTCTCCTACAGAAATATTATTAGAACAAACCTGATCACAATTTTGATTCTGTGAAAAAGCTGATCTATAATTTTCAATACCCCAGAGTTTACCCTGGTTTGTAAATGCACGAATTAATAAACCTATAATTATAATAGCAAATAGTAAACATAAAATTTTACAGTTTTTATCTGATAACATTGTTATTTTTATATTAAATACAATATAAAAATTAATACAATTAAAAATTGAAACAATTAAAATTCAAAATGTGATTGTATATTAAAATCATCATTATGAAAAGATAAGTTATCAACAATAATTTCATCTTGTTCATTAAATATAAAAAAATCTAATCCACAATCACATTCATAAATAGATAATCTTTTACTATCTAATATACTTTTAAAACCTTCACACAATAATTCTAATGAATAATTTTCATCTTTATCTTCTTCGTCTAATTCTTTATTTAAATTAAACTCAACAGCTAAATATTTTTTGCATTCTTCAAATAAATAAGCTATACATTTAGAGTAAGACAATTGTTTCATTTCCATTATAAAGTCATTATCAGCTTGACTTGTACAACAAGAATTATTTACATTAAATTTTATGATTGTGTATTTTTTGTTAGTATAACTACTATCACAAATATTACTTAATTTTTTAAGAATTTGTTTTATTATAAGCATTTTTAAAATATTTTTATTATTTATAATTAACTTAAATTTATATTAAGTAAGGGATTTATTAAAAAATCAATTTATTAAATTCATAATTAATATATTAAATATATTAATAATAAAATATAATCAGTATGAAATTAAATAAGATATTAAAATATATTTTTATAATAGGTTGTATATTAATTATAACTATTTTATTATATAATATAGTATCAGATGATAAACATAAATCTAAAAATGATAGTATGTATAAAAGTATGCATAAAAGTATGCATACATCTAATTTTTTTACAGGTAATATTTTAGATATAGTTGTAAGATTAAATAAAAAATATAATACTATTGATGAAAATAATATTGATGAAAATGAAGAAAATAAAAAAAGAAATGATATAGTTAATGAATTAAAAAATTTTATATCTAATTATATTTATATTTATTTTAATCTTAATTTTTGTAAATCAGTAAAAAATAATTCTATTATTGTACCAGAAACTACAAAAGAAAGTCAGAAAGGAGGTACAGCTGGATCAATAGGATTATTATATCGTAAATTTAAAAATAAAAAATATGAAATAATGGTTTTAGATAATCAACATTTTTCAAAGAATGGATTGGCAATGTCTTTTTCACCAAGTAGTAAACATATAATAATAAAGAAAACTGTACCAGTAGATAAAAAACGTATTTTAAAAGATTGTTATAGTACAGAAACTGGTTATAATTTACCTGATCCATTTTTTGAAGTATTTTGTAATAGTATTCTTAATATATTTTATTCAAGTGGCCAGCTACCACATGTTACTAAAATTTATGGTTTTTATGGTTGTTCATTAAATGAAAATAGTAATGAATATTATTTAGTTTATGAAAAAAATAGTATGACACTTGTGGAATGGATGAAAAAATCAGATGGATCTCAAAAAGATACAAAAAAATTAATAGAATATGTTTTTCAAGTTTTTTATACGATCTCTCAATTAAAAAAATATATTAAGTTTCGTCACTTTGATTTACATTGTAATAATATAATGATACAAAATATTGATAATTTAATGTATCAAGGTTTAACTTGTGATTATAATTCAACTATAACTTATATAATAGATAATAAAAAAATAACAATAGATACAAATGGTTTTATTTCTAAAATTATTGATATTGGTATGAGTTCTATCTTCTTAAATGATATTGAATTTAGATTTATAAATAAAAATGCAAAACAAATGATAGAAGCTTATAACTTTTCTAATCCAAATGATCCAAATTCAAGTGGATTTTATCAAGTAGATAATATATTTTTTATATTAAATCTTAGTCATAATATTTGTAATATGAGTCAATGGAAGAATAATACTATATTAAAAAATTTTATTAAAGAATGTACATCTGATTTAATTCTACCAGAAAAATTATTTAGTTCGCAATGGCCTGAATTGGATAATACATTTAAACAATCAAATGGTGAACATTTATATGGAAAATCAATATGGGAAGTAATAGAAAAATGGTATTTTAGGGATGACTGTTTACAACTATATAATAAAATTTTTGGAAATACATTTATTAATTTAAGAGGTTTATTTGGTTTAAATAAATTTGACTTAAAAGATATTGAAATTAATAATTTATATTTTGTTAATAAATGTATACCTTTTTTAAATTATGATTTAATTACAAATATAAATCAAATAAAAAATAGTTTAACAAATAATATTGTCTTATTTTATAATTTTGATGAAGCAGAATTAAATAAAAAAATAAATATTATGCCTAATGATAAATTTATATTAAATTATATTAATAAATGTATAAATAAACCAAATAATGAAGAATGTAATACATCAAATTTAAATTATAAATTATTTATTGAAAAAAATCAAAAAAATTTAGTTCAACATAGTTTAGTAGCTAGCGAATTTGCAAATAAAAAAATAAATGGATTTAATATTTATAAAAGTCAAGATTCTTCCAATATTGGTACAAATATACAATATAATTATTATAATCTAGATACACCTACTATTGCAAAAAATTATAAATGGTTTGATCAATCTGTTTATTTAAAAGAAACTATATTTGATGATACAGCTATTAATTTACATATTTTTAATATTAAAAAACCTTATACACTTGACATAAATATAGGAAACAGTTTATATACAACTGGATTAAAAACACTAAGAAATTTAAATAAAAATGAAGATAAAAGTTTTATAGTTATAAATGGTAATTATTTTATTGTTAAACCAAATATTGATGATAAATTATGTTCTACTGTTAATGGAACAAAATGTTCTGTAGATAAACTTTATAATCCTATTGGTTATTTTTATGCTAATCCAAATGTATTTGAAAATATAAATGGTAATGAAAATGGTATATCAACTGAAATAGAAATTCCTTTAGATTACCACTCTAATTTTGGAGCAATTACTTACAATCATATAAAAAATCAATGGAATTTAGAAAAATATGACTCCTTCTTAAATAAACACTTCACTAAAGAAATAATACAATATAAACAATATATTAATACTAATCAAATTGTTCCAGTAAAATCAAAAACAATTATTCAACCTAATTCAAAAGAATATGACTTAGCATTTGTGTCAGGTCCAATTTTTATATATAATCATAAACCTGTATTTGATATTAATGAAAAATTTATAGATAAATATGGTGAATTTAAAGTTACTAGTTATGCTAAAGATAATTATAAATTTATTTCTTTATCAAATGATGATAATATGATGCCATATGGACAACGTCATTCAAATTATATTGTAAATCAAAATATTATGTTATTTATGGATAATGGTTCTATTTCATTTATTATTATAGAAGGAAGAGGATATGATAGTTTAGGTTTACAACGAAGTCAAGTATTAGAAATTCTTAAAACTATTCCAAATATAAAACATGCAATTTCACTTGATGGTGGATTTTCAGCTAATGCTGTAATTCATGATACAAAAAATCAAAATATTTATGATTCTAAACTTAAATTTGCAGTAAATGATCCAGAAAAAAGAAAATTAGGTTTATCACTCATATTTATTAATGAATAAAATATTTTTATCTAAAATTGACTTTTTAATATATTTCATTATAATTATTAACTACTAATTATTAATGACTATATAATAAATGTTATCAACAAATTCTAGTAAATTAATACAAATTATATCTAAATCTATCACAAATGAAAATGAATTAGATAAAGCAAAAAAGTTAATAACCGATGAATTTATATTACGAAATAATTCTTATACTAAAATATGCCCTATTATGCTAAAAGAAATAAAGAAAATTCAAAGTAAAGGTAAACTAGAAAGCTTTACTTTATTATCTTATTCAAAATGTCAATATAAGTATGAAAATGATGAAATGATGTATAAAAAACGTTGCTGTAATAATGAACTATGTCGATATGCTCATAAAGAGGATGAATTAAGAACACCAATATGTATATTAAATTTATTTAATTGTTGTACAAATTCATCAGATTGTTATTTTGAGCATAAAAATGAAGAACCTCCTCATATTGTTTTAAGTGTTAAAAAATACACTTCTAAAGGTAATGATATATTCAAACTATTTTATTATACAAATTGTGTACGTATTTATTATTATGATACTGGAAATACAAGTGTATTACATCTTACAGCTGAAGAAAGAACTAATATTTATGATATACTTGTACAAAAGTTAAATGAAAAACAATTATTTACGTATACATAATTAAATAATTGTTTTAAAGATTTATTACTTAATTATAAGTAATAAAAAGTCAAATTATTAAAAAGACAAAAATAAAATTATTGTTTGCATTTTTACTTTTTGTAGATATAAAGTAAATATTTATTACATACAAAAGTATAATTTGCCTTTAATAGTATATCATGAATAATAGGGTCGGTATTTATTGTACAATAATAAACTGGTTCAAATTCATTTATACTTTGTGTACATAAATTTTGAATATCTTCTGACTGATTTTGAACAGAAAGTATAACATTACAATCAAATTTTGAAGTATTCAAATAATTGGATGTGATCTTACTATAATCAATACATTTCATATCTTCTTCATTAAATAAAGGAATCATATTAGGACAATTAAGTATAACATTAGGTCTGATACTATTATCTAATATTGAAAAATATTGTAATGCTGTAGTTGCCATTTATATATGATAAATTAAAAATTAATATATTATAGAATATATTAATCATTTGTTTTATAAATAAAAAATCAATTTAATTTAAATTAAATCAACAATTGCTTGTAAATTAGAAGGTAAACCACCACCACTTGCAGTACCTAACATTTGTGTAAAATAAGTTACAGCACGAGTACTAAATGCAACACCTGTAATACTTTGATAAGAAGTAGATAATTCATTAATTGCTGAAGTTATTTTAGCATTTAAAGTTGTAAGTAAAAATAAACGAATTGCTGATGCAGATGCATAATTACGTGCAGCAACAGCATCAAATAAATCGTTAAGATCATCTAAAATACCTTGAAATGTAGTTGAAACTGTAACAGGAGTACGTAATAAACCATCAACTAAATATGCAACACCATTTAAATTATTTATTATTTGTAAGGAATATGCAGTATTAATAGTAGTTATTACAACATTTCTAAATATATTAATATATGCATCACGTAATGAGTACAAAGTAGATGTAGCTAATATAGAAGAAGTATTAGTAAGAACTCCAGAAGTTACATCATCGAATGCATCAGCTAACATTGCAGTTGTACCAGTATTAGCACCACTCATAACAGCATAAATTGTAAATAATGCTTGATTAGAAGCAATAATTTGTTTAGCAGGTTCAATATCAAAGATACCTCCGCCATATAATACTTCAGTTTTTAAACCACGAACTTCACTTTGTAAATTTAAAAAAGGATCATTAACTTTAAACTCACCTAAATTTTCAACATTATAAAATCCACCCATTATTTTTAATTATTTTAATTAAAGGAAAAGAAAAAAAATTATTTTTATTGTTATTTAAAATTGATTTTTATTTTAATCTGTTTTATAAATAACAATAAATATAAATATGTTTATTGAAGATATATTTAAATAACAAAATATTAATTTTGATTTATTTTTTAAGGATGAAAAATTTAAATTATTTAAAAATTTTAAAATAGAATGGAAACAAGAAATTATAAATAATTATAGTTTTATCATACCTGTATTAGTTTTATCAGAAAAAGAAATAAAATATAAAGGTATGAAATTTATATCAATTGCAACATTAAATGGTGAAATTTCAATTAAATTAAGAATGATTTATAAACTATTAGAAGATTTTTATATTCAATATAGTGATATTTTATGTCCATTAATTGTGGTTTGGAATATAAAAATGAATTCTAATTTAGAACAACAATTAATTAATGAATATAATTCTTTGCGAAATGATTATTTACGTAATAAATGGAAAATAGATATCTATAAAAAATACACTGATTTAAAACTCCAACAAATTCGTGGTAAAATGTTATCAGCAACTGAACTATGGAATATAATAGATTTAGATTGGATAGAACAAATAAAAGCAACTTATAACCCAATATTACCTCCGATTATTGAAGAAGAAAAAGAAGAAAAAATAAATGAAATAGAGACAAATACACAAATAAAGTCCAAAGATTTAAATGATTCTTTATTAGAAGATGAGTTAAGTCAAAAATTAATAGCTCAAATGATGGAAGAAATGGTACTACAAGAGGAAGTAAATAAATTTGAATATAATAATGAAGAAGACGAAAAATATAGTAAACCTTTAGAAGAACAAAAAGTAATGAGATTAATTAATGATGAAGTAGCTGATGAAGTAGCTGATGAAGTAGCTGATGATGAAGTAGAAGTTAGAAAAAGTATTCTTTTTCGTAAAACAGTTGCTGAATTAAGAATTATTTGTAAAAATAATGGAATACATCCTATACCAAAATTAAAAAATGATATAATAGATAGTATAGCAGTAAGACTTAATATACATATTGAATAATAATATTATTTTAATAGTAAAAGTAATTATTAAAATAAAAAACATAACAAATAAAATATAAAATAACCAATTTTTTGTAAATTGATTTTTTAAAATTAATCTGTAAATTATAATAATTATATATACAAATTTTCTTAGTTTATTAAATCTTAATTTTAAAAATGTCTTCTACCGAATTAAATGTCCCTCTTAGTTTAGATGTTGATACTTCTGACGAAGTGTTAATCAATTTAATTAGTAATGATAAACAAACATATCAATGTACATTAAAAGAAATTAAATGTTCTAATTTATTAGTAGCAGCATTTAATGGTTCTATAAATGATATCAAACCTATTGAAGGATTTGAAATGAAAGAACAAAAAGAAGTATTAAATATTGATAAAAATAATAATGATATTTTCTTATCTAATATAGATGGAGAAACGTTAAAACTTATTGTAGATTTTTTAAAACATCATAACGGAGAAGAACCTGCTTTACCTGAAAAACCTGTAAAAAGTAAAGAAATGAAAGATATTACTACTGATTGGATGGCTAAATTTATTGATGATATTGTTAATAAAGATATTACTCAATTATATAAGGTCATTAGTGCAGCTAATTATTTATATATAAATAGTTTATTACATATTTGTTGTGCAAAAATAGCATCTATGTTAAAAGGTGTACCAATCGATGAAATTAAAAATACATTATTACCTGAAATAAAATTACCACTTCAACGTCCAATTGCAAATGAAAATAATTAAAATTTTTAATTGATTTTTTATTAAAATTTTATTATACTATTTAAGTATAATAAATGAACAGAGTTTATCATCATATTCCTTGTCCTAGTTTTACTGGAAAACTATATTTATCAAGTATAAGTGGATTAGATTATTTAAATGAATTAAATGTTCATTATATAGTATCTTTATTTCCAGTATTACAAAATCAATCTATTCCTAATAATATTATTCATGATGAATTTAATATTACTGATAGAGGCGATATTGACACATTAAATAAAATGAATGAAATTTTGGATACAATTGTAACTAAAATATATTCTTTTCTTTCCAATAATCAAAATGTATTAGTACATTGTTTTGCTGGTATATCAAGATCAGCAACTGTTGTTTGTGATTTTTTATGTAAATATGAAGTAGATTTACTAAATAAATATAATATTGATAATAATTTAAGTAAAGCTTCTATTCAATATGTTAGAAAATTTAGAGAACAAGTTTATCCAAATCCAGGTTTTATTAAACTATTAAAAACACGTAATTCATAAAATTGATTTTTTATACAAAAATGTATAAAAAAGTATTAACTTAAATAGTAATATGTTTCATTATTTTTTAAATTACATAAATTCAACTAATACTATTTCAAACAATGATTCAAGCAGTCAAAATAATAATAGCTCAAGTAGTAGTGAAAATAATACAAATATAAAACGTAAATATTCTGATGTTGAATTAAAAGAAACATCTACACCAAAATCAAAACTAAAAAAAGTAGATAAAGAAAAAACTATTATATGGGTTAGAGTAAGTTCAATTGTACAAGACAATAATATGAGTTGTGATCAACAATTAAAAGAATGTAATGATTATATCAGTAAAAATAAATGTAATTATCAATTTCCAACTGATGTAATGAGTTTAAAAATGGTAGGCAGCGGTTATAATATAAAATCTACTGTAAAAAGCAATTTAGATTTATTAGAACAATTTTTAAATGAAGATTATAAAATAACATTTGTATGTTATATGCCAGATAGATTTTTACGTCGTGAAAGTGAAAGTAAAAAGTATTTAAATGCTATACTTGAGAATGGTGGAAGCATTCATTTTGTAAAAGGTTTAAATGAAATACCAATACGATCAAATGAAAATATGGACGAAATTAATCAATTATTACTTTTAGCAGAATCAGAAAGTAAGGTAAAATCAAGTAAAATGATTGATATACATAAAAATATTTTAGAAGATAAATTAATTCGAAGCACAACAGATTTAGAATCTATAACTATTCATAAATTTATTGATATGTTTTTAAACGGTGAATCTTTATCAATATTATATCAACATTTTAGAACGTTAGTTAATTGGGATAAAAATGTTAGTTGGAGGGAAAATTATTATGAAGAACCTATAGAATTTGATGAAACTTTAATAACAAAAAATTCAAATAATGAATTAATATTATTAAAATCTTCTTCTAAAGACGAAGAAGAAAACCGATATAAAGCATTAGTAAGCTTATTTAATAGTTATAAAATTAATGTTCCAAGTATATTTAAACCAAAGAAAAAATGGACTTATGAATTTATTAAAAAATTTAGAGAAGATTGTATTGATGTATTATCCACAAGAATGGAAAAAATATAATTAATATAAAAAATAGTGTAATAATTAGTGTAAATTATTTTTTTACTCTTAAAAGAGTAAAAACAAATATTATATTTTATCTTTTATTATTATTAAATAAAAAAAAATAAAATTTAAACTAAAATGAAATTTCAAAGTATGCATATTATATTTATAATTTCTATACTAATTCTTATTATTAGTTTATACATATTTATTTCTACTAATAATGAAGAGTTTTTTACAATAGTATCTGATCAGATAAATGATTGTGAAGATGTATTATATGATGATTATATAGCAGACTGGGAATATGATAATACTGTGTTAGGAAAAGGAAAAAATGCTACAGTTTACGGTGGTTATGGAACTATAGATGGTAGAAAAGTAAAAGTAGCAATTAAAGTAATTGATTATGTAAGTCGTGATAGATTTTTAAAAGAAGTATTATTTCAAATACAAGCTGCAGCTAGTCAATTAGCTCCAAAAGTTTATGATGCTTTTATATGTGGAAATACTGGATACATTGTAACATCAAAGATATATAAAACATTAAAAGAATATTTAGAAACATTTCCAAAAGGAAGTAAAGAACAAACGGATATGTTTGAATCATTAAAAGAAAAAGCAAGAAAATTATTAATTGATTCTAATGATGCATCCCTTTTACATACAGATCGACATATTGATAATTTTGGAGTAATATTAAATAAAAATGGTATACCAAGATTAGTATTAATTGATTGGGATGCAGCTACTGGTGTTAAACTAGGACAAAAAGGTATGGATGATGTTTTAAATAAATTGGATCAAACATTTCAATTATTAAAAACGAATTTATTAGCACCTCCTTCTATTCATAAATATAAAGTTCCAGAAGGTCCAACTAAAAAAAGAATAGCTCAACCACGTACAGAAATAAAACCAAAATCTTCTACAAGTTTATCTTATTCTACATTTTCTGAACCAAGACCGCAACCAGATATATTAAGTACCAATGTAAATAATACTAGTCCAATACGTTTTTCATCTTTTGGTTCAATTGAAGATAATAATTTATCACCATTTTCAACTCCAGTAAAACAAAAAAGTAAAGATGAATTAGAAGAAGAACAAAAATATGAAAGTCCTTTTAAAATTAGAAAAATAAATCGTAATTTATTTGATGATGAAGATGGAATGATCTAAAATGGGGAACGTAGTTCCCCATAACCCCTCCTTCATAATTATTTTATTATTAGTTTAGTTTATATTCAAATTTTGAAATTTGAATATTTTAAAAAAATTAAAAAAAACTAGTACAAAATTAAATACTAAAATAAAAATGTATTAGTTTTTTTCCAAATATTTAAAATTTGAAAAAATTACAAAAGTTAAAAAAACTAGTACAAAAATAATAATAAAGGAGGTTTTAACGTGCAAGCGCTAGGTTCCTTTATTTGTTTCTTTAATTCTTTTAATATATTCATATAATGAATGTTTTGTTTCCCATCCTATCTCACGCAATATATCTTTTAAACAATGTATACTTTGTGGTCTATTTCCTACTTGTTCAGGTAAATAAATTATATTTGGATTATCAGATTTATTATTTGTTTGAGTGGTAGAATAAAATAAATGAGCTAAATCTAAAATAGATATACTATCATGACTAGCAATAGGTACATCCTTATTTATAAAATTTTCTATAGCTATAGTAATTCCTGATATAATATCTTCTATATGAGTAAATATTCTTTTTTGTGTACCTGGTAATACAACTGTTAAAGGTTTATTTTGCAAATATTGTTTTTCAAAAATACCAATAACTGTAGCATATTTTCCTTCTGAAATTTGATTTTCACCATAAACATTATAAAAATAGGTAATAATATAATCAAGGTTGTACCATTTGTGATAACATTTAATTAACTCAACCATGCATTTTTTTGTAAATGTATATGGCGTAGCTGGAAGTTCTTCACCTAATATAGCACTAGATGCACTATAAACTAATTTAGCATTTTTTTGTTTACATAACTCCAATACTTTAGTTGTACCTAATAAATTACTGTTCATTACTTTATCAATTTCAATCCAACTAGCATTAATTCTACTAAATTCACCAAAATGAAATACCAAATCTAAATGAGTATTATCAAAAATAGTAAATAAAGATGTTCCAATATCTAATGTAGATCCTTTTATAATTGTATAATTGGTTGATGGAATATAAACTGTTTCATTTGGATTAGAATTAAAATATTGTTTTGCAGGATGTGAGTCAATTGTAGTAGATAAGTCATCTAAAACAAAAACATGATATTTTTTACCTAATAACCATTTTACTAAATAAGAACCAACAAACCCACAACCACCAGTAACAAGAATATTAATATCTGTTGGATTTTTATCTGTTAAGTGTGAAATTAAAGAAATAGAAGACATTTATATATGTTTAATAAATAAAATTTATAATTTAAAACTATATTATTTTAAATTAATTTAAGATACTCAAATCTAAGATTTATGAAAAAATAATAATGGTACAAAATGAAGTTAATATTTTAGTAAAAGATGATATAGAGGAAAATAAAATTCATACTATCCTTCCTCAAAAATATAAATCTATATTTTCTTCATGGCATACTATTAAAAAAAATGGGTTACGTAATATATTAACTGGTTTTAGTTTTGGATTTATAAGTGGTTTTTATTATTCAGAAATAATTTTAGGTATACAAGTAGGAGTATGTATAAGTATTATATATACATTAATACGTTAATTTATAAATTGTATTATTCAGAAAAAATAGTGTCACCAATTTTAATATTATATGTATCAACTATACCACAATTTAATTCTATTATATATTTAACTGGAATTTTACTACTTATTGGAGTTTCATCTAATGGTTTTGCACATTTATGTATATGGATAATTTTAAAATCTTCATTTATAAATAAGATATCAAGAGGTATAAATGTATTTTTCATCCAAAAATGTTTTATTTCAGGTTTATTGAATATAAAAATCATACCTGATGTTTCGTTTAATTCTTTTACAAACATTAAACCTTTTTCTATTTCATAATCAGTTAATGCAATATATAAATTGAATGGATTTTTATTAATATAAAATATTTTTGATAGCATTTTTTTATATAGTATAATTCTTTTATTTAAATGTAAAAGATAAAATATTTAATTTTAATGTGTCACATTTTTTCTTACATTTTTCAATATCTAAATAAATTAATGTATAGTTTTTTTCACAATGATCTATATCATATTTAATCATATTAAGATCATTTTTAATAGTTTCTAAATCTTTATCATAAAGATGTTTAAATGAATTTTTATCAGAAGTTGTATTACTTTGTATTTTATTAACCGAATGTTTTAAATTATTAAATGTTTCAAGTAAATTTGAATATTGAAATAATGTATTTTTATAATGTTTTTTATCATAATGAAAAAATAATTTTGAAATAGAAAATAAACGTGAAAACATTTTAATATTAATTAATTAATCAAACTTTAAATCATTATTTGTAAAGTTATTTTAATAATAAATTAAATTATTTATTATTTAGTAAATAAATGGCACATTCTTATAATATTGATATTGATAGTTCTTTTCGAGATAGACTTAGTTATCCAGATTGTGGTAATTTTGTTATCCCTTTAAATTCTCAAAAACCTATTGTTTCAAATGGATTTAATGCAGTTGATCCTGTTATTTTAGGATTTCCTTATGATACTGGTGTTTCTCTTACTGGAGCAGCAAATAATATATTTAATGGTTTAGATGTTTACCTAGGATCGGGTAGCAGTGATCAAGTTAATTTTTATGTTAGTAGTATACTTCAAATTCCTGTTATTGATTATTATGGTACAATTATTTCTTATGATCAAAATACTAAAAATGTACAAACAATTGAACCTTATACTGGTCCTTTACCAACTGGTCCATTTGAATATACAATTCGTTTTGAATTTCCTCAAAAAATTCCTCAAGGAATTGGTTCATATGTTAATACTTTACCTGTAAACGCTCCATCTACTACTCAATTAGATATTGGTGCAGCTATAGGATCTCAATTAAGTAAAGAATTTTTAGTAGGAAAATATGTTTATTTGCAACCGGAAGTTACAGTTTTACCTTATTTAACCAAAGTATTTCCTCAGTTAAGAAATACATTAACTGGTGCAAATACAAAATATCAATGGTCTATTATTACTGATTATGATTTAACTAATTATATAATAACTGTTGAAAAACCATTTGTAATATCTCCTCTTGCTGGTACAAAATATGAAATTTTAAATTTTAGTTATGATAATGCACAATCTTTACAATATTTAGGCACTGATATATTTAATAATCCTAGATGTTCAACAATTAATTTAGTAAACTGTATTATTCCTGCTTATTTACCTCTTTCTGTCAAGAATGGTGGATATATTACAGATTATCCTTACGTATTTATTGCTTTATATACAGAAGGTAATCGTAGTTATAATCAACCTATTATGAGTATGTCACCTGTTAGTGATCGTGCTTTATTTGTAGTTCCAATTAGTCCAAATACAGATATAAATACAACACAATTTATAAGTTTAAATAGTGGTATAACAAGTCAAACTGTTTATTTTAAACATAATGATTCATTCCGTTTTGAAATATATTTACCAGATGGTCAACCAGTAAAATTTGATCCAGCATATTTTAACTTTAAAACAGGTATATTTACTTATTTTTTAGGTCTTGGATTTCCTCTTCCAGCTGATCCAAAAGCAAACGTTCATGCTACATTTAAAATTACATTTAATTAAGTGTGTAAACAGTAATAAGAAAATTTATAATTAAGGAGGGTGGTAAGGAACGTAGTTCCTTACTTAAATTGATATTCTTCTTATTAATACTACTATTTTCTAATTGAAATAATTATAAAAAAATAATGGGTTGCTGTTTTTCTAATTGTTTAAACTATTTAAATTGTTGTGAAGATAAAAAATTATTACTTTCATCAGTTGAAAATGCTCCCCTTTTTTCACTTAATGGTTTAAAAATAAAAGCAAAAGTTATTGATATTTATGATGGAGATACTGTCACTGTTGCTATTAATATTAATAATGATATTAAAAGTTTTAAATGTAGACTTTATGGTATAGATACTCCAGAATTAAAAGGTCAACAAAGTGAATATGGTATACGTGCAAGAAATAAACTTATAGAATGGATAACAAATGGAAAAATAGTTTTAAATTGTAATAACATTTATACCCGTGATAACATAAAAAATATTTGTAAAGAAAATAAAGAATTAATTACTATTGAATGTGGACCTTTTGAAAAATATGGTAGACTATTAATTACAATTTATACAAAAGATGGAACAAATTTAAATCAACAACTATTAAATCATGGTTTTGCTAAACCTTATTTTGGCAAAACTAAAAATTAATTTACTTATAAATTATTAATACAAGTATAGTATTAATAATTTAATATTTTAAAAAGAATAACGATAATATTCTTTCGCTTCTGCTTTTTTAGCTGCTTCTTCTGCCGCTTTTTTTGCAGCTTCTTCTGCTGCTTTCTTTTCTGCTTCCAATGTTTTTGCAGATTTATAAAAACTCCAAACATCATTTTTATTCATACACCATTGATCACCTGTTGATGTATCCATACCAAGTTCTAATGGTTCTTTACATTGTAATTGTGATTTCGATTGACCTACATTAATAGTATAATATGGAACAGTTTCAATGTCACAATCTTCAAAACAAGTATTAGCACGGCTTTTTGCGTCTAAACTTTCTGCACAACCTTTTGGACTATATCTTGCATCTTTTTTAATTTTATCAAAACATGTATCGATAGCTGATTTTTTACCATCTGGTGTGCTGCAATCTTGTGATTCACAAATTTCATCTAATAATGGTCCATAATAATAGTTTTCCCCTGTATGGATAAAAGCATAATAAATACCAAATGCTATAAGTAAAACTAATAAACAGTTTACAATATTTAATGTTTTCATTTGTTAATTTTTGATTAATGTATTAGAAAATATTTTTATTTTTAATCTTATTGTAAGATTAAAAATTTAGATGATTGATAATAAATGAAAGTGTAATTGAAATCAATTACAACTATGAGTTAATAAATTAGAAAGTTCAATTAAATGATTTATTTTAATATTCACATTTTCATCATTGATTGATTTATCATTCATATAAATAACAATTTTTAATAAACCACGTTTTGTCAGTACTTTTGTTTTATTTTTGTTCTTTCCAATTTTAACATGAATATAATCTTTTTTATTTTCAAATGTATTTAAAAGTGCATTTAAATATTCTTCTGGACATATATCTTTAATAGATTTATTAATTGGTAAATAATAATTATTATTATATTTAACTACATCATAAACTACATTTTGAATATTCTTTTTTTCATATTGATAAATATTATCATACTCTCCATCAACTGGCTTTCCCATCATATCAATAATTTTAATTTGATTAATTTTTGGTTTCTCATCTTTAACTAATTCTTTAAAACTATTTGTACCATATTTTTTAATATAGTTTAATTTTGTTTCTTCCAGTTTTTTTGTCATTTCTTTTATATCATTTAAATACTCCTTTTTTTCCATTTCTTTTTTTTCATAATAACTTTCATAATCTCTTTGAATATGACCATCAAAAAAATTATAAGCAAATTTTACAAATAGTTTTGCAAAAAAAGGCATATTTTCATTGAATTTTCTTATTTTTTTATAAAATTCTTCATTTAAAAATAATACTTCTTCTGGATTAAATTTACCTGGATTTTTATCATTCTTAAAATAAATGTTTACCATTTTATCAATTGAATTAGGATCACAATCTTCTAATTTAGAAATATCAATATAAGAAACAATGTCTTCATCATTCTTATTTCTATACCCTCTAAATATATTCTTATGAGCAAACATTTCTTTAAGAACATTAATCTTTTCATCTTTAGTCAATAATTTCGCCATTTTTTAGTATTTTTAGTAATAATTTTAAATTGATTTTATTTAAAAAAATCAATTTATAAATTATTTGTATTTTTCACAGAAAATTTCCAATAATTCAAAAATTGATTTTTTAATATCAAATATATTTATATTTTAAAAACATCGATTTAACAAATGTTTGCAAAATTCTTTTCAAGCGAAAATATAAAAAATATATGCAATATATTAGTTAGAAATATAGTAGAAGTTGTTATAAAAACAATTTCTATAACATTTTTAATACCATTATTAGACACTGGATTAAAAGAATTAAGTAAAAAATATGTAAAATAAATAAAATAAAATAAATAAGTAAACATTTTTACAATTTGATTTAACAAATTGACTTTGAAAACAATTAAGAAAACAATTAAGAAAACAATTTGAAAACAACTGGACAGCAAATAAGGAAAACATTTTGAAAACAATAAAATAATCTAGCGCTAGATTAAACATTGAAAGCTGTCCTCGTTATACAAAATGTTAACTAATTGTATAACGAGGACAGATAGTCCTAATTATCATGAATATATTATTTTTAATAGTGTATAAACTCACTTATCAAACTAAAAATAATATATTCATGATTTAAAAAAATAGTCTCTGAAATATAGACTATTTTCTACTTAAAAGATTATTATTTATAAAATATACAATATCGTATAATAATGTTAACAAATAATAATATTAACAATAATAATATTAAATTACTTTATAATCGTATTGATCATATTAGTTTATCAGTTATACTTTATATAGTACCTATTTACATTTATTTTATAAAACAATACTATTTATTATCTATTTTAGGAGGAATTAGCACAGTTACTAGCTTTCTTTATCATATTACATATGAACAATCTATTTTATATTTATATTTAGATGCTTTAAGTGCTTACTCATCTTTTATTGTTTTATTTTATGATATATTATTCTTTACCTCAAATATAATTGAATTTTATATGTATATGTCTATCCTTTCTTTTGCTTGTATTTCATATTTATTAGGTACTGGTAGAAATAAAACAATAGAACGTTCTAATTATTATAATATTTTTCACTTTATGTGGCATATTTTAATATTTATTTTAACTTTATCTCATTCTTATCTTAAGTAAGGAACTACGTTCCCTACAACCCTCCTTTATTTTATTTTTTATCTCATTCTTATCTTAAGTAAGGAACTACGTTCCCTACAACCCTCCTTTATTTTATTTTTTATCTCATTCTTATCTTAAATGAATATACTTTTATTACTATCAATTATTATATTTATATTATCTATTTATCTTTTATTGAATAATAATACAGAATATTATCATAATTTAACAGCAGCTTTTATTGATCTAGCTACCTATGGAGGAATCGATAGTTATCTTTATAATTAATTTTTCATAAATTGTAATTAAAAATGATAGAGGAGGTTTTAGCGACGTAAGTCGCAAGCAAAGCTCAAAGAACCTTAGGTTCCTTTATTTATAATTGATTTTTTTATACTTTATACTATTGTTATTATAATTTAATAACAATGTTTTATAATGATTGTAATATAGTTATGTCTAATGTTGAAAAATATGATACTAATGTTAGTATTGATGTGAATGTAAATGCAAATGCAAATAAATATTGTGATATTAATAGTCCAGATTTTGATGAATGTTTATATGAATTGTATAAAGATGATTTTATACCACCAACAGATGAATGTATACTACTTTTTAAAAAAGCTAAATCTTATATTAATTTATTTGATCAAATACCATCTGATTTATGGCAATATATTTTATCTAATATTATCAATATTGATACATTTTATATGTTTTTAAATGAACCTGTGGTATATCCACAATTTCAAATACCAGTAACAAAATTTGGAATATTTTTATATAATAATTCTTATGAATATATATTGTTCAAATTTAAAAGGTTATTATATAATAATATATTTAATTTAGAAAATTATACAAAAGATTATATATATAATTATATACAAAAATCAAAAATAAATTTAAAAGCTTTTATTAATTTTGTTTATTCTTGTGAAAAAAATAATCCTTTAAAATCAAATATTATTTCTACTAATTCAACTGTTTTACAACATAAAACCAAAAATAAAATTGAACTAACTATTTGCGACTTATTTAGAAATATAAACTGTTGTCTAAATAATACTAAATGTAATAGTTTTAAAAATGCATGTTTATTAGGTCATTATTATTGTATAAAAGAATATATAAATCAAGGTTGTATGTTTTCTAATAAAGAAATAAATGCTGCTTTATTATCTAATAATATTGAAAATTTAGTTGGATTATATCAACTTGGTATAAAGTATTCAAAACTTTCTTTATCATTAGCTTGTAATTTTGAACTATTAAATACAATTTATTATTTATGTAGTTTTAGTGATCCTATTTATATTGATTTATATTTTAATCATATTTTTTACTTTTGGTATCAACGTAATGCAAATATTAAATCTTACTTAAAAAGTATTGAATTTATTATTGAAAAATTTCCTCATTACACTTTAAAGTTACATCCTTTCTTTATAAGTGATATATTTAAAGAAATATTTATTGATAGCATTATTTATCCAAATTTATATTCTATTAAAATATTCTACACTAAAGTTTATCATATACAAATGGATAAAATAGAATATCATTTATCTAATTTATTTTCAATTTCTAACTATTATAAACTTTTTTAATACTGAAAAGTATTAAAAAATAAAAATTTCTAAAATTATATTTACTACATAAATTCAGCTAGAAATTCTTTTAATTTATATTCTGTTGGAAGTGATGCTACATTCCACATATAATCTCCATTTTTACCATTTGTAAGTACAAACTGCCATAATTTTGCATCATACCAAGGTATACTATCATATGGTGGCTGATGTATTGCTTTTGCACCAAAATATTCTGGAGCTATATATAATTTATCTATTGGTTCTATAGTATCTGTTCCTCTTAATTGATCATTATATACCTTTTTACCAACTTGAACACATTGATATTCGGTTGTTGGCCAAATGTTTTGTAACGTTTTTAATATCATACCTGATCCAACTACTAACCATAATCGTTCTGGAGGATGAATATCTTTTAATGACTTACTAAGTATTTCAGTAAATAATTTTACAAACTCATCTGTTAATAGTCCAAATGGTATCATATATTTATCTTTTGGATTTGAATTATAATAAGCTTCAGCACATTCTTGTGTTGACTTTAATGTTCTTCCTTTTACATCATTTGAAAAATCATACTTTATATTTAAATATTTCATACCAAAATGAACCAAATATGGTTTATATTTTAACCCTTTATATGTATTTACAAAAATAGTTACTTTTTTATTAAATAATATTCCAGCAACACCAAGAACTATTTGTGCCATACCTGAATCAGGACCTGCATATATTAATTCTTTTTCTTTTATTTCTGCTATATAAGGAATCATAAAACGCATTTTAGTTCCACCAAATAATTCACCATCATCTATTAAATGATATACTTTATTTTCTACTTTTACATCTTTTACTTTAATTGGTGGATTAAATCTTTCTAAAACCAGTGATTTTTTAAAATGTAATTTATTTGATTGTATTAAAGCACGAATATCAACATTTTTAAAATAATTATACTTGTTAATAGTTTCCTCTTCTTTTATTTTTTTAGATAATTCTTTACTTTCCATTTTACCTATTATTACTAATTTATAAATAAGTTATTATTAATTTAAATAATTAATAATAAAAAATCACTTTTACGAGGAACTACGTTCCCCGTAACCCCTCCTTAATTTATTACAAAGTGTATATTTAATTTTATAAAAAAATTAAAAAAACTAGTACATTTTTATTTTGTTATTTTATTTTGTATTAGTTTTTTTATAAAAAGTTAAAATATTTAAATTTTAGTTAAATATTTTTATTGATAGTTATATTTTTATTAAAATGATGAAGAGGAGGTTTTAAAGGAACCTTAGGTTCCTTTAAGAGCCACAACTTAAACATCCTTCTTCTCCTACACAAACAAATTTTTTCTTTTGTATTACATTTGAATTTAAAGTTGTTGAATTTGCAGCTTTTATTGCTTCATTTGAAACTGTAAATTTAACCGCTGAACGTGCAGGTTTAGAATGTATATAGTAACTTCCTGTTTTTAATCCTTTCTTCCAACCATAAAAATGCATACTTGTAAGTTTTGCGTGTGTCGGATAATCTATATATATATTTAATGACTGTGATTGGTCTATAAAAGGAGCTCTATCTGCTGCATAATCAATCATTATTTTTTGTGACAACTCCCAAACTGTCTTATATTTATTACGTATATATTCAGGAATTTGTGATATATGTTGAATACTTCCATCTGCTGCTAAAATTTGATCTACTAATTGCGGTGACCATAATCCTAATTTTTTAAGATCAGAATAAAGATGTTTATTTACAATTGTAAAATCTCCAGCCAATGTACTTCTTGAAAAGATATTGGTTGTAAATGGTTCAAAAGACTCATTATTCCCAAGTATTTGTGCTGTTGAAGCTGTTGGCATAGGTGCAATAAGTAAACTATTACGTAAACCATATTGCTTAATGTCTTGAATCAGTTGATCCCAATTTAATTGTATTTCACTATTTGGTTGTGAAGTTAATGGGTTAGAGTTCCACATATGATACTGAAGTATTCCTTCTGATGCTGGCGAACCTTCAAATCTTGAATATGGACCATCTTTTTTAGATAATTCACAACTACGTTTAAGTGCATGATAATAAATAACTTCTGATATTAATCTATTCAAACGTTTACTACTTTCATCACCCCAAGAATAATTTAATAAAGCAAATGTATCAGCTAAACCTTGAATACCTATACCTATTGGTCTATAATCTAAGTTATTACATTTTGCTTCTTCTAATGGATAGAAGTTTTTATCAATCACTTTATTTAAATTTTCTGTTATAGTTTCAACCACTTCACCTAATTTTACATAATCAAATTTGTGTGAATATATATCTACAAATGATGGTAAACTAATTGAACTAAGGTTGCATACAGACACACTATCATCTTCTGTTACTTCCATAATTTCAGTACAGTTTCCAGTAAGAATTCCATTGAATATACCAAGATGACGTTTAGGTTCATTAAAACAATAAGTTGGTTCTGGTTCTACTACAGTATCAATACTTTCAATTGTAATATTTTTTAATTTAAAATTAAAAGTATCAGACGGATCAGAAGGAATACTTTTACTTATAAATATATTTTCATCAAATGAAAATCCTGGTAATTCACAATCTAAAATTCTATCTCCTACTTTTAAATGTTGTGCTTCTACAAAAGATGAACCTTTTGATAAATTTTGTATATCTGTAGAATCAATATAAATTGGAAATTTATGATAACCTGTACATTTTAATTCTCTACCATTACTTGATTTTATTTTTAAAAGTTTAGAAGAAGTAGATGTTTGTTTTACTTCAGTAGATGACCATTCAAAACCATTCCATACTTCTACTTTTTTATTAACCAATGTAGAAATAGGTAAATTACCTCCACTAGTTAATATTTTTGTATCTCCTGAAACACATAAATTACTACTACGAACTAATCCTATATTCTTTTGATTACTTTTAGTATTTACAGAGTCTTTATAACACATATATGGTAATCCTGTTTCACTTTGACTATTTAATATAGCTTTCCACACTTCTTGTGCTTTAATTTGTTTTACATATTTACCCTCTGACTCAGCTTTTAAATAAACTTTTTCAAACTCTGTAGAGTATGTTTCAGTAAGAAGAGGTACTGCATTAGGACAAAATAAACTCCACATTTCATCTTTTTCTACACGTTTCATAAATAAATCATTAATCCACATTCCTAAAAATATATCTCTTGCTCTTATATCTTCTGGTGGCAAGTTAAAACGAAGTTGTAAAAAATCTAATACATCTGCATGCCATGGTTCTAAGTACATAGCAATTGAACCTTTTCTTTTTCCAGCCTGATTTATAAATAATGCTGTGGAATTAAATACTTTTATCATTGGGACGATTCCATTACTTTTACCATTTGTAGAATGAATTATACTTCCTTTAGATCTAATACGTGATATATCTATACCAATTCCTCCGGCATATTTACTAATCATTGCACTTCTATAATTTGTTGTGTAGATATGTCTTATATCATCATTCATAGTTAATAAAAAACATGATGACATTTGTGGATAAATTGAACCAGAATTAAATAAAGTTGGAGTTGCATGAGTAAAATAAAATTGTGACATCAAGTCATAACTTTGTAAGACTTTTTCTACTGCTTCTTTATTTTCTTCTTCTGTTGGTTGTTCTGAAACTGGCATATGAATAGCTACAGCAACTCTCATCCACATATATTGTGGACGTTCCATAATTTTATCTTCAATCTTTAAAAGATAACTACGTTGAAGAGTTTTAAAACCAAAATATGAAAATTTAAAATCTCTGGTTGCTACAATACTTAAATCTAATTTTTCTTTATTACGTTGAACAAAATTATAAAAAGATTCTGAAATAATATTCAAAGACTGATTTGTCTTACTATTAACAGCTTCTTTTAACAATCTTACAGTTTCAGAAAAAGATGAATTTGTAGACTTGTGTAAATTACTTACTGCAATTCTAACTGCTAATTTATCAAATTCAGGTTCATATGTACTCATATAAAATGCAGTTTCAGCTGAAAGATTATCAATTTCATAAGTATGCATACCATCTTTTAATCCAGCAATAACTGCTTTACTAAGCTTAGCTATATCTACATTTAAATCAGATGCAAATTCAACATTACGATCTGTAATTTTATCATAACGAATTGGAGTTTTTGTACCATCTCGAGTAATTACATACATCTCTTGTTTTATTATTATAAAAGTACTTAATGAAATTAATGATTTTTTAAAAATAGTATAAATTGATTTTAAAATAATATTCTTATTTTAATATTATATTATTCTTTAAGTAAATAATATTAAACTACTATTATTTTAATTTAAAAATGTCAACATCAAATAAAAATTTTTTACCTATACCCATCCAGCATACTGACGATAAAAAAAGAAAAATTAGAATAAAAAAAAATGTTTTAGATTGGAATGCTAAATTACATGATCATAATCCAAATGACTACTATAAATTTATTTATACTTTATTATCTAACTATGGACTTTTATCTGATGATGAAATTAACAAAATCCTAGATTCAGAAGGTATGAAAATGATGACTAGTGCTGTAACTCATTGGTCTGTAGCTGAAGAAGTAGATGACTATGAAGTTTGGGAAACATTAGGTGATTCTACTCTTAATAAAATCATGGTTTGGTATATGTTTAGACGTTTTCCTGAAGCTACTTCTGAAGAACTTACTGAAGCTAAAAAAATAAATGTTAGTAAGGGTCAATTTCCTGTTTATGCTCATACTTTAAATCTTCCACAATTTGTTAGATATCGTAGTGTAACTTATCAAAGTGGTAAAAATGTATTAACCATCAGTTTAGATAAAAGTATGAAAGAAGATACATTTGAAGCTTTCTTTGGAGCTCTTGAATACTTAATTGATTCAAGAATTATTTTAGGAGCTGGTTATATTGTATGTTATAATATTGTTAGCCACATACTAGATCAACAACAAATGACTGTTGAATTAAGCAAAATTAAAGATAGTATAACACAATTAAAAGAAATTTTTGATTCACGTAAAAAATTTGGCGACTCATTTGAATATGCATTTGACTATCAAAATAAAAAAGAATATGTTACACTTAAATTTAATAAAGATAATCCTTCTCCTATTGTTAACTGGGATTTGTTTATAAAAGATATGCCAGTTTATGCTGGTCGTGATAAAAAACCATATATATTTAAACTTGATGTAAAAGATGTATATAATGAAAAAGATGGTCAACGTAAAGGTAGTGAAAAAGCCCTTGTATTTTTAAAAAAATATTTTAATATTGATTGGCAATCTTCAACACATAAATAATATTATTTTTTTAAATTTTTATTTATTTCATTAATTAATTATAAAACAATTAACAAAGATGAAACATACTAAAAAATATAATATTTTAATAATCTCTATTATAGTAATTGCAATCATATTATTTTTATGTTGGTACTTTAAAATTTTTCCTTTTAACGAAGAACAATTTAAATTAGAAGACGAAATGTGTTTTAAAACTTGTGTTAATACAACTGAACAACCATTTGTCAGAACTTCAGTCATAGATAAAACTGTTTATCCAATATCTCCTCCAATATCTCCTCCAATATCTCCTCCAATATCTCCAAAAGTAGAAATACCTTTAGCTCCAACTAAAACTGTATCAGGAGCAATCCCAACTCCTCCTACATTAAATACTCCTTCTACTAATTTAAATATAAAACCTCAAGTTAGTGAAAAAAATATGAGTTCATTATTATCTGATATTCGTAAAGGTACAAAATTAAATACTACTTCTTTAGTTAAACCAATTGATAATTCTATTATCCCTCAAGCTCCTACAAAAACAATGACTGGAGCTATTCCAACTCCTCCTATATTAAATACTCCTTCCACAAATTTAAATGTAAAATCCCCTATGTTAGATTCTGTCCCTTCTTTATTAGATCAAATTCGTAATAAAGATTTTAAATTAAAACCAACTTTACCTAATCAAAAAATAGAATCATCATCTTCTTCTTCAATGATTACACCTTCTCTACAAGATGAAATTTCTAAACGTATTTCATCCAGAAGACAATATATTGAAGAAGACTCTGATTCTTTTGATGAATTTTTTAGATATCGTAGATATGGATTATACTAATTTTATTTAAATTTACCTTTTTTATTTTTTACTTACTATAAAGTAAGTAAAAATTATATTTATATTTCAACTTTTATTATTTTAATTTTACCGAATTACAATTTACTTTTAATGGGGTTATTCTATCTGTTGAATTAAAACAATGTATATTATTTATATCACATAATTTATAATCATGATTTACTAAATTTATATTATATAATATACCTAATTTAGTTTGATACTCATTTTGATACTTATTTATTATACGATATCTATAAACTATACTATTTTTAATTTCTTCTTCCATTTTTTTATTTCCAACTTCGCCTAAAATATCATTTTTAGAATAGAATGAATAAAGTGTACTAGTAAATATATTATATTTATATCTTAAATATACTGAATATAATTGAAGTATATTACTTTCATAATCATTAGAAATAAATACCAAATCATATTTTGAATATTTATAATATAATTTATTTATTTGTTCTGTTATTGAATATTTTAATATATTAAATTCTGGTAAAAAATCATAATAAAAACAATCTTCTTCATTTATTAATGTTATATTACATTCATATCTCTTACGCATTGTATAAAAAGGTTTATCTTCTTTATTTATAAATTCATTATGTATATAAAGTATGATTTCTTTATTTATATCATTAATCATTAAATAACTGTAAAATATTCTATTTTCTTCTGATATAAAATTAGTAATATTTTCATACATAATAATATCTTTCCAACTATTACATTCCATTTTATTATACATTGTTGTAACATAATCAAGATTAAATCCATTAAATAGTTTATAGTTATTTAATTCTTCTGGATTATAATGAAACACACTTTCACTATTTACATTTACATTTACATTTAAAAAAAGTAAAAATAAATAAACTATTAACATTTTTTTTTTAATTTAAATTTAATAATATTATTTTACATTTATTATACATTTATTTTAAAAATTTCAATTATAAATAACTAATTACTATATTAACCATATCTTTACATATTTCATCTTCTATCAACTTTAATATTGTATCATTTCTATCTTTTATGAACTTAAAATATCGTTTTGCTACACTCATTTCACACCATTCTATACATTCTTTATACCATTTACTTTTTTCTTCATCTCTTATTCGTTCAATGTCATGTTCTATTCCAATTGTAATTTTACCTTTTTCTACTAATAAATTTTCATAACATATTTCTAATATTTTATTAGAAATAGTTTGTGATAACTGTAATCCTACTTTTTGTAAAAATAAATATAAAAGATAGTAATTTCTACTTGTAGCCACTGTAAATAAAATTTTATGATTATTTAATATACAATATGGCATACATATTTTATATATTTCTTTATCTTTAATTTGTATCAACCATTCTCCTATATTTTTTTGTATTTTCTCTCCTAGATTATCTTCATATTTTTTTAATATACTTTTTATATAATATTTATTTTCAGAACATATTGCACTTTGTAAATGTTGTTGTCTTAAAGGACATCCATGTTTTAATAAATATTCTACTATATTATCTTTTTTATTTATTAATGCATTATGTAAATACCATTTATCATATCTATAATTACAAGTTTTAATAATAGGCAAAAATTTTATTATTTCTTCTTCATTTTTATGATAACATACACCTGATAATACACTATTATATTCTTTATCATTCTGAAATAATATTAAATTTTCTTGTATAAAATTAACTAAATCTTCCAAACTTCTATTTTCATTTATTATACATTTTATTAAATTTCCTATATTACCTACACTTAAATGTTGTCTAACTGTTAAAAATGCACATTCATAACATACCAATGGTTTATTATACTGACACATTTAATATTAATTTATTTTATACTTTTCCTTTAATTTAATTTAAAGTAGTTTTACTTTAACTTATAAGATTACTTTAAACTATTTTAATTTTTCAATTCTTATTTTTTCAAATAAGAAATGCTTTTACATTCTAAAACTATTTTCATTCCTAAAAGTTATCACTCTTTTATTATTTCAAACTATATTAATATAAATATTAATCCTCTTCAAAATATACCATGTAAAAAAATTTTGTATATTAAACCTGGAATGTATCCTTTTTTAAATTATAAAAATTGCATACATCTTATTACAAACTCTTATCAACACGATATTCCCTTACATATTTATAATGATTTTTCTTCTTTACTTTTTAATAAATATAATTTAACTAGTAATAATACCAATAAACCAATTTATTTTTCATTTCAGCATAATAAATTAATTTATTGGAATATAATTTTAGATCCTATACAATATCAACTTGGATACTAATATAATTAGATACTAATATAATTAGATACTAAATATTTAATACTGTTGACTTTATTATACTTGTGGTTGTACTTATATCTGTATAATATTTTTTTGCATCTAATGATCTATAATTTTTACGTTTTATTACTATTTCATTCATTTTTTTATTTTTACGTATTTCGTTCTTCTTTTTACTAAACTTCTTTATTCCATACTCACTATACATATATTCATCCATTACTTTTGAATGAATTGATGATAATATACTATTCCAACATTTACCAATTGGCAAATTCTTTAATAAACACCATTCATAACCATCTATTTCACCTTCTTTTTGAGGAAAAAATTCTGTACAAATATCAACATTAAAAATCAAATATAATCTTGTACATTTACCTTTTACTAATCCTTCAACATAACAATCTTTATTTATTTTATCACTTATATCATATGATGTTTCTTCAAATGTTTCCCTTATTGCACATTCTATTCCATTTTCACCATAATTTACTTTACCTTTTGGAAAACCATAATGTAATTTATTATTAAAAGTCATATTTAATAGTAAACAATACTTAAATGTTGGATCTATTAATATACTACCATATACAGGAATCTTTGTTATATAGTTTTGCCATTTAGAATACTCTTCTTCAAAATTTTTTAATCGTATATATAAAAATATATAATGATTTACCATATAACTCATATATTCTTTTTCTAAAAAATATGGCAATATATCATCCACATTTATATTACTATTTGAATAGTAATTATCTATATAATCCCAATAAGATGACTGTAATTGAAACAATAAATGTATTGGGTTATTTAATATCTCTTCTGGACTATTATATATATATTTTACTATTATATTATCCATAATATTTTTTAATAATATTGTCATTTTCTATTATAAAGATATACACAAAATTATATATACTTTATTAATTTTTATACTTTTATTTAAAGTTATCTTTCTCTTAAATAACTTTAAAATTTTCAATTCTTAATTTTTACTATACTATTTATATTTTATTATTTATTTTATTATTTATTATTTACTAAATAATAAACCATGAACTGCTTAATCATTACTTCACTTTTAATTATTTTATTAATAATAACATCTCTTTGTATTTATCATATAAATAGAGGTGAAAATTTTCAATATGCTACATTAGACAATTATTACAATAGATATTATAATAAATACTATCCAAGAAGAAAAAGAATATACAATAATTATCAAAAATCTAGAATTGACCCAGGATTTGGAAATAGAATGTGGGAACTTGAGTCTGCTCCAGAATGGAATGATAATGATTATAATTTATTAGGAAGATATATGCAACCTGGTGATTTTGGTAAACTAGTTTCTTATTTAGAGGATAGAAATAATGCTACTGCTAGAAAAAATTTAAATGTCTAACTAAAGGAACCTTAGGTTCCTTTAAAACCTCCTCTTATCATTTATTATTAAAATCATAAATAAAAATAATATAAATAATAAATGATAATGAAGGAGGGGTTACGGGGAACGTAGTTCCTCGTTATCCGGATCCTCCTTTCTTTTTACTAAATACACTATCTAATTCTTCTCTTTCACTCATCATCGCTGCTGCTGCATTCTTTATTCTATCTTGTTTTGCTTCTAACTCTTTATTTTGTGGTGGACCATTTGGACCAACTAAATCATTATAATCTACTTTTGTAGGTTGTATAATTAAACTATTATCTGAACTATTATAATCATCGTCATCTAATGGTGTAAAATTTGAGTTTCTAGATAATTCTGTTTTTGAATCCTCTCCTATAGAAGATATACTACTTTTCATATTTTCATGACCCTCTCCTTTCTTTATATTTAAATTTGAATTCATCATTCTATCTTGATACACATTTTTCATATCTGATGGATCTGTATTTGCCAATTTTTCTAACTCTCTATGCTCTTCAAACGGATCATCGATTCTTACTGCTATTGGGGTTTTTCCTTTCGGTACATTTGATACAGGTTTTGAATCAAATGATAACATTGTCTTACCATTTTCACTTTTTGGTTTAGTTGATGTTACCGTTGAAGCTGAAGATGTAACCCTCATTGAAGGAATATTTGCTTTTGGTAAATTTGGTAATTGTGATAAGTTTGAAACTTTATTTAATTGTACCTCTACACTTGGTTTACCCAACATAGATAAAATTTTATTTAAAAACATTATCACATCATTTCCCTCATATATTTCCATCCTATTTTCATTTGGATAAGATAATATTATACATGGAACACTATTAAATATTTTTAATGACAATAAATAATTTCTCATCTTTATATTATCTGCATCTATTGCTATTAATCCTGTTGATGGAGCAATTTGATGAACAATTGGTAAAATTTCATTACAACTTGAACTATACTTTGAATAAATATATAAAAATGTATCTCCACTCATTTAATTTTATTTAATAGTTAAGCTTTTTAAACCATACCAATATTTTTTTTATTTTTAATACTTTTTTATTTTACTTTTTAAAGTAAAATAAAATTTTTATACTCTTTTTTCTTTTAGATTCTTTTCTTATTTATTATATAAAAACAAATTATGGATCAAGATAAAGATGAAAACTCCATTCATATTAATATAAATCCTATTCCTACTATTGACAATATAAATGATACAATTAATAATACTATTAATGATACCATTAATGATACCATTAGTAACACTAAAGATACCATTAATTCCTCTATTTCTTCTTCTTTATCCGATTTAAATACATTTAAAAATAGTTTTACTTCTGGTTTACTTCCTCGTTTTATGTTAAATAAATCATTACCTTCTATTCAAAATAGTTTTCAATCTATTTCTAATGGTATGAAAAATAGCATCCAAAATGAAATTCAATTAACTTCTAACAATATTCAAAATGGTTTCCAAGATATTTCAAATAATATCCAAGCTGTATCTAATGATATACAAAATAATATACAAAGTGTATCTAATGGTATTCAAAGTGTATCTAATGGTATTCAAAGTGTATCTAATGGTATTCAAAGTGTATCTAATGGTATTCAAAGTGTATCTAATGATTTTCACAATGAAATACAAAATAGTATCCAAAATGGTATACAAAATAGTATCCAAAATGGTATACAAAATAGTATCCAAAATAGTAAACCAAATACTCGTCCAAACAGTTCTACAAATAGTAAAGCAAGTAGTAGACGTCAAAGTGAATCTGAAGTAAAAGTAAAACAAGAAGATACTACTACTCTTATTACGTCATCTAGAAGCAGAAAATTAGATAGAAGAAATTTATCTAACGATATATTAGCAGAACTTCCTATTAGTATTCGCTTTAATGATAGTATTAACATCGACAATAATGAAACATTAGATAACTATATTGAAGATTGGAAAAAATGGGACGATGAAGACTGCAATAAACTTGATATTTTAATTGAAGAAATTTGGACTGAAGAAGAAAAATATAAACAATCTTCTTCTTTTAACCATAATTGTGCCAGAGGTATTCAATTTACTTTAATATTAATGGGTATGTCTGGTATTTTTCTTCAGTCCAAAGGTGCTTCACCTGAAACTGTAAATAATTATACCATTGCTTCCAGTGCTTTAACCACATTAACATCTAGTTTACTTACATTCTTCTCTTTTTCCAAAAAAGCTCCTCATTTTGCAAAAATTTCTTTCATGTTACGTCGCTTAAGAAATTGGGTTGATAAATTATTAATTATTCCTGTTGATAAACGTTGCTCACCTTACGATATTTATACTATTGCAAAAATTACATTCGAAGCTATTTTAAATGAAGCAAAAGAAGGTCTTTCAGAACATAAATAAATAAAGGAACCTAAGGTTCCTTTAAAACCTCCTCTTCATTATTTTTTTAATTATTTATTGTTTTTATAAAAGTATATATTTTCAAATTTTTAATTTTTTAAAAAATTAAAAAAACTAGTACAAAATAAAATATAGAAATTAAAATGTATTAGTTTTTATTTTAAAAAGTTAAAATTTGAATATTTTAAAAAAAGTAAAAAAACTAGTACATTTTATTTTATTATTCTATTTTTTACTTTTATATTATTAAAAGTAAAAATATTAGTAATGTTCAAACATTATTTTAATATTATAAAAATTAAATTATATTCACTCTTTACTTCTGACACTTTATCAAATGATCAACCTAATAATCAACTTAATGATCAACCTAATGATCAACTTAATAATCAACCTAATGATCAACTTAATATCAAAATTGAAGACAATAATACTAACAAAACTTTATCCGATGATAATAATGAAAACAGAAATCAACTTGTTTCTACCATTTTTACTACTTGTATTGAAGGTGTAAAAATTCTTATGGCTACATTATTATCCATTTTTGTTCCTCAATATTGCTCTGATACTAAATCTACATGTACCTTTTCACAAAATTTTGAAGACTTATCTAGCTTTAATGAATTTGTTATCTTTGTTAACTTTCTTACCCTCGCTTTATTTATAAAACTTATCTTTGTTCAAAATAAAAGAGAAGCTTATCTTATTTCACACCTAGATGAAAGCAAGGATTATCCTGCTAACTCTTTAGAAGATAATATTAAAAGCTATCCTCGTATACTTTCCAGAGTTAAAATACACAATCGTAAACTCAAAAAATACACAAATTTTACAATCATTTTATTTATTTTTAATGTTCTTTTTAGCTCTATTCTTATCTTTTACTTTTTTTATGACGGTTTTAGAAGTGTTTCCACTCTTTTAAGTAATGTACTCCTTGTCAGCTCTAAACTTTACAATCTTCACAAAGTTAGCAAAGAATGTAATGGATTCAAATCATTAGCTATGTCTAGTATTCATCAAACTACAATTAGTTATAATATTCCCGATAAACAATATGATACTTACCATCTTTTTCATATAAAACAAAAAAATAACTCTTTATATAAAGTTAATACTAGATATAACCGTTTTTTAAACACAAAAAAACAACCTTTGATTAAAAGATATAAATCTAAACTAAATAAATAAACTGGGTCTAAAATTGATTTTTTTAAATTATTACATATATTAGTATACTTTAATACTTAAAAGATATCAATCTAAAGTAAATAAATAAGCTATATTAAAAATTGATTTTTTAAATTTATTACATATATTAGTATACTTTAATACTTAAAATATTAAAATGTTTCCTTCACCTTTTAAATTAAACGGCTCAAATAGTATTTCTACTAACTCTATTCCTACTCCTAGATCTGTTAATAGTAATAATAGTAATAATAGTATTTCTACTAATACTGTTCCTACTCTTAGACCTTTTAATAGATTAGATAATAATAGTAATAATAGTAATAATAGTAATACAAATAATACTAATAGTATCAATATTGATACTCCTGAACTAGATTTATTATTAGCTCATCCAAAATTTAACAATTTAATATCCAATCATATTCAACTTAAATTAAATCAGGAATATAATATTTTTAAAAATACATTCGAAACTACTTTAAATGAAAAACTTTTAATCGCTCAAGAAAGAATTAAACTTGAAGAATTAAAAGAACAATTAAATAATAGAGAAATATTTTTAAATAATCTTTTTAATACTGTTAATCAAAAGTTAAAACAAAATACAGAATTGCAAAAAAATATTCAAATTCAAACTGAAAAATTAAATGTTTTAAAACGTAAACATACTGAAAATAGTACAAATAGTAACAATAATATTGTTAAAATTAGAAAACTAAACTCTACTCAACGTCAAGCTTTTGAAAATGATAATGATGAAACTGAAACTGATTCTGACTATGAAGATATTAATATTAATAATAACAGTAATGTAACCGTTGTAAATAATTTAAATGATGAAAATAAAGAAGAAATTCCTTTTCAAGAAGTAAACGTACCTAATTTAACAAATGTAACTTATGAAATGGAAGGTACATTTGATGATAAACATTGGATTATTAAAATTGATAATAAATATACTGTTATTCCTTTATTAAGAACTGTTGAACCTTTATTAACTATCTATTACAAACAAAAATTTAGTACTCATACATTTACTCACAAAAAACAACAATTTAAATTATTTGAAGATTACGTAAAACTTTCTGTCAAATTACATTGTGGTAAACGTTACATTTTATGTTTAACTGGTAAAGGATTACTTAAATTAATTTCTTTTATTCCAAGATCAACTGAAGAAGAAAATAATAAAGTTTTACATTTTATTAACAAATATAATTGTTTACATTATTTTTCACAAAATAGTAATGATAATAATGAAACAGAATTTACTCCTTAAAAAGAGTATTTTTACAAACTTTTTACTCTGCTCTAAAAGAGTAAAAATTGATTTTTAACTAGTTATCATTACTATTTAAATAATTAGTAGATAATTTAATAATTATTTAAAAAATGTTAATTGGTATATGCGGTTTAATTAATAGTGGAAAAGATACTATTGCAAATACTTTAATAGAAGAATACTCTTTCAAAAAAGACAGCTTTGCTTCCTCTTTAAAAGATATTTTAAGCATTATTTTTAACTGGGATAGAAAATTATTAGAAGGCGATACTGAAGAAAGCAGAAATTGGAGAAATCAAACTGATGTTTGGTGGTCTGAAAAACTTAATATTCCAGATTTTACTCCCAGAAAAGCAATGCAATTAATTGGTACAGATTCTATAAGAAATAATTTTCATAATAATATCTGGGTTTACACCCTTTTAAAACGATTAGAAAATGTAAACGATAATGAAAACATAGTTATAACTGATTGTAGATTTCCTTCTGAAATTAATGCAATTCGTGAAAAAGGTGGAATTATTATTAGAGTTATTCGTAGCTTACCTGTTTGGTATGACTTAGGTTTACAAGCTTCAAAAGGTTGTAATCAAAGTATTCAAAAATGTAATGAATTAAATATCCATGCTTCTGAATATAGTCATCTTTCCATTCAAGAAGATTACACTATTTACAACGATGGAAACATTATTGAATTAAAAGATAAAATTAGAAATCTTATTTCTACTTTATATAAATAAATTATAATTAAGTATACGAATGATAAACCAATTTTAAATAGTTAATCTATTTAAAATTTCTAAATAATTATAAATATAAATGTATTTTTTTAAAAAAGTTTATTACACACATCATAAAAAATTTGATATGTGTGTAGTAAACTTTTTTAAAAAAATAGAAAAAATTGTAAATTTTAGTAAAAATGGATCAAATTTAATAAAAGTAGTAAAATAATGTATATAAAGATAAACCTGTAAGTATTAAGTTTTAAAGTTAAAATTTTAGTTAAAATTTAAGTAGAAAATAATATATCTATATAAAGTTTCTTTATGAATAATCATAAAAAATTATAAAAATTCATAAAAAATTATTAAAATTCATAAAGAAGTAGATTATATATAAAAGTAACCAGACAAGTATTTATTTAAAAATTAGATGAAAAAATAATTAATAAATATAATCCTTTTTGAAATTTTATATTACACACATCATAAAAAATTTGATATGTGTGTAGTAAATTTTTTTAAAAAAGTAGAAAAAAATTATAAATTTTAGTAATAATACTTAAATTTTATTAAAAATAGTATTATTTTATATTTAATATAAACCAATAAAAATTAAAATTTAAAAGTTAGAATTGTGGTTAAAATATAAGTATTAATTATTATATTTATAAATATTTTCTTTATGAATAATCATAAAAAATTATAAAAATTCATAAAAAATTTAATAAAATTCATAAAGAAAACATTTAATTAAATATAGTAAACTATTTATGAATTTTTATTACAAAATTCATAAAGATTCATAAAGATAACTATAAATTATATAATTAAAAGTTATTTAAAGGATCTTATATTTAATATAAGATATATTTATTAATTTTAATAATTTTTTATTAATTATCATAAACATTTAATAAAGATAAAATACAATGGATAAAACTTGTCAATATTGTAATAAAATATTTTCAACACCATCTAATCTTAGAACACATTTAAAAACAAGTAAAAAATGTTTAGAAAATAGAACAACTAATATAGACGAAGAAAAATCTATAGATATAAAATTTGACTGTGAATTTTGTAAAAAAATATTTTTAACAAAACAAAATTTATCCAATCATATTGATATATGTAAAGTAAAAAATTTTATAAAAAATAATTCAACTGAAATTGAATCAATTTCTTCTTTTAAGGAAGAAATTAAACTATTAAAAGAACAACAAATTAAATATGAAATTGAACTTTCTAATACAAAAGATCAACTTAAATCTAAAGATGAAATCATTCAAACTTTACAACAAAAATTAGATGAAAAAATTAAAATTATAGAAGATGCTTTTTTAAAGCAAAGTGAAAAATTAGCTTCTTCTAATACAACTAATAACACTACAAATAATAATAATAATACAATTAATAATTATAATGTACAGTTTGATAAAATGGTTGAAAAATTACTTATCTTTTCACCAGAAAATATTAAAAATAGTATAAATAAAATTAATGGTTATGATTTAGTATATTTAAATGATTTTGATGGTGAGAAGAATTTTTCATCTGAATTTGTAAAGTGTGTAAAGAATCTAACATTTTGTACAGATACTTCAAGAGGAAGTTTAATCGTTAAGAAAGAAGATGGTAATCCAGATAAGATTACGTCTGAATCATTTGTATTAAAATGTTTGGAGGATGGAAAGCAGGAATGTTTGCAGAAGATAGATACGGGTATACAATTTTTACGAAATGAATATGAATCAGGTGAATCAGATCCAGTAAATTCTACAATATCAGTAGAAGATTTTGTAAAATGTAGATATAAATTATTGTCACTACGAGATCATATAAGACAAAATGGACCAAATGAAGTGATAACAAGTTTGTCAAATACAGTAGTGAAAAATGTGGATCAACTATCGTCAAAAAATGTAAGAAAACAGAATAAAAAGTTGATACAAAATAGTCAATCAACAGAATAGATAAATTTAATGAATCTTTTTAAATTGAAAAAAATTTAAAAACGGTTAAAATATTTAATAATGAATTAAAAGATAAAAATTTAAAATAGTAGTAATAGTAGTTAAAATATAATTAAAATGAGGGCAATTAAATATATAGCAAATTCTAGACCAATTTTACCATTGTTAACGAGTAATTCAGTTAATAAATTAAATAAAAAAAGTATTAAAATAATTGAAGTAGGACCAAGAGATGGTTTACAAAATGAAAAGAAAGTATTATCGATTGATCAACGTAAACAATTAATTGATAAATGTACATCTATAGGTTTAAATCATATAGAAATTGGTAGTTTAGTAAATCCAAAGTTGTTGCCACAAGTATCAAATACAGATATATTATTAGATAAATTAGAAAATAAGGATTATTATAGTATATTAGTGCCGCATATAAAATTTTTAAATTTAAGTAAAGATAATGTAAGTAAATGTAAAGAAATAGTATTATTTGTAGCAGCGTCAGAATCATTTAATAAAAAGAATATAAATTGTGATTCAACAGAAGCATTTAATCGTTTTATACCAATAGTTAAATTTGCGAAAGAAAATGGAATGCAAGTAAGAGGAAGTATAAGTACATGTTTAAAATGTCCATATGAAGGGAATATGGAAGTAGATAATGTATTGAAGATAGTAGATCAATATATTAAAATGGATATAAATTTGATTGATATAGCAGATACAATAGGTGAAGGTACACCAGAGCAAACACAGATATTAATTCGTAAGATAAAAGAATATTATCCAATAGATCATTTTACAGGACATTTTCATGATACAAATGATTTAGCAATACAAAATGTAGAAGTATGTTTGGAGGAAGGAATGAGTATATTTCATTCAAGTATAGGAGGATTGGGAGGCTGTCCTTTTAGTCCAAAAAGGGCAGGTAATTTGTCAACAGAAAAATTGGTATCCTATTTGGATAAAAAGGGATACCAAACAGGAATAAAGTTAGAAGATTGTAAAGAAGTGGGAAAATGGATACAAAATGAATTACATTAATCTTAATAATACTGAACTTATCCACGATTTTCACCATCTCCATATGGAAAATAATATTCTTTCTTTTCTGAATTTAATTTTTTAACATCACAATTTTCACATATGCCGCAAGTACCGTCTTTACAAGTATGGTCTTTCATAGTAGCCCATTTAATAGCAGAAAAAAGAGTAATAATACCGGCAATACCTATTAAGAAAAATGTAATTCTTTGAATACCTTTAGGTAAAAAGTCTGATACTAAGTTAGTACCGACAGTAGTTAACCCCCAGTTAATTGCACCAATAGCAGTTAAAATTTGTGCGATAATTAAAATAGTTTTTTTAGTTTTATCCATTTGTGAATATATAGTTTACTTTTATTAATATAAAAGTAAAAATAAAAAAAAATTGAATAAAAGAATTTAATCTAATTTAACCCAGTATATAATTTTTTGAAGTAAATTATAAGAAGACTTATCTAGTAATTTAGAGTTATTATTTGTTAAATCGTCAATAATATGTTTAAATTGTAGTTTAAGTTGGAGGTTGGATTCAGTAGAATAATAAGCAGTATATCGGAAAGGTTGAATATTATAATAAAGTTGATAAATTGCTTTACAAATATATTTATATTGATATAAATGAATATTATAAATAAAACCAGCTAATAAAATGTCTAATAAATGGAAATAAGTAAATTCATTTTGATTTTCTTTGCGTTTACAGATAAATGTATTTTTGCATATAGAAGAGTATTTATTCCAAGTGTTAATCATATTATAAATAGTTGTATTTGGAAGAGTATGATCAAATTTAGAAATAAAAATAAAACTTTTGATATATGGATAAACATTAAGACTAATGATAAGTTCACCTAAAATAGGATGATTAAAAGTTGTAGTAAATTTATCGATATATTTCATAAAATTTAAATTTGTGTATAAATTTGTAGCTAAAAAATTTATTTTAGTTCTACTTAAATTTATGGCATGAGTAAGAATATTAATTCTTATTTTTCTACGTTTACGAATTTTAATTTGTTCTTCTAAGTCATCTAAATATTCTATATTATTTTGGTAAACATCTAAATATAAAGTTTCAAAAGCTGGATAAACTTCGTTATATTTTTCAGGTTCTGAAATTAATTCAGAAATAGTATCTAATTGAGTAGTTAGTTTGGTACATTTTTCAATAAATGTTTTAAAATGTTCTATAGTTTGTTTTTCAAGATTATCCATCCAGTCTAAAACAACTAATTTAGATTTATAAATGGTATCATAATTTTCAATAGGAGATTCTTCTTTTACGGTTGTTTTATTTGTAAAATAGTAATCATCTGTAATATATTTATATTCAGTTAAATTGAAGCGCAAACTATGTTTTCTACTTATGTCATTAAAGTATTGTCTTGCATTTTCGCATTCAAGATAAAGTTCAGGTACATTAGAGTAAGAATGGAAATTAAATTCTACAAGTTGGATTGGTTCAGTGTCATTTAAAAACTTATGTAAAATATCGGAAAATATAGTATGAATAGTTTCCATAATTTGACATAACATGAATTTTTTCTTATGATTTCTTTCTTGGATACTAATTTCATGTTTCCATTGGTCTTCTTTTAATTCATTTAAAACATAACGAATACGAAATTTAAGATGTCTTGTCGTTGCATCTTGAAGAACAGGTGTTTCAACAGAACGTATATGATGTATAATTCGAATAATACTATTAATAAAAGATCTACAATGATGTAAAGGTACTACATTTATAATATCTGAAATATCAGGATAGCGTTCATTAAGTAAGTTGTTTATTTTTTGGGATAAATTTTCAATAGGTCTTCCACAAGGGTCAACTAATTGAATCGCATTTCTACCTCTTGCTTCATTTCTACCTTCAATATTATCTCTGTTATCAAGAGTAGTAGGTTGAGGATTTTTAGATAACCATTCAAAATAATGTGGATTATGTATTCTTCCGGTTTCAATTTCGCCAGTTTCCCAGTTAAAAGCTGTATTACAGTTTGTACAAAACATTTGATTACAACCTTCTATTTTGTATACAGATACTTTGCAGCCAGGACAAGATTTTGTATCTGAGTCTAATAATTTTAGAGTTTTTACAACAGCTTCATCACATGTATGTTTTGAGTTAGAATTCATATTATCTCTACATCTGCTGCAAAAATCTTTATTACAAACGCTACAATGTAGTAGACCTATTTGATCAATTTTAGATTCAGTTGTTTTTTGCATATCAATATAACCTTTGCATTTAAAGTCTGGACAAGGACGTCTAAATCTAGTACGTAGTGGTTTACCAAGTTGATCGCTTAATTCAGTTTCTGTTAGTAGAATAGAGTTATATTCATTTTCAATTTGTTGTTGTTCTCTATATTTCATATCTAAATCAAGTTTTTGATAAGGTAAAAGAGGAATTGGACTTGAATTTAATTTTAATATTTGTTGGTTAATTCTGTCTAGTAATCTTTCCAATTGCATTCTTTGTTGTTGAATAGATCTATGTTTTCGTTCCATTTTTTCTTTTTCAATTTGTACGACAGCTAAAGGGATTAAACTTTTTTCTTGTTGAACTAATACATCATCAAGATGATCACGTAAGTCATTGTCTACCCATGTTTTAGGAAATACAGAAAATAAAAAATCGTCGGGCCAAATTGTTTTACAACCCATACATTGGGGATTAGCTTTTGTTAAAATATATTGACGACAACACATGTTACAACTTATCCATGGACAGTAAGGACATTTTAATTCTTTTCTAAATGTATTATTATAAATATTGTCGCAACAAGGACAGTTATCTTTTCTTATTTTTTCTTTTTTTTCAACTTTTTCTTTTTTTTGTATTTTTTTCTTTTCAATTGAATCTTCATCGTCATTTTTTTCTTTTATTTTTTTTGGAGCTTTTACAGTAATTTTGGTTTTCATTTTATATTCTATTAAAAAATATATATTTACTTTTTAAATGTAAAGTAAATAATTTAAATATAAAAAATCAATTTTAAAACATTTTAACAATTAAATTAAATTAAATTTAATTGTCAATTTAATTAATAAAAATGAAGATTATGGAACGTTTACCAATAATACAAAGTATTAAATATTTAATTCAAATATCTGCATCTTTTTATTTAATAAAAAATATATATCCAACTTATTATAATTTTTTTTATAACTATTTTTGTAATTCAACGGAAAAGCAATATAATATATCACTAAGTACTTATTTGTATTATTTTGATAAATTAATAAATAATACAACAGTAAATATTACAATTTTAAATATACCAGTAATAATTTATTTAATTCATCAATATGAAATTAATAAACGTAAAGAAAAGAAATTAAAAGAAAGTGCAAATATGTTATATAATTGGTCTTTAGAGTTTAATAAAAAATACAAATCTTAAATGATAAATTAAATTAATTTTTGGTTAACTTTTTAATTTGTTCTTCTAATTCTTTTATTTTATATTTCATTTGAGTTAGTTCAATATACATTTTATCTTCTTCTAATAAGTATTTAAAAAGATACCAAAATTTACTTTTACTATTTTCTAATTCATCTATACTAGCTGGAAGGATACCTCTTTTTTGTTGTTCTGTATCCCATAAATGAATACCAAAAGAGTTATCAAAAGATATAGAATTATTATTATTTTTAAAAAAATCGGTATGAAAATAGTCAAAAGGTAGAAAAGTTGGTGTATCTAATATAATAGTATTTGGAAAAAGTTGTAATAGTTCAAATGGTTTCATAACACTTAGTCCGCCCCATGTATCTAAATCTTCATTTCCATAAGAAGTATAATATTCATTTAACCAATGAGCAATAAAATCACAATCAGGTACACATGCAATCATAGCATTATTAATACGAGTATCTGTTTCTTTACACATCATAAGTTGATTAGACATATTAATTTGTGATAATAAATTAGAAAAATCTTTATGAGTAAGCATATCTAAATCAAAATAAACACCACCAAATAATTTTAATATTTCAAGCCTCATTAAATCAGCAATATGCTGTTTATATGTAATTATATTTTTGTTAATTACAGTAGGTGGGTGTATTTTGATAATTTTTACACTTTCAATTTTTTTAGTTAAATTCCACCAAATATTATTTTCAGGTTCAATATCATTATATAAATAAATAGTAGACCATTTCATTACAATATCAGCACTTTTAATAGCGATATAGTGGTGTAAACCAAATTCATATCCTTTTAAATAAATAAAATGTATAATATCTGGAATAATTCCTCTATATTTTATTTTACCTTTAATATTATTTTTTTCAGCTTGTAATGTTTTAATAAAAAGAGAGTGATTTAATGCATTAGAGGGATTTAATACGTCAAAATATTTTCCATTATTAAATATACGTTCTTTTTCTTTTTCAGGATACATTCCTAAAGTAATTAATTTTTCATAACTTTTAAAAGCTAAATCATATTCTTTTTCATAGTAGGCAAATAAACTACATTGATCCCAAAATTGCCATTTACTATATTCACAGTTAATATCAATTGGAATATTTATTCCTTCTTTATATAAATATAATTTATCTTTTTTATTTGCACAACCATCTAATAAAGATTGTAAACTTTTATGATTCATAAAGATAGACATTTTTTAATTAATTTAAATAATTTAATTAATTTAAAACTATATAGTTTTAAATACTAATTTTTTGTTCGAATTTTATTTAAATTTTAATTAAAAAAAGAACTACAATCATGCCAAAATTTCCACCCCTTGTATTCTTTATACTCTTTATATTCTTTATATTCTTTATACTTTATTTTTTTATCATCAGTTTTATCTGTTATTTTATTTAAAGATAATATAATTGATTGTAAGCTAATATGATTCATATTTAAAAATATCTTTTTAATCTTTTGTTACTATTAAAGTATAATTATATTTTTAAATATGTATAAAAGTATTATTATAGGTGCAGGTATAAGTGGACTTTATATTGGTTTACAATTATTAAAATATAAAAATGATTCTGATTTTGTCATATTAGAAGCTCAACCAAAAGAACAAAATCATGGAAGACTATTAACTTATAAAAATTTTGGAAAAGATACAAAAATTGAATTAGGAGCAAGTATATTTCATTCTAATCAGAAAAAAATAAATGATTGTATACATTTATGCAATTTAACTTCTGAGATAATAGAATATAAATCAAGTACGACATATGCAATATTACCAGATAAAACATCAGAAGAATGTAATATTTATTTTAAAACATTAGAAACAAAATGTAAAGACTATTGTTTAAAAAATAAGAAAATGGATATTACATTGGATGAATGTGCTAAATTAGGATTAACTAAAAAAGAATATGAAGATTATAAAAAATTACATTATGAATGGTTTGAACATTATGATAAAAATGCATATATTTATTTTATATCATCTGAAAAAATAGGCACTATTTGTGGTATGAAAAATGGTTTACAAAGTATAGTTAATAAAGGATGTCAAATATTAGATGATTATATAAAATATAATAGTGTTATAAGTGAAATAAGTTTAAATAAAATAAAAAATGATAAACATAATTATCAATATCAGTATAATATCAAAACAAATAATAATACATATTTTTGCAATTATTTATATATTTGTACAAATAGTAAAAATAAGATTAAATATAATTTACCTTCTCCAGTACATGATTATATACAATTAATAAAATCTAAACAATGTATTCGAATATATGTAGAATTTAATACTGAATTAAAAAATTATCCGAGTTATATAGTTGGTGATCAAATAGGAAAATTTTCTATAAAAATGAGTAAAAATGTTTGGTTAATTGCGTATACAGATGATATATATGCTGTAAAATTAAATGAATTAGATGTAAAAGAAATAATAATAAATTGGATAGGAACTATGAATAAAATATTTAAAACAGAATATACTTATGAAAATGTAGTTAAGTATATTAAAATTTATTGGGATGATGCATATACAACTTTAAAAAAAGAATATTATAAATTAGTAAAAAATAATAAAGGTAATAATAAAGGTAGTAAATTACAATATTATGGTCAAAGTTTAAAAGAAAAAATAAAACAAAATACAAATAATTTACATTTATTATTTATACCACAAAATAATGGTGAAGATATAGCTTGGATGGAAGCACATTTATATAAGATATGATTTAATTTTATTTATTCTATTTTTAATATTGTGAAGTAAATGTAAATGATAGCTAGCCATAGTATATTGATTTTCATCAAATTGCATTTGTATTTCATTATAATGCACTTTATATTGAACTTGTAATTCTTGATATATTTTTTTTAATTCATATTTCATATTATATTTAGTATATATTTCAATTTCATCGTCTAAAAATAAATGTTTTTCAAAAAAATCATTTATTTCTTTATTTGTTGTATAAATATATCGAAATGATACATTATCAAAATTATAGTTATTTAATTTTAGTAAATATTTTCCCCTTGAAATATCATTATTTAATAATGTAAATGAATCATTAATATGGCAAGTTATATCATGATTTATTTTTTGTTTTTTAAAATCAGAGTATGACCAAAAATCGGGATGACTATACTTTAAAAGTTGAATATAGTTATTTTTTAATAAATCTTTATTAATATTAAATAAAGGTTTTCCTAAACAAAATAATTTGAATAAATGATTAGAATTCATTTATAATTAATATAATTAATACAATTAATTTTACTTTAATTTTACTTTAAATTAAAAGTAAAATTATTATTTAAAAATATATATTTTAAATATTTTTTAAAAATTCAAGTGCATTATTAATTATAACGTCAACTTTTAAACTACCGATAGATTCAACTGTAAAAAATATTGTATCAGAAGAATAACCAATTTCTAACTGAGATGGAAATTTATAAACACATTCATTACACATTGTACACTTTTCGACATCTATTAAAATATCTTCAATATCATTACTTTTTTTACCTTTTTTTAAACTGAATACATTTACAGGACAAACATCAACTAATTTTTTTTTATCCTCTAAAGTCATTTGTGATTTATTTTTAATTTTTACTACTGGTAAGAATTTATAAAAAGTTGTACCTACAGGTGACCATTTAGAATGAAATTTTCCAGTACCTTTTTTAATAAATCCATTTACAATAAAAACTTGACCAGGACTTAATTTTGTAATAGGAATACTATATTTAGTTTCCTTAAAAGGTTTAACAATTTTACTATCAACAATAATATTATCACTATAAACAGTCATATTTGATTTTGTTGTATTTTTAACATTGATAGAAAAAGGAATACTACATTTTTCACAATCTTTGTCACATTTACATTCATTAAACATTTCATAATCATCTACATTTGTAGAAATCATTGGTATAAAGAATAAACGTTGAATTAATTGTTCGTTGGATAATACACTTGTATTTTCTATAGAAACTATTTTATCAATGGCAAACATTGGAATATGATTCATCATAGTTTTACGAAGAGCATTAGCAATAGGACCACTAGAATTTTTTAATGTAAATTCACATTCATAATCACTTGATGAAACGATTGATATATTCATTTTATTAATAACTCAATATTATTATTTAAATAATCAATTATTGATATTTTTCAATTTAAGAAAGAACCTTAGGTTCCTTTCAAACCTCCTCTTTAGTATTTAATTTTGTAACTAGCAAAGCTCATCGTGCTTCGCGCTAGTTTTTAAACTTTTATACTTTTTATAAATTTGAAATATTTTAACTTTTTAAAAAAAACTGATACATTTTTATTTTAATATTTAATTTTGTACTAGTTTTTTTAATTTTTATAAATATTTAAATTTTATATATTTTAACTTTTATAAAATAAATACAACCACTTATAATTTTAAAATAAATAAACATTTTAAAAAAGGTTAACTATATATTGTGAATAAAAAATAAACAATACAAATGTTAACTGTAATTTAATAAATAATATTTTTATATAATTCTAAAGTTGTGCGAGTCTTCTGAGGAAACTATGTTAAAATTAGAGTTTCCTCAGAAGACTCGCACAACTTATGAAATATTGTTTTTACTTTTAGTTTATATTTTAAAGTAAACTAGTTATGTAAACTATTTCATTTATAAGTGGTTGTATTTTTATACTACAAAGTATAAAAAATAATAATTAATAATTAATTATGATTAAGGAGGGGGTATGGGGAACTACGTTCCTCATTTTATTTGAATAAAGGTATATTTGATTCTTCTGGTGAAGATAATAATTGAGACTTTACTGAAGAAGAGGTATGATCATATTTCATTAATGTATCAATTACATCAACATGTCCTAATAAAATACGTTTACAACAGTAACGTTTTAGTTTTAATATTTCAAATGCTTCTGGCTGACTTTTACCATTTTTTAATAATTCTTTATAATGTTCCCATTTATCACCAACTACTTTTCCACATGTATAACATCTAACTGGTATAATCATCTTTATTATTTATACTAGATATAACTATTATTATTAATTAATTAATAATTTAAAAAAATCATTTTTATTTATTTTACTATCATATATTTAAAAAATATAAACTTATAAAATGGAAAATAAATCATTTTATTTATTATGCTGTTATTTATTAGTAATTATACTTATATTAAGTATTGTAATTATTTACAAAAAAAATAACGAATATTATGAATTTACTGCTGATAAACTTGTTTCTGGTACAATATCAACAGCAAAAGATTTAAAAGATTACTCTACTGAAAAATGGATTAAATTAAAAGCATATTTGAGAAAACATTATAAGGAACAAACTATTCGTAAAATATTTAAATTTTTAAATAATAGTAACTTACAATATTTAGGAAAAGTTCAAGATCCTACCATAAATCCTGAAATTAAATTAAAACAACGTAAAACTATTACTAAATTAGGTGAACCAACATTATTACAATCTTTTTGCACAAGAGTAAAAAATAATAAAGAACAATCTAAAAAATGGTTACTTTTAATATTACAAAATAATATACAAGATTATTTATATGAACAATGGAAATTAAAAAATATTTTATATAGAGGAATATTAACTTTAGGTGAAAATTATGGATTTTTAACTGGCGACGAAATTTTAGAAAAATATATAAATGAAATCATAAATGAAGAATATGATATAATTGTAGACCATTTAATGAAATTTGTTAACTATGAAGGTATAAATGTTTGCTCTGGTAAAAAACAATCTAAAATTGGATCATTATTCAATAAAATATTTTAATTATCTTTTATTAACTTTTATTAACTTTTATTTAATTAATTAAATAATTAAATAACTAATAGTTAAATCTTGTATAAATAATAAAAATAATAAAAAATGAGTCAAATAAATAAAGTATCTGTACCTATTGAGGTTTTAAATAAATTAAAACTATTATCAAATCGTTACTATGAACTTAAAAATAAATCTAAACTAATTGATGAAGAAATTTTACAACTAAAAAACTACTTAGAATCTAATATGATTAAATATAATTTAAATAATATTGAAACTAATGATTTTAATATTGTTCGAAAAATTATTACTCAAACTAGAATTAGTAAAGAAGACTTACCTGAAAAAATTGTTCAACAATATTCATATCCTATTTCTTTCTCTATATTATATATTACAAAACCTATTACTAAATCAAATAATAACTCAAATAGTAAAAAATAATTTATTGAATTAATAGTGTAAATAATCTATTACATCTTTTAAATATTCTAACATACTTTTTAATACTAAATTTATATTTTCTGATGGATATACATCCATTAATAATTCAATATTACGTTCTAATTGTAAACCATTATTACATTTTTCTAAATAATTAAAAATACGTTCAATTAATTCACTAAATCCGTCATCCATTCCTTCATATTCCATTTTTATACATCTTAAAAATTCTTTTCTTTCTTCTAGTCCCATTGACCAATATAGTTCACTTAATTCCATACTTGATAATAATAATTCCATATCATTATCTACTTTTGTATTATGTTCAAACATTTTTCTTTTACTCTTTTACTCTTTTACTCTTTTAAAACCTTTTTATCTATTTTTTCAATTTTATGTTTTATTACAATCTTTAATCTCTTTTTGTAGCAGAACATTTATAACAAGTAGTTCGACTTGAATAATTTACCAATCCACATTCACAAAACCAATCTCCTCTTTTTAAAATTCGTATCTTTTGTTCCGGTTCAAAACTATCACATTTAAAACAATTTAAACGTGTTGAAAAATTACTTGCATTACATACACTACATTTCCAATCTCCTTTTCTAAAATTATAAATAGAAGAATATGATGAAGATGAAGATAAAGATGTATTAGTAGACGTAAAAGTTGTTGTATTATTACTATTACTCATTTGTTCAGGCATTAACTTATTATAAACATATTGTATTACTTTAATCTGATGCTTACAATCAGATATTGCATCATGAGCATCTTCTGGTTTACTTGGTATATCAGTTAACATATGTTGAATTGTTCGACTATCTCTAAGTTGCCAAAATTTCCAAACTGGACTAAGATTTAATTGTGTATATGCATTTTCTAAAACTATATAATCGAAATTTATACCTTGTGACCAATAACGTTTACACTTAATTTTCTTGCAAAATTCACTTAATTGTACTAATGCATCTTTTATAGTTAAACGAGGACCATCTTCAAATGCTCTTTTTCTTACTTCTGGTTTCTGTATAGACCACCATTTCATAGTATTTTCACAAGTATGAAGATGTATATCATCACAACTTTTTTTATCTATTAATAACTCCAAACTATTTATATTATTTTCATCTAAAGTTGAAAATAAATTAAAAGCCACTACACCAATAGATAAAATACAAGCATTATTTTTAGTACTTGTTGTTTCAATATCAATCATAACATCAGTAAATGTAGACATTTTTTACTTTTATTTTCTTTAATGCTTTAAATTAATATACTTTAAAGTATATTAATATTCTTTTAACTTATTATTCTATTATTTGATGTATACCACAATCTTTTAAAATTTGTAAAAGTATTGTTGTTACATCTTCATTTTCTTCATAATTTTTATATTCTTTAAAAATGATTGATATACATAAACATTCATTCAGAATAAAATCGTCAAAATTTAAATTTTCTTCTTCTTCTTCTTCAGTGTGATAATAATAACAATAACTTTCACGTTCATCTAACCATATATTAGTATGATTATTCCATTCGTTATTTACATTTAAATTAGTTGAATTAGTTGATCTAGTTATATTTACACAATCTCTATTAATTTCTTCTTTTGGTACATTATGAATTACATGATTATCTTTTGTGAAAATAATAGTATATATTTTAGAGTGTAAAAGTAATTTTGAAATAATAATATTAGATATATCTTTTTGACAATAAAAAATTAGATAACTTCTTTGTTGAACTATAATATCATTATATATATTTTTACTAATATTATTTATTTGTCCATCTCTAGTAAATATACCAAGTTGATGTAATTCTATTAAATTATTTGTAACAACTTGATGACCATTTGAATCTTCTGATTTTCCAAACATAGCTAAATAATCAATATGACGATAAAGTTTATTTTGAATGAAAGCTTTTCCAACTATACATAAATCATGAAAGTTTTCAATATTTTCTAAAATTGGTTCAATATCAGTTAAACCATATTTATCTATTAATTTTGATAGTTCAATATTTGTATACATTTTAAATTATAAATTATTAATAAAATTAAAATTTTATCAATTTTAAAAAAAACTAGTAGCGCGAAGCGCCGACTGCGAAGCAGTTACATTTTTATTTCTATATTTTATTTTGTACTAGTTTTTTTAAATTATTTTACTTTTTAATAAAAGTTTTTAATTTTAAATATTTTCTTTTACTACTTTTAAATAAAAAATTTAAAATGGCAAAATCTAGAAGTCGTTCTCGTTCTCGTAGTAGAAAACCAAATGCTTTCGCTCAATTAGTTAAAAAAGTTGCAAAAGAAAATCCATCTTTACATGGTAAAGCTTTATTTAAACATGCTTCTAAAATCTACAAAGGTGGTAAATCTAAATCACGTTCTCGTTCTAGATCTAGAAAATCAAGATCTAGATCAAGAAAATAAATAACTTTTACTACTTTTAAAAGTAAAAATTTAATTAAAATTATTATTAATATACACTAGTATTAATAATAGTATTGTATTAATAATAATGTTTAATATAGAACCATCTTTTTATATTTTATATGGAATTATACAAAATGCTGGCACTGTTAAAAATAATGATACTTGTTTAATTAAGTTTACACATGAAAATGTATTTAATTGGTGTCAATACTATTTCAATAAAAATAACATAAATTATATTATTCTTTCCGGTTTATCTTTATTATTTAATTATTCTAATTTATCACCTATTAAAAAACATCTTTTATTTTGGTTATATTGTACTGATATAAAAGTACACAGTATTTTTCATCCTATTTTATTTCAACTTACAAAAGACGAATTTAATCATCTTTTAATTGGTTGGATTTATAGTAGATTAGATTATAGTTTAACTGATCGTGAAACAAATAAACGATACTTTTTCTTATTTTATAATGAATTAAATAACTATGATGATTTAATTACTCTTTTAAAACTTTACGATATACACTTTTTTTTACTTACAGATGAAAATGATACACAAAATACACAACATATATACATAAAAGTTAATACTAATCAACTTGTATTACTTAAAAGTTAAATATTTAATTAAGAACTATATGTTGATAAAGGAGCATATTCTGATTTATAATTAGGACAATCTGAACTACATCCTGGGTCAGTATTACAATTACATGAAAGTATTTTAATATTTGGTTGATAATAACCTGCAAAATATTCATTACTATTTATAATATAAATAATTATTAATACTATAATTACAATAGATAACACTATATTAACAGTATTTAAATATTTCATCATCTTTATTTTTGTTTTTAAAAACTAGTATATAAAATAATTAATAAAATTATAAATATTAATTATTAAAATAGTCGTGTTAATAAAAATATTGCTGGGGCAAATGCTGCGAAATAACACCAGAAACGACCGGAGGCTGCTTTAATTTGATATTTATATAAACTAAATAAAAACGATATTAAAGTAAGAAATGCAGCTAACTTACCTCCTATTTTAACATTTTGATAAAAAAGTAACACTAAAGTAACTAAGAAAATAAAATATACAAATGGTGCACCAGATTGATGATTCCAACTCCAATCAAGACTAGGATTTGATCTTTCAGTAACAGTTGTAGTTGTAACTTTATTCCATAAACTTACTGAATAAATGGTAATACAAATAATATAAAATAATAATACCATTTTGCTGCCGGTGGCCAAACTGCCATTAAAGTAATAAATAAGTAAACCTAATATAATAGGTTGTAAATGATTAGTTAACATAGCTAATTTTGTTGTAATAGAATTTATTCTAGTATTACTTTTATTAGTAGGAGGATAGTTCCAAAATATTGCATCATAAAGTTGCATTAAAGTAACAAAAAGAAAGAAGTAACCTATAATTTTATAACTTTTAATTTCACTACTTGATAAAGAAGTTGAAAAAGAAGAAATTGAAACTAAAAGTAAACTGGATACAACTCCGATAATAAAAGCTTTTATAGAAGTTGAAGAAGTATAACACATTTATATCTTTTATAAATAAGAAAGTATTTATAAAATTAATTAGAAATTATAATTTTTTATTATATAATGGATGATTAATTGGTAGTTGATTTATATCTGGTAACTTTTTTCTATTGTTATTAATATCTTTAAAAAATAAAGATGGAGTATTAAATTCATTTCCAATTAATGTTCTATTAAATATGTCACAATAGTCTAATAAATTTTCATTATTAGAATGATCTTCTAACCAATCTAATATTTTAATTTTATCTGGATTAAAAAAATTTGATTCAAATAAATAATTCCATATATGCCATCTTGTTGGTATTGTAAATAAATCTTTTATAATAATATTGTGTAATATATCTTGTACAGATAATGATTTATTTAATGTATTTGCTCTTTGTAAAGTTTCTATAAAATTAAAAAATTCATTTACAGTTATATCTAATGGATTACGATTAATCATTTTAGAATATTCTTTAATAAAATTTATTATATCACATTTATATGAATTTTGTACTAAATGTGTTTTATTTTCATACATTAATTTATTTGAGGAAATGATACTATTCATAGTTACAATTCCAACTAAATATGTATTTTCTATAAATGATTTATTATTTTCTGAATCAATATAATTATTAATACTTTTATAAAATAATCTTTCATCAATACCATATTTTTCATTATATTCCCATGTATTATTATTTATTCTCTTAATATTACCAAATGTTAATTTCCATTCATCATTTGTCAGAATAGTTTTATTTTTACTTAATTTACGAGCTCCCCATGTTGCTGCAAGTGGTACATGTTTAAAATCAGCATGTTGAGGATTATAATTTAACCAATGATACATCCAAAATTTTTTTTTTGTATTATTAATCCAAAAATTTTTCCATTCTAAATCATAATTAAATTTTGGATTTGGCATAGTAGAATGTGCATCTCTAAATATTACTATATTTATATTAGGCATAATTAATGGAAGAAATCTTACAACAGTGCCAAAATAAGGTGTAACCATTTTAGTTTTATATATTTTTTTTTCTTCATTATTCCAAAACTCGTATTCTTCACTTTTTACAAAATCTGGACAATCATAGATATATTGTTTATATCTATTTGGATATAATTTATTAAGTTCTAAAAATAAAGTAGAAATTGTAGAATTTCTATTATAAATATATCCTTGAATCAATTGATTATATTCGATTGACGGTAATAATGAACATTCTTTTGATATAAAATGAATTATACTATAATTACTCCAAGAGTTATTATTTAAGAATTCTTTAAATTTCTTATATTGAGTTATTGGATAACGAATATACCATTCAATAATTAAATCTTTAAAAATTCCATCTTTATTTATTTTTGATATTCTTAATTTATTATTAATCATATCTTCTTTTATTTTTATCATCATATCAGGACTGTTATTAAATAAAGAAAAACTAAATACATTTGGAGGTGTTTGTATATTTATTGTTTTATCTTCTAAAGTACACCAACCTATATCTTTAATTGATTCTGAATAAAACTCAGTTTTATCTTTATTTATATATATAATGTATATTAATAAAAATAACACTATTAATAAAAATAATATTATATTTATATTCTTCATTTTATTATTATATTTATAATATAATAAAAATTTAAAATTTAAAAAAATTAAAAAAAACTAGTACATTTTTATTTTATATTTTATTTTGTATTAGTTTTTTTATAAAATTATAAAAAATATAAATATTAAATAATAGAATAATAAATATAATAATAGAATAATAAATATAATAATAGGATGAGGTTTTAAAGGAACCTAAGGTTTCTTTATTGAATTGATTTTTATTTACTATTATATTACTCAATATTAATTAATATAATTAATATTTTAAAAATGGTATTTCAAACATTTATATATGAATTAAATAAAGGTTTTGATTCCTGTAAAAAATTTAAATTATTAGAAGAATTAAATGTATATTTTGATAATTTTATTATAAATAATACTTGGAAAGGATTTTTTGCTCGATATATTAAATGTTTGGAACATATTTATATTAAAAATGATTATTCTGAAAAAAACTTAATTCGTCTTCATTTATTATTTACAGGTAAACATAATTTTACAGAAGAATTTAGTGATGTAAATGATATGGATGTAAAAGTAAAAATAGATGAAAACTATATACAAATAGAGGAACAAGATTCTAAAATAAAAATGGTAACTGTATTTTCTTATTTATTTATGATTGAAAACCATCCTATGCAAATTATGTATAAAAAATATAAAGAATATTGTAATCAAGTAGGATATAAAAATATAGAAGAAAAAGTTTCACATATTATAAATTTTGAAGAAGACGATAATGAATATTTTGTAGATGAATTTAAAGTGGATATTTAAAAGATTATATATAAATTACTTTTAATTTGTTAAACAAATTAAAAAATATAAAATTAAAAAAAAAATATATAAAAAAAATTAAATTTGAATATCAGAACAAAAGGATGGATAAATAGATCTAATTACTTCTATACATTCTTTAGCTATTTCTTGATGTTCCTTTTGGGTACCATTATCATGTCTTAATTCACAATAATGAAACCAACTACGTAACGTACCAGTAATATACATTCTTGACATCATTAAACCTTCTGGTAAAACAACTCTAGCTTGTTCTTTTGCAATGCCATTTTCAATAGCCCATTTATAAGCATCTTTTGAAGAATTAATTACTTTTTCTTGTTGAATATTCCATTCTTTTTGTAAATTTTCATCATTAGTAGAAATACTATTTTGTCTATTTTTAGTATCTTGTAAACGAGCTTCACGAGGTTCAGAAAAAGTTAAATCTTTTGTAGGATCAGCATAACGTTGAGAATTATGTGAAAGAATATTATTTGCAATATAATTATGACTGGTATGATCTACTTCAATATCAAAAGTTTCTTTTAAAGCAACATTTTTCTTATTAATAATATAACCATGTTCAAACGTTTTGTTTACTAAGATATAAACTTTATCACCAATTTGTAAATCTTTACATTCTTTATATTGATTATCTGATGTGAAGAATTTATGTTGTTCCGTACATTCAATAGTATGAATTAATTCTTTATTATTAATAGATTGAATTTGAATTTCAAAACATTCTTTTATATCAGTTTTAAAAACTTCTTTTATAGTAGTATACGATATAGCATTTTTAACTTCATCAAAAATATAAATATAAAATTTATTAATTTCTTTATTTTTAAAAATAGTATATAAATATTCAATAGGTAAATCAATATCAATATTTTGATTTCTAGAAAAACATTTAATCTTAGTACCTTTTGCAACACAAAATTCTTGAAAAGAAAAAGAACGATGACGAAGAATTTGTCTAGCAATATCCCTAGTTGTGTTAATTTCTAAACAAATAGAAACCATTTCTAGTGGGCTCCAATGTTTATTGCGAATTAAATAGTTAATTAATTTATCACTATTTGAAGTATTATTTTGATTTGATGGATTACTTACTCTTGCACAGTAAGCAACTAAATCTTTTAAATCATTTGCACCCTGTTGTAAAATTTCTTCAGAAGGTTGACTATAGCTTATTAATTTAACACTCATATTTGAAAAAGTATATTGATAATAATTGTAATTATTATTAAATTTGAAATATTTAAATATCTTTTATTGTTAAATAGTTAATATACCTATTTTATAATTAAATAATAGTAAATGAGTCAACAATTTTATAATTCTGGGAATGTATTAAGTCCAGGTTTAATTTCATCTGGTACTTTAAATCGATATAAAAATAATAGTTTATCAAAAGCTAGTGAAACATCTATGTCACCAATTACAGCTACAGTAGAACAAACATCATCTACAACTATTTTGGCAAATCCAGAAGAAGTAAAACAACAAATAGAATTTAAAAATATAGAATTAATGGATTGGCAACAGTGTGATTTAAATCATGATTCAGAAAGAGTACATTATGTAGCAACTTATTATAATAAAAAAGGAAAAAAATTATTAATGATGGGAACAGTATTACAATTTGCAATGTTAATATTAAGTTTAAGTGGAAGCTATATAGCTACATTTGGTAATTTTAATGAAACATCAAAAATGATATTAATGAGTTGTTTAAATTTATCTACAGCAATTATAAGTGGTGTTTATACTTTCTTTTCATTTACAAAAAAAGGACAAACTTTTACAGATGCATCAAATGTACTTTTCCATAAGATAGAAAAAATTAAAGTGGCAATAACTACATTAAAAAATGATAGAGATTATGAAGATATGAAACGAAGTTTAATCGAATCATTATTAAAACATGATATAGAATGTATACGTGAAAAATATAATCATAAACATTATGTTCCAGTTTATAGAAATGAAGTAGAAGAAAAAATTTTACGAAGTGTAAAAATTGAAAATAATAAACCTAAAATGTATTTTGAAGATGGTATATCAAAACAAGAAGTGCCTTTTACTAGAACACAAGATATTGAAATTCAACCTTCACTGCCACATACACCTCCTAGAAAAATAAAGAATAAAAATGATACAACTGTGCAAGAATTAGAGTCACTTTAAATATATTTTATTTTTTACACTATTTACAGTGTAAAAAAGCATTTACTAATTTACTATTTTATTTACTCAGAGTCAATACTAATAATAACACTATTTAAACTATTTTTAATTTTTTGTAATTCTATAGAATTTTCATCTGTATAAATACATATATTATTTACAATAGTTACATATTTATAACCATTATCAACATTATTTAATACTAATGTATCATCTTCTACTAAAATTTCTTCTTTTTTAATAGGTATTTCTGGAAGTTCGTCATTAGAATGATCATGAATACACATATTACCAAAGTTACAAATATGAAACATATGATTAATACATTTTGGTTTACGAATATCATTTACAGAGTGAGCATATGTACATTCTTCATATTTACATTCTTTACCTTTTTCAGTCTTAGGACATAATTTTAAGCGAATCATATTACGTTTTATAAAATTTTCATCTAATTTAGTTAATTTTACATTATATATTGCAATTTCATATACAATATTCTTTTTTATATTTTTATAAAAACTAACTTTATTATAATTCTTTATATTACTATTTTCTTTTATTTTACTTTGAATATCATTTAACTGTGTTTGCAATTTATTTATTTGTTCATTTATTTTAGTTTTAGTATCATTAATTTCTATTTGTTTTCTTTCAATAGCTTCTTTTTTAATACGTTTTGATTCTAAACGTCTTTCTTTATTTCGTTTTCTTTTTTCTTCTACTAGTTGAACTTTATTTTGATCGACGATTATTTCTATCATTTTAAAGTATTATTTTTATTATTATTAAAAAGTAGTAATAAAAAGTAGTAAAAATCAATTTATATTTTTTTACATTTTATTTATACTCAATACAGAGTATAAAAATATGTTTTAATAACTACTCTATACAGAGCAAAAAATACGGTTACAGTTTATAAAGAATATTATTAATTTATTAAAATAAACCTGGTAATACTTTTACACCTTTAATAGCTTGAAGTTGTTTTCCAATTTCTTTAAATTCAAGTAAAGAATCACAAGATATTTCTATTTCTAATGGAATTAAGAATTTAGTTTTAGAAATATTGTTGACTGTATTATTAACTTGTTTATCAATTTGTTTATCAACTTGTTTATCAACTTGTTTATCAACTTGTTTATCAACATTATTAGATTTAACTTCAACTTCATTATTGACATCAGTATCAATATCTTTTATAGGTGATACTACATTATATTCTCTTGGTATAATTTCATCACTAATTGATTCAAATGATTCAACTTGTTTTGAACTTATATCACGATAATTTAATGTAAAGTTAACTTCTAATATTTTTAATGATTCATTGATAATATCAATTAATAATATTTTATCTTGTAATGCAGGTATAATATATGAATTACAATTTTCTATCCACATACCAATCATTTTTCCAATATATGGTTTAATTGCATCATAATAAGAATCAGAATTTAATAAATTAAATATATCTCTACCTTTTTGATTACAATATTGTTTATAAATACTAGTATCATTATTAAATTCAGGTAATAAATTTAATATTTGAATTATATTAGAAATAATATTAAAATAAATTTGATTATTATTAGAATATTGAACTAAATCTTCTATTTTATTTACAAATGATGTAGCTGAAATATAGTGATTAACTATATTATCAAGTTTTTCAAATAAATATATACTACGTATTTCTTCATCAAATATATTTTTAATAATACTATCTAAAAATAAAGATATAGAAAGTTGATTTTTATCATCAAAAATAGTATATAATTGATCATAATAAATAGTAAGTAAATCAAAAATAATTTGAATACGATTTTGAATAACATCTTTTGTATTTGTAAAAGATTCAGTAAAATATGCATTATCAATATTTAAAATAAAAGTTTTTTCATTTTGTCTATTTTCTGCATATTTAAATATACGAACACTGTTTAAATAAAAGAAAACTTTTATAATTTTTTGACCATCTTTAGTAAAATCTTTACCAGAACAAAGTGGAATATTGCATTCATTTAAATTAAAATTAGAATGACTAAATGAACATTTTTCACCTTTATCACAAACACCAAATATGTTAAAAATACATTTTGCTTTTCTAATACTAGAATGATTATGAGCATCTTTACATAAGTCATTGTCACATAATCTAAAACGTTTTTTATTTTCAGTAATTTTATTAGTTGCAATCCAGTTAGAATTTTCATCAGGTTCACCAATAATCCAATTAGATTTTGAACGATAAGAACGAATGATAGAATCTGTTTTTTCTTTATTAAAAACAGCATCACAAATTCTTGTACGATAAAAATTACATTCAAGGTATTGTTTAGTAATCATTGTTTTTGCTTGTTCTTTATTTTCTTCTGTACCAAATTTATTAATTATATTCATATAAAATTCTGGATCCATTGGACCATATTTTTTGATAGTTGTATAACTCATTGCTAATATATTTTAGTCTGACAAATATTAATTGTATTAATTGTATTAATTGTAGTAAAAATATATAAATTGTAGTAAGATAAAGTAATATAGTAATATTTTTAAAAAATCAATTTACAAAATCAGGGTTTATCTATTTAAATAATCAAACATTAAAGTAAAAATGGTAGTAAAAAAAGATGAAAATAAAGAAATAGATGATAATGTAGTTGTAATGACATTTTTACAATTAGGTTCATTATTACATGATTTATCACAAGAAGAAATTATAACATTAATAAAATATATAGAAGAATATTATATAGATGAAGCAGATAATGAATTAGGTGAATTTTTAGATGAAATGGTTAAAATATACTTAACTTTATTACATAATGATGAATTACATATGTACATAAGGGAATGTATATATGAATTTGATTTAAATTTAGAAATGTTGTATCATATTGGTTTACATTTAGAAGAAGTAGTTCATCATAAAATATTAGCTTAAATTAATATAATTAATTTAATGTTTATCAACTTGTTGTACAGATTGTTCATCAGCTTGTTTAAATACTGCTGTCATATCAATAGGACATACATCACCAGTACATTTTTTAACTGGATTTGGAATAGATATTAATAAATCACCACCTGTAGGTTTAGATTTTCTTCTATATAAGCAAATTAAATAACCTAATGAAAATCCTGATGTAAAAGCAGAAGCAAGATGTAAATATTTATTGTTAAGTGATAATTGCATTTTTTAAAAATAAAACAATATATTAATTTAAAAAAAGAATACTTTAAGTAAGAAAATAGAAAGATAAAACAAAAGTAAAATTGATTTTTTACTTTTAAAAATAAAAATAAGTAATAATAATAGTTTTTTGTATTAATAAAATCTAAACTTTATTAATAATAAAGTAAGATGACATTAAATACAGATGAACAGTTTGAAATCATTCAAACCTATTTTGAACAATATGGTATTGTTCGACATCAAATAGAAGGTTATAATGACTTAATTCACAACTTAATACCTCATATTATTAACAATAGTGATCCTATTCGTATACAAAAAGAAAATACAATATGGGAATATAAGTTCGCAAATCCTGTATTTCATCCTTGTTTAAGTAATGGAAGCGATGGTCAACGTGTATTAATTACACCAAATGAATGTCGTATTAAAAACTTAAGTTATACATCTGACCTACAAGTTGATGTAATTGTAACCGAAATTGATACTGTAACCGGTAATACTAGTAGTAAATTAACTAGTGTTATTTTAGCAAAAATTCCTATTATGTTAAAAAGTGATTTATGTATATTACATAATAAAAATAAAGAACAATGTATTGAATACTTTGAAGGAGCAAATGATCCAGGAGGTTACTTTATTCAAAGAGGTGGTGAAAAAGTTTTAGTTGCTCAAGAACGTATGGCTAATAATTATCCTTTTGTATTAGAAGGAAAAAATGGTGTATTAAATGTTGAAATTCGTAGTTTAAATGAAACAGAAATTCGTAACTTAAGTACATGTGTTTTACGTTACTATCAAGTAAGTAAGAAAAATACAGTTATTATTGATAAAACATTTCGTGTTATATTTGGTAAACTTACTAAAGATGTACCATTATTTGTAATGATGAAAGCATTAGGTATTACTTCAACTGGTGAAGCATTGGAATTATGTAAACCAAGTGAAAATGAAATGAAAGATAGAGAAGAAACAGCTAATTTATTAGAAGCTTCTGTTGAAGAATCATTCTTTATTACTACACAAGATAGTGCAATTATGTTTATAGCTAAAGCATTAGGTATAAGTAATTTTGAAAATATGGAAAAAGTATTTGAAACTGTATATAAAGCAATTGATGAAGAATTTTTACCTCATGAAGGACTTACTGAATCAAGTCGTTTAAATAAAGCTAGATTTTTAGGATATATGACTCAAAAAGCTATACTTGTTATTAAAGGTAAACGTAGTTTAGATGATCGTGATCATTTTGGTAACAAACGTGTAGATAATAGTGGTTACTTATTAGCTAATATTTTTCGAATGAGTTTTGCTAAATTTTGTCGTACATTTAAACTTGATTTAGAAAAGAAAATTATGAATAATAAAATTATTCAATTAGAACATGATTTAAACTATACTAAAGTAGGTATCACAAAAGATATTTACTATTGTATGGGTACTGGTAATTGGACTGTAAATAGACAAAAAATTACAAAAACTGGTGTAAGTCAATTATTACCACGTTTAAGTTATTTAGCTACTTTATCACATTTACGTAAAGTGGTTACACCAAGTAGTAAAAATAGTAAAACTTCTAAACCTCGTCAACTTCATACAACAAGTTGGGGTTATGTTGATCCAGATGAAACTCCAGAAGGTCAACAATGTGGTTTTGTTAAAAACTTAAGTGTATTGTGTAATTTTAGTGTTTTAGTTCGTTCTGATATCATTAAAGCTTTATGTGTTGAAAAAGGTATAACTAATGTTTATGATAAAGAATATAAAGTCTTTATAAATGGTGTTTATATCGGTACAACTGAAAATTGGAAAGAAACATATGATTTTTTAAAGAGTTATAAACGTCAAGGTATACCTTCTTTTGAAGTAAGTATTTATTACAATAAACAAGATAAAGAAATACGTATTATTACTGATAATGGAAGATATACTAGACCTGTTTTAGTTGTTACTGATGGAAAATTAGTATGTACAAAAGAATTACTTGATGAAGCAAAAGAACAAATTTCACCTTTTCATTATTTATTGAAAAAAGGTGCAATTGAATATATAGATCCACTTGAATCTGAAAATACATTAATTGCTATTAATCCTGATACTGTCGGGGTGGATGGAAAACCCTATACACATTGTGAAATACATTCAACTGTATTTTTAGGTGCTATTACTAATTGTATTCCATTTTTAAACCATAATCCTGCACCTCGTATTACTTATGGTTGTGGTATGCAAAAACAATCTTTAGGTTTATATTCTACTAATTTTCAACATCGTACTGATACTGCATCACACATGCTTTTCTATCCACAACGAGCACTCGTTAGATCACACTATGTAGATATGATGAATTTACCGGAACAACCAGCCGGACAAGTTGCTATCGTAGCAATTTCATGTTATGGCGGTCAAAACCAAGAAGACTCGTTAATTATCAACAGAACCTCAGTAGAAAGAGGAATGTTTAATAGTTTATATTTTAAAACCTATAAAGATGAAGAATTAAACAGACCTGGAACATATACTCAAACAATTGGTCCAAGTGAAGCAGATAATATAAAAGAAAGTGATTTCTGTAATGTAGATAAAGAAACAGGATTAATTAAAGAAGGTACAAAATGTACTACAGGACAAGTGTTGATAAGTAAGACAACATTTTTAAATCAACCAAATGGAAAAGTAGTTAAGAAAGATAGTAGTTTACGTTTGAAAACAACTGGTGAATCTGTTGTTGATAAAGTATACTCATCTTTAAATGAAGAAGGAGGCAAACAAGTAAAAATTAGAATGAGACAAACCAGAGTACCAGAAATTGGTGATAAATTTGCTTCATTATCAGCACAAAAAGGTACATGTGGTGTACTTTATGAAGCATCTGAAATGCCTTTTACTGCATCTGGTATTACCGTGGATTGCATTTTAAATCCGCACGCTCTTCCCTCGAGAATGACTACGTCACAATTAATAGAATGTTTAGTGGGTAAAAAAATATGTGTAGAAGGAAAATTCACTAAACCAAATGCGACTGCGTTTGATGATAGAAGAATAGATGAAATAGGTGATATCCTTGTAAGTCACGGTTTCAACAGATATGGTTATGAGAGATTAATCAATGGTATAACGGGAGAAATGATGGATAGTTTAGTTTTTATAGGTCCAACATATTATCAGAGACTTAAGCACATGGTCCAAGATAAATACCACAGTCGCTCGATTGGGAGTACACAAAATTTAAATAGACAACCTTTAGAAGGCCGTTCACGTCAAGGTGGTCTTAGAGTCGGTAAACAATTTTTCCAACTTGCCGGCAAAAGTGGGTATGCAAATATTCCGCTAGTTCAAGATATATTGGGCAACACATTCAAATTGTTCGGGGAACTCCTCGTCAATGTATTAATTTAACTCTAAAAATAAAAAACATAAATTGATTTTATTAATAAAATGATATAAATTATATAAAATTCAAATTAAAAATGAATTCTAATTCTAATGATGAAAATGATATACTATATGATATCCCTGTCGAAGGATTAAAAAACTATAAAATAACAAAAAGTGGTAAAATATGGAGTAATAATAAAGAAGATTTTCTTAAAACAAGAATACATAATGGTTATGAAACAATTTCTATAACTAGAAAATATATAGAATGTTCAATTCATAGACTTGTAGCTTTAACTTTTTTAAAAAATGAAAATAATTTACCAATAGTTAATCATATAGATGAAAATAAACTTAATAATCATGTTTCTAATTTAGAATGGACTACTCAAAAAGAAAATATTAATAAATCAACTAAAATAACTTGTCATAAAAAACAAATAATAAAATGTGATTTAGATGGAAATGAGTTAGAAGTATTTGATTCAATTAAAGATGCTTCTAAAAGTGTAACAGTAAAACCAGCATCAATAAATAAAGCTTTAAGAAAACAAGTAAATACATCTGGAGGATTTATATGGAAATATAAAGAAGATAATCATAATATAATTGAAAATATTGATTTATCTGATAGTATATTAATTATTGATCATCCAAAATATAGAATTTTTAAAGATGGAAAAATTTTTAATATAAAACGTAAAGCTTATTTAAAACCAGTAAAAAATGATTCTGGTTATTGTTATGTTACTTTAGCAAAAAAAGATGAAAAAAAGAAAAATTATTATGTTCATAAATTAGTAGCTACTCATTTTATAGTAAATAGTGATCCAACTAATAAAACACAAGTAAATCATAAAAATAAAGTTAGAGATGATAATAGAGTTGAAAATTTAGAATGGGTAACTCCTTCTGAAAATATGATACATTGTAAGACATATGATACTAAGTCTAATTAGTGATAATTAGATGGTTTATGCTAATCACATAAAGTATAGTAAAAATTCATATGTATATAGAGGACAATCCGCATCGAAGCCACTTATCTAAAAAATAAGTGGAACGTTCAGAGCTCAGACGGATGTGGACGGTAAAATTTATAGATTTATCGTTTAAGATATGGGCCAACAGCGTAGTGATACGTCAATTTCCTACGATTTATTAGTATATATCAGTAGCTAATAAATAAAAAGAAATTGGACTTTTCTAGTACTATTAAAAGAAAAGTTTGAGTAATTGGAGATGGAAAACTCAGTGTTTTGTGCGCATGGTGTAGCTGGAATTTTAAAAGAAAGATTAATGGATGTAAGTGATAAATTTAAGACACAAGTCTGCAGTTCTTGTGGATTTATTATGAGAACAAAAGATAACAACTGTACAAGATGTAAAAATAGTACATTGGTAAATACCGTCCTTCCATATGCTTTCAAATTATTGTCGCAAGAACTCATGGTCTACGGCATCGCGCCAAGATTAAAATTTAAAACTAAATAATACGAGGAACTACTTTCATTAATAATTTTGTAATTAAATATTGAATAATTTTTATACTTTGAAATAAAGTATAAAATAAAAAAATGATGAATAGAAGGAGGGGGTTATGAGGAACTACGTTCCTCGTATTATTTAGATAGTTTAGATAATTGTTCACTTTTTGTTAATACTTTTGTCTTTTTTATACCTCGTAATGTTTTATATACAGGTTTAATTTTTAAACTTTTAAATACTTCTGTTACAACATAACTTAAAAGTTGACTTACTGTATCACATAAGTCATCTTTTTTCTTGCCATTTTTTAAAATAGTTAAACTAGTTTCATCTTTTCTAGCTGTTAATAATTCTGTAATCAATTTTACACTCCAAACTTTACGATTATATTTACTACTTTTAATCATTTTTCCATTTTTTTCTTTCATCAATGAAGCTCCTAATACTCTTGTTTTATTTCTAGATTGATACAATACAACATTTTTAAAACGTTTAAATTTAAGTAAAAAATAGGCATGTATATGATGCATAATACTGATAGCAATATTATTTGTTTTAAGTTGTTGTTCAATTAAAATAGTATGTACATCATCAAATATTCCTTTATTACATAAATCATCTAGCCAATCATATAATGTAAAGTAAGATTCACCCGTGTAATAAACTTTCTTTTCACCTAAGTCTTTAAGTTCAAAATATTTTAAATTTCCGATACAACCAATATCATTAATAAAACGTTTCATATCGGGTAAAGATTCACCATGTTCATTATAAAATTCTTTTGGAGGTTTACAAGATTTACACTTGGATATGTTATAAGTTTCTTTGCATAAAGCTAAATTACGTAAACCAATATCAATACTTACTACAGATAAGAATTCAGTCATTTGAGTCTTCTTTAAATATGTAATAAAAAAAATAAAAAAGTATTATAAAAATAGATAATCTATTTAAACAAATGTTAATATAGAATATCTATATCTTAAACCAATATTAAAAAAATGTCTGAAACTGTTAATTATTTATTTAGAGCAAAAACAAAAGAAAACGACGCATTTGTTGTTAAAATTTTAAGTGAATTATTATCTAATGTAGTTAAATGGGCACCATTTACAGTAAATGAAAAAGGTATATCTTTAAATCAACGTGATGAACGTAATGAACAATGGCTTGAAATTCTTTTAAATAAAGATGATTTCCATGTATTTAAATGTGCAAGACCAATTCACTTTTTAGTTAATAGTTCTACTTTCTATAAAATGTTAAAAACAATTAAAAAGAAAGATACTATTACTATTTTTATCACTGAAGCTGAACCTTTACGTTTAGGTATTACAGTTGAACAAGCTACTGAAAAAAATAAAATTACAACTTATATTAAAATTAGTTATAATCGTCCAGAAGATATTCAACTTGGAGCTGATACATTAAATGAATATAAAGGTCCATTAATTATTAGTAGTAAAGAATTTCAAAAGATGAAAATTCTTCATCCAATTAGTCCAGAAATTAAATTATCTAGTAATAATAATCAGCTTAAGTTTTCTTGTGATGCTGGTGAACTAGTAGAAAGAGAGTTAGTTATAAACACAGAAGAAGATGGTGAAGGTGAAAATTTACCAAATAATTATGTACAAACTTATAATACACAAACTATTACACAACTTACTAAATGTGCTGGTCAATCAGGTAATACAGTTCATATGTTTATTCAAAGAGATTTACCATTAAAAATTAAAATGAGAGCTGGTAATTTAGGAGAATTAATTATTTATATTAAAAGTAAAGAAATGTTAGAATATGAAGCAGAAGAAGAAGCAAATGAAGAAAGTGGAGATGAAAATGATTCAGATTCTTCTGATGAAAAATAAATGATAAAATAAATAGTAAAATAAATGATATTAAAGACTTGTTATATTACTTAATTAATATAATTAATATACTTTTTAAACAAATAAAAATATGAATATAAACAAAGGTAAAATTGCTATTTTTATAGATGGAAACAATTTATTTCATTTTGCTCAACAATTAAATATTGAAATTGATTACAATAAACTTTTAAAATATGTAATTAATCAAAATTCTTATTATAAGGCTTATTTTTATGGTATACTTGATTCTAATAATGATAAACAACAAGGATTCTTTACATGGCTAAAATATAATGGATATAAAGTAATTACAAAATCTTATCATAGTGAACATAATGATGAAAAACATTCGAATAATACATTTTCTAATTTTAATAATAACAATAATAACAATAATAACAATAATAACAATAAACGTCAGACATTAGATGTAGAACTAATTGTAGATATTATAAAATATTCTAGTCATTTTGACACTGCAATAATTATTGCAGGAAGTTCTGAATTACAACCTGGATTACAATATTTACATAATAAAGGTAATCGTATAGAATGGATTAATATAAAAAGTAATACACCATCTAGTATTTTAGATTATGTTGACTCATTTACTGATTTATTTGAAATTAAAAATAATATTGAAAAACAAAGTATAACAAATTATGAAAAATATAACAATATTTTATCTTCCTATAAATAAATTAAAATTTAATTTATTACTATTTTTTACTAATTCTTTTAAATTAGTAAAAGCTTTATTTATATTTAATTAACATCTACAAAAGTTTATAAATTTATCAAAATAATCATAGAATGTAAATTCTATATTTTCTAACAAACGTGCAGTAAATGTAATATCGTCATCATGTTCTTCTTTTAATCTATATATTTCTTGTTCATCATAATAACAATATAAATTATATATTTTTTCTGGATTTAATATACATAAATTATAGAATTTTTTAAACCATTTATTAAATTCATAATATATAGTATCTTTTTTAGCTTCTAAAATTTTATAAGAAGCATATATATTTGGATATTCACATTTATCTCTATTTATATTTTCTGAAATAAATTCTCCTTTACAATTATTACATTTACATGAATTATGATATCTACATTGTGGATATAACATTATTGTATTTATAATACTTTGTTCTACTTCTTTTAATACATAAGTTTTATTTTCAGAAGTTATATTTCTATTACTTATTCTACCAGTATTACTTTTTTCTTGAATCCATTCTTTTAATTTTCCATTATCTAATACATATTCATTTTCATATTGATATGATGTTCCTTTATATATCAGAAAATTAAATTTATCTATTTTATAGACTTTAAATCTAAATGATTCTATTTCACCTTCTATTGTCAAATAATCATATTCAAAATGTAATTCAATAGGCATACTTTCTTTTGTAAATATAAAAGGAATATTCATATATGAATATATAATTTTAGGTATATTATGGATATCCATATATGGAATATTATCTAAACATTTTGTTAGAATTTGTAATTTATTACCATTTTCACTTACATTTTTGCTTTTATTTTCTTTACACATTTTATTATTTATTACAGTTAATAAAAACTAATAAAAAATCAATTTAATAAAAGAACCTCCTCTTCACTATTATCTTTATAAAAGTATATATTTTCAAATTTTGATTTTTATAATTTTTTAAAAAAACTAGTACATTTTTATTTCTAAATTTTATTTTGTACTAGTTTTTTTTTCTTTTTATATTAAAAATATATTTAAAATTGAAAAAAGTTAAAATATTATATAATATAAATATTATTTGTTATTTAAAATATTTAAAATTATATTATATATTAAAATTTTTATCAAAGTAAAATGAATACAACTAAACCTATTATTATTTCAATTGAAGGTAACATTGGTGCTGGTAAATCAACTATGTTAAAACATATTCGTGAATATTTTAAAGATTGGAATATTATTGATGAACCTGTAGATAGCTGGTTATCTATGAAAGATGAAAATGGTGTTAGTTTATTAGAATTATTTTATACTGATAAAAAAAGATGGAGTTATACATTTCAAAATTCAGCTTTTATTACACGTTATACAAGTATGATGAATGCTATTCGTATATGGGAAGAAAATCCTAATAGTTGTAATATATTTTTAACTGAAAGATGTATACTTACTGATAGATATGTATTTGCTGAAATGTTAAAAGAAAGTGGATGTTTAAATGCATTGGAATGGGAACTTTATACAAAATGGTTTGATTGGTTTGCAAATGCATCTATTATTCATGGTTTAATTTATGTAACAACTGATTTTAGTGTATGTAATGATCGTATAAAATGGAGATCAAGAAAAGGTGAAGAATCTATTCCTTTAGAATATTTAAATGATTTAGAAAATCAACATAATAAATGGATTTCAAATACAAAACTACCTGTATTAACTATTACTAGTGATGTATCTGAGTTAAAAAAAATTGAAAACTGGATTCAAACATTTCAATAAAAAATCTTGATATTATATACTAAAGTATTTTTCTTTTTTTATACTTATTAGTATAAAAAATAATAAAGAAAGAGGTTTGTAAGGAATATTAGGTTCCTTACAATGAATTGATTTTTTACTTGATTTTACTACTATTATTAATATAATTAAAAATGTCTATCGCATTTATACCAATTACAGCAAAAAGTAATCTTTATAATGAAGAAGTTGTAACCAATAAATGGAATAGTTTTTTAACTAATCTTTCTAAAAATATTGAAAATGTTTCTAATATTAAAATAAATCAAAATGAATTTAATTCTATTATAGAAAATACTTTATTAAAACATTATTCTACTCCTTCTTCTAGTTCTTCCACACCTATTAAAAATAATAGTGTAAAAATTATTGAACAAAAAAAATTAAGTAATAATAAAGATGAAGATGAAGATGAAGATGAAAATGAAGATAAAGATAAAGAAGAAAAAAAAATAAAAGAAACTAAAGTTAAAAAAGAAGTAAAAAAAGTTGTTAAGAAAGAAGAACGTCCACGTTGTAGTCAAATATTAAAAAATAATGAACAATGTAAAGGTAAATCTGTAAAAAGTAGTAACTTTTGTACTAGACATACACCAAAAGAAGAACAAGAAGTTGAAGATAGTGATTAAAGATAATTATTAGTCTTATTTTTTACTCTATATAGAGTAAAAAAATAAAAAATTTACAAATTAAATATCAGATAGAAAACGTTTAGGTTTAATTTCTTTTTCTTCTTCTTCATCATCAGATGATTCTGTTTTTTTAGTTTGTTTATTACTTTTTGGTAAAACATTAATTATTTTTTTAGATGAAGATTGTTTACATCCTAATTGATCTTCTAAATATTGTACTCTTGCTTCTAACATTTCATACTTATTTAAAAGATTTGCAAACATTTCATGAGTAATTTTTGGATCAATAGAAATAGATGATTTATGATCGTTTGTATTATAAGATTGTTTACTTGTAGTTGACTTAGTAGAAACTGGTGTACTTTTTACTAATTCTTCTACATCATTTTTTTTATTAATTGGAAAAATCCAACCAGGAACAGTACTGTTATCAATATGTAAAGACTTATTAAAAGTTCCACCAATTTGTTTAATTTTATCTTTAATAGAAAAAGTATCACCTATTAAAGCTATTGCTTTTTCACTATAATCAATAACACGTAACATTTTTTAATTCAATTTTTAATAGAATTATATTATTAATAATAAATATAATTAGTAATAAAAAATCAATTATAAAATTTTTAGAGTATAAAGTAATAATTAAAAATGATATAAATAATAATTAGAAAATATTAATTTATAGCAATTGTTTCATATTCATCATCATCGTCATTATTATTAAATATTTCAAATGTTTCATTTTCTTCATTATTATCCTTATTGATAGATGATAATAAGGATTTGTCAAATTTACTTTCTGAATACATTTTTGTAATATTATTTAAATATTTATCCCATAAACTTAGTTTAACATCTTTCTTCTCTTTTTTAACAGGACTATCTAAATCAATACGAAGATTATGAATAATATTTTTATCTGTAATAATAATATCTTTAATATTAAAAATAACACCATCTTGCATTACTATATCTGCACTTTTATGAGTATGTATAACAAATAATGCATCTGTTATTGTTTTAAATAAATTATTAGCTATTTTCCAATTTAAATTTTTTGAATGTTTCATAGAAATAGAATATTTCATAATTAAAAAGTAACGCATATTTTTATTTCTTATTTTTTTCCAATCATCTTGTTGAGTTAAAGTAGATAATTCATTTTGTTCAGTACTCCATAAATGTTGATTATTATAAATATCTTTTTTAGAATGAAGATGTAATTTTTGTCTTATTAGTTCTTTACATTCAAGTAAAATAATTTCAGGAGTTTTATCTTTATATACATAAACAGTACTTTTACCTTTTTGAATAATTTCAATATTACCATCATTTAAAAGTAATTTTTTTATACTTTTACCTCTACTAAGATTTTCAAAAAATTGTTTCCAATAGTCATCTTGTTCTATTAAACTACATTCATATAATTTTTGAAATTTAATATCTCTCTTTTTTTTATTACGATTCATTTTAATTACTCTTTATACTAATATTAAGTATCTATAATATTTAAATAGTTTAAAAAAATTAGGTTCTGTTTTTAAAAATCATTTTACAACTTTTTTTAAACTTTTAATTTTTACTATTTAAACTTTATTGTTTTTAATTATTAATACTTAATAGATTAAACTTTTTATAAAATGTCTAAACACTCTACTAAACAAACAGGTAATAAAAAAAGATCTTACAAACAATTAATTGCTCTTGTTATGATGATTAAAAATGAAGAAAAACGTATCGAAGTCAGTTTCGATTCTGTTAAAGATTATACAGATACTTTTATTATTTTAGATACTGGATCTGTTGATGATACAATTAATATTTGTAAAGAATATTGTAAACGTAATAATATTACTTTATTTTTAAAAGAAGAACCATTTGTTAACTTTGAAGTATCCCGTAATGTATTATTAGATTTTGCTGATGAAGTTTTATCAAAAAATGAAAAACGTTTTTTATTACAACTCGATTGTAATGATGAATTACAAGAAGCTCAAAATTTAATACACTTTGTTGAAAATTTTAATGGACCTCAAACTGGTTTTCATATTAAACAAAAATGGTGGACTGGTAGAAGTATGGATACTTATTTTAATATTCGTATGGTTTTATCACATTCTAATTGGAGATATAAAGGAGTTGTTCATGAATATATTACTCAAGGTAAAGATTCAAATAATAGCTCTTCTAATATTGTTAAAATAGATAATATTATTTTATTCCAAGATCGTACAAAAGATGATGACAAATCACAAAAACGTTTTAATCGTGATAAAGACTTACTTTACACTGAATATATTAAAAATCCTCATGATGCTAGAACACTCTTTTATTTAGCTCAAACTTGTGGTTGTCTTCAATTACATCAAGAAGCATATCAATATTATCTTTTACGATTAAAAGAAACTGGTTTTTTAGAAGAACAATTTCATGCTCTTAATCGTCTTGGAGAATTAGCCAGAGTTATGAATCATCCTTTTGAAGAATCTTTAATGTGGTGGTTAAAAGCATATTCACATAGTCAACGTGTTGAACCTTTAGTTAATATAGCTGAATATTATACTAAATTTAATACAAAAGGAGAACCTACTCCTGACTGGATCAGTGCTTATTTATATATTAGTATGGCATGCCAACTTATTTTTCCTTATAATCAAATTTTATTTATTAATAGACAACATTATACTTATACTAGATGGCATCTTATGGGTATGATTGCTTATTATGTAGGACGTTTTAAAGAAGGAAAAGCTGCTTGTTTAAAAGCTATTGCAGCAGAAGATAAAGAAGTTGATTTACAAAATTTACAATGGTATCTTAAAAAAGAAAAAGAAATGAATAGTCCTGTTTATATTCCTCAACATCCTGCTTTAGTTTCTATTTCTTGCGATAAAGGTGAAATACTTAGACCTGAAGATACAAATGCTGACGCAAAGATGAATGAAAAAGATGCTCTTAAAAAAGGTTTAACTTTATTTTTAAAAAAATAAAAAAATGTAAAAAAACTAGTACATTTTATTATAATATTTAATTTTGTATTAGTTTTTTTTAAATATTTTAAATATTTAAAAAACAATTAAAATATGATTTTATTTACGTTTTTTATTCATATTTTTAAAAATAAAAAAAAGTATTATAATAACTATAATTCCTCCAATTATATAAAATTGAGTATTAGTTTTATCTTTTACCAATTTTGATACATTCTCATTTAATTGTATTTGTCTTTGTAATTTTTTTATTTCTTTTTGCTCTTTTTCTATAAATTCTTGTGCTTCTTTTTCTCTTTCCATATCTTCTTTTTCAATTTGTCTAATCCTATTCAATCCATCTTCTACAATTTGTCTTTCTCTTTCAAATTCTTGTATAGCTCTTAAATCACGTTGATATTCTTGTAAAGCTCTTTGTTGACGTTCTTGTAAAGCTCTTTGTTGACGTTGTTCTTCTAATTCTCGTTGACGTTGCTGTTCACGTTGTTGCATTTGTTGTTGTAATTCTTGTATTCTTAAATTATTTTGGATACGTTCTTGTTCTTCTCTTAATTCACGTTGACGAATTAATCTTTCATTAGCATATTCTTGAAAATCTACAAAATTAATTATTAATTGATCCGCATCTGGTAATCCTCTTATATAATTTCGTGCTACTATATTATTAGCTATTTCTAAAATTATATTAAAGATGTTTGGAAAATTAAATAAATCTTCAAAATTTCTTTGACGAAGGAATGGTAAAAGTTGTTCTAAAGTATTTATAATAGCTTCATTTTCATTTCTTTCTTGTAAATTTGGTTGTTGAGCTTGTGGTTGTTGTGGTTGTTGAGGTTGTGGTTGGTTTCTTCTAACATTTTCAAGTTCAGCTCTTTGAAAATTTATCATATTTTGTTCTATTTCATTTATTTCTTCACGATGTTCTCTTTTAAAATTACTTATTTGTTCATTTGACATATTAAAAGGTCTATTTACTAAACCTCTTATTTCTCTTCCAATATTAGTTAAATTAATATTATCTAATTGATTCATTAAAAATTGACTTACTCCTAAATAATAAATTAATTTTAAATTTGATCTGCAACTTGGACATGTTGCTAATTCTGGATTAACTCTATAATTAAAATTAAATTCTTGAATTGCATATATATTACCAAGTTCTTGACCTGATCCTTTCTTTATTATCCAGTCTGTTATACATTTATTATGTGCTTTATGTCCTGGAAAAGCAGAACATACTTCTAATAAAGGACCATAATTTATATTAAAATCTGAACTATTTGGATCTTCTGTATTCGTATAGTTTGACCCTTCTAAACATATCATGCATGTTTCTTCTTCATCATCAATATAAAAATATTGTTCTCCTGTAAACCATTTTTTAATTTTATCTCTAAATATAACACCTAAAATAATCACAAGTATTACACCTGTCCCTAATATATATAGTTTTTGTTTTTTCATTAATTTACTATACTTTTTATATTATAACAATATAAAAAATAATTATATTTAAAAACAGCAAAAAAATCTTTTTTTTGTTTTTACTTCTTCTTTTACTTCTTTTACTTCTTTTACTTCTTCTTTTATTTCTTCTTTTATTTCTTCTTTTTTTTCTTCATTTTTTTCTTCTTTTATTTCTTCTTTTACTTCTTCTTTTACTTCTTCTTTTACTTCTTCTTTTACTTCTTCTTTTACTTCTTCTTTTACTTCTTCTTTTACTTCTTCTTTTACTTCTTCTTTTACTTCTTCTTTTTTGTTTAAAGATAATTCAATAGAATTATTATTTATTATTTCAGTCATATTTTACTTTTATAAAATATAAAGTAAAATATTTATCTTTACTTATTTTTTTAAAATTATATAAATTAAAAAAATTAATAAAATAGCTAAAATACTGTATAACAAAATATATGATTTTGACTTTGTTTTTTGTTTTCTTTCTACTTTCTTTTCAATTTGTTCTTCTATTTGTTCTTTAATTTTTTCTTTTTTAATTTCTTCTTGTATTTTTTGTTCTAATTTTTCTGAAAGTTGTTCTTTAATTTCTTCTTTTTTAATTTCTTCTTGTATTTTTTGTTCTAATTTTTCTACAAGTTGTTCTTTGATAACTTCCACAGGAGTTGCTCCTATATCATTTTCTTCCATATTTTGGACTACAAGTTCAACTGCTTCTTCAATAACTTGTTCCATTTCAGGAGCAGTATCAATATTTGGATTTGATACTATTTCTTCAGTAACAGCATTAAAAAATTGTTTTTCTTCTTCTGTTTCTTCTGGTAAAGCTGGTAATTGTACCATAATTGGTGTCGTAACTCTTTTTAGTTCTTCTTTTTCTTCTTCAGATAAAATATTATTTACTATGTAATCAATACTTTCTTTCATTAAAACTTTTATTTCATTTACATCTGGTCTATTGTTTATATAAGATCTAACATTTTCATTTTGTAAAATCATTGGATTTTCTTTAAGAATTTTGTATAATTCATTATAGTTTTTATTATAAAGAGTATTAATAATTCTATTTAATATTTTTAATTCTTTTGTTGATAAATCTTTTAATTCTTTTTCTTTTTTTAATAAATTTTTAGCAATAGTTTCTTTACGTTTTAATTTAGATATTTTTTTCTTACGTTCTTTTTCCTTCTTTTTTCTAGTTTGATCGTAATAATAATATTCTCCATCTTTATTTTTTATAATACAGTATATAAATCCTACTATAATAAGTATAGTTAAGATTATATTTATCGTTGATAAATGTAACTTCATTTTATTATTTTAATAATAAAATTATAAAATAATAAAAAAAATTAATGAATTGTACCAAATTCAAAATAATTTTGTTTCATCTTATCTAATGTTTCTATTGTTTCAAGTAAAAATGTATCATTAATCATATCTAAATTTGGTTTACAAGTTTTTTCATTCATAACTAAAAATGCTGGAGCAGGTATAGTATTTAAACCGTTTGCACTATAAACTTTTGGATGATCATCTATAATAACTGTATTACAACTACTCATACCTTTTAATTGAAAAATATCAAAACACATACGTAAATCTTTATGTTTACCATACATTTCATCTGCCATTTCTGTATGATAATTATGCATAAAAAATTTTAATTTTCTATTTGGATTTGTTAATATAAAGTTTTGTACTATAAACCAACCATAACCATAATCAGCTGCAGTTAAAACGCTAACTTCAAAGTTTTCAAATAAGTAATCTAAAAAATATTGAAGATGAGGTCGACCAAATACACGAACATAACCTATCATATCTTTATGGTCAAAACTATTTTGAAATTCAGGAGTTAAATATAAACATTCAGTTGGTTCAACAGAATGAATAATAGTACTATCTAAATCTAAAATAACATTAATTTTGTTAAAAGTTGTATCTAATTTTGACATTTTTAAATTATATTACTCTATATATTATGTATTAAATAAGATTATTTTAAAAAATATACTAAATAAACTTAAAGTATATTTTATTTATTTAAATATTATTTGCTACCTTTTAATCATGATTTTTTCTGTTTTTACAACTTTTAATGACGCTTATCGTATTATTATTCCTATTCTTCAAAAAAACTTTACTATTAAAATATATATTCCAAATACTTCTGAATGTATCAATGGATTTAAATTGATTAAAAATTGTGAACCTATTATTTACAATTCTATTAACGAATTAAATCAAATATTCACTCAATGTTTAATTCAAGGTTATTCATTATTTTTAAAGGATAATGAAAACTTAACAATTGATAATCCAAATGCGTATCCTCTCTTTATGAAAATTATAGATAAATCTTCTGTTTATATTGAAACATCTTTATTTAAAAAAAGAGGTAAATTAACTGAAGATTTTTTTACAAATGTAATTATAGAAAGTTTCAAAAATGGTAGACCTTTTATTGGCTTTAAATTAAATAATTCCTCTTATATTATTAAAGGGTCTCCATCTATTGCACCTAAAGAAATACCTTTATTAACTATTACTAATCATAACCCAACAATTAATAATACACTAAATAATATTAATTCAACATCAACTATAAAAGTATTGCCTTTAACAAACTGGACTGATCCTTATAATTTTATAAAACATTTAAACCGTTTTAAACCAGCTTCTTCAAATATTGAATTTACTGTTACAAATCCTGATTATGCTATGGTTGTTAATCAAACTGTAATTGAAACAAACCCTTTAAAAACAGTTTATTTTATGATGGAACCTTATGGTGAAAAATTATATGAATCCTATTTATCTAAATTTAATAATCCAACACAACCTTTATTATTTAAAGGTGATCATAAAAATCATTTAAATTTACAAGAATATTGGTTAAATAAATCTGTACCAGATTTACATTCAAATAATATTCAAAAAGATGAATCTTTAAATTGTACTTTAAGTGTATGTGTTAGTGATCGTTATGTTGATCCTGGTCACAAATATCGTTTAGATTTAATTAAAAAATTAGATGAAGGTTGTGGTACAAAGTATCCAATACAAATTCATATTTATGGAAAATGTAAATCATTAAACTTTAAAAATTATAAAGGCGAATGTCCAGAACGTGATAAAAGTAATGCACTGATGAGTTATAAATATCATTTAAATGCTGAAAATCATCAAATTGATAATTATATAACTGAAAAATTTTATGATGCTTTAATGTCAGAAAATTATTTATTTTATTATGGTGCTAGTAATGCATCTTCTTATTTTGAAAATTCATTTACAGCACTTACTGGCAATATTGAAACTGATATTAATACAATTGTAAAATGTATTCAAGATGATTATTGGACTAAATATATTAAAACAATACGAAAAGTAAAAAATGCATCATTAGTTTCACATAATGTATTTCATCGTTTGGAAAGTATTTTACATATTAGTAAAAGTATTTTTATTCGTATAAATAAAGGAACAACTCCAGTTCCATTTGATATGTCAAAATATAACCAAATTGGATGGCATATGGTGGCTGGATGTGTAACTACAATTGACACAAATTATGAATATTTAAAAATGATTTTAGAGGGTATATTAAAACATAATTCTAACATTATATTAAGTTGGAAAGATAATTATGATTGTTATGATAAATTTACATTTAAATATGCCTTATTCAAAGATAAAAATATAGATATACTTGTACTTGATGATCCAGATAATGTAGATAATATATTTGAAAATACAATTTACATGTCACAAAAATGTATTCAAACTTTATATACAAGATTAACAAACAATAAATATAACATTACTCAAAAAGATGAATTATTAAAAGATTTAATTATTGTTTAAATTTTTATCTTTCTTTTATTTTAAATAATAAATATGAGCACAATAACTCAATTAGATGAAAATTTAAATAATGAATCACAAGAATTAGATTCTTCTATTCCAATTTTAAAATTAAGTGACTTTAATAAAGATACTACTTTAAAAAATTATAATAATGGTATTACTCTCATATTTTTTTATATGACTGGATGTATTTATTGCGACCGTTTTAAACCAGCATTTAATCGTGTTTATAAAAATGTAAAACGTATTTTTAAAAATATTCCAATTAATATTGTTGCAATTGATATTAATACAGAACAAGGTTCACAAATTAAAAATTTAGTTAATAGTTATGGTAAAAATTTTATGGTTAATGGTGTACCTAAAGTTGTTGGATATAAAAATGGTAAATTTTATGCTGTATATGCAAAAGGTAATGATAACTATCGTAAACCAAGTGATGTTTTAGCATTTATTTATGGTTTGATTCAAAATGTACCAGTTGAAAAAGATACTCAAGCTGCATCATAAATTATTTAAAGTATTTTTATTATTTATTATTTTTTTACTACTAAAAGTAGTAAAAAATAATTATTCATCTTCATCTTTATTTTCATTATTAAATATAATTTCTGGTGGATTTGTATTTGTAAAGAATGTTTAACTACATTTTTAGGAATAATAAAGATAATTACTTATATATCGAATAAGTATACTTTTAAACTATGAATAAAATGTAAAAATCAGATTTAAAGATAAATGTAACACGACTATACTATATTAAGTGTCCCATTTTATTTTATTATTATAATAATATTGATAATAAAAAATCAATTTTTTAATCTTAATGTAATAATAAAATAATAAATAACTATAATAATGAAATTAAAGAAAAAACAAAAGAAAATCATAATTATTTTTCTTATTATTATCATACTATGTTTAGGAGCATTATTATTATTTTTACATTTCAGAAAAAATATTAAATTTTCTTCTTCTAATGCACTCTTAGATGTAAATAATATTAAAGAAATATTAAATGATGATATAATTATTTGGAAAGATGATATGTTTAATCCTCAAAATACAATTGGATATCCAAATTTAAGAAAAGCATATGTAGTTTGTTACTTAAATTCTGCTTTACAATTAATAAGAACTTTCTTTATGAATTTATTTCAAATATATCCTAATTTAACAACTACTAATATACCAATAGAAATAAACTATTTTTTAAATTATATAAATGAGGAAAAACGTCATAAAGCAGTTGAATCTATGTTAAAATTAATTGTACCTGATAAAGATACACGTTTAGATTTATTTTATATAAATAAACAATTACATCAGTCTGATAGTAGTGAATTTTTAATATTCTTTTTACAATATTTATTTGAAACAAATATAGAATTTAAAAATTCATTTACATTTGATTTAGTATCTTCTCTTCAATCTACAATAGATCCAGAACTTATTTCATATAAAACTATAGAAGAAACAACATTAATTATAAATAATATAAATCAATTTAAAAATCAAAATATAACTAATTTATCAACTATTCTTCAAACTATAATAGGTACACCATCACAAGATATATTACCATATAGATTTAAAGATGATCAAGAAAATATATTACTAGAAGATCCAAATACTATTAAAACAGACTATTATTCAAATTTTTCACCATTTTTATTAGTGCAATTAAATATATTTGAATATAATGAAAAAATAAAAAGAGGTGAAAAAATTAATTTTTATGCATATATACCTGAATTAATTACTTTTACTACAAATGATTCAATTATTTATAATTATACACCAATTAGTATTATTTGTCATCAAGGAGGACGATCTGCTAAAAGTGGACATTATGTAAATTATAGTAAAAATAGTTTAAATAATAAATGGTACTTATATAATGATATTAATGTATATGAAATTTTAGATAATTCATTAAATAAAAGTATAAGAAAAAATAATTATAATCCTTTTGTAGTTTTACTAAAAAGAATTTAATTTATTATAGTTAAATCTGAGCTTAAAAATGAATATTTTTAAATTAAAAAAAATTAAAAGTGATTTTTTACTTTTAATGATATAAATATTTTAAAAAGATTATTTAAGTATATTTACAATTTTAATTAAATGTCAAATGCATTAACTTATTTCAACTTTTTTCCTTACAGTTGGCACTATGCTGATGAAGAATTTGGTGGTGGTACAAATAAACAATGTATTATCCGTGTATTTGGATGGAATGAGAAAAATGAAAGTATGTGTGTAAAAATAACTGATTTTAATATACCTGTATGGGTAGAATTTCCTGAAGGTGAAGATTGGACAGAAGGAAAACGTGCTGCTGTTGCTAATTATTTTCGTAAATTAAATCGTGATCCTAATTGTCAACCAGTAAATATAAAGTATCAATTGAAAGAAAAGTTATATAATGCAAATATTACATTTGATGAAAAAAATAATAAATATAAACGTAAGCTATATCCTATATTACAATTAGATTTTAAAACTTCAAAAGGTGCTTCCTTTTTTAACTATGCTTTAAAAGATCCTATTCGTATTAACGAACTTGGTTCAAAACCTTTTAAATTTGTTGTACATACTAGTAGTAACTCTATTACACCTGTTCTTAAATGTATGGCTACTTACAATTTACCATCTGCTGGTTGGATTCGTGGTAGAGGTAGATTACAAACTGGGGAAAATAAAGAAAGTACAAAAATGTATGAATATATAACAAGTTGTAAAGATTTAACTGCTCATCCTAGTCCTGGTACATTTCCTATTGTTTATCCAAAAGTTATGAGTTGGGATATTGAAACTTTTAGTACGGATGAAAATAGTATGCCAAAAGTAGAACGTTGGGAAGATGTTATATTTTTAATTGGTTGTGTTTTTTCTGAATATAAGTTAAATCCTACTACAAAAGTTAGAGAAAAAGTTGTTACTAAATATTGTTTATCAACAGTAGATGTTGATGAAAAAACAGTTCATTCTGATACTAAGGTTATAAAATTTAAAAATGAATATGCATTATTGAAAGGATTTGCTGAATTTATTAGAAAAGAAGATCCTGATGTATTAATTGGTTATAATATCATGGGTTATGATTTAAAATATATGATTAGTAGAGCTCAAAATATACACTCTTGTTTTAGTGAATTTGCTAATATTAGTTGTACTCCTGGTAAAATTGCAAAAGAAGAAAAAATTAATTGGGGTAGTTCAGCTAGAGGTAAACAAGATATGGTTTATTTAGAAGCAAATGGTCGAATGTGGATTGATATGTTACCTTATATTCGAATGAATAATA